>Ga0172364_10004300_pt1 | contig 11337 bp, 18 predicted proteins | sample LakKivSesite10cm_FD_114545 | JGI IMG/M metagenome (GOLD analysis project Ga0172364, IMG submission 114545) | Sediment microbial communities from Lake Kivu, Rwanda - Sediment site 10cm | ecosystem: Environmental > Aquatic > Freshwater > Lake > Sediment | place: Rwanda: Western Province, Lake... | reverse complement strand
GTACGTCACCGACCTTCCACTGATCATGAGCCTTGCGACACACAAAACTGTGAACACCAGTACCAACAACCACCTTGTAGAACTTGCTGCCACGGTTGATAGTAATGTTCAGGGAAGCATAAGCCTTGCCTCCGAACTTGCTGTAGTCCGCTTGGATAGCGTCCATATACTCAGTCAGTGCAAGGTCCATATCGTGTTCAGTATACATAACAATCTCCGTGAATCAACTATATGTATATTATGCGCCCAAACGAGGCCTGTGTCAACCAAAACAAATCGTTATAAATCAATAACTTACAATGCCTCTGGATCTACAGTAAATTCCATACGAGCCATGCGCCCTATATAGATTTTACGCTTGCTATTCCAGTCCATTTCAAGCACCTGATTGGTTGGAAAACGCACCCAGATTTTGTTGTCCTTATAGTCGATGTCAACGAGGGGGCAGTTCACACTCCTACCGCCCTCGCTGCGCACCGAAATATTTTCGCCTTTACGCAAGTTCATCTTCCTTACGTTTGGCAGCAGTAAGAAGGGCGGCGATACTTGCTTCAAGATCGCCGGTTATCGTATAGAGATCCTGGCTAGAAAGGTTTTCATTTTCTAGTGCGATCATGTAACCAAGAGTACTAAGAACATCGCTGACCTGGGTCAGAGTAAGATTTTTATTAGGCATTGTCACGCTCCTTATCACAGTAAGTAAAAAGAATCCACTTCGCACGATTGAGCGTCTGTCGAGCATCCTCACTCAGACCACGAACAATCTCTTCCTGAGCATCGCTCATCAGACTAGCAGCCATGAACGCAGGACCACTGAAACGAAACGACAGACTGTCCTCGACCGCTTCACGCATCTGAGCCTCAGTGCAGCCAAACATACTGACCTGACGCTTTTCCTGGTCTGTGAGGGCAGAGTAAATTGCAGTAGTCATATCAATCTCCGTTAATCAACTATAGATATATTATGCTACCAAATAGACCCAAAGTCAAGCCTTACGTAAGTCATTGAAAGTATTAGGGTTTTTTTACCGTGCAAACCAAGACTTTACAATGGCCTCAGCAGGTTTCCCACGCACACTTTGACTAATGTTGGGGAACCCTCGCTTTGGTTCTGGATAAACTTCATCAGTGTGCCAATAACTAGCACTAAGGTCTACTCCGGCAGTTTTAAAATAAGTTTGCTTAGTGATAGCCTGCATGAGTGCTTCGATACCCATGCTTTGTACACTGAAGTCTGTAGTGAATGTTTCCTGTACACAGTTATGATCCAAACCTTGATCTGTTTTACCTGGAGTACAAAAACCATCTTCTTGCCAGCCCTGTGTAAGAACACGGTCATGACTTTGAACTTGTATAGTCCATAGCACAGGAGGCAATGTAAGATTTGCTTTCACCGTCTTCAGTGGGCATACGTTATAGAACGCAGCCTGCGCATCTACTAGACGCATATATTGATACTGTATGCTACATTCTGCATTTTTGACTAGGGTATCCAAATCAACTTTACTAACATCTGCTTTATTATAGGTGCCGATACCAGCATTGATCTGCAGATAGTCTACCTTTTTAAACAGTTCAGGGTTATACCACATGATACTAAAAGCACTGGAACCATATGTGATCTTGCCTGTAAAGTTTTTCCTAATATCATCGATGATATTGGACATCTTACTATCCCACAATGTCCTGTGGTCGCTCTCAACATTTCTTATGTACAATGCGTTCCAATCTGCTGCAATGCCATCGATACCTTTACTCTGAGCATACTTGCTTATATCGATCATAAGCTTATGATAACTATCCAGCATCTTTGTCAAAGTACGCTCATCGATGTTGGTACCAGGTATATAGACATCATTACCTAGTGTATCTCTAGGATCGAACATCCAACTGTAATAAACTTTAAGTCCGCGCTTGTGTGCTTCAGATACGATATAGTCTACCATGGTATCAGGAATCTGTTGATCCTTTTTGTCTATGGTCATTACATCGTCACGAACGTTTTGCCAACGAGCATAGTTATATACCCATACAACATCAGCTCCATTAGCTTTGATATTATCTAGGCTGTTGCGGTATAGCATCTTAGCATATTCAAATGGTGCGCAGGCATTACTATAAAGATGCGGACCTCCTGGTCCTTCTCCGCCGGGGTAATAGTCTTTTAGCCCGATAGCCCTCACCATGCTAGATTCTAGCTTTGCCTTGCTAGGTGTAAAGGTATAGGTACCTTTATAACTATCAGGGTATGTAGATTTGTGCGGGTTACTACAAGTTGCGACTGGAGTAGATGCAGCAGGAGCACTGCTAATAGTTACAGTAGGTTGCGGAGTTTCGCCGCCCCCTCCCCCGCAACTCGCAAGAGTCAATAGACTACCTAAAACAATATAACGCTTCATAACAAACCTATGTATTACAAGGATAAGTTATATTACATTAGTTTTTTAAAAATTGCAACATTTCAGGAAAGGTTTGCCCGAAACTCTTTTTTCTATAACTATCTTGACGCAATAAATGGTATCGAAAATCATCGAAACTTTCTTTATCATCTTCTGTCTGTAAGAGCTTGATCCAGTTAGAAAAATCAAACTTGCTAGTTGATAGTTTTTGTATGATATATTCCTTTGCGCAATCTCTCCAAACTGTAGGCCGCATATATTTTGGGTAATGCAATCTACCAAACCACGGCATACCCAAACCTAGATCATGAGTGGTATGTGTAAGCTCATCTAGGTAATATACATTGTACGCACTAACAGTCACCGCTACAGATAGTGACAACTTGCTGTTAGAATGTTTTTGGTATGACTGTATGTTAGATACAACATCAGACCATATACCCGGATATCTTATATATTCAAAACGCTGATTGATAGCGTCTAAGCTAAGTTGTATCTCAACATGCTTGAACTCTTTCCATAACTCAAACCATTCAGTATCTGGGAAAATAGTAGCGTTTGAAGTATAGTGCAAGGTAATATCTTTACTAGAACCTTCACTCACATATTTTTCTAATAACTCTTTCTGTTGCCTTACACCGCTTAATAACGGCTCCCCGCCCGGTATATCTAAGTGAATGATGTTTTTAGCAGATTTATAAAAGTTTTCTACGAATCCATCTTTATAAAAATGATTTGGTTTTATGTCTATACCATTAAACTTGAGATATTCGTTATACCATTTGCTTGAAGCGTCAGGACCGCAGGTCACACAAGCTAAGTTACAGGTGTTACCAAATGCTATGCTTGCTGTAAGGAACTTTTTACTTTCGTCATATTGATCATAATGTTCCTTCCATCTTTCGTGATCTAATATGCGCTTGCTCTTGATATCGTTTTCTTCTTCTATCTTGCAACGCTCACAACCTTTAGGCCATCTGTCGTTTTTAAAATCTTCTTTTACTTCAAACAACAGTGGACTATCAAGGTAGTCCTCGATAGTCATATCATTTATATTTGGAATCTTGGTCTTGTAATGATTATGTCTAAACTTACAGCAAGGGCTTATCTGACCTTGTGGGCTTATGTCAATATTAGTCCAAGGACTATAGCAGTAGGGCAATCAGCTACCTCTGCCTTGCTTCCTCATAACGCTGGGACCATTACTTTTAGTTTGACTCTTCATATTTTTACCCTCTGTAGGGTTAAAATTTCCTCGGTTATTGGCTTGCATTGCTTTCTTTCTAGCAAGTATTTCCTGTATTGGGTTTTTCTTTTCTTCTGTCATAGTTGTTTCCTTATTTGTCTAAGTAATCATTAAAGGTTCCATACAACTCTATCATCATAGCAACTTTGCTATCATATACTCTTATGTATGCTGATGCTGCTTTGTTTGTTTTTAATCCTATATAGAAAGGACAGGACACCTTTTTACCTATCTTTAATGTATATTCTTTGCTGCTTATAGTAAGTTTTTTTAATGGTGCTAATGAAAAATCAAAAAACTCTAAGTTAGCTTCGGTAAAAGCTAGCTTACCTTCGTCAGTCAATCTAAGAGTATCTCCGGCTCGCCCTGTGAACCACCATCTAAAAAGTAAATGATTTATAGACAGAGTTTTATAAGTGCTATTTGAGGGCAGCGCACTTACAACTGCATTTGTTATTTTTTCTTTACGCCTGTCATTCATCCGGATAAACTTGACTACCTTGATTCAAAAAATGAACTGTAAACTTATCAGTCTTGAATAGGCTATTGAGTTTACGGCACAAGTTTCTGGCATGGCCCGGATTACTGAAACTAGTCTTTTTGTATTTTGGTGCTGCTTCGTTTGCTAGGTAATGTTGGCTTTTTAGATTGATGGGTTGACCTTCATAAAACACTGCCCAAATACCACTAGCCTCGACGATCTGATCGCACTTATAAGTAGTTTTATCTACATGTTCTAGTATGATTTTGGGCTGTGTTCTACTCATTTAAACTTACCACCTGTTATTTCTACTTTGATGACCTCGTCTTTTGACTTACCTTTGAGATCATTCATATCTGCTAAAAGCTTGCCTATCTCGTCCCTTAGTCCTCTAGCTTCTTCTATGGGCAATACTATATCTTTTGACCTACGCCCTTCCTGTAATGATACCTTATCTATGAACTTTTTGATATGTATCATGTCTGAGTATTTATAGCAGCTAAAGCGTCATCCTTAGATTTAAATGGACCCTTGTAATCATAACGCTGTATAAAGATGTATTTGGGACAAAACTCAACTTTTTCATGACCGTTTTGATTTAGTAAGAACCATCCTGCTGCATGATAGCACTTGCTTTTCGTAGATTTAGTGAATAAATGTAGCTTCCTGCGCACATCAAGAATGTTATTATAGGTTCTAGGACTAGTAGGATATTCTGGATAGGGAAGTTCTGCTTTGTTTTTATTAGTTTTTAATGGCTGAAAGCGTATCTTAGCTTTCTTTCTTATATCGTCTGTGCTGTCAAAATGAGTAGTGTTCCCTTCAATGATCAATGAGAATCCAGCAGCATTAGCCAACACGTTACCTACTTTCTTCTCACCGTCTGTCACTACCCAATATTGGTCATTGATTATTGCCTTAGCAGTTAAAGTTTTCATAACACTCCTTATGTTTATTTTTTTCAAGCTTTAAACTTTCAAGTAAATGATAATCGGAAAGATAGGCATGATAAAGCTTACGCTGAAATACACTACCTTCTAATCTAGCTAGTAACTTTGAAAATTGTTCATTGTAATACTTGTGTTTAGGTTTATTTAATCCGTCGTTTTTAGTAAACATACCGTAATCAATTTTCTTGAACCTGTCTGTAATAAAGTTTTTCATATTGATATCAAAATCATTGGTGTGCTTTGACATATAAAAGAAAACACAATACTCAGTATCTAAACCCCCTAATGATAAAGTTTGGGGCAAAGTATGTTGATCGTAAAATACACCGTCGCATATCAACTGTACAGTACTACTGTCCAACTGCATTAGACCATCTAAAAAATCTAGATAGGTTGCCATAGCAGATATCCAACGCTCAATAGGATCTCGTAGCACTACTATTTTTTTACAATGTGATATATCTGCAGGGTCTAATACAGGCTCCCATCCTAATCCATCTCTAAAAATCTGTGTCAACCAAGTATGTGCATTTTTAAGTATAGGAATATAAACATACTCCCCGTTGGTATACTTGGTGACTCCGCTTTGGTCTGCCTGATAAAATCTACTGAATGGATCTTGTTTATATTCTATAATCATTGTCCCAACTGATCCCAGACATATTCTTTTGTAGGAACATATGCTACGGGTTTGATATAACCCTTACGCTGATAGATCCAAATTTGAGCCTTTAGATTTTCAGGACATTCATCAGTAATAGCGATTGCGGCACGTGGATATTCTATTAGGTTACTAGTAAATTTAAAACCTTTATCGCCAGGTGATAATATCTTCACTTCCGGTGTATCGTAGATGTACATTATAAAATCTCCCATAAAAAAAGCTGTACCAATCTTGCATCTTCTTTGACTTTACCGAAAGAAATACCTGGTCCATGATATCTGTTAGCCGGGTAAATAATCAATCTATTATATTTTATGTGAGAAATACTGTCCACTATCCACTTATCAACATTAAGTAAATCATTATTTTCTAAAATTTTTTCATACGTTTTCGCATCGGCAAAATTTGTATTTGTTTCTTTGTGAGTATAAAAAATAGTACCGGGTATGCTATCTGTGACTTTATTTAAATATAATACTCCGGCATAGGTATTGAAATCTTTAGTATCAACATGAAGTGGACTTTTTGCTATTTCTCCCTCTGAGGACAATCTAAATTTACCACTATTATAAACCTGTCTTACAACTTTTCCTAAAGTACTACTAACTAATGAATCAATTTTTGGGAATTTAAAAGTATCTATGCTAGTGATGCCGGGCCAGGAGCCATTGGACAATACATTCATCAAAGGATCTACTCCGGGGATATTATATCTAACCGATAAAGCATAGTCCCTTACATGGTCAGGATCATCATAAACATTGTCTATAGAAACTAAAGATAGATTCATACTACTTTTAGTTCACCCTTATAAGGATTATTCAACCATTTAGCAAAAGAGTCCGGTTGATCACCAATCTTATTGAGTTCATATTTGCTGCAGAACTTCATAAAATGAATGCCAACTTGCGGGGTAGTAGTTGTGCGAACACCTTTTATGATGCTCAAGTCAACAAGATCCTTGATCTCGTCAGGCTGTGCTGTCAAGTCAATCAGTAACTTATTACGCTCATACAAGTCCTTGACACGATACTCAACACCGTCAGGATCAGCCCAACGCTGTAACATCATATTATTCCAATTAAAGCCTTGCTTGTGCCGATCAGCATAGGCTTCAGTCAGACCAACCTTGCTCTTGCTACCCTTAGTGCGAACACCGGGATATGCGCTGAACACATTGTCGCCTGCATCACCACGCATGATCTTCTCAAACAGGTGAAACTGTGGATCACCTAGAGTCTTGTGTAGCCCAGTTTTCTTGTCCTTGACAGGCTTACCCTTGTCATCAAAATAACCTTCAAGGGTAATCAGTTGATTAGCGATACCATTGTACTGCTTGACATTATGTGCAATCAACTGAACATAATCGGTATCGCTGCTGATGATATAGTGTTCGTCGTTGGGATGCAGATGTATGAATCTTGCGATAAGGTCATCTGCCTCGGCCCGTTCATGGCGCAATACTGATGTATTAGTTTTCTCACGTAGAAACGTAGTAAACATATCATACGTTTCCCAAAACATTTTGTTTTCTTCTGCCTCAGCCTGAGTTAGGCTTTGCTCTGCTACTTTACGGTGTGCTTTGTATTGAGGATAAATGTCTTTGCGCCAGCTGCGACCCTCAAGACAAAATACAACGTGGTCAATACCGTATTTGCGTACAACTTGATTTACACTTGAAAGAGTCAAGTGCAATGCCATGCCGATCTTCTCCCAAGTATCACTATTGCGACTGGCAATATGTCGGGCACGGAAGAACGTATTTGCTGTATCGATCAATGCGTATTTCACAAGCACACCTATTTACTAGAATAATATATGTATATTATACTAAGTGATTGCGAATGTCAAGTATTAAAAGAACAAACTTCCGCCTTCTTTTGAGATTTTGGGCTTAGTGTAAGCATGGTTCCTTGTAGACGGGTCATTCACATTACCCAAAGGAACTTGTCCATCGTTATCACTCTTGTATTGAACGACAACTAAGGCTTCAAAATATTCAGCTCTTTTTTTATTACCTTCGTCATCATCAGCCCAAAAATATTTTTCGCTTTCAACATTTGTAATATCCCAAATATGAAGATATATGTCATCTCTATCTACTTTGATATTATTATTTTTTTCAAAGTCTTTAATGATTTTAACCATTTCACGGCCATTAGGACTTTTAGGTAAGAAACCATAACCATCTTCATACCAGTCAGTAGGATTTAACTTAAAACGTCCAGGTAAGTTATTTACTTGTCTAATAAGACGATCACCGAAATTATCATTTTTTCTTGTTTTAAACTTACAAAATGAACAACCAAACTTTAATACTTTATTTTTGTAATAAAAAGCATAAACCATGCCCTTAAGATTATTGGCTCTAAACCAACTATACCAAGAAAAGTCATCATCTATTGTCCTGATAGCAATAACAAATTTTGGTTTATAAATATCTACTTTTTGTGCGTCATCCTGTTCCATTTAACTAACCTCTGTTCTACCATTACCCAAATCACGCTGACGTACTACGCGAATATCATCACGGCGCTTTTCTGGATCAGCGATCTCTTGTTCGTAAATCTCTAAGGCGATATTACGACACACTGTTTGAAACCAGCGATCTACAATCTCGTTGTCAGTATCTTCTTCCTTGACTTTGTAACCCTGTCTCACCAAGTTCAATACAAACTTGTCATTCCAGTCAAGTTCAAAACTACCGTTATTGATATTATTTGGATCAAGTTCTACCTTGAGAATTGCCACGTAGGGTTCTCCCTTAGCGTTTGCTTCTTCTTTAGGAGATAACTTCTTTCTAGATTTGGGAGCAGCCTCGCGAGGAGGCTCGGCCTTTGGCTCTTCAGTTTTCACTCCCAAAAGTTTTTTGATTTTGTCAAGCATATGTATTATATGTATCGTAAAGTTTGAAGCTAGCTAAGTTTTTAGCTTTACTCTCGCACATGATATCAGCCCATTGCCAATGACTATGTGCCCAACGATTCATAGCCTCGTTGTAGAAATAATCGCTATGTGCGCGTAGTTTCTGTTTATTATACCCACTTTCTAATAGTACATTGAGGTCATGTCTGTTTGTACTGTTGCGCTCAATGTTTCCATCTTCGCGTGATGTGCTAAAATGCATAGCAGGGCGAATACCGCGCCAACTGTCAATAACACGCTTGATACGATCATCATTGGGTTCGATATACTCGCCTGTCTTGACCCAGTGATGATGTATGTCTAGTACTAGACCCAGATGTCCACTAAGTTCGAGGCTTGACTCGATTCCCCATGATATCTCATCATTCTCGATTGTGATTGAGTTCCGTGCCTCGGGAGTAAGTCTGCCGAGAACGTCTTTGATACCGGCTGGACCTTTCTTACCTGAGATATGGACATTGATTTTAATGTCCTGAAATCGTTTACCGTACCCCATCCAACGGGCCATATCCACATGATATTCAAACTCCTCTATACTCTTATTTACTACTTCTTCACGGTCGCTAGCAAGAACGACAAACTGATCGGGATGAAAACTGAGTCGCACATCATTGGCACGTGCAGTCTCACCGATAGGAGCCATCCAGCGTTCTAGACTGTCCTGTACATCCTTAGATTTCCAGAAATACTGATATTCGTCCATAGTATAGAAACTGAACATATCGCTGGTAAGTCGCAGCATACGCAATTGCGGGTCAAGTGTTGCTACGCGCTTGACTAGATTATGTGTATTGGTAATATTGCGTTTAGCAATCTCAATCAGTTTGTCCTCGACAACGCTTTGAGATTTTTGACGCTTTGCCCATGCGTGGGTAGTACCGCCAGTATTGAGTCCCTCAGTGCTAGTAATTTCGCCTTTGTTATTAATTTCTACCCATTTGCAGGCAAAACCAATGCGTTGAATGTTACTGTTGAATGACATATCTAACAATACTACAACAACTTATCACCATTGTCAACTCTTAATAGTTCCTCAAACTCAAACAGGTGTTCCATATATTTGCTAGGATTACGCAATACGCTTACAGCAGCGTCTCCTTTGCGTCTAGGACCATATTCTACATTGAAGTCAACATTGTTTACTTTTTTAAATATGTCAACCATTTCCTTAACACTCTTGCCGAATCCATGACCTAGATTTTCTAGATTGTTAGCAGGATTTTCTATGGCTTGCTTTAATGCGTTACAGATTTCCATAACATGCACATAATCACGCATACAAGTTCCATCAATAGTTTGATAGTCATTACCAAAAATAGTAAACGATCCTCGCAGCGGAGCCTGCATTAGATTATACATCAATCCATCTGGGTTGGTTGGCTTGATGCCATAACTACTACCTATAACATTATAGAACCTAAACATAGTATAGTTTTGAGGTCTGTGATTGGTACAAAACTCAACTACACAATCCTCTGCCGCTCTTTTACTGATACCATATGCGCTTTCACATAGTGCTGCTGCGCCTGTGCTAGCGAATATAAAGTTGTTGGTAGGAATCTTGTTTATTACATTCATAGTACCATTCAAGTTAGTGATATAATACATGATAGGTATCTTTTCGCTCTCACCTACATTTACCAAAGCTGCTAAATGTATCACAGCATGATATGGTTCCGTTTGGTCGGGAATAGTAAACAATCTATTGATATCTACTTTGTAGAATTTAGTCACAGGGACGATGGGTTCATTTATATCTAGACCATGAATCTCGTATTCCCCTTCAAGCATTTTACATAGGTGTGAACCTATATATCCTGAACTTCCAGTTATAAGTATTTTTTTCATATGCCCTCAAATAAACTTGTGCTGATAGGATCTTCGTTTGGAACAAACTGCGGATCTTTACTTAAATATGTATCACTATCTGTATATGTAACAGTAAACTTATGTTTGTTAGCCAACACACTACGCACATCATCTATACAAATGACATTACGTTGTAAGTCAGTTATGTATTCTCTATACTTCACTGTAGATAGATCACAGATTTTCGCAGTGTTACTATTACTTTGCTTAGGCTTGTAACTAGTAAAGCAGTCATTCCATTTATGGAACACTTGATCTTCAATATATTGATATTGTTTCAATACATCATTCTTATACCAACGCTGCCCGTCAGTAAACTCATCATAGAATTTCTGTACTAGTTCAACCATATTCTTTTTGTTGATAGTAATAAAATGCTTACTATCAAAGTTATTGGTCCAGCGTTGATTCTCTAATGCGAATGTAGGCAACTGCATCAACTGTTCGTAGAAAGCCATACCATAACTCTCTACTGTGCTAGGATTGAATGCTACCCTTGCGCTAGTGATGAAATCTACTTTTTCTTGTCCAATGATACTAGCACGAACATCATATGGTACGCCGATATTTTTCAATCTATCTTCAAACTTCTTGACACCGTTGGGGCTAGTCATTACCTTGGCAGGCAGTTTTGTTTTCTCTATCAAATCCAGATATAGTTCTGGGTTCTTGCCTTCTTCCCAGCGACCTACGAACAATACACCCTCACGTGGTTTATTATGTTCTTCTAGTAACCCACGCTCGGTGATAGGTATGGGTAAATGCCAAGCATCCTCAAACTGTAGTTTATTAAACTTGCTTTG
>Ga0172364_10004299_pt1 | contig 11337 bp, 8 predicted proteins | sample LakKivSesite10cm_FD_114545 | JGI IMG/M metagenome (GOLD analysis project Ga0172364, IMG submission 114545) | Sediment microbial communities from Lake Kivu, Rwanda - Sediment site 10cm | ecosystem: Environmental > Aquatic > Freshwater > Lake > Sediment | place: Rwanda: Western Province, Lake Kivu... | reverse complement strand
GAATCTGGGTAGAATCATTGCAAGGATAAGGAGCCAGCTGACTCACAGCGATGCAGAGGCAAGGGCGCTAAGGGCAAACCTGCAAAGTGCAAGGCGGGAGCTCGAGGGGCTCAGAAGCCGAAAAGTGCATGCAAGGCCCGCTGCGAGGCCGAGGGGCCCGAGAACGGCAAAAGAGAGAAGAACGACTGTGAAAAGAAAAGCTGCTTAATCCAAAAAAAGGCGCTTTTTAGCCTGTTGCCTGCCAAGGCCAGGCGACTGTTCTTAGGGAAGCAAAAAAGCCAACAGCAAGGCAACAGACACATAATGGTTGCCTGCTAAGGCATGTAACTGTTCTTATGGAGACCTAAAAGCCGATTGCTTTTGAAAGAAGCCAAGCTGATTATGCTGTTTGCCGTTGGCATACTGGGCTCTAAAAGCCGATTGCTTTTGAAAGAAGCCAGGCAAGAATCATCAGTATTGCCTGAGGCGGCAGGGCAGGCAAAGCTTTTCCTATATGCTTTGACACATAGCCGATTGTGAAGAGAAGCCCGGCGAGGGAAGCCGCAAGAATAAAAATGGCCGGCACAGTGTAAAGCGGAAAGCCCAATGCCTTTGAGGAATCCATGGCGCTTACTGCAAACACAAGCGGCAGAACAAGGTCGCCTGTCCCAAGCTCAAACTGGTGCTCTTCCGTAGGCAATGCCACAGTAAAAGCAAGATTCCTGCCGGAAATGCCCTTTGCAAGCTTTACCATGTGCTTTGTCTTGAAAACAGCTATGAAATCGTATGCGGAAAGCAGTATCAGGAAGACGAGAACAGGCACTATTCCAAGCGTGACGCCGAGCAGTGCGCCGACGCCCGCAACAGAAATTACGGCCGCAATATTCCTCAGCCAGGTGCTTGAGGAAAAAATCAGCTTGAGGGCAACGAGCTCAACCGCAAGCAAAAATGCGGCCTCCGGAACAACAGAGTAGAAAACGATGAAAGATGCATAGAACACCACAAATACTTCAAATACCCTGAACAGGCCGGGGCCCTTGAAGAAGAACAGGAAAACCAGAAGCAGGCCGGTGAAGGCAAGTATTCCTGCAATGAGGGCAATGGCATTCAGCGGGTCATTGGGGTTCTCGTTCACAATTGTTGGCCTTTCCATAGCCCCTGTTTCAATCTCGCCAATGAGGTAAGCTCCTGTCCAAAGGCCGAGAAGCTGCGCAACAAGGAAAACAACAACAAGCTTTGGGAAAACAGGCTTCATAGGGAATGAATGGTGGGCAACAAATAAAAAAAGGAGTTATTTCATGGAAAGGTCTTCCAAGGATTCAAGGGCTTCGCTAACATATGCTTTTACTCTTTCCTTGAAGCCCTCAAAAAATGGCCTTATTTCACTTTCGCTGAGCTCGGCCTGTTTCAAAAAGAAAAACAGTTCCTTGAAGAAGAGCATTCCTGCCTTGTTCATTTCTTTGGCTCCTGCCACCCATTTTTTCTCCAACTGCAAAGCGCTCTTTTTCCCGCCTTCAAGCTTGAGTTTTCTGATTTCCCTGCTCAGCAGGGAAAGCCTTGTTGGAAGCGCTTTGAATTCCTCAAAAGAATCCAGCGCAAGGCAGAGCAGCAGCTCTGCTTTTTCATCCGCAATTTCGTATGGAACAAAATCGTTCAGCTGCTGGCTTGGCCTAAATCTCGGCTTCTTGTAGGGCAGCTCTTTGCTTAGCATTCTCTGCCCTATTAGGGTAAAGGTATAGGGGGTAAGATAACTTACAATCCCGTAAAGGGTGTACTGGCCTGTTTCCTCCAGGAATTTTATGTTTTTCTCTATGGTTTCCATTGTGCTCCAGGGGTGAAACATTATAAAACCGGGGTCAACGCTTATTCGCATTCTGTTGCAAAGCCTTATGGCTTTCAGCGTCTGCTCTGCCGAAACGTTTTTGTTGAAGATCTTTTGCAGCGTAAAATTGTCTGCTGCTTCAGCACCTATGAAAACATTCCTCAGGCCGCTTCCTTTCAGCAGGGCAAGAAGTCTTTTGCTTATGTCGCTTGCCCTGAGGTAGATGTCAAAGTCAAGGCCCAGCTCTTTGATTCCCCCGCACAGTTCGACAGTCCTCTTCCAGCCCCCGCTGCCAGGCAGTGCAAAATTGTCGTCCACAAACCATATCTCTGAAATTGAGGGAAATAAGTCCTTCAGCTCCTGCAGCTCGGATAAAACGTTTCCGGCGCTTCTCAGCCTGAATTTCTTTCCTTTGGGTATGGAGTAGAAGCAGCTTATGCTGCAGTAGCTGCAGTTGTTGTAGCAGCCCCTGCTTGAAGAAAGGGCCGGCAGGCCTCCGCCTGAGAGGATTTCAGGCAATGTGTCTCTTGCAGGGAAAGGCAGTGAATCCAAATCATCAATAAGGGGTCTGAGGGCATTTTCCCTTATTTTGCCTTTTTCCTTGAAGGCAAGGCCTTTGATTCCGGAAAGGCTTCTTTTGTTTTCAACTGCCTCAGCCAGCTCCAAGAAGGTTAGCTCGCCCTCAAACCTGACGACTGAATCAAAAATCCCTTTGAGGGAAAGCAGTTCATTGTAGAGAAAAGTTGCATACTGACCGCCTATTGAAAAATGGGCATTGCACCCATCTGCTTTCAGTTCCCTTATCGTATCAATTATCGGGAAAATCTGGGGTTTTGCTATTGCGGTAAACCCGGCCAGGTCTGCATCAAGCAGCCGGCCCAAGGTTTCCTTTCTTGGAAAGCAGGAAACCTCTTCGTCAACTATTTTCGCCTTGAAGGATTTGGCCCTTAAGCAGGCCGCCGCATAGCCCAAGGCAAGGCTTTCAACCTTGGGAAAATAGAGGACATCACTGCTTCGCTCGTCCGCAAGCCTCACCAGCTGAATGTTCATTGAAAATCACTTGCTGTTGTACCGGCCAGAGCCTGGCCCCAGCAGGCCGAATCGTTGCACTTTAATTACAAAAAACCTATTGCCAGGACTTGCCGTGGTCTGAAGCAGAAGCGTGCCTCTTCAAATCAAAGTTCATCTGCCTCTTTGCGACTAAGGAATCAATCCAGTTGCTGTGCATAATAAATCACCTTTGTGGCATGTGCTGGTTCTCAGCTCTGAACACTTTTCCTGCCTTTTCAAGGCAAGGGCATTTGGCTACCGGCCTTCCATAAAATCACACAAGGGGGGCACATGCCGGCAGATGCTCCCGGCTTTTGCCCTGCCTTTGGGAAAGGACTGTTTCCAGCCATCTGCTTTTCATGTTTTTATCACCTGAATGGCATGTCGGACGGTGCAAACGCTGGCAGCTGCCCCTTTACCTGCCGCTGCCTTATAAAGGATTCCATCCAGCGGGCTTGGTTTTTACGCATGGCACAAGCACCTCTTTAATAATTAGCTATTGACCGCATTAATAACTATTTTGGGCAATTTTAGGAACTAATAGAAATAATTATTAATATTTTTTTACAAAAGTTAATATTATGTACAACCTTGATCCCGTTGATAAAAAGCTGCTTGTTGAGCTTGACAAGAACTCAAGGCAGCCGGTATCGGCCCTGGCAAAAAGGGTGAGGCTTTCAAAGCAGGCGGTGAGGAAAAGGCTTGAAAGGCTTGAGAAGGACAAGGTCATCCTTGAGTATTACGCAGTGATTGACGTAGCCAGGCTGCAGAGGCTTACGGCAAGGCTTTGGATCAAGCTGCAGGGCAGCTACAATGAAGACGAAATCGTGGAATTTGCCCTGCACATGCCCAACGTCGGCTGGGTGCTCAGGCTTGACGGCGCCTATGACTTGGCGGTAATCCTCTGGCCCGAAAGCATGCTTGATTTTGACAATGCAGTGAAAGAGCTAAAGTTCAGGTTTGGGGAATTCCTCAAGGTTGTTGACGTTTCATTTGTTGTGAGGGCGCACCACATTTCGCACAGATACCTTACCAACGAGAAAGAGCTGCATGAATTGGTGCTGGGGGAAAGGACAAAGCCTGTTGAGGTGGATTCCCTTGACCTCAGGATTTTGCAGATTCTGGCAAACAACAGCAGAACCCCGCTGGTCAGGATAGCAGAGGCCCTCGGCATTTCGGACAAGACCGCAAAATACAGGCTCAAAAGGCTTGAGAAGAGCGGCGTAATTCTCGGTTATATGGTTGTTTTGGATTATGCAAAGATCGGATACGCGTGGCACAAGGTTTTTATGAGGCTGCAGAACATTACGGAAGAAAAATATCCAAAACTTATCTTGTTCCTGAAGTCCAAAGCGAGCATAACATTTGTAACAGAAGCCATCGGCATATCAGACCTTGAATTTGAAGCAGTGCTTCCTTCTCCGAAAGATTTTCACGAGCTGATGCATGAAATAAGGCTTAAATTCCCGGAAATAATAAAGGAGTTCAGCTGGATAACGGTTTTCAAGACAGAAAAGATATGCTACGCGCCGCAAAGCGGATGATTCAATGCTTCCGGGCATCAGGTTTGCCGGAATTAAAGGTTCAAATTTCAGTCCTTCGGCGTCGGCTTCAGGAAATTGTGCCTCGGACTGTACAACTCGCCGTTCTTCTCCAGCTTTGCAATAAGGTCTCGCGCCCTCTCCTTGTTTATGCCAGCGCTTTCCGCCTCGTTGAGGACATCCTGCAACGGCACCATGTCCTGCTCCACAGCCTTTTCCCTCAGGATCGAGAGGATTTTCCTCATGTTTGTTACCTGCGTATGGGTCTGCCCTGTCATGATGATGTCGTAATCTATCTTTCCTGTTTCCGGGTCTGTAACGACATCGCTCAAGCTTGCTTTAACAAGCCTCACTGCCCTTTCGGCATCATCCTTGCTTGCAACATCGCTGAGCCTGACCCTCGCGCTTGCCTCCGTAAGCCTTACAAGGCCCTCAAGCTGCCTGTGCGTGGCTGCATAACTGCCCTCCTTTCTCCCTATATCCCTCAGGCCTATGTAAAAATCGCCGATTATCTTTATTGCCTCCTGGTCAAGCACAGGGGAAACATTCTGCCTTGCGAAGGAAATGTATTTGCCCAGAAGCTCGGGCTCTATTTCGGGCGAGGAAATCGCCTCAATGTCCTCCTGGTCCTGCTTGAGCAAGGCCTTGCCCTTTTTCTTGTACTGGGAAATGAGCTCGCCTCCCTTGTGCGTTTTCAGGATGTGGGCCGTTATTGCCTCGTCCCTTGTCCTGTCAAGGACATCCTTTATCATGAAGAAGAGGTCAAACCTTGAAATCAGCGTTGGAGGCAAATTAATCTGCTCTATGAAGGGCGTGTACTGCTCAAACCTTGACATCTTTGGGTTTGCGGCTGCGAGAATGCTCGTGTCAGACCTGAACCTCGTCACAATGCCTGCCTTTGCAACCGAAATCATTCCCTGCTCCATGGCCTCGTGCATCGCGCTCCTGTCTTCAGGCTCCATCTTGTCAAGCTCGTCAACCATGCAGACACCGCCGCTGCTAAGAACCAATGCACCTGCCTTTAAGGTCCAGCCGCCCTCGCCAAAATCGTCCTTGACTGCCGATGCCGTAAGGCCCACGCCCGACGTGGTCTTTCCGGCAGTGTAAATGCTTTTGGGCGCGATGTTGTTCGCTGCCTGCAGCAGCTGACTCTTGCCTGTGTTGTGCGAGATTATGCCGTTTGCTATGAACCTGTGGCTTTCTGGGACCTCTATGTCAAACACGTCTTCATGCTCGTGCACTTTAACCTCAACAATTCTCTCGGCCCTCTGCTGCCCGAATCTCCTGAAAGAGCCTGCTTCCTTTGCAAGCTCTTTAAGCCTGGATTTTTTCTTTTTTGAGGCAAAGCCTATTTTTTGGGCAAATTTTATTATGTCCCTGCCCCTCCTTATGAAAAGGTTGTTTTCTACTATCCTTGAGTGAATGCCAAACCTGAGAAGCAGCATCTGGATGTCTCTGAGCAGTTCGATGTTCTTTGCCTTGAAAGAGACTGACCTCCTGCCTCTCCCGTTGTTGAAAACACAGCCGTCGGCCTCGTAAAGCCACTTCAAAAACGAGGCTGCTACTTTGTTCCCTGACCTGAGTATAAGGCGCGGGATTCTTTTCTCTCTCAGGAAAGCAAGGTTCTGGGCAATGTCCTTTGAGTATAGAGCCACATAATGTATCAGTACTTTCCTTCCCTCAAACTTTCGCTCCACAACAGAAGTGCGTAGCGAGAAAAGATTTTCGGCCATTTCAACAAGCGGTTTAAGAATGTCTTTTTCGTTATTGGAAACAACAAAAGATGTCTCATATTTTCTTACCCAGCCGTCCCCAACCATATAGCCCAGGAAAGAGGCGAGTTCCGGCGTAACCTTTGCAGGGAGTTTGCCCTTGAATTTTGGGCCATGCCCGCATGGCAAAGCCTTGAAGCCTGTTTCTATGAAAGCAGTGATCGTGCAGGGTATTCCTGTCACGACAGCAACCTTGTCGCCAACCTTGAATTCATCCAGGCGCTTCCAGGACCTTAGCGGGCAGCCGTTTTCTCTTGAAAAGTGCCGGAGTGGATGGTTTGGGGTTCCCTTAATGCTCTTTCCGCTTTCGGTTATAACCTCCATGACCGGCTGGCTCTTGTAATGGTGGAAAACAGTTGCCAAATCCCTTTTCGCGCCGCCTTGGCCTGTAAGCACCTGCTGGTTTATCTCCTCGAGATGCCTGCTGCCGATCTCGCCGATTCTCTCAATTGCCCCGTTTCCAAGCACTATTCTTTCGTCTGCAACAAGGCATCCAGGGTCTCCGACCAGCAAAACGTGCACGTTTCCCCTGATTGTCTGGTTGCCGGGCAGCAATTTTTTCACGCCGCCAAAGAGCTGCAGTATTATTGCTTCTTTTACGCTTTCATGGCCGTAGATTGCAGGGGCAATGCTTTTTGTAAGCTTCTGGTAGATTTCAGGGCCTGCAGCAAGCTCTTTTATTTCCTTCTCTTCCTCTGGCGTAATCTCAACCTCTTCAAACTCCCTCTGGGTTTCTTCAAGGTGCAGGGCCTCAAGGTACCTGCCGTAAACAGTTTTCTTTTTCTCCGGCGGGAAAAGCCTCAGTATTCCGGTGAACCTTGTCTTGTCCCCTGCGCTAATCATGTTCACAAGGTCATCATAAACATAGATGTCAAGGACAGCCGCCTGCTCGTTTCCTTTGAGCCTTTCAAGCGGCTCCTGAATCTGGATTTTCTGGCTGTCAACAAATTCCGATTGCTCGGGAACCAAGTCAAAGTCCCTGTGCCTGCACTCGCAGAACGCCGGCTGTTTGAGCTGCTGGCTCTCCTGCTCAACGTTGTAGGTATTGCCGCAGTGCCTGCATTTCCATGCGGCAATTTTAAGTGTTGGCATCACCTGGGTAATCTGCCTTACAACGCCCTCAACGGAAACAAGCCTGCCGAGCTGCTGCGCGCTGATGTCCCTTACAAGTGGCCCGTGCTCTTTGGGAAGATTGAAGAATCTTATATGCGGAGAAAACAGCTCTATCTCAAGCGCAGGCACTTCAACCTGCTCAATGGCTTCCTTCGCAGCCTCAAGAAGGGAATCAGGGCTTTCAAGCAGGGCATCGGCAAGCTCTATGTCAAACTGCTCAAGTAACCTGAAGTCAAGGTTCAGGCTTCGCTTGTCAGGGTAGGACTCAACAAGCCTTTCAATCTCTTTCCTGTAGTTTGCCTCAAAGAACTCGAGGAATTTGGCCGTGTAAGGGCTTTCGCTTCTTTCGCTTACCTTTTCCTCCAAAGCCATTGCAGTGCACCAAATAAAGCCCTTTTTCTGTAATTTTAAGGATGCCCAGAGAGGCCGGGTTTCCGGTGAAACGCCCCCTTTAGGGCCTTCCGCTGAATCTCATTGTGTTGGGCAAAAATTCGTGCTGGGAGAAAAAAACAATCCAGTATTATTAGTGCGCCGGAATAATTATAGCTGTGGTGTTGGCAAAGCTAACCCTGCCAGACTTAGGGCATTTGAAAATTGAACCCCGTTAATGTAGAAACCCTGCCAAAAATGATTCCGACAGGAATAATTCTTTCAGATTGCAATTCTTTTAAATAACCTTTTTGCATTAAATGCCTACTGAAAAAGCATGCCCGGAAAATTTTACATCACCACTGCGATAGATTACCCCTCGGGAAAGCCCCACCTGGGCCACGCATACGAGAAAATCTGTGCCGACTGCATTGCAAGGTGGCACAGGCTGCTCGGCGAAGACGTGTTCTTTTTAACAGGCACTGACGAGCACGGGAGCAAGATTGCGAAGAGGGCAAAGGAAGCGGGAAAAAGCCCTGAAAAGTATGTGGATGAGATGGTTGTTTTCTTCAAGGAGCTTTGCGAAAAGCTTGAAATCTCAAACGACAGGTTCATCAGGACAACCGACAAGGACCATGTGAAAGTTGCCAGGGGCATTTTTAAGGCGATTTTTGACAGGGGTGAAATATACTTGGGAAAGTATTCTGGCTGGTATTGCCCTGAATGCGAAACATTTTACACTGAAAAGGACCTGCGGAACGGCAATTGCCCTGTCCACGGGAAAGCGGCGGAATGGGTTTCCGAGGAAAGCTATTTCTTCAAGATGAGCAAGTATGATGAAATGGTCCTTGGGCATCTGGAAAATAAACCTGAATCCGTCCTTCCTCTGGGGAAAAGGAAGGAAATAATCAACAGGGTCAGGGAAGGCCTGAACGATTTGAGCGTAAGCAGGGTTAATGTTCCCTGGGGAATTAAGGTGCCTGTTGACGAAAAACACACGCAGTACGTGTGGATGGATGCCCTGATAAACTATGTTTCAGGGGTTGGCGCCTTTCCTCCTGAACCAAAAGGCGGGCTGGCAAAATTCTGGCCGGCTGACATTCACCTCATAGGAAAGGACATTCTGTGGCATCATACCGCGATATGGTTTTCCATACTGATGGCCGCAGGCATTGAGCTGCCGAAAACCGTCTTTGTGCACGGCTTTATCAATACCGATTCCGGCGAAAAGATGAGCAAGAGCCGGGGAACAGTGATTGACCCGGCGGAGATTGCCGGCAGGTATGGCCCTGATGTTTTGAGATACTTCCTTTTGAGGGAAATCCCTTTTGGGCAGGACGGCAACTTTTCGGAAAGGCTTTGAAGGAAAGGCTTAACAACGAGCTTGCAAACGAACTGGGAAACCTTGTGAACAGGACCATTGTGCTAATTGAGAAAAACATTGATGGCAATATTCCAAAGGCGGAAACAGACTCTGCTCTCCAGAAAAAGCTCGGCCTTGAAAAAATCAGGAAGCACATGCAGAGCCTGGAGCTGCACCATGCGGCCGCGGAAATATTTGCGTTTGTAACAGCCTGCAACCAGTATGTGAACGAAAAGGAGCCCTGGAAGCTGAAGGGAAAAGAGCTTGAAAAAGTGCTTTACTCGCTTGCCGACAGCATCAGAATCATCGCAATCTTATTGCAGCCCTTCATTCCCGGAACAAGCGAAAAAATAAACGCCCAATTGGGGGTAAAGGCAGGCCTGCTGGAAGAGGCCAAATTCAACCTGCTTAAGGCAGGAACCAAGGTGAAGAAGGGGGAAGTTCTATTCAGGAAAGCGGGGTGAGTGCCATGCATTCCGGCACAAGCCGCGCTATCAGGCTTCTTTCCGGTTCCTGCAAGGGCTTACCGCAGATTCTTCTTGACAAGCTGCCAACAAGAACTGTCGCCAGCCATAGTGCAAATGGGAGCTTACCGCAGCTTCTTCTTGACAAGCTCCGCATACTTTTCAAGCTCTTTCACTTCCGCTTTGCCGTGCTCCCACTGGAAATTTAGCTTGTCATTTTTGGAGCGCGGGATGATGTGAAAATGAACGTGCGGAATAACCTGACCAGCCGCTTCGCTGTTTGACTGCAAAACATTGAAGCCCTCAACACCTGGCAAAGCAACCATTGTCGCGGAAGCAACTTTCTGCACCGCTTCCACCAAAGAGCATAGCTCCTCATGGGGCATGTCCGGCAGGGTTGCGAAATGCTTTTTGGAAATTACAAGGGCGTGGCCCTTTGCGGCTGGCATTATGTCCAAAAAGGAGAGAACATTCTCGTCCTCAAAGAGCTTTGTGCTCGGGATATCGCCCCTAACAATTTTGCAGAAAATGCATTCGCCCAAGGCAAACCACCACTTGTATTGTGGCTGAAAATTCTTTTTAAATGAACGCAGCTGTCGTCAAGCTAGCCGTCACGCCCATCTGGTGCGGGCGCTATACTTCGCTTTGCTCCGTATAGCACGTGCCGCCTAATGCTGTGTATGATATTCGGACCAGCATTCGAACCCGCTAATTCTCAAGCACAGCATCGGCTTCAATTTCAATCAACCACTCAGGATTAATGAATCCTGACACCTCGACAAAAGTGCATGCTGGTTGTATTTTTGAAAAATACTCTCCGTGTGCTTTCGCAGCTTCCTTCCACTTCTTAATGTCCTTAAGAAAAATCCTTGTCCGTATCACATTGTCCAATTTGCCACCAGCCTTTCTAATAACATTATCTATTATTTCAAGGCAGCGTTTTGTTTGTTCATATACATTTCCTGGGGCATGAACTGAACCGTCCTTGGCAATAGGAGCAGTACCGGTAACAGCAATTATGTTCCCAATTCTTACGGCTCTGGCAAACCCAATCTCTTTCTCTAAAGGTTGGCCATATATTATATTTTTCCTTGTCATTTTATCACTCTATTTTATCGACCTATTTAAAAGGTATAACGCCGGCGGCAGGATTCGAACCTGCGCGTCCTTTCGGACACTACCTTTCTTGAGCTTCTTTTCCCAGGGAGTTTCTTTCCTATTTTCTTCCTTTCTTTTCCTTCTTTCCCTTCTTTTCCTTCTTTTCCCAGGGCTTTTTTCCGGCAATTGCAAAGCAATTGCTTCTTTTCCCAGGGCTTTTTTCCGGCAATTGCAAAGCAATTGCTTCTTTTCCCAGGGCTTTTTTCCGGCAATTGCAAAGCAATTGCTTCTTTTCCCAGGGCTTTTCTTTCTAAGAAAAGGCCTCTCGAGGGTAGCGCTTTAAACCGCTCAGCCACGCCGGCTTGCGTAAGGAATTTGGCCGGATGTTATTTTTAATTGTTTTATTTTTGGGGGTGAGGCTGGTTTATTATGGATTTCGCGTTTTTGTTTTTTTATGGCAAGGGTTGTCCTGTTCACAAGCGGGGTTCCGCTTCTGTTTTTCAGTGTGCTGATTGGGTTGTTTGCCTGGGCTTTGGCAATGGGGCTGATTCAGTTTTTTGATGAGGGTAATTTGCTCTTTGTGGCTTTGGGTCTCGTTGTGTTCGGCTGGCCCATTTACTTTCTCTGGTCTTTCATAGGCGCGAACAGGCTGGTTTTGGACAGAGGCATTCTTGTTTACTCTGTGTACAAGTGGCCAAAAGGGCTTAGGGAGCAGCTTGTGGTAAGGCCATGTGTGGAGAGGGTGTGGGTTCGTGACGTAAAGGAG
>Ga0172364_10004298_pt1 | contig 11339 bp, 24 predicted proteins | sample LakKivSesite10cm_FD_114545 | JGI IMG/M metagenome (GOLD analysis project Ga0172364, IMG submission 114545) | Sediment microbial communities from Lake Kivu, Rwanda - Sediment site 10cm | ecosystem: Environmental > Aquatic > Freshwater > Lake > Sediment | place: Rwanda: Western Province, Lake... | reverse complement strand
GAATCACGCTGGGGAAAAGAGCATGGGGCGTTCCCTGACGTGAGTTAAAGCCGCCCTGAACATCATCGCTCCGTGACTGGCAAGGACTCAGGATGGGCTAGGGCTGGTCAAGGATGCCCAGGACGGGCCGGAGCGATTTCTGAAATGAACTCAGCACCCGGCCCCGGTAGGGGGATCGGTAACGGACGTGGAGAGACAGTCAGACTTGGTTTACCAAGCAGTCTCATTGAAGCGTCAAGTCCGAAGTAGGACACTACCCACAGATAAAAGGTCAGCACATGAACACTTTAGCCAAGATCATCGAGCTATTTTTGGACACGACCGGCCGGGAGCCAACTGATGCGGAGTTGGACGTCCTGGTGGATGTCTATGCGCTGGGCTACACCGAGGCGAGCAAGGATGTGTACAGAACAGTAGATGAGGTATTCAGCCATTGGGGGATCACATAATAAGTGAGGAAACAATGAGTGCCATAAAGGACTATGATCCAGGGTTGATCAATCCCGAGTGCGGCGTCATTGAGTCCGTGCGCTATCACGTCGAAAGCGCGAACGCGTACTGGCAAGAGGAGGCTGATCAGTTTGAGGAGGCCCTGGCCGCTAAAGACGCCAAGATCGCGGAGCAGCAAATCCAGATTGTCAACCTGGTCGCTGACCAGGACCGGCTCCGGGCACAGCTCACGGTGCTGAGCCTCTCACATGCCGCCCTGAAAAAGGAAACGACATGAGTGACATCAAACGCTACGTAGCAGGAAATGTCTATGAGTTCCCTGAGCATGGTGATTACATACTGTTTGCTGATCATCGGCAAGTGCTTGCTGCGCTTGTGAATTTCGTCGAGCGGTACTACGAGTCATTGCTGCATCGCGCGCCGGGCATGTGGGATGCCTTTGAGCAGATTGAGAACGCCATTGCTGCTGTTACCGGCGAGAGTCCAGTTGACGTGAATAAGCGGCTGATGGCGTCGTACAGATCCAAGGCGGCAAAGGTCATGGCCGAGGCCAAGGATGGACGCGAGCAGATCGCCACGCTCAAGGCCCTGGTGCGGGATATGCGAGCCTTAGTCAATGCCGGCCCGAATAACCCGATATGGGGTCGGATTGCTGCCGTCTTGGCGGAGCCTGCCGGCCCGGCACCGGGAGAAGGGAAGCCATGCGCCACGTCATGACCAATCGTGACATCGCCGAGCTTACCCCTGCCGAGCAGAGGCGCAAGGGCATCCAGCGTTACATCGACGAGCAATCGGCACGAATGGAGTTGGTGGCGGCCAGGGCCAGACGCAGACAGGTAAGACAAGCAAAGGACGAATGTGAAAATGAAGACCCCGACCAGCCCCTCGACTGACATTCCTGACTTCTCTGCTATCTCAGAGCAGCGGCAGGCTGAGAAGGCCGAGGCCCTGCGCTTCGCTAAGGCCGGCCTGGGCGTGCATGATAGTGAGTTAGTGTATGCCGACGATCCGAGGCTGCTGGAGTGGGCCAAGAGAATACCGGAGTGCAAGTAGCCCGTGCCCACCATAGCAGAAATGAAAAATGGATTTGAGCCGGAGTATCCTAGCGTCGGGTGCAAGATGTGCGATCGGATTCGCAAACTCAAGTGCAACCCGGCCCTGCGGTGTTTGGTCCATGACGAGACCATATCAGAAGAAGAACGTAAACGCCTTGGGGTCCGGTTCGAGACCCTGGTCAAAGGAAACCATAATCCACAAGGAGAATGACAATGCCCAGAATAGCTGAAATGGCGCCTTCCAAATTCTTGAAGCAGGATGATGTTGGGCCAGGCGTGCTGGTCACGATCAGTGCTGCCAAACAGTACAACGTGGCCGTACAGGGTGCGGACCAGGACATGAAGTGGTGCCTGGAGTTTGCCGAGTTAGAGAAGCCCCTGGTTCTGAACATCACGAACATGCGGCTCATCGAGGCCGCCTTGGGTTCGGACGATACCGACGACTGGATCGGCAAGCAGATCGTCCTTTATTCCGACCCGAGCATTACGTACGGGGGCAAGGTGGTAGGTGGCATCCGGGTCCGGCCTTCCAAGCGCACGCAGCCGACTCTGACTGAGCAGGCGCAGAGGCCGCAACCACCAGGGAACCGGCCGATCCCTGGCAGCGAAATTCCCTTCTGATCGCACAATCCATGAACGTGTACGGTCTGACTATCGACAACAAGCCTTCCGCTGACTGGCGAGCGATTCAAGCTGAATGCGCCAAGCACAAGCAGTTTGTCGTCGAGATCAGACCGTACAATGAGGACCGGGAAGCATCGCTCCAACAATACGCCTACTTACATAGCGTCATCTTTCCCACCTTAGCGAAAGCCTGGGACACGTCCCTGGAAGACGCCGAGTTCGAGTGCAAGAAGCGCTGGGGTGAGCAGTGGCTCATCAAGCGTGCGCTTGGCTATCGGTTTGTCCTAAGCAAGACCATACTGACCGTGAAGCAGTGTAACCAGTGGATCGAGAACATTTGGCAAGGGGCACACCGGGAAGGGATTATCATTGCCCCGCCGGACAGGGACTGGAGAGAAACAGCAAGAAAAATGGCGGAAGCCAGAAAACCATAGTAATCCTCGCTCCCCGCAATAGGGCGGCTGGCCCCTGCTGGCCGCCCGTTTTGGAGTGAACATCTACAGCAATATGGCAAAAGCACAAGCACAACGACAGTTGACGTTTGCGGCGCTGGGCGGGAAATGCACGTGTCTCCGTTGCGGGGCGCCGTGCCAGCTCGCGCCGGTCCCCGGATCGCAGGCTCGCTGGATAAAGAAGGCCAGTGCACCACAGGGACTATGCATCAATTGTGCCGTCCATGACGTTCTGCGCCATCTCTATCCTGTGAACCTGCTGCTGGCGCAGTCCGCCGGCAAAGGTCTGCTCCATCCACACATCCAAGACCAGTTCTTCCATCTTGCCCAGATGCACGGCACGGACGCCACGTTCGAAGAGATTGATTGGCAGGCGATTGTTGCCAACTGGGATTTGCCCTTCCCGAGCAAGCTGCTACGATTAGCTCAGAACCCAGTGACGGAAGAAGAATTGGCGATGGCACGGCTTGAAGGAGAGCAACGCCGGGCGGGCACCTACAAGGAACCCGTGACCGAGGAAGAGTATCAGGCGCAGCGCCAGGCCGCGATCGACAACTTCCTGAATGTTATGCCCCGGCGCACCTCGCGCAGGCACGCGAGAGGCAACAACAAGGCCGGATAGGCTATTACCTATTTCTACAAAAGGAGTTAGAACGTGAGAAAGAGTCAAGTACAAACCAATGCCGACATAGTGCTGCGTGGAATCCGCGAGCGCATGGCCGAGATAACGGCCGCACGGGTACACCTGGGTGTGGAATACGACAATCTGGCATCGCAGGAAGCTCTCATATTGGAGATCTTGGGGCGCACGCCCCTATTGGCAACAACGACGCCCCAGGCCAGCCCTGCGGAGTCCCAGGTTAACCCGAAGCCCAAGCGGGGCCGCAAGCCCCGAACCAAGCCTGCCGAGCATAATGCTCAGGGCGAACAGGTGGATTCCGCATCCGCCCCGCAATACCAGTGCAAGTGCGGTGCTCAGTTCAGGACGCCCTCGGAACGCGACGGGGTGAAGTTGTGTCCGAAGTGCAAGACGACGAATTACACCGAGATCAAAGCGGCGTAAAAGGAGAACAGCGTGGAAAGCAAACACTTCGCGAACGTCCCGAGCATCACTGAGTTTCGGCGCGGTATGCGCATCATGACCGCCGTTTCACCGCAAGTCTGGTGGGAGGTCGTCTACGTGCGCTCAGACGGCTGGGCACTGGCCGTGGCAAACGGGTACAGGTGGTTCGAGCCGGGCAACATTGAACATTGCACTCTCGACCTGGCCTCTGTCTGGGAGGGGCGGAAGTACACACTCAAAGGTGGTGACACGGGAGATTGCGACGTAATTCTGTTCGTTGGCGGCGACATAGTTGCATTTGGGGCTCTTGATAGAGCCTGGAATCACGTGTGGGACCGTCGCGCCTTTCTGGACAGATACGAACCTGTGCCCCTGGAGCCACCCGCCAAGGCCGCCGAGGCCAAGCCCGCCTGGAAGCCTGAAGTGGGCAAGGAGTGTCTGTACAACCAATTAGGCTATTCTGTTCGGCGCGTGTTTGTGCGTGCCATTGACGAGGACAACGCGTGGGTAAGAGACGCCTCCAGAGAGCCGGCATCTCGCGGGTTTATCGCAAGCCTGGAGGACAACGCGTGGGTAAGAGACGCCTCCAGAGAGCCGGCATCTCGCGGGTTTATCGCAAGCCTGTACGAGCTTTCCCCTCTCTCTGCCCCTGAACCCCCGGTTCACGTAGGTGAAGACGTCAAGGTTTCGCTATCGCGCACGCAGGCATACTACGGCGTGGTCGTCGAAGTGTGCAAATGGCCGACCTTCACAATCAAGTGGGCTACGGGCCGTGACGGACACATGATCAACCTGACATTTGGGCCGGGCGTGACCATCACCAAGCTCGTTGCCGCCCCGCAAACAGAAAAATCACAGCAATCATAACCCTATTAGGAGACGCTATTTATGGCAGCAAAGAAACTGTTCCGAGGACCGTGGAGCAAACAAGACATTCGTTTCCTGCGTAAGTTCTTCCCGAATGGCCCAACCAGGGTGGTCGCCAACCTCCTGGGGCGGCCCTATGAGGCCGTGAAGAAGCAGGCCTCGCGCATGGGCTTAGCCAAGAGCAAGAAGTACCTGCGCACGGCGTTCAAGAAGAAGTAAGAAGGGAATCCCGTCCATGAATAACCTTGCCTATCGTAGATCGCGAGGGACCGACAAGCCCTTTGACGGGACACATAGCCAAGAGGCGTGGTACGAGTGCAACCGGGAAGCCATCGACGCCCGGCGTCAGCGCGACAAGCAGCGCAAACGGTTCCTGCGGCGGCGTAAACGCACGGTCCAGGATGAGGTTACAGCGGAAGATGAGGATTGAACCGGAAATCCAATATTTCAGGAAATTGTGATGGCATGGATGTATTTACCGCAATCTCTCTCTGCACCGGATACGACGGGATCGGCCTTGGGCTTAGACGAGCAATCGCAAATCTGCGCACGGTGGCTTACGTGGAGAGGGAGTGTTACGCGGTCGCAAATCTGGTCGCAAAGATTCAGGCGGGTCTCTTGGATGACGCTCCTATCTGGGATGACGTGTCAACCTTTGACGGCCGACCGTTTGCGGGCTTGGTTGGGATTATCCATGCCGGCGTGCCCTGCCAGCCCTGGAGTCTCGCCGGAAAGCGAGAAGGAACCAAAGACGAACGATGGATATGGGGCGACATTTTCCGCATCATCGTTGAAGTCCAACCAGAGTACGTCTTTCTTGAGGAAGTGCCTGGGTTTATTTCAGGAGGAGGTCTTGGTTTTGTCCTATCCGACCTTGCCCAAGCAGGGTTCGATGCGGAGTGGGGTTGTTTTACAGCGGCAGAGTGCGGCGCGCCCCACAAGCGCAAGCGGTTGTTCATCCTGGCCCACAAGCACGGTTGCCGACTCGCAGGACATGAACCCGAAACCACGACCGAGCAGAATTGCCACGAACCGCAAGACGGAATATCTGGCCCGGATGGTGCAGTGGCCGACGCCGAATGTCCCGAATCGCGGCCCCGAGATGGACAAGAGTCACCGGCCGGAGAGCGGTGGGATCGACCTGCAATCGGCGGTAAAGAAGTGGCCGACGCCGAATGTCCCGAACGGCGGCCGCTCCAGCAATACGACGAACTACCACGACGATGGCAGCAAGCGGCAGGTGGACTTGGCGGCGAAGGTGAAGAATTGGCCGACACCAGCCGCACAGAACTATCGGGACGGCAAGGCCAGCCCGGAAACGATGGCCTCCAACTCGCGCCCATTACAGGAGGTTGTGATAAGTGGCCCGCAGGCTGTGGGCAACCGCAGTACGAATGGGAAGAACCAAGAGTTGTTTACGACTTCATGCGTGGCGGACTCAGCAAGCGCAAGAAACTCGACAGCGACCAGGTACAAGATACCCCCGACAGGGATTCACGCCGGGAACATTCCGACGGATCAAGTAGTGCCAAAGCAGTGGCAAGCCGTGAAGTGCCCCGGCGGCGGCGACAGGAGCCGCAGCGGGGAGCGCAAGGGCGAACTGCCGTTGGGCGGGCAAGGGAAGGGCAAGTTGAACCCGGCGTGGGTTTGCAGTTTGATGAATCTGCCGGTCGGTTGGGTCACTATAACAACCAATCCATTCGAGGACGCATGAATGAGAATAAGAAAGCCAGAGCCAGAGAAATACTGCTTGCGATGTGGCGAACGACTCCACAGGAAGACGTTCCACGGGAGGCTGGAGGACTATGGGGTGTTCTTGAGGCGGAAATACTGCGGGCTGGACTGTGCTATTCGGACCTGCCGGAAAGAATCCGTTACGCTTGCTGGTTTAAGGAGTCGGGCACAAAAATACCGAGGGCAACAGTGCGATTCCTGTGGGACGACGGAAAAGCTGAACGTTCACCACAGGGATCTGAACCCCGCGAACAATTCCGCCGAGAACTTGCTTACGCTATGCTCCAGTTGTCATACGAGATGGCACTGGGAGCATGGGAAAACGATGCCCCGAGCCACAACGACCTGTTCCGTCTGTGGGACGCCCTGCGAACACCTCACGCATGGCATGTGTCAGAAGCACTACCAGCGTTGGAAGAAATACGGCGATCCCTTGATGACGGCGAAGATCGGGGGGCGTTCGTCCAAGCTGTATCGCGTTACTACGGACGACAGGATTGCCGTGTAGATGAACTTCGATTATTGGGCAACGGAGTCGTACCCGCACAGGCAGAGAAGGGATTCAGGTATCTCTTCGCCTACCACCGCCAACTGCGCTTATTCGGACCGATCCGATGAGGGCTGAGACTGGCGAAAATTCATTGCAAATACTTAAAAAATCTTCGGATTCTTCTTGATAGTCACAGCGGCAGTAGAATACAATCTTAAAAGCGGTGGAAAGGAGTGAACTTGTGACTATGACAAATCCGCAATCAAAAGACAAATGTGTGGCCGGGAAAAGTCACAAGTTACTTTTCACCGCACCGGCTACACAGAATTCTATATCCCCAGCGACCTCAAACCGCCGGGGGTCTGCGCTTAAACTCCGGGCAAGGAGCCAAAGCATGACGCTGGACGACTGGCTCAAGCAGCAGGAAGAGTTGTGCGAAAAGGCCACGAAAGGGCCGTGGAGCGTCTACTCCAGAGGCAAGAAGCGTGCCACTATTACGATTGATATTGGCGCCATGCCCGTAGGCCATAGGCCGTGTATTGTTGATTGGCCTGGGTTTGACTCTAATGGTCTTTTGGTGCAAGAGAACAATAGTAACGCCGATTTCATCGCCTCGGCTCGCACGTCCCTACCCCTGGCCTTAAAGATCATCCGGGCCCTGAGCGAGGAAGGTGGGCGTTTCATACGGGAGGTTGCCGAGCAAGTGCTAGGTTGCCATCGTTCTACCTCCTATCAAAGATGTACGAGGCGTTTCATACGGGAGGTTGCCGAGCAAATGCTGGCTGAGGCTGGCAAGAAGGGAGAGAAATGATACGGCGCCAGATCGGGCTAAGGCAGTGCTGCCCATGGGGCTATGGGCAGAACGATTATTCGGGCCACCAATGCTACCGCATCGGAAAACTCTACTGCAAACACCACGATCCCGAAGAAAGACAGCGGAAGCTTGAGGAATGGGAAATGAAGGGGCAGACATGAACGAGAAACCCACTATATCCGAACTTCTGTCTCCCGCGCAGGCCCAGCAAGACTATCCGAGGATGAGGCAAGTGTGCACGGAAGCGCTGCATCCGGGGCCATGGAGGCACGACTGGCGCTGGACTTCCTTGAAATTGGACGCCTTGGCGCTATGCCGCAAATGCCGGAAGCGCAGCGACGAGCCGGGGAAAATAACGATGGCGATGGAACGAGAGAATTGTCCCATTCCCGACCCTGCGACCGGCCCCCTTGCCGAGATCGCCGCGCAGTTGGTGAGCAGGTGCATGGCAACCGATGAGTCGGCGGGCAAGTTAGGAGACGCCATGATTCACCGGCTCACGCCACACGTCAGCGCCGTGTTTTGCGGGGCTACCTTTCTGGCATGGCTCCGGGCCCCTGCCACCGAGCATATCATCTGCGCGCTGCTGGCCTTGGGAAAGTGCGACATGGATCAAGAGGGAGAGAAGTGACCGAGAAACCATTCAAGGATGAAGACGTGCTGTGGACGCTCCAACGCCCCTACGATCACCCCATGACCATGGAATATGTGCTGGTCAATCGGGGCGGCAACGTGGTGGCTTATAAGCTCCAGTCGATTGAGACGGGGGATAGTCCATCCTGGTTCGGCCCGTGTTACGTTGAGTCGGTCATTGTTGAGCTTGTCCGTCAACTCCAGGCCGCCAAGTCCGCCCAAGAAAAGCCCAGGGCTAAGCGGCAGAGCAGATGCAAATCCGAAGAGGATGGACTATGAAACGTGCCGCCATAATCATCAACCATTGGTACAAGGGCAAGACCGGCAAGCCCCGCCGGCTCGACGCTAGGTACGGCGATGGCCTGATGGTCTACTGGCAGGACGGCGAGATCTTCAATAGTGAGTGCAATATCGAGAGCTTCCAGAGATGGGCCGTGAAGGACCTTGGCCCGGACAAGGAGGCTCCATGAACATTACTCAGAGCATGACCCACCCTAGGACCACCACGCTGCGAGGCGAGGAGGAAGTGAGGGTGGAAAAGACATACAGTAATACCGGCTATGGGGGACAGACCTTCAACCGGGCGGACCCACAGTTTGCCGCCGAAGAAGCGCTACAATGTGTGAACCGGACCGCACGATACCGGGCCGACGACACGGCAAAGCCACGTCGAAGGCGGACGGGGGCGTGCTGGGAGTTCGGTATACAAACCAAGCGCGACCTCCGTCACCGGCCTAGCAAGGTGGGCTCGTGTCCATCTTGTGGAGACGACTTGCGACCGAAAAATCGCCCAAGGTGTGCCTATCTGGGCACTTCCTTAGCCAAGCCTGACGAGCTACTTCCCAAAACTGTCCTGAGAGACGAAAAAGCTGTGTTTTTCTCTCTTTTTTGTCTCTTTTGTAGATAACCCTAAAGAACCACTGAGGGAGGGCGACGGGGATATAAGGCCGGGTATGCGCAGAAATAAAAAGAAACAAGCACAACAGGCAAAGCGCCTTGCGCGAAAGCGGAAACAGAAGATGTTGACTGGTTACCTGCGACGGGCCAAGGTGGACAAGGGCCATGCCCGCAAGGCTTGGGGGAAGCTCAAGCCGGGGGAGGCCCTGCTGGCGCGGATGCTCAAGGCCCTCGACTGGCAGAAGCGGTCGCAGGACTGGCGCAAGGATGGTGGGCAGTACATCCCGTACCCAGCGACATGGCTCAATGGAGAACGGTGGGAAGATGAAGAACGCCAGCCCCCAGACGACGATTTCGCCGACCGGCTGCGGGCACGGTGCGCGGAAATGTTCGAGGACAAGGAGGCCCGGCAGCGTGAATGATGGGATTGCCAGAGTATTTCCACGGAGGACCAAGGCCACGCCGACCGATGATCTCGCCTTTGTCGGGGAGCCGCCGTTTGAGTTGCCCGAAGTTTCCGAGGTTCATATCTCCGTAGCGTTTACTTGGGACAAGCTCTACGCGGAACACCTGTGCCGTCAATGGGCCTCCTACTACGATACCGTCCTTCTGGGCGGCCCGGCCTACCATGATAAGGGCGGCTCATTCGAGCCGGGGCTGTATCTCAAAGAGGGTTATACGATTACGAGCCGGGGTTGTCCGAATCGGTGTAGCTTCTGCATGGCCTGGAAGCGGGAAGGGCAGTTGCGGACATTGGCAATCAAGCCGGGCTGGATCGTACTGGACAATAACCTGCTCGCGTGCCCCAGACCGCACGTCGAGGCCGTACTGGACATGCTGAGCCACCAGAGGCGCAAGGCTGAGTTCTCCGGCGGCTTGGAAGCGGCCCGCGTTGAGCCGTGGTTCGTGCAGAGAGTCACGGAGATTGGCTTCCACCGACTCTACCTGGCCTACGACCGGCCCGGAGAGAGAAAGCCGGTTGCCGATGCTCTAAGGCAGTTCCGCGAAGCTGGGGTAAAGCACAGTCGTCTATCGTGTTTTGTGCTGGTCGGGTATGAGGGCGATACGCTGGGCGCTGCGGCGGAACGCTGTCAGTTCGTGAAGGATAACGGCGGCGTGCCTTTCCCGATGTACTTCCGGCCGGACGGAGCAGGATGGAGGCCGCCCAGGGACTGGGAGGACTTCTGCGGCAAGATCCTGCATTGTCCGGGTGGCAAATCGCGGGTCAAAGACGAAGCGAAGGAGTTGGGATTGTGGAGCAAGGCATGACCAGTGGGATTGCCAGAGCGCCGGAAGGGCAGAGTGACTTGCCCATGAAGATCAAGGCCCTCGCGCCGTGGTTCGGGGCGAAGCGGAATCTGGCCCCAAGGATCGTGGAACTACTTGGTCCGCACTCGGTCTACTGGGAGCCGTTCTGCGGCAGCATGGCCGTCTTGATGGTCAAGCCGACGTGCCGGATGGAGACGGTGAACGATCTGCACGGCGACCTCATCAACTTGGCCCGCGTGATTCAGGACCGGCAGCAATCGTGCGCGCTGTACCGGCGGCTGCGGCGCGTCTTGATGCACGAAGACCTGATGGCGGAGGCCAAGGAACATATGGCTGATTCCTTTGAGCCGGGAGTGGAACGGGCCTACTGGTACTTTCTGGACGCCTGGGTGGGCCGAAATGGAATCTCGGGCACGACGGCTTACAATGCGCATTTCTGCCGACGGTTCACGGGGAAGGGCGGGGCACCTACTGTGCGGCTTATCTCGGCCGTGAAGTCCATCCCGGCCTGGCGACGACGTTTGGCTCGCGTTTGCATCATGAACACCGACGCCTTCGAGATATTGGAGCGCATTGACGACGCCTCCGGCGCGGCCCTGTACGTGGACCCGCCCTATCTCATCAAGAACGGCAAGTACAAGCACGATTTCTCCCCCGAGGACCACGAACGCCTTGCCGTCCTGCTGCATCGTTTCCAGAAGGCCCGCGTCGTCCTATCGTACTACGATCACCCGAAACTGGCCGAGTTGTACCCCAACTGGACGCAGCACAAGATCGAAGTGAGCAAGACTCTGACCCGCCACATGACGCGCGGAGAGAATAACGTCAAGGCGGTCGAAGTGCTGTTGGTGAATGAGAAGCCGCATACCAGTCAACAACTTTCCCTCTTTGGACTGCGCCCATGATCGAGAGAGAAGCCATTGATTTCGTCCGGCGTGAGGTCAAGGCCCGCGTGCCCCGTCTGAGCGATGCGCAGTGCGTGGACTGGATG
>Ga0172364_10004297_pt1 | contig 11339 bp, 3 predicted proteins | sample LakKivSesite10cm_FD_114545 | JGI IMG/M metagenome (GOLD analysis project Ga0172364, IMG submission 114545) | Sediment microbial communities from Lake Kivu, Rwanda - Sediment site 10cm | ecosystem: Environmental > Aquatic > Freshwater > Lake > Sediment | place: Rwanda: Western Province, Lake Kivu... | reverse complement strand
TTGAAAGGATCGGGAGGATCATAAGGGTCGTGGGGGTCGTAGCAATGCACCCAGAGAAACCAGGGTGCCCTCTGTATCCTTAGCCAGTCAAGACTCTTGGCCACGACATCTTCAGCTCTTCTCTCCAGAGACGAACTCTTCAGTTTATGAGAGCGTTCGTAACTGTCGTCATAAGTATCAAAACCCTGATTAAGCCCGAATCTGGAATCCAGAACATAAGCAGCAACGAAAGCTCCGGTCGAGTATCCGTACTTCTTGAGATGCTCGGCCAGAGTCAAAAACTCTTCTCTGACGACGAAGTTGTTGTTGTCATGAACACCGTGGAAAAGGGGCGTCGATCCCAGAAAAATGTTCGTATGCGAAGGCAAGGTCGTCGTAGTATGGGCAAAAGCCCTAGTGAACAATGATCCTCGTTCAGCCAGGGCATCGATGTTGGGTGTCTTGAGATGTGGGCTCCGGTAACAGCTGAGGCGGTCAGGCCTGAGGGTATCGACGCTGATAATCAGGACATTTAACCGGGGGGATTCTGCATTTCCTTGATTCCCCAAGGAAAAATGAGGGAAGAATATCAATAAGAGCAGGAAAAGCTGGATCAGAAAAATAAGAACTCTCCTAGCGCGAAAAATCATCTCTTTAAAAATCGCGTCTCCGGTTTCACCATCGAAATTATACCATATGGCCAATGAGGTTCATTACTAACCTAATTCTGCGCTTTAATCAGCTTTACTTTTTCGCTGGTAATAAAATTGCCATCGGCGGACCGTATCACGGCCTGGAAAATATTGCGGCCCCCGGGAACGTTAGATAAGTCTACTCTGTAGACACCGCTCCAGGTTTTTGCCTTCTGACTGTAAGAACCGGCGACGAGCTTTCCAGGAATATCTAGGCTCTGACTTTCAATCCCATTGCCTTTTAAAATCCGGAATTCAGGTTCGACCATGCCCTCGCCTCGATCCGTATATATCTGAAGAAACACGAACCCATCCTCTCCTGGTGAGAAAAAGCTAGTCACTCGAGGTACGAATGCCAAGCCTTTGTATTCGAGATATCCAGTTTTAGGATTGATCGCGAAGGATTCTTCCTCGATCTCCGGTCTTTCAAATACCGAGCCCATAACGCAATTGATAAATACGCCTGCTTTATTTTTTTTAAACTCCGGAATCGAGAAAAAAACCTGCCGGGCTCCTATTTCGTTAGTTTCCGTATCGATAATAGCATAAGCGGCTTGATATTCGTCTTGAACGAAGGCCATCTCCTTGCCGCTGAAGAAAAACCAAAGATACGGTCTTGCGTTAACATAATCCAGGAATTTTTGATTCATGTCGAGCGAGATATTGATCTGCCCCTTGAAGCCCTTTTCCTCCTCTTTAATCTTTGTTATCCAAAAATGAAGATGATAGATCTTACGAAGACTTTGCGTAGGCCTGTCGCTGAAGAATACCTTGGTTGGCAATGCCAGGTTGATCCAGGGAGCAAATTTACCGCTTCTGGTCATAAATGGTAAAAAATCCGCTTCAAAATGGAGATCTCCGAAAAGTTCGGGATTATAATAGGCTGAGACCAGCGAAATTTTCTCCATCTCATCCGGCCCATAGTCAGTATACGTTTTCTTATATCTAATATCTGCGTTGACTGCTTTCATCTCTACTTTTAAATCATGTGTCTGACCGTCTGGCTTTTTCCTGTCCGGTATGAACTTGAGCTGGTAAAAGGATCCGGCGACCCTGGCCATTTCCTCGTTCAGCTCCTTGAACTTATTCGCGCCCCGAAAGAAAGCCGCGTTTGTCTTTTCGGATAACAGCCGCAGGTTCTGCTTTTGCTTGACATTCTCTTCTTCCAAGACCCTGGCGGCTTGGCTATTTTCCGGGCGAAAGTATTCAGAGGAATGCGTAGAAAGCGAGCGAGAGAATACTTCGGGATCAAGACAATACACTGAAACATTCTGACTATTGGCGAAATTAACCACAGCAGTAAGAACCTGCTCTGCCCGGTTGAACTCCCTTTTTTCAAGAAGATTGAAAGGATCGAAGATACGCGTAGTTCCAATATACTCCCGGTCACGGCTGTGGATGGCATCCAGAGTACTCCTGGCATCCGTCGCCTCGTCAAGGACTAAAGCCTGGTTGGATGAGGAGAGGTCAGGAATTCCTTTACTTATGAAAAGGATCAAACCACCTTCCTCCCGAGCATTCAGGAAGTTACAGGCTGCCAGGATTCCTCCCATAGCCTTCTCAAATCTTCGCCGGTTGATATTCAGATAAGCCTGCATTTCGCCTTGCCGTTCGACGCGCAGGAAGCCCGAGGCCTGACCCACGATATCCGATGCCAGGGAGCGATCGCTTAAATCTTCGAGGGATTTGTCACTACCTATGCCTAGCATTGCCAGATCGGACATCTCGCGGACGGCCTCTTCCTGGGATACATAAGGCAGGAAGGGTTCGAGACCGGTTATCCAATTGAGCCGGAAAAATAGGAGTTCATACCCTTGCCTGGCAAGCCCGATTAGCTCTTCGGTGATTTTCTCCCTCTCCGTCATCAATTCTCTTGACCAAAATTCAGGGTCATGAAATATGACGGCCAATCGCTTTTTAGGTTCGATTACTTCGCTCGAATCAATCTCTATTTCTTTTCCCTGCTCGAAAAGCGTGAAATCATTCTTTGTGAGATTTTTAACCATTTGGCCGTCTCTGGTGACGCTTACATCGACTTTTCTAGTTCTCTTGACTGGCTCGGAATTATTTGCCGATATCTCGTAAAACGAGCAAGCCAGAAACAATATTGCGATAAAAAATGGGGTGATTCTTTTTTTCATTTTTCTCATAGCCTTCCTTTTCCCATATTTACCCAATTTATTACTCGCTAACCCCTGACTTCTTGACCTGGCCATGAACTTAACTCACCATAAACTATCATTGGTCATAACCATAAAATCAGCTAAAAACATCACTAGTAATATCATTATATCTTTTGTAATCTCTTAATGCACTCCCGAAAAACGGAAAAGTTTCCCTGAATATTCTTCCCTCTAGAAAGCTCATAAAATAAAGCAGTGTGGCATTTCGAATTAATTCTCTTGAAATTTGATGTATTAAATAATATATTTTAATTTATGTTATCTGGGAAAGAAGGGAGTGCCCTCTACGAACTCAGCATCAAGACTTCATCAGGAGGAACCATGACCCGAGCAAAAATGAGAATCCAGAAACTGAGCAAAAACCTAGAATTAAGAAATGCCGCGGTTTTCATGCTCTGGTTTGCCCTGGCGGCAGCCGTCTGTCTGAACATACCGGTATACGGGCAGCGCCCGGCAGCGGCTGCACCCTCCGAGGAACCCCTGCATTGGCGTTTCGTCGGCCCCCAGGGCAACCGGGTCAGTGCCGTGGTTTGCGACTCGAATGATTTGAATGTTTACTACGCCGGGGCGTGCGCCGGAGGCGTCTGGAAATCGAGCGACGGCGGCACGAACTGGCGGCCTGTATTCGACGCCCAAACCTCGCAATCCATAGGCTCCCTGGCCATCGCGCCTTCGGATTCCAACCAGGTCTGGGCCGGGACGGGCGAAGCTTTTATCCGGTCGAACGTCCTTATCGGAGACGGAATCTATAAGTCCACTGATGCCGGCAGCACCTGGACCAACATGGGCCTTAGGAATTCCGGCCGCATAGGCCGGATTATCGTTCACCCTGAAAATCCCGACGTCGTTTTTGCCGCCGCCCTGGGGCACTGCTACGGGCCGCAAAAAGAGCGCGGAGTTTACAAGACCGAAGACGGCGGCAAAACCTGGAAGCAAGTTCTTTTCGTGGATGAAAAGACCGGCTGCTCCGGGCTGGCTATGGACCCCAATAACCCCCGTATTCTGTTCGCCGGGATGTGGCCTATCATAATAAAGACCTGGGGAAAATTTTCCGGCGGGACGGGAGGCGGGGTTTACGTCTCCCGCGACGGCGGCGACACCTGGCAGCATATCAAGGGACACGGACTTCCAGAATTCGAAGTCGGCAAAGTGGACGTGGCCGTGGCCCGCTCGAATTCCCTGCGCGTCTATGCCTTGATTGAAACGGGCGACAGGGGATCTCTCTGGCGCTCGGATGACGGCGGATTCAACTGGAAAATCGTCAGTTACGAGCGGCGCATAAACGAGCGCCCTCATTATTACACACGGATGTGCATCGCTCCGGACGACGAAAATACGGTTTATTTTCCGTGCAATAGAATGTACGTGAGTTACGACGGCGGTGAGTCCATCGAGGATTTCTCCGGCGGCGGAGATTGCCACGACATGTGGGCCGATCCGCTTCATCCCGAGCGGATGATGATCGGGCACGACGGCGGCATCAGCCTGACGACCACCCGCGGCCGCCAGTGGAGTCGCATGATCCCGCCCATCGGCCAGATGTATCACGTGGCCGTCGACAACCGCATCCCCTATTGGGTTTACAGCAACATGCAGGATTCGACTTCCAAACGCGGCCCGGCCTATCCGGGCTACGGCTCCGACGTGCCGGCCTGGTCATCCATGGGAGGTTGCGAGTCCGGTTTTTCTTACCCGGTTCCTTCAGATCCCGACATCGTCTGGAGCGGATGCTACGCTGGCACCGTCGAGGTCTATGATCACCGGACGGGCCTGGTCCGCAATGTAAATCCCTGGCCCGAAAAATCTTTCGACTCCCCGGCTGAAGTCCTCAAATACCGGTGGAACTGGACCCAGCCCATCGCCATTTCGCCTCACGATCACAACACCGTTTACGTCGGCAGCCAGTACGTTCACAAAACTACCAACAGAGGGCAAAGCTGGGCCGTGATCAGCCCCGACTTGACCACCAATGACCGGACCAAAATGGGTTCCTCGGGCGGCCTGAGCAAGGATAACCTCGGTGTCGAGTACGGCTGCACGCTCTTCGCCATTGCCGAATCGTCCCTCGAGGCAGGAGTCATCTGGGTGGGTTCAAATGACGGCCTGGTTCATATAACGCGCGATGCCGGCAAGACCTGGACGAACGTCACTCCCCCCGGAATGCCCATCTGGGGAACCGTAAGTATGCTGGACCCTTCCCGTTTCGAAGCGGGACGTTGTTATCTGGCCGTCGACGGACACCAGGAAAACGTCCGTGATCCTTATTTATTCAAGACTGCGGATTACGGCCGGAGCTGGACCCGGATCGACGCCGGAATCCCCAGATCCGTTCTCAGCTACACGAGCGCCATCAAGGAAGATCCGGTCCGCAAAGGCCTCCTTTATGCCGGAACCGCTAATTCCATTTACGTCTCTTCCGACGATGGCGTCACCTGGAAATCCCTTCAGGCCAATCTGCCCCATGCCTGCATTACCTGGATTGCGTTTCAGGAGCATTTCAACGACCTCGTCGTCGGCACCAACGGCCGCGGCATCTGGATCATGGACGACGTCAGCGCCCTCCAGCAACTTACTCCAAATATAGAAAAATCAGAAGCGCACCTCTTCAAGCCACGGGCTGCCTACCGGTTCAAAGCCCGTCAGCGGGTAGACACTCCGCCCAACAATCAGAGCTCCGGCCGGCCGGCTCCCTATGGTGCCTCCATCAATTATTATTTGAAAAAACCTTCCGGCGGCGTCAAGATCCAGATATTCGACGAGAACGGCCGGAAAATCAGAACCCTCCAGGGAACTGCCCGCCAAGGGCTCAACCGGGTTTGGTGGAATTTGCGCCAGGAGCGGCTTCTGCAGATTGAGCTCCGCACTACTCCCGCTTTTCACCCTCATGTCTGGGAAGAAAAACGTTTCCGGGGCCGGGACACGCGTCCCGTCCTTCATTGGGGAATAGAGCCTCCCCAGGCCGGAGTCCTGTCCGCCCCGGGAAAGTACGCCATCAAGCTGTCCGTGAACGGCAAAGAATACACCGAGACCGTGGAAGTCCGCAAAGATCCGAACTCCCGGGGGACCGAAGCCGACATCCGGGTAATGGTCAAACTCTGGGAAGACGTAGTCAAAAATATCAATGAAGTCGTAACCATGATCAACCGGCTCGAATTGGTCGGGAAACAAATGGAAGACCTGGCCAAGGTCCTGCCAGGAGCGAAAAACTCAGAACCGCTGATGGCCGCTTTTCGCCAGGCGCATTCCGATTTTCTGGCCGTAGAGGACAAACTCCTTCAGCGTCAGTTGCATGCCTCTGATCCCAAATCCTACCGCGGTGAGATGATGCTCTACTCCAAACTGCTCTGGTTTTCGGGAGAGATAGGAACGGGGGCGGGGGATATCCGCAACACCGAGGACTTCGGACCGACAGACCAGCAGCTTGAGGTCTACGAAATTCTTAAAAAACGGCTGGACGAAGTCCGGATCGAGTATGATAAACTTTTAAACGAGGTCATCCCCGCCTTTAACAGAACTTTGCAGGCGGCCGGTCACGGTGCGATCATAACCGGTCTGGAGTAAAAAGAATGCCTGGGCGCAGGCATCTTATTAATTATCTAAAGGAAAAAAGGAGGGACAATGAACCGAAGATGTCTTGGTTTTATCTCCATCTTAATCCTGTTTCTGGCTCTTGAGCCGGTTTTCCTCCCGGCTCAGGCGACACTGGCCGACTATGAGCGGGCCTCCGGTCTGAGGGAAAAGCTCACCAGTCTGGTTCTCGATATGCCCGAGCGGCCCGTCTGGATCGAAAAAACCAACCGTTTCTGGTACCGCAAATCGGTCAAAGGCGGATTCGAATTCGACGTCGTGGACGCGGCCTTACAAAAAAAGGGAACGGCCTTCGACCATGACAAGCTGGCTGCCGCCCTGGCCAAGGTGCTTAAAGAAGAAGTCAATCCCAAAAAACTGCCCTTCATGTCGATCAAGTTCACAAATGGCGGCAAGTCAATCGAATTCGAAGTCCGGGAATATAAATACGCCTGCGACCTGGCGGCCTATACCTGCAAACAGGCCGGCCCTGCCGACCGGCGGAGATTCAGGGCAGGGTTCAGCATGTGGGAAAGGCGGCCTCCGTCCCGGTCCGTTTCCGAGGAAGCCAAAGCCTCTCCCGACGGAAAGAGGGAGGCGTTCATCAAGAATTACAACGTCTGGATACGGTCCGCGGACAAGAAAGATGAAACCGCCTTGAGCTTCGACGGCTCGGAGGGCAATTACTATACCTATGATTCCATCGCCTGGTCTCCGGATTCGAAAAAGCTGGCCGCCTTCCGTATCAGACCCGGTCACGCCCGCATCGTCCATTACGTAGAGTCGTCACCATCGGACCAGCTTCAGCCCAAACATCACCAGATGGAATACGCCAAGCCGGGCGATGCCCTTGACATCGAACAGCCCGTACTTTTCCTCCTCGAATCCAAAAAACAGATCAATATAGACAATACTCTTTTTCCGAATGCTTACGAGCTTTCGGAACCCGTCTGGTGGAAGGACGGCCGGGCTTTCACTTTCGAATACAATCAGCGCGGACATCAGGCGTACAGGGTGATCGAGGTTGAGGCCCTGACTGGTAAAGCCAGGGCTTTAATCGACGAACAGGCGAAGACCTTCTTCCATTATTCAGGGAAAAAGTACCGCTACGACCTCGACGACGGAAATGAGATCATCTGGATGTCCGAGCGGGACGGCTGGAACCATCTTTACCTTTATGACGGCCTGACCGGGCCCGTCAAAAACCAGATCACAAGGGGCGAATGGGTCGTCAGAGCTGTAGACAAAGTCGATGAGAAGGCCCGCCAGATTTACTTCCAGGCCAGCGGTATGGATCAAGCCCAGGATCCTTATTTCGTACATTACTACCGGATCAACTTCGACGGCACGGGCCTCACGCCCCTTACCGAAGGCAATTACAATCATTCCGTCACGTTCTCGGCCGACATGGCCTACTACGTCGACACGTGGTCGCGGGTCGATTCCCCCCCGGTCATGGAACTCCGCCGGACTTCGGACAGGAATCTGCTGATGCAGGTCGAGAAAACCGACATCCGGGAACTCGTCGGCGCGGGCTGGAAAGCTCCCGAAGTCTTCGTCGCCAAGGGACGCGACGGCCGGACGGACATCTGGGGGATTATCAACCGGCCCATGAATTTCGATCCGGGGAAAAAGTACCCCGTAATCGAATCCATCTACGCCGGGCCGCAGGGATCTTTTGTACCCAAAACGTTCAGCCCCTGCAACCGCATGCAACCTCTGGCCGAACTGGGATTCATAGTCGTCCAGATGGACGGCATGGGCACCAATAACCGCTCCAAAGCTTTCCATGACGTCTGCTGGAAGGATCTGGGCGACGCCGGCTTTCCGGACCGGATTCTCTGGCATAGGGCCGTGGCCGCCAAGTACCCTTATTACGACCTCAACCGGGTGGGGATCTACGGAACCTCGGCCGGAGGTCAGAATGCTCTGGGCGGACTTCTCTTCCATCCCGAATTCTACAAAGCCGGTGTTTCAGCCTGCGGCTGTCACGACAACAGGATGGACAAGATCTGGTGGAACGAGCAGTGGATGGGCTGGCCGTTAGGCCCGGAATACGCCGCGTCCTCAAACGTTGACAATGCTTACCGGCTCCAGGGAAAGCTTTTCCTGATCGTCGGCGAGCTGGACACGAACGTCGATCCTTCCTCGACCATGCAGGTAGTTAACGCCCTGATCAAAGCCGGCAAAACTTTTGACCTTCTGGTCGTTCCCGGCGCCGGTCACGGCATGGGCGGGCAATACGGCGAAAGGAGGCTCTTCGACTTCTTTGTCCAGCACCTGCACGGCCTTACGCCTCCCAACTGGAACGAGATCAAGAAGTGACGGCCAGTTCGTAGATAATTCGGCCGGATCGGTCTCAGCGGATCATTTCTGGAAAAGGGCCAAATGACCAGCCGATGGTTTTCCTGATCCGGGCTTTCCGGGTCAATTTTACGTCGCCCGCTTCGAGCACGACCATGTATTCACCGGGCGGCGCCCATAAACCAAGGACATCTCTCGGCCGCCTTCCGGCGCCGGCGGCCCTCGGCCCCCGCATAGCCAATCCTCCGCTTCTCATATTCCAGACTACGGAGTTGATCCCGGCCTCGGCCGGGCCCTTGAGAGCCGCCAGCTCCTTGCCCCAGGCATCCATGATTGAGATTTTCACGCCTTCGGTCCGTTTCGTTTTGAGGTAATAGCTGACCGTCAGGCCGTTGGCGGCGTTGGGGCTGACGATATGCGCATCGCCGAACAGGTAGTCGTTAGCTCCAAACATGCGTTCGATCCTTTGTATTTGCGGCTTCGGAGTAAAAAGATGAACCTCTCCGGCCAGAACCGAAGCATCCAGTTGCTGAAGGACCGTAACATTCGTCAGCCATATGCCCCGGCCGTACGAGGCGACGATCAGATCGCCTTCGCGCGGATGTACGAGCAGGTCGTGGACGGGGACGTTCGGCATGTTATTGTTCATTTTCAGCCAGCGCCTCCCGCCGTCAATCGAGACGAAGACTCCGGTATCGTTCCCCAGAAACAAAAGATTGGGATTTTCGGCATCTTCGAAGATTACGTTGACCGGTTCGTCGGGGAGGCCGGCATTGAGCGAAGTCCACGTCGCCCCGAAATCCTCGGTCTTGTAAACGAAAGGCCTGAATTCGTCCAGTTTGTAGCCGTTTTTGGTGACGTAGGCAGTGCCTTCATTGAAATGAGAAGCCCGGACCCGGCTCACGTAGCAATCCTCCCGTCCGCCTGCGGCGGCCACTTTCCCGGTGAGATCGGTCCAGGTCGCCCCGTTATCCCTGGTGAGTTGAACTTTACCGTCGCTCGTCCCGGCCCATATCACGCCGGGTGTAACCGGCGATTCGGAAATAGAAGATATAGCAAACCATGGAATTCCGCCCGGCAGGCCGCCCTCGGAGGAAGGCAAAATCTTCGAAGTGTCGTTGGTGCTCAGATCGGGGCTGATCTCCTGCCAGTGATCTCCCCGGTCCATGGACCTGAGGAGAACCTGGGCTCCGGCGTAAATCACCCGGCTGTTATGCGGCGACAGATGAATTGGGGCGCACCAGATGAAACGGTAAGGAGGCTTGCCTTTTTCTCTCACGGGCATGATGCTGGTGCGGTAGCCGAGCTTCTGGTCAACCCGGTAATGGGATCCGTACTGGCTCGTCGTGTAAAGCCAGCGGCTGTCATCCGGATCAACCAGAGCGAACATGCCGTCGCCGTTTCCGACCGCCACCCAATCCAGGAGAGTGATCCCCCTGTTATGGGGGCTGTTTGACGGCCCTTTCCATAATTCATGGTCCTGAAGGCCGGCATAAATGTTATAAGGTTCCTCCATATCCGCACCGACCGTGTAGTTCTCGGTCAGGGGAAGATTATAGCGATGGTCGGCCGTTTTGCCCCCGTCATAGGAGACATACACTCCGCCATCACTACCCATGATCATCCGGTCGGAATCCTGCGGGTCAATCCAGAGCGTCCGGACATCGCCGAAGATCTCGGTAAACAGCCTTCTCGGAGGCCAATTTATATCATGCCAGGTCTTGCCGCCGTCGGTCGAGTTTCCCAGCGAGACCCCCGTCGCATAGATGTTTTGGTCGTTATTGGGATCGATCCTGATCTGGCTGAAATAGTAAGGGCCTTTGGCGCTCACATCGTCTGTGACGGAGTTCATTTTGACCCACGTTTTTCCTCCGTCGTCCGTCCGGTAAACTTCGCCGCCGATCATTCTGTCCTGCGCTCGAAGTCCACGGAATTTGTCCCGTTCGAGCTCTACTTTTGTCGCCGGCCGGGTGTTGGCGTTTTCCACCAGAGCGTAAAGAATCTCCGGATTCTTGAGGTAGATATCGATGCCGATCCGGCCTATCCTGCCGCCGGGAAGCCCTCCGCCAAGCCTCTTCCATGTTTTCCCGGCGTCCACGCTCTGGTATATTCCGCTTCCGGCACCACCGTTGACGTATTGCCAGGGAAGCCTTTGCTTATCGTACGCGGCAGCATAGAGGATATCCGGATTCCGGGGGTTGATGACCAGATCGACGGCTCCGATTTTCTCGTCCAAATAAAACACTTTCTCCCAGGTCAGGCCTCCATCCGCCGTCTTGAAGACTCCTCTTTCTTCATTCTCAGAATAGAGATGCCCCAGAGAGGCGACATAGACTAAGTCGGGATTTTGAGGATGGATGACGATCCTGGGGATATGATGGGAATCCTTAAGCCCCATGTTTCTCCATGTTTTTCCGCCGTCGGTCGATTTGTAGACTCCGTCCCCGGCATAAGAGCTGCGGGAGCAGAATCCGTCGCCGGTGCCAACCCAGACGATGTCCGGATTCGAAGGCGCAACGGTCACGTCACCGATCGTTTGCTTGCTCTGGCCGTCGAATACCGGCCGGAAAGTCGTCCCGTTGTCGGTCGTCTTCCAGAGCCCGCCGGTCCAGGC
>Ga0172364_10004296_pt1 | contig 11340 bp, 11 predicted proteins | sample LakKivSesite10cm_FD_114545 | JGI IMG/M metagenome (GOLD analysis project Ga0172364, IMG submission 114545) | Sediment microbial communities from Lake Kivu, Rwanda - Sediment site 10cm | ecosystem: Environmental > Aquatic > Freshwater > Lake > Sediment | place: Rwanda: Western Province, Lake... | reverse complement strand
CGCCCTCTACAGCATACTGTGCTTGGTTCTAAACAGAGAAGCAGCCCAAAACCTCAGAAGACCAGACAAAGCAGTCTCACCCACATACTTCAACACATAATTTCGGGACAAGGCAGCGCGCTATACATGGAAGTGGTTTTTTACGTTTTTGGTTTGGAAATATGTTAGGCAGGCTATGCTGTAGATCAGTGGAAGCGCTGTTACTAATGCTGTCTGGAATTCGTGAATTTGTAGATTTCTGTCAATCATGTATGCGTACCAACCGAAATATACTGTAAGTATCGTCCAAAACGCTATTGATGCGTACAATGCAGGTTTTACTCCTGCGTAAATCCCGACCGAAAGAATAAAGGAAAAAATTGAAAGAGCTAATGGAACAGTCAGAACTAATTGCATGCTAACGTCTATTCCGGATGGTGTGGGTCCACCCACAGAACTTACTGCTACAAGAACGAAAAGGAAGAAAAACAATGCCACCGCACTTAGAAGAGTTAACAATGCTACTATTGTTACACCCGTTGGTTTATCTGTCATATGCTGTCACCAGAAAGAGATGAAGGACCCTCTAGGTTTTGCATTAGCCTGAGCAAAGTCCATCTGGTTGAATTATTTGTTAGTTCGAGTATAATAAGATGTAACTGATCCATCTTCTTGCACCAGTCCTCATATGCATGCTTTTCGTCTGATTGATGGGGAAATTCTTTGAATGTTGGTTTTTAGTTGAAAATGTCCTCAAAACTGATAAATGTCTGCTTTATTATTGGCGGGGCATGGGAGAGTCATGGGAGACTATTTAAAGATCGCGTGTGGAGTCTTCGCTGCGGCAAACTTTGAAAACCGGCCTGTGTTTTCATACATTTATTGGGGCTTGAGAGCGCAAAATCATAGGGGTCATCAATCGCACGGTTTTCTAACGTATCAGGATCGGAAGTTTCATGTTCACAGAAGCTTGGATCTTGTGCCGAAAATAAAAACAAGCGCCATTCAAGAATGGTTTGGAAGATTACCCGGAAGCGTCGGTATCGCAAATGTGAGGTACACGACTTCTGGAAAATGTGATGACAAATCGTTGATAAGGGGCACGCAGCCTGTTACGGTTTCAAAGAACGGTTTGAAACTGGCTGTTTCGTTTAACGGCAATGTTGTGAACACTTTTCAGGTTAAGAAGGAGATAGCTAGGAAGTTTCCGGGCTTTTCCTACGAATGCGATGCAGACCTGATCTGCCATAAGCTTATGATCGAACTGTTAAAGCGGAAGGATTTAGCCTCGGCTGTTAAAACGTGTATGAAGGATATTGATGGAGCCTTTTCGGTTGCTGGGATAACGCAGGATGGTGATCTTTTCGCTTTTAAAGATCCGCATGGGATCAGGCCGTTATGTGCAGGTCACAGTCCAAATGGTTCGACCTATGTTTTTTCGTCAGAAACCGTCAGTCTGGATATAAGTGGTTTTGAAAGGGACTTTGAGTTGGAGCCTGGGGAGCTGGTGAGGGTTTCAAAGGGTGGGTTTGAAAGGCAGAGGCTTGTGAATGGTGATCGGAAGGCTTTTTGTGCTTTTGAGTTTGCGTATTTTGCGAGGCCGGACTCGCAGTTTGACAACAAGTATGTTTACGAGGTTCGTGAAGAGTTTGGGAGAAATCTTGCGAAGGAAAATCCGGGCATAGTTAAGGATGCTGACATGATCCTTTCTGTGCCTGAAACAGGCGATGACTCGGGGCTAGGCGTTCACGAAGCTTCTGGATTGAGATGGGAAAGAGCGTCGCGGAGACATCGCTATGTAACTGAAAGGGCTTTCCTCCTGCTTAGCAAAGAGCGAACCGCAACGATAGATAGAAAAATCAACATTTTAAGCTCAAAGGTGAAGGGAAAACGGATCATAGTCACCGAAGACAGCATAGTCAGGGGCGACACGACAAGAGTCATAGTTGAAAAACTGCGAAGAATGGGCGCCAAAAAAGTGTACATATTCGTCACTTTTCCACGCATAATTGGGCCGTGCCTTTATGGGATAGACATGGCGACATACGGCCAACTCATAGGCTCGAAGCACACTACGGAGGAAATAGCGGAAATAATTGGTGCAGACGCTGTGTGTTACCAGTCACTAGAAGGTCTTGTGAGAGCAACAGGTTTCAAACAAGACGGGCTATGCATGGCGTGTTTGACGGGCAAGTATCCAACGCCTTTAGCCCAGAAGATAGCGGATGAAATGAAGAAGCGGTTCTTGGAAGGCTACGAGGAAACAGGCAGACTCTACGAGATAGAAGAAGCAATTCCAACGGCTTAGTGGGAAATCAAATTAGTTATTTGACGGTTATCGCTGTAGTCTGAAGGGTTGCTTATGGAGAAGGTGGGCGTACTCGTTGTTTCTTACGGCTCAAGAGAAGCAGCTATGGTTGATGCTCTCGCACGCAGCCAAAATTACAAAGTGGAGATCTATGTTGCGGATAAGCAGCGAAACCCTTTCAATGTCCAAAGAGCTGTTAAGCATGTTGTCATACCAGACTTGAACATCGGTGAGATCTGCGAATTTGCTGAAGCCAACAAAGGCAACATTGACTTCGGCATAGTCGGCCCGGAGAAACCCATAATTGAAGGTGTACGCGATCTCGTGGAAAAGCAAACAGGCATACCTCTAATCTGTCCGACGAAGGAGTGCGCCATAGAAGAGAGCAAAGTTCAGCAGAGACTTTTGTTTCAAGAAATTGTTCCAGAAGTAAATCCGCGCTTCAAAATTTTCACCCCGAAGGATTACGAGAGCACGGCGGAAGTGAAGGAAGCTGTTTACAGTTGGGTTAACGAGCTGCAGAATAGGGCGGTAGTGAAGCCTGACAAGCCTGCTGCTGGAAAAGGGGTAGGCGTCTGGGGAGATCATTTCGTAACCCGAGAGGAGCTGTTTGAACATTTCCTTTCTAACTATCAGCATGGCTCAGTTATCATTGAAGAAAAAGTTGAAGGGGAAGAGTCAAGTTTTCAAGCTTTCTGCGATGGCAAACACCTCGTGCCCTTACCTGACACGAGAGATCATAAACGTGCATTCGACAATGACAAGGGGCCGAACACTGGTGGAATGGGTTCCTACAAGGATAAAGGCGACGTGCTGCCCTTCTTGACCGAGGCTGACCGACGGAGAGAGTTGGAAGTTGTGGAGAAGATTTTTGGAAGGTGGAAGTCGAAGGCAGTTGATGCTTCAGCCTTGAGAGGGGTTCCGTTATATGTGGCTTTCATGCACACGGGTAAGGGATTGAAAATTCTTGAAAACAACAGCCGCCCGGGAGACCCTGAAATAATAAATGTTCTACCGCTCTTGAAGGACGATTTTGTGGACGTATGCTTCAAGATTCTGGAGGGAAACTTGACCCGCGTTGAATTGGAAAAGTCGGCAACTGTTGTAACGTATAAGGCTCCACCAAGCTATGGCGGATACGCTGAAGCTTTTCCTGACCTCGTGAGAAAAGAAGAAATTGGCAGGCCAGTCGACTTATCAGGAGCGTACGAGTTGAGCAAGAAGTACGGTGACAATATTCGCATTTACCCAGCTTCAATGGAAAAACGTGATGGCGAAACCTATGCTCTGAAGTCAAGAGCAGTGTGCGTTGTGGGCATAGGCGACAGTTTGGAGATGGTCAGAGAGATTTCTCTTGAGGGCATAGACGCCATCAAGGGTGGAGCGCTTTGGAATAGGACTGACATAGCTTCAAAACAGCATATAGAAATGAGCGTAAGACACATGGATGCGTTGAGGTGCAGAGGGTGAGAAGAGTCTTCATTTCTGATTGTGAGGGCCCGATTTCAAAGAATGACAACGCCTTCGAAATAACGTCAAGCTTTGTTCCTGACGGGGATAGGCTGTTCACGGTTGTGAGTAGGTATGATGATGTGTTGGCGGAGGTTGTGAAGAGGCCGGGTTACAAGGCTGGTGACACGTTGAAGCTTGTTTTGCCTTTTCTGAAGGCTTACGGTGTTACTGATCAGGAGATGCGAGATTTCGCGGCTGATAACTTGGTGTGTATTCCGAGTGTTAAGGAGACGTTGCAGTATGTTAGAAGCTTGGCTCCGGCATTCATTGTCAGTGCGAGTTATGAGCATTATCTGAGGGCTTTGTGTCAGGTTCTGGAGTTTCCTTTTGAAAACACGTACTGCACGCGGCTCAGCTTGGACAGGTACAGGTTGCCGGAAAAAGAGAAAGACGAGCTGAAGCAAATCGCGCAGAGAATTGCGCAGATGCCGGTGTTCGAGGTAACGCCGGATACTAAATCCTTGGATGATCTGGCGAGAGAGGATGAGAAAACGGTCAGACAGCTTGATGAGATTTTCTGGAAAAGAATAGTGAAGATGGAAATCGGCAAGATCTATTCCGAGGTTAATCCTGTGGGCGGTGGTGAAAAGGCTTGGGCTGTGAAGGACATAGCTCGCAAACTACGTGTATCGCTGGCGGATGTGATGTATGTGGGTGACAGCATAACTGATGATGAAGCCTTCAAGCTTGTGAAGGGCAATGGCGGTTTGACTGTGTCTTTCAACGGTAATCAATACGCGGTGGAGAACGCTGAGATTGCGATTCTGTCTGAAAACAGCGTAGTGACAGCCGTTGTTGCCGACGTGTTTCTCAGGTTTGGAAAGCCGGACGCCCTGGAGCTGGTGGAGAACTGGGACAGGAGAGCGTTGGAGAGAAGCTCAGTTGATCAAAGCTTGCTTAATCGTCTTTTCAAGGTATATCCTGGCAGGTTGCCTAAGGTTAAGACAATCTCAGATCAAAATGTGGAAACTCTGGGCAAAGAAAGTAGCAGGTTTAGAAAGAAAGTCAGAGGCGAAGCCATAGGCAGGTTGGGCTGAATGGTTAAGAAGGATTTGATTGAGGATACTTATGCTGAAGTCTTTGACGGCCTATACGTTCGAATCATGGTCACTGCGGACGACGAGGAAACATTGAAGAGGGCAGCTGAGGATGCTACTGCTACGCCTTCTGGAGTCATAGGCAGACTTGATAATGGGATTGAAAAATGGTTGAGCGAGAAGGAAACGCCGGACAACCGGAAAGGAGCGGTTCTGCAGTTTTGGAAAGGATTGGACAAAGGGAAAGTTTTAGAAAATGTGATGGAGCGTTTTGAGAAGGAGTTGTCTTATCGGATTCGGCAGGATATTCTTGTGAAGCCTTTCACTGCGGTTTTTGACGCTTTGTCTGTGAAGCCTGAGGGGAAAATGGATATGATGGAAAGGGTTGGACACTGCGGTGACGGCTTCGAGTGGGAGAAGCAACTTTACGGTCGCAGCATGATTGTTGTTCCGATTATGGTGCCTGACTTTCTTATAGAGCGGCATATTGGTTTTGCTCGGGGGGTTTCTGGTGGTAATTTTTGGATGATGTGCAGAACGAAGAAGGCGGTGATGGCGGCTGGAAAAGCTGCCCTAAAAGCCATAGGCAAGGTTGAAGGGGTGATAACTCCATTTGACGTCTGTTCAGCTGGCTCAAAGACTGAAACCAAGTTTCCATTGATAGGGCCAACAACGAATCATCCGTACTGTCCATCACTGAGAAAGAAATTGGGAGTAGATTCAATGGTGCTTGAAGGAGTCAGCTACATTCCGGAAATAGTGATTAACGGAATCTCAATGCAAGCAGTTAAAAAGGCAATGAAAGCAGGCATAGAAACAGCTCTGACTGTTGACGGTGTGGTGAAGATTTCTGCTGGAAATTATGAGGGAAAATTGGGCGAGTACAAGATTTACTTGCGAGAGTTGTTCCAATGAGCAGATTTGACGTTGTCGGATTCGGTGCGCTTAATGTGGACAAGCTTTTCAGGGTAAACAGGATAGCTGCGCCAGAAGAGGAGAGTTTCATAACAGATTTTCAAGAGAGTTGTGGTGGTTCAGCGGCAAATGCTGTGGTAGGTTTGGCAAGGCTCGGGTGCAAAGTGGGTTTTATTGGAAAAGTTGCGGATGACAGAGAAGGAAAGATGCTGCTCGAAGAGTTTCGCAAAGAAGGCGTTGACACAAACGGCATAGTCGTTGCCAGGCAAGGGAGAAGCGGGACAGTCATGGGGTTCGTGGATGAAAGGGGTGAGCGAGCTTTGTACATTGACTCAGGCGTGAACGATGAAGTAGAATTCAACGAGATAAACAAAAGATATGCGTCTCAAGCCGGATTTCTTCATCTGACGTCCTTTGTTGGAGAAAAATCTTTTCAAACACAGAAGAAAATTGTTGAAATGCTTCCTGATAATGTTAAGGTAAGCTTTGATCCTGGTGCGTTGTATGCTAGGAAGGGGCTGGCGGCTTTGGAGTCGATTGTGGAGAGGGCTTTTGTTTTGATGCCGAATGCGGGTGAATTGGAATTGCTGACGGGTATGGCTGATTATAGGAAGGGTGCTGAAGCCATGCTTAAGAAGGGTGTAAAGGTTGTTGCTGTTAAGTTAGGTAGTAAGGGATGTTTTGTGACGGATGGTAAGCAGGGTCAACATGTGGAGGCGTTTAAGGTGGATGTTGTGGATACGACTGGTGCTGGGGACGCTTTTTGCGGAGGGTTCCTTTACGGTTTGATTAGAGACAAGAGCCTTGAGGAATGTGGAAGGATGGGAAATTTCGTGGCTTCGAGATGCATAGAAAGAATGGGTGCCAGAGCTGGACTGCCGACACTCAAAGATCTGATAAAGAATCATCTGGTATGACAAATGGTGGTGTTTTCTGACGGTTCTTGTGGCGTTTTGGCTGAACTGTGTGTGCGCGTGCAACGGTTTCTAGGCCCTCGATTAGGATCCAAATATGTTCGGGAAGCAAAATCAGTAGCACAAGCCGCCTCGCAAGCGAATTTAGGAACAAGCATGCGCATTTGCTTCTGGCAAAAATCATATACATGGTGGAGTCGGTGGTATTTGCATCTTAGCCGATTGGAGACGCTTTTGAGTTCTTCATTCTCTTGTTTCGCGTTCACTTTTGAGCTGGACTTGAGGGGGTGGTAGAAGCACGGCTTCCTGTGAGAATTCTTAAATATGTGAATTCACTTACTTATGAATCATGGTAAACGTGACGGTTTCAATTCCTGAAGAACTATACAATAAGATGAAGAAGTATTCAGAAGTGAAATGGAGTGAAGTTGTGAGGAAAGCTCTAGTAGAGTATATCGGACGTCTCGAGGTTAGTGAACGCGGCGTTTTGTCGTCTGACGAATTGTCTGTGATGTTAAAAGCGGCTGAGCTGGATGTTGGGTCGATAAGCTTGGACAAGGCTATCAAATACTATGATGAGGCAAGGAGATTGGAATGGAAGAGATCGTCTACGATACGAGTGTCCTCGTAAGCCTGCTTAAAGGCAGAAAGCGGCTTGCCAATGGTTTTACAACGGTGTTTAACATCATCGAGTTTCCAAAGGCTTTAGATCTTAAAGAGCTGGGGGTGATCTACCCCACTGTTGAGGATTACAATGAGGCTTTGAAGATATCGGTCTCTTTACTAAGAGCTGGCAATCCACTACCCGCGGTCGATGTTCTTATTGCTTCAATTTGCATCAGAAGAGATCTAGTGCTTCACACGGCGGATGAACACTTCAAACACGTTAAGTCTTTGAGCAAGAAGCTTAAGATTGAAATGATCAAATGCTGACTCTGGCGCAAGAAACTCGATGAGATTTGTATTGGTCTCGCAGGATCGATCGATCAAGGACCGGTTGTTGCAGAAGCTTTGACAGATATTTGAGACAGGTTTAGAGCTACTAGATCTGAAGGTCCTTTCCAAGGTGGTCTGTTTTCTTTCGTCGGAGGCTGAGCAATGTGCAGTGGCTTGATGGTGAATGTCAATTTTGTGAGGTTTCGAACCTGTTATAGTTGTTGGGCCTCTCTCGTTTTTCGAAACACCCCCGCTGGGGGCGCTAGCACGATTTACAACAAGAACTTTAAGAGGCTCTCTACCTGTTATAGTTCGTAGGCCTAGTCGTTTTTGTGTGCCTTCGTCTGATTTTCTTCAGGGAGTATGTTGAGTAGTGTTTAGGCGTGTGTGAGAATGTCGGAAGCATGTTGACTTGTGTCCAGCGTGTCAGTTTCGGTTGCGCTGATTGTTGTTTGTCAGTTGCTGTTGAGGTTGAGTGAATTAGGAGTTGAATGAGCAAGATCTCGGAAACATTGCCAGAAAAATGACATCTTGCACTTCCTGAAGAGAATAACAAAATGCAAACTTCGCAAATCAAAGTGTAGATTCCCATTTGTCAAGGCAAGTGCAGGCGTTATCCGCAAAGCCCGTTCTTTTTCTGTTTTTAGATCTGTTGAAGTGTCCGCAGGGCTGCGGGATAATCTGCTATTTTTTCGTGGAATAGTCCGGTGTTGTCAATCAGGTTTGGGTTAAAGATTTTCTGGTCGAAGAATTGGTCGATTGCTTTGATTTCACTGATTCTTAAGCTAGTTAGTTGTGTTTTGGTGAATTCTGTGACTTGTTCGGTTATTTCGGCAAAGTCGTATTCTGGAAGCTTCTCTGTTTGTAGTAGGTTTCTCAGGCTGGAGTCTATTGGGATGTCTTCGATTAGTTTAGGGTTGATTTTGCTTAGTTTGGGTTTTCCATGGGTTAGGCTTTCGATGATGGAGCATTTGCGGAAGATTTCGCGGTTGAATTTCATTTTTGTTATTTGGTATGTGTCGAACAGGTCTCGGGGTGTTCTTCTGTAGAGTAGAGCGCTCCATTTGTTTGCGAAGAGTTCCTCTTTTATTGGAGTTTTTGTTTTGAATGTTTCCTGTTTACCTATATGTTTGAAATCTGCTAGAGTGTCGGTTTTGAGGATTGGAGTTCGACGCATGTATCCTATTTCTATTTTGAAATTGTCTTCAAAGCCTTGAGTATTCATATATTTTATGGTGAACCGTGTTAGCGGATAGCTTGCGTTTATGGCGATATCTGCTTTGTTGTATTTTTGTCTATAGAGTAGGTCTTTCAGTTTCTCGTCGATTTCTTTTCTGACTTGTCCCCAGTCTGTTACATCCATGTGTCGGTAATTGAAGTCTAGGTCTGTCGATAATCGCAGTATTTCTGGTGAGTAGATGAAAGTGAGAGCTGTTCCACCGTAGAGTGAGAGATGGTCTGAGAGGAATCTCACCGCTGAGACGTCCTCTAGCAGATCTGAGATTCGCCAGACTTTTTCCATTTCTCTGACGTTGAATCCGTATTGCAGTGCTAGCGCCTCGAAGTCGTATTCTCTTTTCACTCTAGATGCCTCTCAGTTTTTCTTCGAAATCTTCGGGGATGTATAGGTTCCATCTTTTGTTGAGGCGGCTTTTTTTCCCGCGTATCAAGTATTGGGGTGGTCCCATGATCGTTGCTTTAATTTTGTTCAGCATGTTGTCGTCTGCATGTTCGTAGAAGGGTGATCTGTTTCTTAGCAGTTCTAGGACGTAGCCGATGCGTCTGGGCAGGGTTTTTCTTTTTTGGCTGAGCGTTAGGCTCACTAGTTTCTCGATGTCGATTCCGCTGAGGCTTTCTAGGCTTTTTATGCATTCTTCCCATCCTCCGGCGTATTGCACTCTATTGATGCATTCGATGAATGTTCTTTCCTTGCTGCTCACTCTGAGAAGACTATGGCGGTAGGGTTTCTCGACTATTTGTGAGGCGGTGTCTTTGACGAATACTGGTTTGAAGGTGAAGCGTTTGTAGTGGAATGGGTCGAACCTGTCGGCCGCTTCGACGCATATGTAGGCTTCGTTGAATGCAGAATAGGCGCAGCCGTAGTAATCGAGAGCAGTGTGGAAGCCTAGGTAGTACTCCTTTCTGATTTTGGAGGCTATTAGAAGCTTGTCTGGTTCGTATTTTTCTGGTGTCTCGAGAGGTGATAGCACCGTATATAGTCCTTTTCGGATTGTTTGGAGTTTGCCGGTTTCGATTAGTCTTTTCACGTATTTGCGATAGATGTATTTGCGGTTTGCAGAGCCCTCGATTATGTTTGAAGCCTTTTGTACGATGTCGTCGAAACTCGCTATCTTCAATGGAAGAAGAGCATTGTAGAGAGCTTCAGTTTTCTTTACCATTGTCTTTTCATCTTTTTAATGTAGTTACCCATTTTATGGCATACTGCATTAAAAATATTTAAAAATTGTCATGTCCAAAACTCTGCAAAAATTTAATGCAGTTACCCATAAACGGGCATACTACGTTAAGCCACCTGAAGAGCCTTTGTGAGACTGGCTGCGGGCTTGGGTTTAAGCTTTTTATGAAGGTCTTGCCAGTTTGGTCGCAAGTTATTTATAAGCAGCCTGCGAGTGGAGAAGCGGTGAGAGTTTATGTCCATATCTGAGCTTAATGATCAGAGCCAAGCAATTTTGTCCAGAGATGTCGTGCGCAAGGTTTTGGAAGACTTGGGTGTCAGACTTGGAAAGAATTGAAGCAAGCATAATAGAAGAGGTTGGCCTAAGGGATTTGGAAAGAATAGACCAGAAAGCAGAGTTTTGAGGTTGATCTCATTTTGATGGGTGGCTATGGTGTGCTCACCGAACGGTGAAACTATTCAACCTTAGTGAAACCGATCGGTCCTAGAGATGCTTGAAGAATTCGCTCAATCGCATGAAGGCATCCAGTCGTGTTCGTGATTGTGCCTCTGGGTCTCCTGGAAACATGAACCGAGCGATTGAATGTGGGCCTTCTGAACTTTCACTTGCGAATTGTTTTTGGATATATTCTAGAGCCTCCGTTACAATGGGGTCTGTCATGTGCTTTTTGAATTCTTTCGCAACATCTTGAGGGCCATTCATGTAACAAGTCACGACAGTGTAAACATCATAGGGATCTTTTTCCTTATACCTTCCTTGCATTGCCAGGCCTTTCGTGATCAAGCAGCCTACTACGTCCAGAATTCTTGCATCTACAATTGCTTCTCCATTTCCTGGGAGAATGCCGCGTATAGGATGAGTGAAGTAATGATCTAGGCCGATACTGCTTCCCTTGATTCCGGCAGCTACAAGATCTTCTTGCAGTTTTGTTTCTGGAGGTTCGGTTATGAAGTCAAGGGAGATATCATAGGGTTTACCATCTACATGTGAGATTACGGTTTTGTCAAACTTGTAAAGGAAGCGATGGTTGTTCTCGAAATGTTGGTGGTATCCGCGCTTTTCGAGCATCCTAACTATGGTCTCATAGCGGGAAGTCTCACGGAGTTTTGGATCCATGATCAGATCGATGTCTATTGATCCGCAATGTTCTATCCGTGTTTTCCGCGAGAAGCATTCTATGATGTAGTACGGAGCCCATCCTCCTCCCAATACAAAGTAGTCGGAATATGAACTGAGAATACGTAGAACCTCAACTAATGCGGATTTTGATGCTTCTGTGAAAGCGGCATTGTAAAGGCTAACATTCCATCCATTCATAAACT
>Ga0172364_10004295_pt1 | contig 11342 bp, 14 predicted proteins | sample LakKivSesite10cm_FD_114545 | JGI IMG/M metagenome (GOLD analysis project Ga0172364, IMG submission 114545) | Sediment microbial communities from Lake Kivu, Rwanda - Sediment site 10cm | ecosystem: Environmental > Aquatic > Freshwater > Lake > Sediment | place: Rwanda: Western Province, Lake... | reverse complement strand
TTTAAAGTGTCACTCATTAGATTGTGCATTTGTTCAAACAGAGAGATCATTTGTTGTGGAGTTGTCGCTTTAGTGCTACCTAAAGCTTGGAAAGAGGTTATCATATCTTGACCTATCTTCCCATATTCTGCCCAACTAATAATTTTGTCTGTGGCATCACGAGCGGTTGTGAAATAATCTTTCGTTTTTATTTCCAGAGCCTTTGCCTTCCGAGGCGCTTTCATAGCAACCAGTTTGTTTAATTGAGCTTCGGAATCAGTTTTGACAATCATCACTTCAGCTTTTATTTGATCCGGGGTTTTGTTTTCTGTTTTGATGTTTAATGTTTGTCCGGTCCATTGACTATTGCTTTCTTCTATCATGGACTTGACCTGCGTCGCGTAAGTTCGGGTTTTCACTCCTTGGTGCCAGGCATAAGCCGTGATTCCTCCTCCGACTAAAAGGATGACAGCAACGGCAATACTGATGATGAGAGGTTTTTCATCTTTTTGTGTTAATTTTGAAATTATTTATTTCTCGCTTTGGCGAGGCGAGGTTTTCTTTTGAATAATTTAATTATCTAAAATTTTTAATATTTAGTCAAGGATTTTTTCTACCATTTTAAAGAATTTTAACTTTGTAGTCAATCACTGCGCCTTTGGCGTCAAAACTAAATTTTCCTTTTACATTTCTACCTTTTAAAACATAAGGAAGCCAATAGGGATCATCAGCCCACATCCTTTGGTAAGGAATTTTATTTATTGGTATCCATTGTGGCTTCATTTCATCTGATTCTTTCGGCTCTCCTTCCCATTTGTCAATTAAATAAACATACACTTCTTGGTTCCAATCTTGGTGGGCGGATGCGAAAAATTCCAAAGTCGCTTTTTGTGTGTAACTTATTGGTTTGACGCCAATTTCTTCCATTGTTTCGCGAATCAAAGCCTCCTCAACAGTTTCACCTTGTTTTTCCTTGACTTTGCCTCCAAAACCATTTAATTTACCTTGACCCAACCCTCTCTTTTTCATTGCGAGAAGCATTTGATTGTTTTTCACTAAATAAGCAAGAGTGGTTTTGCGGAAAGGTTGATTAGTTTTCTGATCCATATTAAAAATTAAATAATAAATACTGCCGCAGCGATAGTGGTAGTCCAGAGTCCATCTTTATCACCTTCGGCTGACTACACCACATTAGTAGTCTTGAAGATTTTGCCGCTCGTTGTCAGCTCAAAAGAAGCAAGACGATCTTTGTGAATGCCCACACCTTTGGTAAAAAAACAGTATTTAGGAGTCATTTTTATTTTTTAGATTTAAACAATATTTACGCTGAAATGTTTTAAACTTTGGGCAAGGGCTGATATGGGAAGGCCAACAACATTAAAATAATCTCCTTCAATTTTTTTAATTAAAAGTTTGCCCAAGCCTTGAATACCATAAGCACCTGCTTTATCTAAGGGTTCTCCCGATAAAACATAATTCTTAATTTCTTCTTTGGATAGTTTATGAAAATAGACTTTTGTCTCTACAACTTTGGAGATAGATTTTTTGCAAACGTTTAACAATGTTATTTGCCGTATTGGGGATATCATGGATTTTGAGATCTGCCATAACCCTTCCATAAACTTGGAGATCAGGGATGAGCGTCTCTATGCCTTTACTGGCGAGCAGATCGTTTACTTTGAAGATGCAACCTGTGGTGCGTAAAGGATCCATAATAGTCAAGGCTGTTTCCCAGTCCATCCCGTCTAGAGCAATAATAAGCGGATTCTTTTCTTCTAAGACGGGATCACAACGTTGCATGATGCCGTTTTTAATTAGATGTCTACGGACGTGATGCAAAGTCATTCCAGACCAGACTTCCATTCCAATACCTTTAGTTTCAAACGTTTGTTTCCACCCTTGTTGACGGTCAACTAGAACTACAAGTGGAAGTACATCAAGACCCATATTTAGACATTCTTTATAAGGACTGATTTTAGACTGACCATCTGTAATGACGTCATCAATAATACAAATAGTCTCGCCATATTCGGCTTCACCTATAACTTTTGCTTTCGATACTCGTCCTTCTTTAGCTTCCTCTCGAATTGTTATATAAGGAATGTCCGTTTGTACCGAAAGAATTCCAGCAAAACAGCTTACCGAGTCTGGCATTTCTGCAAAACGGTTCGGCTTCAGACGTCTTAAAGGGTTAGTGTAGAGGTTGCCTAGCCATAACAGAGCTTCTGGATCTTTTCTTGCTTCTCTTAGATTAATATAAATATCCGTTTTATTTCCACTTCTAAGAGGGAGTTGTCTATTATTATCCCACTTAATCAGGCCAAACTGGACTAGCTTTTCACAAACTTCCTTTTGTTCCCATGGTGTTAGCCAATACGAATCAGAGATTTTCATCTTTCATTCCCCTTTCAATTTAATGCCATACCAATAATATCGTTGATATCCTCTATTCCTTCTTGTTCTAGATAATTCCTAATCCCTTGGATCACCTCCTCCATTGTTTTGGGGTTTCTAAAAGTTGCGGTGCCGATCTCTACTGCTTTGGCACCCACCATTAAAAATTCTATCATATCTTGCCAAGTCATAATTCCGCCGCAAGCGATAATGGGTACACCGAGTTTTGCTTTGGCTAAATCATAAACAAAACGCAGGGCGATATTTTTTATACCTGGTCCAGATTGACCACCAAGAATAATTTGGCCATTAACAAAGCCTAACGCGGGTATGGTGTTAATCGCAGACAGAGCATTTATTCCTGCTTCCACAGCTGCCTTAGCAATTTCCACAATAGAAGTAACCGCGGGTGTGAGTTTCGTAATTAAGGGTAAAGAAGTTGCTTTTCTTACTGCACTGACTACTTCAAAAGCAAGGTCTGGATTTTGACCGAAGAGCATGCCGCCTTTTTCTGTGTTTGGGCAGGAAATGTTTATTTCTAATCCTGCAATTCCTTTGATCTCATCAAGCATCTTTGCGAGTTGGATATATTCCCCGATCGTTCCTCCGCAGATGTTTACAATCACTGGTATACCTAACTTTTGCAAAAAGGGCATCTTTTCAGTAATGAATTTTTCCACTCCTGGATTTTGTAAGCCAATGCGGTTGATCATACCTCCGGCAGTCTCGCAAATTCTGGGTTGGTCAGCGCCATTCCTTGGTTCTAAAGTAATTCCTTTTGTAATAATAGCGCCTAAAGTATTGAGATTTATAAGGTCGGCGTATTCCTCTCCATAACCAAAGGTGCCGGAGGCAGGCATTACTGGGTTTTTGATCTTGATATTACCAATATCCATAGCAAGACTTACCTCTTTTTCGGCAAAATGTTTTACTAGCGGTTGGCTTATTTTGATGTCTGGGATCTTTTGTATAGGGACATATTTATCCCAAACTATATCTTTAGCATTAAATACTGGGCCATCTTTGCAAACCCTTTGATTACCAGAAGTAGTTGGTACAGTACAGCCTAAGCATGCACCCACGCCGCAGGCCATAATGTTCTCTAAACTTACTTCACAAGGAATATTATACCTTTCGCTAATATGGGCCACTTCTTTAAGCATTCGGCGGGGACCGGCCGCATAGATCATCGTTGAATCTAGATTTTTTTCTTGGGATAGAACTTTTTCTAGAAGTTCCGTTACTGTTCCTTTTAATCCCTCAGATCCATCCTCGGTAGCAATCCCGAATCTTCCCTTTTTGAATTTTAGAGGTAGCCAGATAATTGAAGATTTTTCCTTTAGTCCTATCAAAAACAAAGGCTTGGTATGTTTAAGAGCGACAAGCAATTTGGCAAGGAAAATTAAGGGAGCAAAGCCTGTACCTCCTGCAACCAGGATAGGGTTCTTGATTTCAGGGTTTAAGCTAAACCCATTGCCGAGTGGTCCTTGAATATCTACAACATTTCCTTTCTTTAAGTGCGAGAGCCATTCTGTACCTTGGCCGATAACTTGATAAACTAGATAGACAAAATCCTTTTCCACAGAAGTGATACTAAACGGCCTCCAGAAGAATGTTCCTTCTCGGCATTTGAGCTTAATGAATTGCCCTGGTTTTGCCTCTGCGGCAATTTTTGGACATTTAAGTTTCATTTGATAAATTGCAGAAGCTATTTCTTGGTTTTTTGAAACAGTTGAACTAATCTGATAAATCATTTCTTTCCACTCCTCAAAAATTAAGGTTTTCAAAAGAGCCATTTAAAAAAGTCCAAAGAGACCTCCTTTTTGGACTTTTAAAAAATATCAATAAATTTCATCGTTTATATTTCAATTTTCGGGGTCCCACACAAAATCTTTTAATTTTGTGGGGCTTTAGTTTTCGCATTTTCCATTTTAACAAGAAAGACTTTTCCTCCTTGTTTTTCTAATTCTAATATAGCACAATCTCCTAAATGTGTTAATTCACCTATTTTAAGGATTTCGCGCAAAATACAACGGATCGGGCCGCCGTGGGTTACCATAGCAATAGTATGGTAATTTGTTGCTGTAATTTCCTGCCAAGCTTTAATAATTCTTTCTCTGAAATTCGAGTAGGTCTCTGCACCTTGAATAGTGTTATGATAATCGTTTAAAAGTTCTACTTCTTTGGGATATTTTTTAGCAGCTTTTTCTTTATTTATTCCTGTTAAAAAACCATAGTTATTCCGTTCGCGAAGATTTTGGATAGTTTTTATTAGCGGGGGTCCCCCAAAAATTCCGAAGGAATTTTGGGGGTTTATCGGCACATCTAAAGCATTTTTAAGAATTTCGGCGCTCTCGCTCGCGCGCAGGCGGGGGCTTGTAAAAATGATTTCAATTTTTTTATCTCTAATTTTTTGGGCTAACTCCTCAGCTTGTTTTATACCTTTTCTACTTAAATGATCATCATAGTCGCCACCGTATTTATTTTCAATGTCAGAGGTGCTTTCGCCGTGACGAATTAAAAATATTCGCATAGTTAGTATTTTCTTTTTTTGATTTTTTTAACTTTTTTTGTTAAACCTTGAACAATATCAACGTGCATATTTTCTGCTAAAAGCAGAGTAGTAATAATCACGTCAGCCATTTCTTCATCAAGATGGGATTTATTTTGTTGTAGCTTGATTTTTCTTTGGAGATTGTCAGTTGCAAGTACATCTTCATAGAGCTCGCCGAGTTCTTCTCCTATCTTTAAAGCAATCGGGTGATTTAATTCGTGATTACTCTTGAAATGATAAAATTTTAAGAGGCGCTTGTGTTCCTTTTTGATAAATTTTAATAGTTCTTGTATGGTCATTAGTTTGACAAGCTCACTACTTTGTAATAATTAGGTAAGCAATTTAAGAAAAGATTTTGTAGTAGGTAAAAAATTAAAATGGCTAATTTTAGATTTAGAAATCCATTTTAAGTCTTTAATCTTGGGATCATTAAGATGCAGTTTTCCATTTAAGAAACGACAATGATAGGCATAGAGTGTGATGTGTAAAATATAGTCTTGATGTTCCCAAATTGCAAAAATAGGTTCTTTTAATTTTTTCAAAATTTTTACATTGAGTCCTGTTTCTTCCGAGATTTCTCGTAAAAGTGCTTGTTTAGGTGTTTCATCTTTTTCTATCTTGCCGCCGGGCACATCCCATTTTAGATGGGCAGCAGGAATTTTGGGATCAAGCCTTTGGCTAATTAGAATTTCGCCACGCTGGTTTTCAATAATACCGATTACTCCTTTTCTTCGAACAGTTGGTTTTTGATTTTTCATTATAACTTATTTAATTCCGCAATAATTTTAGCAATCTTTTGATTTGCTTTTGCGCTATCTTTGACCTCATTATTTTTCAGAGCCTGGAAATAATAAGCCTTTTCTATTTTCATTTTATGCGCGGCGGCAAAATAAGTGAGGGCTTCGTTTGAAACCCGTTTTGAGTTTTTTACTGAGCCACCGCCTACTATCACAGGAATTAGTCTTTTGTCTTTTAATATATCTGTTTCATAAAAAGGATTCGTACGGTCAATAAAATCTTTGAGTAATCCTGAAACATTATCAAAATAGTTTGGTGTGCCAATAATATAAACATCTGCCCATTGCATTAGTTTACAGATTTTGTCCATATCGTCGCGAATGGCACATTTTTTACTTTTATCACAGGTAAGGCAACCAGTACAGTGGTTAATTTTTTGAGTTCTTAAAAGAACTAATTTTTTATCTTTAGTTTTTAAGCCGGAAAAAACTTTTCTCAAGATAAATTCTGTATTGCCTATTCTGGGACTGCCTGAAATAAGTAAAATTTTGGACATGACTTTTGGATGATTACTTTTATTTATTCTACTAGAAACCCCATAAAGTCACAAGACTTTATGGGGGACCCCGAAAATAAAAGCCCTACAAAACCACAAGATTTTGGGGGTTACTGATTTGGAATAATACCAAAGTTTGATCTTGGAATTTCATATTTATCGATCAAATTTTTGTTTTGGTCATTTCTTTTTAAGAAAATGATTGTATATTGATCTGCAAAAACAGGGACCCAAGTAGGATTTTCAATACGCTTGGCAAGAAATTTCTGTGCCCAAGGGGTCAAGTCGTGATAAGCAAAAATAATAGTATTAAAGTGATATTTTTGTTCTTGCGCTTGCCAAATTTCTTCATTTTGCTGCATAGGGATATAAACTTTTTGGAAAAAAGAGGCGGGGTAAGCCTCTGGTCGGTTATCAATAAAAACTCGTTCTTGGGGATAGAGGTAGAAAATTAGATAGCTACCGATGTCATAATTGTTGAAAATCGGCCCTGCAATTTTTTCCTTTTGCAAAAATTCTGCTGCCGCGTTGTTGCCGGGAAGAAGGCCTAAGGTCGGATGAAAATTTATTTGACGGTCGGGATCGGATAAAAAGAAAATCAGGATAAAAACAGTAGTAAGTGCGCAGATGATTTTAAAGGACAAAGAGGAAAGTGAAAATCGAGGTGTGAGGATATTTTTTAAATTAATCGCTAGGATGGGAAGGCTGAAGAATCCAAAGAGTGTAAAGTTACGTAAGGCCCACCAAGCCATAAAACTAAAGATTGCAGCAAGGAAAAAGAGAGGAAGGGAGAATTTACCCTCCTTCGCTCCTTCGGAGCTACGGAAGGGTCCTTTACGCCGATTAAAAAATAACAAAAGGACAAAACTCAAAACGAGGAGGGAAAATGTAATTTCAAAGAGGAGAAGGTTGGGATCTTGGAGACCATATTTTTCCAAAAAGATAACGGATTTATTTTCTACAATTGCATAGCCATAGTTTTGAAAAATTTTGAAGGGGTAAATTGCGCCTCGGATAAAGAAAGGGTTTATGAGAGTGGCAAGAATTGTCAAGATTAAGATGAGGCCGATTTTTTTGATTTCTTTTAAAGAAAAAAAGATAATTTTTTCTAACAAAAAAGCTGCAATTAGGGCAGGCCCAAGGAAGAAATAAATATGAGTGTTGACCCAAAGGATTTGAATGATTGGCAGGACAAAAAGCCATTTATAGGAAAGTTGGCATTTTTGATATTTCCAGAACAGCCAGAAAAAGAGAGTAGTAAATAGATAAGTGAAGATTTCCGGTCGCACTTCTGGACGTTCGGCAGCAAGAGGAAGGATTAAAAAAGAAATCACGGTCGCAAGCCCTAAACCTGCCTCTCTTTTCGTCAGAATGAAAAAGAGCGTAAAAACAATAAAGTTGGAAAGAATATAAAAAAGATGCAGACCAATGAAGCCTGCAAGTTTTAGGATGAAATAAAAGATTACTGCGCTTGCCCAGTGATGGTTTAGAAAGGGAAAGTCAGGATAGGTATAAGAATAATAATTTTGAAAAAGATGTTGAAAGTTGCCTTGCAGAATAAGCTCACCATTTTTTAAATGCCGACCTAAATCTGCTGTGGTTAAATCAATAGGGCGGATAAGAAAAAGAGAATACCAAATTAGGAGTAGAAATAAAATAAAGATTGTTTTCTTTTTTGAGATAAAAAAGGTGGCGATTTTTTGCATTTTCTTTTATTTTATGGGGCTTTTGCTTTCGGGGTCCCCCAAAATTCTTTTTGGAATTTTGGGGTTTACTTTCGGGGTCCCCCATAAAATCCCTTCTGATTTTATGGGGCTTTTATTAGATTTCAATTCCTATTGGGCAATGATCTGACCCCATTACTTTGGGGAGGATAAAAGCTTTTTTTAAATGCAGGGCAAGTGGTTTGGAAACGAAGATATAGTCAATCCTCCAGCCAAGATTGCGATTACGGGCATTATAAAAATAAGGCCACCAAGTATAATGGCCACTACTATGGGGATAAAATTTGCGAAAGGTATCTATAAAACCTAGAGTAATGATTTTATCTATTTGTTTTCGCTCTTCGGCCGTGAACATAACATTATTTTGATTATCTTTAGGCCGAGCAAGATCAATTTCTTGATGTGCGATGTTAAAATCGCCAATTAAGATTACCTTTTTATTTTTGAACCGCTTTAGTCGTTGTAAGAGATATTCATAGACTTTAAGTTTGTAATCTAGATTTTCTTTTTGCCGTCCGCCATGGGGTAAATATAGGTTAATTAAAATAAGGTTTGGATAATATAGTTCAAGTATTCTTCCTTCTTTATCAAATCTTTCTAAACCCATTTTTGTATTCATTTCGTTCGGTTTTTGCTTGGTATAGATGAGGGCGCCGGCATAACCTTTACGTCTTGCAGGGTTTACATAGACGAAGTAATGAGGAGGGCTAAGTAAATCAGGAGGGATTTGATTCTTTTGGGCTTTAATTTCTTGTAGACAAACAATATCGGCTTGGCTTTTTCTGAACCAATTTAAAAAATTTTTTTTATAAACTGCCCGGATGCCGTTGACATTCCAAGAAAGGATTTTCATAAGATTATTCTTTAAAAATCTTCAATAAATCTTTTAGGGAATAAATTGTAAAATCAATCACATTTTTAGGAATCTCTTTGCGACGAGTAAGATTATAAAATACTGTGGTCATTCCCACCTTTTTGGCGCTCATAAGGCTTCTCTCTATATTATCATCAATCATTGCTGACTCTTCGGTTTTTGCGTGGGCGTCACGCAAACAGCTTTTGAAAAAATTGGGGTCAGGTTTGAATAGATTATATTCTTCAGAGATACCGACAAAGTTAAAATAGGGCAATAATTTTTCTTGGGATAGCTTCTTTTTCACTTCTGGTGCTTGGTTAGCAATAATCCCAAGGTGAAAATGGGAAGATAGCTTTTGCAAGACAGACAAGGCTTCGGGTCGGATGGGTGTTACTTGGTAATAATCCATTTTTTCTCTGGTTCGCTTCGCTTTGAGTATTTTATAAGCTCTTTCAGCTTTCTTTTTGTCTTTTAATATTACTTGGAAGGTATTTAAAATCAAACTACCTATCTTTCTACTTGCTTTAATATTTGCTGCAAGGAGTGCAGAGGGTGTGATTTCTTGGTGATAGCGGCACAAAATCGTAATTATATTTCTAATCAGCCATTCTTCGTAGAGAGTTTTGTCTATTAAAACACCGCCCACATCAAAGAAAAGCCAATGGATTCTTTGTGTATTGATTGTTGACGGCATAGAATTTATGATAAAATGAAATTATAGAGACATTAAATTAAAATTATATGTGGGACACTATTGCACAAATTGGAATTTTTATTTTTGGTATTGCGGCGATTATTTTAGTTGGTAGAAAAAATAAATGGGGATTTGTTTTTGGTCTTGCCTCACAACCATTCTGGTGGATTACGGCGATTGTTAATCATCAATGGGGAGTTGTTATGCTTAATATTGCCTATACCTTGAGTTGGGGATATGGATTATATCAGTGGTTTTGGAAAGAGAAGCCAAAAAGTAAAACCCCTCTTTAATCTCCCCTTATCAGGGGAGAAGTTTTCTCCCTTCCCTGATAAGGGAGGGTGGGGTGGGTTATTTATGCGCCGTGTTTGATTTCAATCACATCTCCATCCTGCACTACATATTCCTTGCCCTCGGTGCGAATTAATCCTTGTTCTCTGGCTTTGGTAAACCCTCTGGCCTCTATTAGTTTTTTCCAATTGATTACTTCAGCGCGAATGAAGTTTTTTTCAAAATCAGTGTGAATTACACCAGCAGCTTGAGGTGCTTTCATGCCTTGTACAATGGTCCAAGCGCGAGTTTCATCTTCGCCAGTGGTTAAAAAAGTAATAAGATTTAAAAGGGTATAGGCTTTTTGGATTAAAATATCTATTTCCGATTCTTTAGGTAGCCCTAGGGAGATGCGCTCTTCCGGGCTAAGATCTCCAGCTTCAAATTCATTTTTGATATTAATGATAAGATAAGGCCAATTATTCTTTTGAAACTTTTTTAAGATTTCAGGAGATATTTCTTTTTTGTCGCCGTTTAAAAGATACAACCTTGGTTTTAGAGTGAGAAGTTGATATTCTTGAATTAAAGGTAATTCTTCAGCAGTTAAGGATTGTTCATATAAAATTTTTCCTTGTTCAAGGAGCTTTTTTATTTTTTTAAAAAGACTGTTTTTATAAATCGCATCTTTATTGCCGGTTTTTGCTTCCTTTTCAGATTTTTCTAGGATTTTATTTACGGTGTCTAAATCTTTTAAAATTAATTCTAAATCCAAGGTTTCTTTTTCTTGAATAGGGTTAACGCGGTTTTGAGTATTGGCAACATTTTCATTTTGAAAAGCACGCAAAATATAAATAATCGCATTTACCTCGCGGATATGCGCCAAGAATTGATTGCCCAAGCCTTCGCCTTTGTGTGCGCCAGCCACTAAACCAGCGATGTCTACAAACTCAATCGTTGTATAAATTTTGCGGCCAGAATGGGTTAGAGCGGCGAGTTTATCTACCCGCTCATCAGGGACCATAACCACGCCTACATTAGGATTAATTGTGCAGAAAGGATAGTTAGCGCGGTCTACTTCTTTTTTGGTTAAGGTTTGAAACAGGGTTGATTTGCCTACATTGGGCAAACCGACGATGCCGATAGAAAGAGACATAATTTGAAGCTAAAAGCTAAAAGTGAAAAGCTAAAATCTGAATTTAAGGGTTTAGGAATTTGAAATTGTTTTTAGCTTTTCGCTTTAAGTTTTTTTGACAATTATCTACTTTTAAATTACATTAAAATGATCGTTTTGGCTAGGTTCTTTGGATAATCTTTTATTTGCTCAATATGAGCGACACAAGGAGGATCGGATATGAATAGATTTAAAAGCGCAACGACAATGGTGTTGGGAATGAGTGATGGTGGAACAATTTACAGGTTCGCGCCAGATGGTGCGAGCCAATTATTAAAGGCGGACATAGAATGGGATTACGATGATAAAAATAGATATTGGAGTAAACCTTGGCTTGTGAGTTTTTGTAATTTAGCCAAAGTATACCAAGATGAAAATGGTTGTCTTGTTTCAGGGATGCCGGGAA
>Ga0172364_10004292_pt1 | contig 11345 bp, 7 predicted proteins | sample LakKivSesite10cm_FD_114545 | JGI IMG/M metagenome (GOLD analysis project Ga0172364, IMG submission 114545) | Sediment microbial communities from Lake Kivu, Rwanda - Sediment site 10cm | ecosystem: Environmental > Aquatic > Freshwater > Lake > Sediment | place: Rwanda: Western Province, Lake Kivu... | reverse complement strand
GCCCAGCTTCAGGGTTATGAGCAGTAGTAATAATAAATAGAGTTTTTGCATGTTTATTTAGGTTTGAGTAGTACTAAGTCTTGCGGTCTTGCGGTCTTGGAGTATTGCATGATTGCATGATTGCATGATTGCATGACTGCATGACTGCCAGCCTTCGCCAAGGCTTCGGCTGACAAAGCACGATTGCACGACTATTTATGAATTTCTTAGTCATTAAGGTAGCCTGATAAATAAGAGAATGCCCGTGTGAGCTGTCCCTCTTTCAGGATTGTGGCTCTGCCTATCAGCGTACTGTCGGGATCGGTGAAAAGATCGTGCATAACATTATGCATAAGCTGTTTTCCGAAATCGTAGGATGCAGGGCGCGGAAGTTCACCCGGCAGATTATCGACAGCCATTACCGTAATATTCCCGGGTCTGCTGAAAGGGGGTTCTTCATCTTCAAGATGCGGATTGTAATCATAAAAGGGATCTGATGCAGTTGACGGCCGAAGCGTTGAAGGTACAGGGCCGCCGATATCGCAGCTTATGTCGGCTATTACAGATATTCTGAATTCTGGCTGCTTCATGTCATCTTTTGTAAAGAGCCTGGGAGACCGGGGATCCCAGTAATGACCGGTTATTAAAATGTCTGTAACCTTTGTATAGGGCATAAAAGCTGATTCATAATCTTCGGGATGTTCTGCAAAATGACTGAAAACGAATTTCCGGCCGCTTCTATGACATGTATAGAATTCAGGACCTATTACGCAAACCACCGGGATTTCAAATTCGCGTGTCAGAAATTCCTCAGGAGATACTCTTACAATATTGCAATTATTGAGTGTTTCAAGAGCGCCGCCGGCAACGCGCCCGGTACCAGTGATCAGAATTTTAAGACCCGGTTTCAGGTCAATCAGCCGGAGACCTGCCCACATCTCATCAAGATCGTGGCAATGACTGGCAGGTTTCAGTCTGAACCTGTTAGTATTTATACCCCTGGCTCTCAAGGCATTATACGCTCCGACAATGCCTGCAAAACGGCCAAATGCCACGACTCTTTCACCTTTTGCCGAAGTAAGAAATTCATAATCAATTAGGGTAATTTTCTTTTCAGCCATTTCCCTGAACATATCCTGGTTATAGATCTGCTTTTTTGCAACATGCGCAAAAAACATATAGGTTTTCCCGGGAATAAGGGTTCTTCTGTCTACCTCTTTAATGCCAATCAATATGTCGCAATCCCGGAGATCTTCCTTAAGAGGAATTTCAAGATATTCATAATCCGAATCGGAATAGCATCTGAAATCACTCGGCTGAACAAAAAACTGAATTAACGGGTATACATCTTCAAGTGCAACGATCTGGGACGGAGCAAAGGGCACCCTTCTGTCCGGAGGATTCCTCGTCTCACGAAGGATACCTATTTTCAGGTTCTTTTCCATGCAGAATAAAAGCACAATTCAGGTGTTGAAGATAGCAATTCCGTACTGTTTTTCGATAGTTTCTTATTTTTTGATAATTTTATTGGCTTATTAATCGTTCCCTTTATATATCAGCACTAAAATGAGTGTTTTCAAGATTAAATATAAGCCGGTTTCATTGTTATTCCTTGCAATTATTGTTTCAGGTTGCGAGGCCAGGTTAGCTATAGTAAGAACTATTGATGTAATAAACATAACAACCAATTCAGCGCAGTCCGGGGGTATTATAATGGATGAAGGGACCGGATTTGTTGTTGCCAGAGGCCTTGTATGGAGTGCATCCGATATTCCGACACTTGAATCTCATGATGGATTTACTTCAGAAGGAATCGGGCCTGGCATTTTTAAGAGCAATATAACAGGACTATCTCCATCAACTGAATACATGGTAGCTGCCTACGCATCAAATAAAACCGGGATTTCCTATGGAGACGTATTCAACTTTACAACTCTGGCCGGTCATGTATCTGCACCTGAGATAATTACAAGAACGCCTGAAGTTGACGGTACAGAAAGCGCACTGTTAGGCGGGAAAATAGTCAGTGATGGCGGCAGAAATATTATTGAGAAAGGTGTATACTGGGGCACATATCCGAATCCTGAAATAACCGGAACAAAAATTGATGCAGGAAGCGGATCTGAAGGGTATACGGTAACAATATCAGGATTAGTCCTTAATGAAACTTATTATGTGAAAGCCTATATCATAAATTCAGAGGGAGAATACCTCGGTATGCAGGTATCATTTACAATCAGGTTCACCCTGTCAGGCAACATCACATTCAATAACAATCTGTCCTATGGCTCTGTTTCAGATATAGAAGGTAATATTTATAAAACAGTACAGATCGGATCCCAGACCTGGATGGCAGAAAATCTGAAAACAACAAAATTAAACGATGGTACGTCAATACCAAATGTCAGTGACAAAACAGAATGGGTAAATACTGTACTGCCTTCTTACAGCTGGTATAATAATCTGGATGAAAACAAGGAACTCTCAGGAGCCCGGTACAACTGGTACGCAGTCAGTACAAGTAAACTATGCCCTGCAGGTTGGCATGTTCCATCAGACAATGAATGGGCAGTTCTTACCGATTATCTCGGAGGGCTGGGGATTGCAGGAGCTAAAATGAAGGAAACAGGCTTTACTCACTGGATGGAACCTAATTACGGGGCAACCAATTCTAGTGGATTCACTGCAATTCCTGCCGGCCAGAGACGCGGAGATAACGGAGTATTTAACGGGCTCGGCCTTTACGACTGCTGGTGGTCATCAACTGAATACAATATCTACAAAGCCTGGTACAGAAGTCTTGCCTCCATAAATACTGAGATCTGGCGGAGCAACGGTGCTGTAAAACAGACAGGCATCAGTATAAGATGCATCAGGGACTGACCTGAAAAATCTATTTTCTTCTCAAAGGTAGTCAGGATTGAAGCAACGCCTGCCTTTCAGTATACTCCGGCCGTTGAGATTAAAAAAACCATGCTTTACATACTTTTATTTAAACAGCATTGGAGCAAATTCAGACAAATATATTCTCCAGTTCGCCCAGGTATGTCCGCCTGTACTCTCCCGGTAAACATACTTGAATCCGATCTTATCAAGTGTTTCCCGCAATGTCACAACGCTTTTATAAACGAAATCATCCTTACCGCAGGCTATCCAGTACAGTTTATAGCCACTGTTCTTAAGAGCTTCCAGCTTGGTGTTCCTTTCCTGTTCAGCTTTTGCTGCATCCTGGCTCGGAGCGCCCATGTTCATTATTCCCATGCTGAATACACCAATGTAGGCGAACATTCCGGGATTATTATTCGTTATGGTCTGGGTATGCATCCCTCCCATTGACAGACCTGCGATCGCTCTGTTTCCCATGCCTGTGAGTGTACGGTAATTTTTCTCAATGAACGGAACAACATCCTTGACAAGATTTTCCTCGAACTTACCGGCATACCTCTGCATGCCTGCCATTCCCTGTCCGGCCTGCTGGGGTATCGGCGGGACTTCATTCTGAGCACCAGCCTCGTTGGCATTCCCGTTTGTCATGACCACGATCATCGGTTTTGCCTTGCCCTGGGCTATCAGGTTGTCCATTATCTGCGCGGTCCTTCCCATGTTGGTCCAGGCATCTTCATCTCCTCCCGCACCATGCATAAGGTAGAAGACCGGGTATTTCTGAGTTCCTCCTTCATAACCGGCAGGTGTGTAAACATACAGCCTGCGGTCCATTTCGAGAACGGAAGATTTATACCATATTTTGTTCACCGTTCCGTGAGGAACACCGTTCTTATGGAAATAGAGATCCGATTCCGGTCCGGGAATAATAAGGAAGCTCTGATATCGCGCACCATCCCGCCGCACCTGGACATTATTCGGATCAATAGTATTTACTCCGTCTACATTGAAAGTATAACCGTAGAGTTCAGGTTTAAGAGGGCCTACAGTAAGGCTGAAAAGGCCTGTATCATTCCTGACCAGTGTTTCAACACCGCCGAATCCTGCCTGCCATTCTCCGGAGACAGTCACTTTCGTGGCATCTTTTGAATAAATCCTGAAAGTGACTTTATTATCTGGAAGTATTTCGGGGGAAACAATCCTTGCCGGCATCCTGAATGCAGGTCTTGCAGCCGGAGCTGCGGCCGGCCTGTCCTGACCATAAATGGTTACAGAGGCCATCAAGACTGTAACAAATGTTACAATAGTTGCTTTAAAAGAATTTTTCATTTTATCAGATTTTAAGTGATTTAATACTTACTTATTTCTCCCGCAGATCTCGCAGATTATCGCAGATGTAAGTTATACTATCTGTGTTAATCAGCGTAATCTGCGGGAAAATATTTACAGAACCGGGAGCGATTTTCTTGCTTCACGGTCGGGATCGTTCTTTGCCTCGCTGATATCATCGAGAACCATTACTTCTCCCTTTTCACTGGTATATCTTGGCCATGCAGGCAATCCTCCGCTGTCAGGATTTCCTGTCCTCATGAACTGAAGCAATGCACCGGACATCTTTTCCGACAGTTTTCTTGGTCTTGCCCCGCCTCCGGTATGCGTCAGCATCAGGTCGGTGTTGTAATACCAGAAGCAGATATCACTGCAATGAAAGGCTCTCATCCTGTTATCAAACAGGGGTGGCTGCCAGCAGAACCATGCGGTATATACAGGTGCAGCCTGTTTTGATTTTGCATCTGCAAGAGCGACCAGGCTCTGGCGGTTGCTGCTGATCATGGACCATATTTCAACAGGTCTTTTATCGGGAAATGCTTTTGCATAAGCATCAACCACTTCTCCTGCCTTGTCTCCCATTCCGGTGCTGAATCCGGCTCTTGATTTTATCCTTTCCTTAACATCGTCAAGAGTAACATTCTCGAGTGAAGCATCGGTACGGCTCGGAGAACTTTCATTCATTGTTGAACAGATTATCATAGGAACATCTGCTGCCTCGGGTGTGGGTTCAGGATAATAAGGATGTTGAGGCAGGTAGAATCCGTCAACAACAGGATTAAAGCCTCTTCTCATTCCTCCTGTCGAAGGGCCTGATTCTTTAGCAAGCGCTGCTGAGGCACGGTTGGCAATCCCGATATATTCCAGCCAGGGAATTGCCTGGAGCTTGTCAATTTCGGAAGCTTTCAGGCCAGCCTCCTTCAGAACATAGGCGCCAAGCTTTTCCGAGTATTCTTTATCTCCCGATCTTGTTCCGGCGCCGCTGAGTACAACTGCCTTATGAATAAGTCCCTTTGCCGAGGGCATGGCTGTAAGCGTGGTTACTTTAGCGCCTCCCCCGGATTGTCCCATAATTGTAACATTTCCCGGATCGCCTCCGAAATTTGCAATATTATCGCGTACCCATTCAAGCGCCGCGACACAGTCGAGCATGCCAACATTTCCGGATGCGGCAAATTTCTCACCGCCCACACCTGCAAGGTTTGTGAATCCCAGCGGACCAAGCCTGTGATTTATTGAAACAAAGACAACATCCCCTTTACGGGCAAAATTCTCCCCGTTATACCCGTCCTGTTCGATGCCATTGCCGTTTGTAAATCCCCCTCCATGAAGCCAGAACATCACCGGGCGTTTTTTCCCGTCGTTGATTGCAGGAGTAAAAATGTTGAGCCTGAGGCAATCCTCGCTGACATCGTCATAATTCCAGTGATCTGCAAAAGACCCATAGGAGTTTGCATATCTTCTTTCCATGTTCTGGGGTGCCGTGTTGCCCCACCAGACTGCCGGAAAGATCTCGGTCCAGGCTTTTGGTTTCTGAGGAGGCATGAAACGATTTGGTCCTGAAGTATCTGCCCCGTATGGTATTCCGAGGAAATAATATATTCCCCTGAGCTGGTATCCTTTTACTTTACCATACTGTGTATCTGCAACGGCAATATTGTCGCCGATAAAGAGAATCTGGCTGTCATCTTCTTCCTTTTTTCCGGCGGAAGTGCATGATGTTACAGCAGCTGTTCCGAAAGCAAGGCCTGTGGCCCCTGCTCCCATTGTTCTGATAAAATTGCGACGGTTTGATTTCATTTGAATAATATGTCTGAATTAAAAATAAGAAAATTCCTTTACTCTTAGATTGACATCCGTTGAAGGCAGCTTATTCCACCTTTTCAAACCTTGCAGCCCATCCTCCTCCGTTCATAAGCTTAACCTGCAATTTATCCTTTGATGTGACATTAATTGTTTCTTTCTTATAGTCGGTTGCATCCCTGTCTGCATTGACGCCGTCCCTGAAGATAACTGCCCTGTAACTGCCTTCTCCCAGGAATGCAAGATCAAGTGTCAGTTCCCTGGGCGTCCAGTTTGTCATTGCGCCGGCATACCATGTAGTTCCTTTTTTCCTGGCAAGGGCTGCATATTCGCCAACCCTGCCGTCGAGAGGCACGGTTTCGTCGAATGTGGAAGGAACTATTGCGATGAAGTCTGTACACTCCTGTTCCTGCATATAAACTGTCGGATTATCAGAAAGCATCTGGAAAGGAGATTCATACACAATGTACATTGCCAGCTGGTGGCAGCGAGTTCCCTGGCTCATGGGATTGGAGTTGATTGGTCTGAAATTTGCCCTTATGGAGTTTCTCATGGCACCGGGAGTATAGTCCATCAGGCCGGCCATCATACGTATATAAGGAATTGTCACATCATAACGAGGCACATCCTCATTTGCCCATTTAACATTTTCCATTCCCCTGACTCCTTCATAACCAACAACATTCGGATATGTCCGCTGAAGTCCCGTCGGCTTATAGATGCCATGATAGTCGACCATTAGGTGGTGCCTGGCAGCATTCTCTGCAATATTGTATGTCGATGCCACAGCCACCTGGTCATCCCTGTCTATGAAATCGATCTTCAGTCCTTTTACTCCCAGCTTCTCGCAGAACGGGAAAAACAGATCCATCTGTTTCAGGATATCCTGCCATGATGCCCAGAGAACAACTCCAACTCCCTTCTGCTTCCCGTGATCAACTACCTCCTGAAGATCTATGGCAGGGATAGCCTTTGTGAGATCCCCTTTCTGGGACCATCCCGCATCAATAATTATGTACCTTATCTTGTTGGCGGAAGCAAAATCGATATAATATTTATAGGTAGCGGTATTCATGCCCGACCTGAAATCGACACGTGAAATATTGGTCGCATTCCACCAGTCCCATGAAACCTGACCTGGTTCAACCCATGAATAATCTGCAATCCTCGGAGGTGCCGCAAGCTTCTGTACAATATCCTGGTTCAGGAGATCTTTGTCATTTTCGCTTATTACCACTACCCTCCACGGGAAATTCCGTGTGCCGTTCGTCCTTGCAATATAATCGGCTCTTTTGACCGGAACAAGGTTCAGATTTCTCTGTACCACCTCAAGGGGGTAAGGAGCATAAACTCCCCTGAATCCCTTTCTTGTCTGGTTAATATCGAGAAACATTCCCGGATAATCTTCCAGGTCTGCTTCCAGGATGACCGCTTTTTTCCCATTCCCTATATCGATAAGAACAGGAAGGAAAGCCAGTGAGTCTTTCCTGAACTGTGAGATATTCTGAACAGTGTATAACGATTCAAAAGAACAGTTGAAGATCTTCCCGTCGCGGTAATCCTGCATGTAAGGGATGAATGCCTTATGATCCGCGGTAAAATTGAAATTAGCCTCTTCGTTGTTCACAGTTATTTCACCGGTCTTCTTCGTGATAAAACGATACGCAACAGCATCATTATAGACCCTGAAGATTATCCCGATATCATTCTTAAAATTGAACGTAACCTCTGCATATTCATCCTTTATTACTGATTTTTTGTAATTTACAGGATTGAAAGTTCTGCTGACATTCACGGGTTTTGGTGATCCCAGGGAGGTTACATCAGATGGCAGAACCTGCCCACCTATATTCATTGAAACAGGTGAAGGAGCAATTACCTGTTCACCTTTATGCTGAACCGACCATTGAATCCTTGGGCCGGCTTCCACTTTAAGGATAACATTACCATCCTTTGACCGGAGCTCATATGATTTTCCTTTCTGGGCTATTGCCTGAAGTGAGAGAATAAGGGATACAATCAGAAACAGTGATAAGTGCTTTTTCATTTCAAAATCTTTAGAAAGATTATTAATATCTGGTTTCAAAATCTTTGGCCAAAGCATTGATCTCATCCGGATTCAGGAACTTGCCCGATATGACCACAACCCTGTACCTGAATGTCACAGTCTGACCGGCCTGCACCGAGAAGTTCATAACCTGTTTGCCCTGGGTGAAGTCGCTGGCTCCAAGAGGATTGGCAGAGAAGAGGCCATATCCCCTTGCATGCCAGTATGTTGGATAGCCCGGATTCTTTGGGTGATCGCAAATAACTACGGATATGTTTTCATTTCCGATAGCTCCTGTAAGTTCCATCCATTTTGCACGGGTGCTCCAGACAGCCTCACCCGTCACACCCTCGCTGCTAAGGTAATTCCCCGTAACACCCCTGTTTTCAGAGGCCCTTTCGGTTCCGGGTTTCAGGGATGCATCCAGCAAGGCTGCATTTTCCTTCGAAGGAAGTTCGAGCTGGCGGGCAACTCGGATGGCAAACATGCCCTCTTTCGTATCCTTCATGGCAATCGTCCCTCCAGTGGCTGTGAGGGATGTTATCCTGTCAATAATATATCCTGACTCTTTCGGAATAAAATGATATTCAGTTTTTTCAGTCATCAGTTCTTTTCCCGACGGGTCGAGCCAGGCTGCACTGATTGCTAGCAGACCTTCCTTTTTCCCGCCTTTCATTTTATCTATGGCGAGATGTTTCACTTCACCTCCGTTAGGGCTTTTCTTGCCCGTCGAACCATTGCCCCAGAAATCAAAACCATTGACATTGCCATAGTTAAGCCATATTCCCACCTGGTGGATATGGTCGTTCCGTTCTCCTGCTCTTGGTCTGAGGGGAAATCCCCGGGTGATTTCAGTCCCCGTGGTTGTATATACCGGGTAGAGCACCGGTTTATAAACATTCTCAGGCCAGAAGTATGATGTTATCAGCTTTCCGCCTATGAGCACATCGATCTTTTGTTCTGATGACTTATCGATGAAAACAACTTTCTGGCCATATATATCTGAACCACAATCTATTAACCAATAAATTAATAAGAATACGATGGAGAATGATTTTTTATACATAGCTATAGGTTTTTAAATAGTATAGAAATGTGAAGATACACACTCCGGCCCGATTTTAAAAAAATGGAATAATAAAACCCCGATGACATAATATCACCGGGGTTTAACCACCCTAACTATATCTGCATGAATCCAATGCTACTTTATTTGTTACATTAAGTATCCTGAAAGGATCCTGTCGTCCGGAATTTTACAAGGAATAAAATCAAGTTTCACCCACGAGTTGTTAAGGATAATCAGCAGTCTGTCTCCAGGAGATCTCCCGGCCTGATACATTTACTTTAGAGCTTTTTCACCATAGTTAATACGTACACCATAATTACTTACCACATAATTCAGACCCATCATTGCTCTCTGGTTTTCCTGCCCTTTTACCTTGCCTGAAAGTACATCCCTGCTTAGTGTTATCATATCGGTAACTCTTTGCCTTGTTTCGGCATTCTTTCCAAAGAAATGGCCGGGATAGAGTTTTTCTATCCCATATTTGTCCATCAGGGTGCCTGTCTTCTCACAAGTTGCAATGAGTGTTGAAAAATCAGTTGTCAGAAGCAGGTTTCCTGAACCGAATGAGTCTCCGCTGAAACCATACCCTGCATCCCTGTCAATGAATGTTGTTGATCCAGGAGTGTGGCCAGGTGTGAAGACAATAATAAGGACCCGTCCGCCCAGATCCAGAGTCTGTCCGTCTTTAAGAAATTTTACAGCGCCTTTATAATCCGGCATCATCCGGGAAATACTTACCGTGTCGGCGGGGTTGAGATAAATTTCCGGAAAAACGTTGATCGATGGGCCCGTATGATCAGGATGTACATGGGTTGCAACCAGCATAAGGGGTTTATTTGTTATGGAGGCTGCAATCTTGTCAAGCTCTCTGATATTGGTACCTGCATCAATCAAAACAGCCTTGTTTTGCCCTTCTACCAGATAAAGACTTTCATTGGCCATCATATTGCCTGTCCCTACCCAGGTATGATCATCAATCTGCCGGAAAACCACATCTTCATTTCTGAATACTTCCTTTCCTTCAATCTGAGGATTAACGGGTTGAGTCATTGATGTGACCACAAATGTCAAACCCATGAGAATAGATAATGCTGATCTCTTCATTATTTGATTTATAAGGTTATCAAACTTAATGCTAATATACTCATTGTTAATAATTTCACAGTACATAAAGTCTGTAAACAACCTAATTAACAGTGGCATTTTCTGAGGTTCAAAAATATTATTTGAAAAGTCTGCTGCTGAAATCAACAAGGCTTATCCTCCAGTAGCTCCAGACGTGAGCATATCCCGGTGTTTCAACATCAACGAATTTTATCTTTTTCTCTTTCAACCACCCTTTGAACTGACGATTGGCCTCAAACAGGAAATCATCATTTCCACAGGAGATGTAAAGCAATTTTAATCTAGAATTGGCGGAAGAATTCAGATTTGGAAATACCTGTTTGCCAACAGCATCCAGATTGAGATTCTGTCCTCCTTTGGGATCCCGTGCATTTGGCCACAAAACAAAGGCACCGCTGAAAGACCCTACCCAGGCAAATTTGTCGGGATTGTTCAATCCGGCAAGGGTTGCCTGCGCTCCACCCATTGAGAGACCTGTTATTGCTCTGTTTCCCCTGTCCGTGTATGTCCGGTAATTCTTATCGATATATGGAACCACATCTTTAACAATACTTTCCTCAAATTTTCCAGCTGCAGAGATCTGATTACCCTGTGACCGCACCTGTGGTACATCATTCTGTGCTGCAGTCTGATTTGCATTTCCATTGGTCATAACAACGATCATCGGTTTTGCCAGCTTTTTCTCAATCAGGTTGTCCATGATCTGGCAGGCACGGCCCATAGTACTCCATGCGTCCTCATCACCGCCTGCACCGTGCAGCAGGTAAAGAACAGGATATTTTGCTGTTCCTCCATCATAACCATATGGTGTATAAACATACATCCGTCTTGTCAGCCCAAGGGTTGGAGATTCATACCAGACCTTGGAGAGATTTCCTCTTTTATTTGCCTCAAAATAATTGGCTGTGAGCTCACCGGGCACAAGCAGTACACTCATGTATCTTGTTCCGTCCCTCTGGAGAAAAATATTATTCGGATCCCTTACATTCAGGCCGTCAACATTAAAGCTATAAGTATACAATTCCGGTTTCGGCGCCGGGATAGTTATGGACCATACTCCTGATCCGGCTTTTATCATATCAACTGACCTGGCGGGTGCAGCCATCCAGG
>Ga0172364_10004290_pt1 | contig 11347 bp, 10 predicted proteins | sample LakKivSesite10cm_FD_114545 | JGI IMG/M metagenome (GOLD analysis project Ga0172364, IMG submission 114545) | Sediment microbial communities from Lake Kivu, Rwanda - Sediment site 10cm | ecosystem: Environmental > Aquatic > Freshwater > Lake > Sediment | place: Rwanda: Western Province, Lake... | reverse complement strand
GGTCCACCCCCCTGAAGAAAGACCCGATGTAGTGGTCCGTGAACTCCTTTAGGGAGGCCCCCTCCTTGGCCGAGTCCCTGATCGTCTTATCGTCGATGTCGGTGAGGTTTATTATCATGAAGATGTCGTAGCCCCTGTACTCTAGCCAGCGACGGATTATGTCGCCCACTATGAAGGTGCGGAAGTTGCCTATGTGGGGGTCGCCGTAAACGGTGGGGCCGCAGACGTACATCCCAACCTTCCCGGGCTCAATAGGCTCGAAGGGGCGTTTTGCCCTGGACATCGTGTCGTAGAAGACTATACCATCACCGTCTGGGCTCATACCAGTTCTCCTCCAGAAACTCTCTCTCAGCTAGACAAGGGCGTCTGAACGCGTTCAGGCTTCGACTATCATACACAATAGTCTCATTCTTCCTGTCTAGCTAAAAGGGATTGGGGGCGGGTGAAATTTAAGGCTTGAGGATCAGGGCTTGTCAATTTTCTTTGATAACCGACTCACTGATTCGTTAAGCCTCCGCCTACCAGCTTCAGCCGTCAGCTCCGCCCTCGTGTTCTCGATGACCCCCCTCGCGATGTCGAGCTTCCTCCTCAGCCCCTTCAGAAGCAGGGACGCATCCTCAACGGAGACGAGGTTGAGGTAGATCTCCTCCATCTGCTTCAGGTAGGCTTCGGCCGCCTCGAAATCGCCTTTCCTCAATTCGTCAAGGGCCTCCCTACGGAGCTCTCCGGGGACGTCGCAGAGGCCAAGCAGGTAACCTGTCAAGTCGACGCCTATGTCCTCCGGATCCGGGTAGGTTTTCTTGACCTTCAGACGGAGTAGTATGGCGGCTTCGGCGTACTCCTCGAATGCGGCCTCGACATCCTCGTAGTAGTTGAGCTCGGGGTACTGGTCTATGTGGGGCTTGGCGTCTGAGAACAGTCTCCTCGCCTCTTCTAGGTTCGCGGATGCCTTCTCCTGAGCGTCGTTGTGGATCAGCAGTATCGCCTGCTTGGATAGCATCCTAGCCCGCCTGGCGCGGCCAAGGACCTCATCCCTAGCGGCCTCTCTCCCCCTCAGCTTCTCTGTCGCCCGCCTGACCAGATCCTCGAGCAATGGTGACACCTACCCCAGTATCTCGCGTAGCATGGCGGATGTGAGGTTGCCGCCGCTGAGGATGACGCCGACCCTCTTCCCTCTCAGTCTCTCGCGCATCTTGATCGCCGCCGCCAGGGACGCGGCCCCTGCCCCCTCCGCTATCGTGTGGGCCTTGTCGACGTAGAGCCTTATCGCGTCCTTCATCTCTTCCTCTGAGACGAGCACGAAGTCGTCGAGGTTCTCCCTCATTATCTCCAGTGGTAGCTCGAATGGCCGCCTCGTGGCGAGGCCGTCTGCGAAGGTGTTCACCGCCTCCGTGGTCTCCATCCTGCCGCTCTTCCAGCTCAGGTAGACGCTTGGCGCGTTCTCCGCCTGTACGCCTATCACCTTGGTTCCAGGCGACGCCGCCTTGTAGGCGGTCGAGATGCCCGCCCCGCCAGAGCCGCCGCCTACTGGTACGATGACGGCGTCGAGGTCTGGCTGATCCTCCATAATCTCGAGGGCGATCGTGCCTACGCCCGCTATGAGGTGGGGTTCGTTCCCGCTGTGAACGTACCTGTACCCGTGTTCCTTGGCGAGCCTCTCGGCGTTCCACTTCGCCTCCTCGAAGTCCTTCCCCTCCTCGACTATCTCGGCCCCGAAGCTCCTTATGGCGCGGACCTTGTCCGGGTTGGGGTTCCTGGGTACGCAGATGATCGCCCTCACCCCGAACATCCTGGACGCCAGTGCGATTGACTGGCCGTGGTTGCCTGTCGAGGCGGTGACGACGCCGCGCCGCCTCTCCTCGGCGCTGAGCTGGCTGACGAGGTTGATGCCCCCCCTTATCTTGAATGCCCCCGTGGGCTGGTGGTTCTCGTGCTTGACGTAGACCTCGCAGCCTACCGCTTCCGATAAGGCGTCGTACTCGCGCAGGGGGGTCTTCAACAGATATGGCTGAATCCTCTTCCTCGCGGCCAGTATGTCCTTTAGTGTCGGTTTATACATCGTGACCATCCTAATCTCCGCGTTCAACCCTTATATCTATGAGGAGGAATAGACCCCCCCTACGTTTTTTCCAAGCCTCAGAAACACTCCTTATCTTGAAAGGCGCCTCGGAACTGTCCGGAAGGTGTACTTTTTGGTACTTTTTCGTATTTTTTTTGTACCTTTTTGTACGATTTTGTATCGTCTATAAATAGCTTCTTCAAGTTCCGCAGCTTCCGGGAGGCCAATCTTTAGAAAAGGATAAAGAGAATGTGGCTATGTTGATTTTAGATGCTTATGGTATCCACGGATTCTTCGGTGAAGAAGCTTTATGATGAGATGTTGGCAGGTGCGAAGGAGCTCCTGGTACTCCAGTCTGCGGCCGGAATCGTCTCCTGGGACATGGAGACGAAGATGCCGCCGAGGGGGCTGAGCCTCCGAAGCCAGCAGCTCGCCCTCCTGGGGGTCATAGGCCACAAGATGCTGGCCGACCCCAAGAACGAGAAGTTGCTCGACGCGATTGAGAAGGACCCCGGCTATGCCAGCCTGGATCAGGTGCAGAGGAGGAACGTGTACCTCTCCCGGAAGGCGTACAACGAGGAGGCTAAGCTGCCCGAGCAGCTGGTCTTCGAGACCGAGAGGCAGCGGACCATAGCCGTAGGCGTCTGGAAGAAGGCGAAGGCCGCGAAGGATTACAGTATGTTCAAGCCCGATCTCGAGAAGATGATAGAGCTCAGGAAGAAGGCGGCTGACATCCTCATGGAGGTCAAGGGGACCAAGACCCCGTACGACGCCCTCATCGACGCCTTCGAGCCGAAGATGACGGCGGACAGGATCTCGAAGGTCTTCTCTGGGATGCGTGAAGGACTCATCAGCGTGCTAAAGAAGATTGAGGCGTCGGGCTTCATGCCGGACAAGTCACTCATCACGAGGCCGGTTCCCATCGATGTGCAGCGCAAAATCAGCGATGCCGCGATGGACTTCATCGGCTACGACACCAAGAGCCCCAACGCGGGGGGGCGCCTCGATGAGACCGAGCACCCCTTCACTACTGGCTACTACGACGACGTCCGCATCACGACCCACTACCACGAGGACAGGTGGGTCTCAAGCCTCTTCAGCGTGATGCACGAGGGCGGCCACGGCATCTACGACCAGAACTACCCCCACAAATGGATGTACCAGCCGATCGGAGCCAGTGCCAGCTACGGCATACACGAGAGCCAGAGCCGCTTCGTCGAGAACATGGTCGGGAGGAGCCCAGAGTTCCTCAGCTACATGCTGCCGAGGCTGAAGAAGATCGTCGGGAAGCCACTCAAAGGCGTGAAGCATGGAGACTTCGTGGCGGCCGTCAACGCCGTCGAGCCCTCGAAGATAAGGATAGAGGCCGACGAGGTGACCTACGGTCTTCACATAATCATTCGCTTCGAGATCGAGAGCGACATCTTCGCCGGGAAACTCACCGTCGATGAACTGCCCGAGGTCTGGAACAAGAAGTACAAGGATTACCTCGGCGTCGAGGTCGAGAACGACTCCGAGGGAGTCATGCAGGACACCCACTGGGCCAGCGGCTTGTACGGCTACTTCCCCAGCTACGCCCTGGGCAACCTCTACGATGGCATGTTCCTCAAGAAACTACGCAGGGATGTCCCGGACTGGAAGAAGCAGATAAAGATGGGCAACTTCCAGCCGGTTAAGAGCTGGATGATCGAGAACATCCACTCGAATGGCGACCTGTACGACCCCGCCGAACTAATCAAGGTGGTCTGCGGCGAGTCACTGAACACCAAGCCGTTCCTCAGCTACCTAGACAAGAAGTACTCGAAGATCTACGGCTACTAACCCCGCCCCTTTTCTTTCAACCAGTTTATTTCTGCTTCATAAATCCGAAAGGTGAATCGGTCTGGAGCGGAAAAATGTGATAAACATAACCATCTGTTCAAAAAGAATAAAACATCCTAACATATAATAAAATTCGATATGTCAACGAACATTAAGAAAGCCTATCAGGATTTTCTCGGCAGATGCAAGGACGCCTACGTTCTGCAGTCGGCGATGGGCATCATAAGCTGGGACATGCAGACTAAGATGCCTCCGGCGGGCGTCAAGCTCCGAGGACAGCAAGCCGCCCTCCTTCAGGTCATCGACCACAAGATGATCACCGACCCTGAGTTAGGGAAACTCATCGAGTCTATCACGAATGACCCGGGCTACGCGAATCTCGGATCGGTCGAGAAGAGGAACCTCTTCCTGGCCAAGAAGGTCTATAACGAGAACACCAAGATCCCTGAGAGCCTCGTCGCCGACCTGGCGAGGCAGAGGACCGTCACCATCGATGCCTGGAAGAGGGCGAAGGCAGCGAAGAACTTCGGGATGCTCAAGCCCGAGCTGAAGAAGATGATAGAACTCAGGATGAAGTCGGCTGAGATACTGATGAAGGTCAAGGGTACTAAGACACCGTACGACGCCCTCCTGGACGGCTACGAGCCTGGACTGTCAGCCGAAGACATCACCAAGATATTCAACGACCTGAAGGTCGGCCTCTTCGACATAATGAACAAGGTGAAGAAGACCGGCTTCGTGCCGGACTTCTCCATAATGACGCGCCCCGTCTCAGCCGAGGCCCAGCACAGGATCAGCGAGGCGGCGATGGACTTCATCGGCTACGAGACCAAGGGACCAAACGCCTGGGGCCGCATCGACGAGACGGAGCATCCATTCACTACAGGCTATTACGACGATGTGAGGATCACCACGCGGACACAGGAGAACTGGTGGCCGCGCAGCCTATTCACCGTGATGCACGAGGGAGGCCACGCGATCTACGACAGGAACTACCCCAGAGAGTACATGTACCAACCGGTCGGCGACCGCTGTAGCCACGGCATCCACGAGAGCCAGAGCCGCTTCATCGAGAACATGGTCGGGAAGAGCCCGGAGTTCCTCAGCTACATTCTGCCCAGGTTAAAGAAGATCACAGGCAAAACCTTCAGGGGCGTCAAGGTCAAAGACTTCATCGCGGCCGTCAACCGCGTTGCCCCAACGGTCCTGAGGGGGCAGGCGGATGAGGCCAGCTACAACCTCCACATAATCATCCGCTTCGAGATGGAGCGAGACATCTTCGCGGGTAAGCTGACCGTCGACGACCTCCCGGCCGTCTGGAACAGGAAGTATAAGGAGTATCTCGGAGTCGATGTAAAGGACGACAGCGAAGGCGTTATGCAGGACACCCACTGGGCCAGCGGCTCATACGGCTACTTCCCCAGCTACGCTATAGGGAACATATACGACGGCATGTACGTCAAGAAGATGAGCCGCGACGTCCCCAGCTGGAGGAAGGCGCTGAAGAGGGGCGAGTTCAAGCCCGTCGGCGACTGGCTGGCAAAGAACGTGCAGAACAAGGGGAACCTATACGACCCGCCAGACCTCATCAAGGAGGTCACGGGGGAGAAGCTGACGGTCAAACCCTTCCTGAGCTACCTCAACAAGAAGTACTCGAAAATCTACGGCTTCTAACCCTTCCCTATTTTTATAATATCTCCATGAAAAAGCGGAAAGATAATGGGGAATGAACTTTTTTCTCAGGTTACCTCGTAGAAGTGCTCCTCAGCTGGGAAGGTCCCGTCGCGGATCTCCTTGGCGTACTGGGCTATCGCATCCGTGATGACCTTCCCCACGTTGGCGTACACCTTGACGAACTTCGGCTTCTTCATTATGTCCGCGGGCTGCATCATGAGCATGTCGTGGACTATGACCAACTGGCCATCGACGTGTGGGCCGACACCTATCCCGTAGACCGGGATGCTGACCGCATCGTGGAGTATTTTCCCAGCCCTAGGGGGCATCGCCTCAAGGAGGACGAAGTGCGCCCCAGCCTCCTCGATCGCCAGTATGTCCTGCTTGAGCATCTCGATCTCCTTGTCGTTCCTGCCCTGTATCCTGTACCCGCCAAGCTGGGCGATGTTCTGCGGGGTCAGCCCGAGGTGCCCCATGACGACTATCCCGGCGTCCACCATGGCCTTGATGCGGGGAGCCACCCTCCTCCCCCCCTCGCACTTCACGGCGTCGCACTCCGCCTCCGCGATGAACCTGCCCGCGTTCTTTACAGCTATCTCATCCGAGGGCTGATAGGACATGAACGGCATGTCGCCTATCACGAAAGCCCTCTTGACCGCCTTCGTCACGGCCCTGGAGTGCCTGATCATGTCGTCCATCGTGACCGGTATGGTCGACGTGAATCCGAGGGTGGTGTTCCCGACGGAGTCCCCCACCAGGATCATGTCAACCCCAGCAGCGTCGGCGAACGTCGCCATCGGATAATCGTAGGCCGTCAAGAACACGGCCTTCTTGCCGTGCGCCTTCATGGTCTTTAAAGTATGTAAAGTCACTTTTCTTACTTCTTTTTCACTCATCTCTTTTCAACCTTCACATATACATGTTTTTTTTAACTCGATCACTTATTTAACCAGATACGTTCTGTAATTTTTATATTTTTCGTACACGTAGTAAAAACAACTCTCTTAATAATGTGAAATAAATCGTTGTTATAGAGACCTTGATCCCGTTAAGGGGACTGACTCGCAACACCTTCAATCGAAGCTACAGGGTGGTCGGCGGCCACAGCGCCGTCAAAACCTGCCACTGGGTCGGAAGGAGCCTGAGGACGGGCGGGGCGGAGCACTGCTACAAGCAGAGATTCTACGGGGTCCCCTGCCACAGGTGCCTGCAGATGACGCCGAGCCTCGGCCACTGCACGCAGAGCTGCCTCTTCTGCTGGAGGAACACGCCCGAGACGGTGGGAGTAGACTGGGATCAAGCGTCACCCATCTCCAACGGCGACGAACCCGAGACGATCGTCGAAGGCTGCGTCGAGGCACATAGGAATCTGATCTATGGTTACGGCGGCGACCCCGACGTTTCCAGGAAAAACCTCGAGGAGGCCCTCAACCCGATCCATGCCGCCATTAGCCTCGAGGGGGAGCCGACGCTCTATTCAAGGCTAGGCGATCTCGTAGATGCCTTCCGTGGGAAGGGCTTCAGGACGGTCTTCATAGTGACTAATGGCACCAGGCCGGAGGTCCTTAGGGAGCTGTCTAATGAGCCGAGCCAATTGTACGTCAGCGTCTGCGCCCCGGACGAGGAAACTTACAAGGAGACCTGCAGGCCGATGATCCAGAACGGCTGGGGCAAGCTGATGGAGACCCTCGACATGCTTCAGAGCTTCAACTGCCCGACCGTCCTCAGGCACACCCTCGTCCCGAGGCTCAACATGTGGAACGTAGAGGGCTACGCGCGGCTCGCCGAGAGGTCAAACGCCACCTACCTCGAGCCCAAGGCGGCGATGAGCGTCGGCGCCGCGAGGAAGAGGTTCGGATACAAGGAGATGGCCTGGCACAGCGAGATCAAGAGCTTCGCCGAGGAGCTATCCAAGAGATCAAGCTACAAGATCCTTGACGAGCAACCGATGAGCTCGGTAATCCTTCTCAGCCGGATCAAGAAGCCCATAAGGCTATACTGAATGCTCTAGGCGAGGTCGGAAACGGTTAAAAACCCCCATTGCCATGAGACCCAGCGTGATACTCCACATAGGCGTCAAGACGCTCGACCCCCAGCTCGTGGCCTACAAGGCCCTGCGACCAGGCGATAGCGACACCGAGGCGTTCGCGGAGCTCAACGCAGAACTGCACGCCAAGGGGGTAAAGCCCACGGAACCCACAATGATCATCTACTACGACCCAAAGGAAACCCCAGGTTGCCGTCGGGAAGTCATGATCGGCGTCGACAAGGACGTTGAGGGGGTCCCCACGAAGACGCTACCAAAGATAAAGGCTGCCTTCATCGTCTACGCCGGCACGAAGAACATCGGCTACTACTACTGGGATCTAAAGAAGTACATGGAGTCGAAGGAGCTGAGGCAGGCTGGCGGCTTCTGTAGCATAGAGGCGATCTACCAGCCCGACCAGTACGGGCTCAGCTACGGCTCTTTCATAGACGAGGACGCCCAGGAGACCTGGACCACAGAGATCCTGATCCCGGTCGAGGGCTAAACATTTTAACTGCCCGGCGAGACTCTACAGCCCGGGCGACTGTAGTCTAGCTGGTCAGGATCTTGGCCTTCCAAGCCAGAGACCCGGGTTCAAATCCCGGCGGTCGCACCAATCCCATAGAAACGACTAAAGCGGTGCATCTACGCTGTCTTGATCGACCTTGATTAGGGCCTTGACATTCGACCTCTGGAACACGCTCCTCATCGAGAAAAACTACAATGAGCTGAGAGTAGAGGCTCTCAGGGAGGCCCTCCTGGGAGAAGGGATCTCAAGGACACGTGACGAGGTTACACGGGCCCATGAAGTAGCCACAAGGCGTTATAACGAAGTCTGGGCGGAGGATCACCGCCATCTCACCAATTTGGAGAGGTTGAACCTTTCCCTGGAGCTTCTCGGAGCCCAGTTACCGGATGATGTCAAGGCCTTCGTGGTGAAGCAGTTCGCTGAGGCGTTCCTCATAGACCCGCCCGAGCTTAACGCCGGCGCCGAACAGACGATCAGAGGTCTGCCGACTAAGATTAAGCTCGGCATCATCAGCGACACAGGCCTCACCCCCGGCTCCGTCATAAGGAGGTTCCTCGCCGAGAAGGGGCTGCTCGAATGCTTCTCGGCGACCGTATTCTCGGACGAACTCGGGTACTGTAAGCCGGATGTCAGAGCCTTCAGGAGGGCGCTGGGGCTGCTGGGCGCCACGCCGTCGGAGGCGATTCACGTTGGAGACTTACTCAGGACGGATGTGGCTGGCGCCAAGGCAGCAGGGATGAAGGCCGTATGGCTTAAAGTGAGGGAGACGGAGAGGGTCAAGGGCGCCGCCCCGGATTATATAATAACATCTCTGTCTCAGCTACTTGAGATAGAGGAGATCCGTGTATAGGCGCAGCCCTCATCACTTGGGAGCGCCCTTCCTCCTGTACACAACCTTTCCGCTGGTGATCGTCATATCAACGGCGGTATCCATGATCTTCTCAGGCGGCACGGTGAATATGTCCTGGTCGAGGACGACCATATCGGCCAGCTTCCCTACTTCGATCGATCCTAACCTTCCCTCGTCGAAGGACTGGTACGCGGAGTTTATCGTGTAGAGCTTAAGCGCCTCCATCACCGAGACCCTCTGGCTCCTACCGATCGGCTTACCGCCACGGGTTGTCCTGTTGACGAGGGCGTGGATCGCCATCAGCGGCGGGAACGGCGCACATGGATGATCGGAGTGCGCCGCTATCTTGACGCCGACATCCAGGAACGAGCGAGCCGCGAACATCCGCTCCAGACGCTCCTCTCCGAAGGCGGGGAGAAGCTTATCCCCATGGTAATAGGGGTAGGGGCCGAATATCGTCGGCAGTATGTTCAGCTCCTTGATGCGCCTGACCAACTCAGGCGTTATGACTGTGCAGTGGATATCCCTGTTCCTCGGGTCCTCACGCGGATATCTCGACTGCGCCTCCTCCATTATGTCGAGGTACATGGCGATCGCCCTGTCGCCGTTGGCGTGGGCGGAGATGCGGTAGCCCACCTCGTACGCGTCCATTATCGTCTTCGTGGCTATCTCTCTGGTAGTGGACATGACGCCGTAGAACCCCGGCTTATTCAGGTAGGGCTCCGTGACGGCGGCCGTCCTAGCCGAGATGGCGCCGTCGAAGAAGAACTTGAGTCCGCAGAGCTTCAGCCAGTCGTCGCCGAGCCCTTGATGTATGCCCGTCTTGTTGAGTTCGGGGAAGAGTGTGATGACAGCGTCCATCCTCACCCTTATCGGGAGCTCGCCCCTGTTCTTGAGGTCGATGAAAGCCCAGACCTGCGACCTGTCCACAGTATCGTAGACGCAGGTGAGGCCGACCTCGGCGCACTCCCTCAGTATCTGTTTGGCTCCCTCATAAGCCTGCGACTGATTCGGCTCATCGATCCCGATCGGCTTGACCAAATCTATCGCCTTCTCGTGGACGCCGCCAGTGAGTTCACCTGTCTCGGCGTCCCTGTCAAACCTCCCTCCCACGGGATCTGGGGTGCTCTTATCTACGCAAGCGAGCTCCAAGACCTTGCTATTGGCCATAGAAAAGTGGCCACCGACTGTTGATATCATCAACGGGTGGGTTGTCGTCGCTTTGTCGAGCTCCCATCGGGTAGGATGGCGTCTCTCGGCGAGCTTAGATTCATCCTCCTGATAGCCGAAAATCCATCCACCGGCCGGTGTGTTTCTGGCCCTTTCGGCCAGCCTCTCCTGGATGTCGGCTATCGATTTTACGCCAGCCTCCTGACTCAAATCCACTAACAACATTCTTCCTGCGCCGACGTCAGCCATGTGGCAGTGTGAGTCCATCAATCCGGGGACGACCAATCTCCCCCTCAGATCGATGACGATTGTGCCTCCGCCTATGAGACCTTTAATCTCGTCTCCGCCTCCAACCGCCGATATCCTGCCGTACTTGACTGCGACAGCCTCGGCGATAGACTCATCCTCATCGATTGTGGCGATTTTCCCGTTGATGAGGACCAAATCTGCAAACATATCTGGAACCTTGAAATGTAAACTCACTTCTTCGACTAAAAACATCTTCTAGCGACATTTTTCTCGATTTCACAGAAGTTATAATTTCATTACATGATATCCTATTTGAGGAATAGGACGTTGAAGATTATTCATTCAGAGAGTGTTAAGGTCGAGAAGAGGGAAGGCGGAATATTCATTGGAACCGTGGAAAACAGAGCCTTGATAAACCCAGAGATGGGTTCGAAGGATTTCAGGTCTGCCATAGTCACATTCCCACGGGGGACTCGGAATAAACTACATACTCACAGTAGAGAGCAGATCCTATTTGTCACTGAGGGAAAGGGCATTGTAGCTACAGAGGATCAAGAATTTGAGGTGAAGGAAGGCGACATAATCCTAATTTTCGCCAACGAGAAGCATTGGCACGGAGCCACAGCTAACTCAAAATTTTCACATCTCTACGTGACATCGACAGAAAGTAAAACAGAATTTTAAAGCCTCTATTGATATCAAAATTAATAATTTTTACATCATGAAAATAAATCACAATAATATAAGTAAATTTAAATTGTTATTATGTTTATGTGATGAAAATAACTCCGAATCATGGACGCAACTTCAGTTAATAAATTATTATTTATTGAAAATATTACAAAATATTTAACCTATTTCATCTATGAATAATTGAATCATTTCGAGGAAGTTACTTGGCCTGTAAGTTTCGGCGATAGGGCACCCCATATTTCTTAATTTATTGATAGATGAAATCGCGTAAGGCCT
>Ga0172364_10004288_pt1 | contig 11348 bp, 8 predicted proteins | sample LakKivSesite10cm_FD_114545 | JGI IMG/M metagenome (GOLD analysis project Ga0172364, IMG submission 114545) | Sediment microbial communities from Lake Kivu, Rwanda - Sediment site 10cm | ecosystem: Environmental > Aquatic > Freshwater > Lake > Sediment | place: Rwanda: Western Province, Lake Kivu... | reverse complement strand
TAGTGCTGCCCAAAATGGACCCAAAAGTACGCCCAAAATTGCATTGATCATATGTTGTGTTGGGTTGGCTATTGTTCCAAAAACCGGAAAACCAGTAAAAGGCGATAAGGCGACACCTAAAGCAGAGAACACAATCATTACGGCCAGCTTTTTGATATATACTGCTCCTGTTCTCACTTCTTTTCCATCTCCTTTGCAAGCTGTACAACGAGTTTCGCTAAATCGTAGGCTTGCCCGCCAAAAATCACAATCATTGGCTCTTTACCGACATCGCCTTTATGATAAATCACATCTGGGGCTTTTCCAACTTTCTTAATGGCTTCCTTTACTCCCCAAGGTATTGTCATTCCTTCAACTCTTTTTATCTTCTCGGGCTCTTTTCTTCGGTCGTAGAGGGAAATCGTCATACCACGCTTTTCTAGAGCTTTTAGAATGTTGTTTGAAAATTTTATGTTGATTGCCGCCGTTTTCGTTTCATCACACCTAGTAACTTCAATTATGTATTTGGTCAAATGAGAAGAGCATCCAAACTTTGGACTGCCAGCCCTAACGCCTTCAGATGTTTTTACAATTCTGCCATCTACTGCAGCCACATCATTGATACCTTCTGCATATGGAATTGCCATGGCAATATTCATGCCAACTTCAGGGACAAGCGTTGCAACTTCCAGAGTTGCTTCAATTAAAGTTTTAGCTTTTTCCAGATTCATTAAAACGTTGTATCTTGAAGATTCGCGATAAAGATGAGCCATCGGATTTACTGGTCCATAACCTCTTCCGATGTTTAGTCCAAACTTTATGCCTAAAGTCACAATTTTCTTAGCGTTTTCAACCGCTACTGGTATATCCATTTTCTTTGCAAGCTCTGCGGCTATGGCTGCTGAAAAACTGCAGCCTGTTCCGTGGGTTGTTTTGACACCAAGTTTGGGAACGCTAAACTTTGTTATCTTTCCTCTGTAATAAAGAAGGTCAACTGCATTCTTACCTTTCAAGTGTCCGCCCTTAACTACCACAGCCTTTGGTCCAAATTCACAAATTTTCTTGGCGGCAATTTCAGCGTCTTTTAAATTTTTAATTTCTGTGTCAGAAAGTTTTTCTGCTTCAAATTTGTTAGGCGTGATGACTGTGGTTTTAGGTAAAAGATGTTTTTTCAATGCTTCTATGGCTTTGGGCTTCAAGAGGGCGGCTCCAGATTTAGCAACCATTACTGGGTCGACGACCAGTGGAAACTTGTATTTTGAAATTTCTGCTGAAACAGTTTTTATTATTTCCGCGGTATGGAGCATTCCCGTTTTTCCAGCGTCGATGCCTAAGTCTTCAACAATCGCTTTGATTTGCATTCGAATCATTTCAGGGTTTAAGTCTTCAACTGCTGTAACAGAATAAGTGTTTTGAGCAGTGATGGACGTGATTGCTGTTGTACCGTGAACACCTAAAGCAGCAAAAGTTTTGAGGTCTGCTTGTATTCCAGCACCTCCTCCAGAATCGCTTCCAGCAATTGTAATCGCAACTGGAACTCTGCCTTTCACCTTTCCTGTTTTGAACATGTTAAGTCACCTTTTCAAGCACGTAAAGTGCAATGGCTGAAAATATAAATGATGGTACGCTTGAGCCAAAACTTGTGTAATTGTAGAATATCACGTAAACTAAAACACCTAAAAGCCAAGAAATCATAGGCTTAACTCTAAAACCTTTTACAGAAGAATAGAACTCTTCTAAATCATATTGCTTTTTCTTGTTAATGTAGAAATCCATTGAAAGAACACCGAGTAAAGGTACAAAGACAGAGCCTACGTATATGAGAAACGTTTGATAGGTTGTCTGCCAATTTTCGGGGATCAAACCCGCCAATGCAACGCTTATCACTGTGATTCCAGCAATAATTTTCAACTGTTTAGAATTAGGAGAAACATTCTGCACAGATACTGCTCCAGAATAGATGTCCGCAAAGCAATTGTCAGTCTCATCTACCAACAGTAGTGTTAGAGCTAAACCGCCAAAAGTAATGGAAGTTATTGAGGAGATTATACTCGCTCCAGGGTAAGCCGAAACAAGTAGAGCGCCCAGAATGTAGAACCAAGCGTTTGCGAAAGTATAACCTGTCAGAGTTCCTATAAACGCTCCTTTTTCGCTTTTGGAAAATCTGTTATAGTCTGATATTAGTGGCCACCATGATATTGGCATTGCTATGACAAGATCCAAAGCTAATGTTATTGGCAAGGAACCGTCTCCTTGAACTGCAAAAAGTTGGGGAAATTTTGCAAGAATGCTGTATGTTATGAAAATTGTACTGCCGATTGTGAACCATATTGCAAATTTCTCCAGCCAATGCCTCACAACCATCAAGGGACCCCCAATGCATAGTAATATGCACCAAACAGCAAAGAAAACAATCCAAAAGTACGAAGTATATGCGCCCAGAAATGGGCCTGTAATAATTTTAGCGGAATTAGCCATTATGAATATTTCAAATGAGGCCCAACCGACTAGCTGAATTGTATTGAGCACTGTTGGTATGTAAGACCCTTTTAGTCCCAAAACTGCTCTTAAACTGACCATTGTTGGTATGCCGTACTTGCTTCCTAGACCACCAGCCAAAGCCAACATGATAGAACCAATTAGCGAACCCACTACGGCAACACCAACTGCCTCAACCATTGACAAACCAGGAATAAGCAAACCGCCAGCTTGAAGCACAAGCAAGCCTACAGCCAAACTTGACCATAAAACAAAGTAATCAAACGACCCCAAAATTCTCTCCTCTGATGGTACTGGCTCTGTTCCCCATTCGGGAGGTAGCTTCAAATCCAATTTTCTGAGATTAGTTTTTCTTTTCTTCACGTTTTTCCCTCCGCCGGCATTACCCGGATCAGGTTCTAAGGGTCGACAGCGTTTTCAGCCATCCTCTCAGCCAGGTCACAATCCTAGCTCCCCTAAACCTTAGGTAGGGTAATCGTTATTTAGTTGTATATCTATCTTTCCTAAAGTCTAAACATATTTGGATGCTGCAAAAATGAAGCCGCTGCCTAAGGAATTTGACGTTATCGAAATTGAGAAGAAGTGGCAGAAGAAATGGGAAGAAATGGGCGTTTACCGCTTCAGCTGGGAAGACAAGACGCGACCAATCTTCAGTATTGATACTCCGCCACCCTATCCTTCAGGCGAGTTTCACATGGGCAATGTTTTGAACTGGACATACTTTGACATGGTAGCCCGTTACAAGCGCATGAGGGGCTGTAATGTTTATTTTCCTCAGGGGTGGGACTGCCATGGCTTAGGCATAGAGGTGCAGGCTGAGTTAGAGAATAACATCAGAAAAAGGGAGACACCGCCAGACAAGTTTCGAAAATTATGCGAAAAACTTGTTGAAAAGTACATTGCAATGATGAAAGAGGGAGTAATACGCCTAGGCTGCAGTGTTGACTGGACAACGGAATATCGCACAATGAATCCTGACTATTGGAGACGTACCCAACTGAGCTTCATAATCCTATACAATAAAGGCTTCATCTATCAAGGTACGCATCCGGTAAACTGGTGTCCTCGCTGTGAAACAGCTATTGCAGACGCTGAAGTGGACTATGAGGAACGTGAAGGAACACTGCACTACATTAAATTTCCATTAGAAAACGCACAGGATTACCTGCTGATAGCTACCACACGTCCAGAGTTCATACCAGCATGCGTCGCCGTTGCAATAAACCCCACAGATAATAGATTCAAAAAATACATAGGCAGAAAAATCATTATTCCAATTGTGAACCGCACGGTTAAGATAATTCCAGACGAAAATGTTGATCCCTCATTTGGTACAGGCGTGGTTATGATATGCACATACGGCGACAAGGAAGACGTAAAAACGGTGATTAAACATAAGCTTTCAGTCATAACAATCTTGACAGACAACGGAAAGATAAACGAAAATGGAGCCAAATATGCAGGATTAACAATAAGCGAGGTAAGGGAAGCAATAGTTGAAGACCTTAAGGCTGCTGGGCTGCTAGAAAAAACTGAGAAGATTCAGCAGGAAATAGGCGTTTGCGACAGATGTGAAACCCCAGTTGAAATTCTGGATCGCAAGCAGTGGTTTATGAAAACTCGAATTCTAACGGACAAAGTGGAAAAGACCGCTGACGAGATAGCGTGGTATCCTGACTACATGAAGACCCGCTTGGTGGATTGGGCGCGTTCTCTTGACTGGGATTGGGTGATAAGTCGCCAACGCGTGTTCGGGACGCCGATACCTATATGGTATTGTAAAAAATGCGGTGAAATTATTTTGGCGAAAGAGAACTGGGTTCCGATAGATCCGAAACTTGAGAAGCCACGAATAGATAAGTGTCCAAAATGTGGAGGCAAAGAATTCATTGCGGAACGAGACGTTTTCGACACGTGGATGGACTCTTCAATCTCATGTGCAGTGCATGCTGGATGGCCAGACCGCGAAGACTGGAGAAGATTGTTTCCAGCGGATTTGCATCCTTCGGGCATTGATATCATTAGGACTTGGGCTTATTATTTGATGGTTAGACACCTAGCCCTGTTCGATGAAAAACCTTACAAAAACTGTTTAATCAATGGCATGGTTTTGGGTTCGGATGGCAGAAAGATGAGTAAATCCCTCAAAAACTACGTTGCAGCACCAGAAGTGATAAACAAATATGGAACGGATGCTGCTAGGCAGTGGGCTGCAGGCGGTGGAGCCACTGGATCCGACGTTCCTTTTCGCTTGCCAGACGTGGAGTATGGAAGACGCTTCTTAACTAAATTGTGGAATGCCGCACGATTCGTTAGCACTCAACTGAACGATTACAACGCTGACGAAAAATGCGAGTTACAACTTTTAGACAAGTGGATTCTAAGCAGAGCTGAAAAACTAACGCAAAAAGTCACCGAAGCCTTTGAAAAATGTCAATTCAACATAGCCATAGAGGAAATACGCAACTTCACGTGGCACACGTTCTGCGATCAATACATTGAAGCGGTAAAGGATAGGCTTTACAAGCCAGAACTTTATGGAGAAAAAATAAGGAAGGGCGTTCAATACATGCTTTACACGGTTTTATACCGCATAATCCAACTGTTGGCTCCAATAACACCTCACACAACAGAGGAAATTTACCAAACAATGTACGCTGAAGACATGGGACAGAAAAGCTTGCAGTTGGCGCCTTGGCCGAAGCCAGACCTTGGAAAAATAGATGAAGAAGCTGAGAAGAAAGGCAACTTGGTGATGGCTGTTATAACAGAGATCAGGCGGGAAAAGGCTGAGAAACGAAAACCCTTAAACGCGCCAATAAAGAGGGTGAAAATCTATGTAGGAAACAGTAAATTTGCAAGCGTAATCAGCGAAAACAAAGAAGTCATTGTTGGAACTTGCAAAATCTCTGAACTTGAAATTTTGTCCGAAAAAGGCAAAGGAAGAGAAATCCAAGAGATTCCAGAAACAAGTTTCATCAGCGAATATTAGCTTTTAAGGTTTATGCCCGGTTCCTACGTCTACCCAAAGTTTTTTGCCTATCTTTTTGTAGCCAATTTTTTCGTAAACTCTGGTGGCTGAATAGTTATCGGATCTTACAAATAGGGCTGCGGTTTCTGCATGTCTCAAAGCTTCTTCCGTCACAGCCGAAGTGGCTAATGTTGCATATCCCTTGTTTCTGTAGTTTGGGTGTGTGTAAACTCCGCCTATCATTCAAACTTGCGGCAATTGCAGAAAAGAACCAGCGTAGGAGACTAATCTAGAGTTTATAGAAACTCCATACATTGGCATCTTACTGATCCAATCCACATATGTCCTTGTCCTCTTTGGGCGGTCTTCACGGCTTGAAAGAAGAATAGCAAGCCTAGAAGCCTCATCCTCAGAGCATAGTCTTTGCACATGCTCAGATTTGAAAAAGTTTGCTTGTCTCTTTTTAACCAACATCCAATCTTCAACGTAATGTTTAGCACTTGGAAACTTGCCTTTTATGATTGGTAGCAGATTCTGTGGAACATGCATGACGTAGTTCTCAGGTGCGTATTCAATCAGTTTTTCTGCTATGTCCTTTTCGCATTCTAAGTCTACACTTGGAAAATCTAGAGCGGCATAGATGAGAACGTATCCTTTTAGGTTTCCGTTTTCGAAAGCAGCATACATGGTTGTGTGTTGAGGTTCATGTTGAATGTCATAAAATGCGAAAACATGCCTTATAACATCTGATCTAAGGGAATCAATTACCCGTTGCTTATTATTCTCAACAACCTTCTCTACAACAACCATAAGGCTTCCTCTCATCCGCTTGAACAGTCTAGAACTTCGCTCAACACTGCCTCGGCGCGGTCATTTTCGACCATTTTTGATTTCTTCCACTAACGTGTCAATTTCTTCTTCTGTGTTATAAAAGTGTGGTGAAACCCTTAATCCATGAGTCCTAGCCGAAACAATTATGCCTTTGCGGCTTAGGCTTTCGGCAGTTTCTTTCGGGTTATCTATTTTAAAGTTGACTACGCCTGAGCGATATTGTGGTTCTTCTGGCGTTTGAAGTTTCAACCCTAAACTCTTAACAGACTCTATCAAATGGTCGGTTAGCTTCAGTATTCGCTTTTCGATGTTTTCTATGCCAAAATTCAACAATATTTTTAATGCTTCTATGGCGCCTGTGAAGCTTATGAAACTTGGTGAACCAACTTCAAAACGGCTTGCAGTTTCCGAAAGCCTCAGGTTCCAAATATCCCAAAAATCTAACGTCTCGAAAACTTCTGGTTTTACGCTTGCCCAACCAACAAAAGGCGGCTCAAACTTTTCTATAAGCTCCTCTTTAACGTAGAGGTAACCTGCTCCTGGCGGGCTTAGAAGCCATTTGTAACACGCAGCTGTTAAAAAATCAACATCATCTCTTTTAATGTCTATTTGCATGGCGCCAGCCGATTGAATCGCATCAACAACTAGGTAGGCTCCATGTTCGTGAGCTATTTCGCTCAAAGCTCGCAGGTCATGGCGGAAACCGTTAACGTATTCAACGTGGCTTATGGCAACAGCCACAGTTTTGTCGTCAATAACCTTCTCCACGTCATTAAGCAAGATTTTTCCATCAACATTTTTCACGTAATGAACTTTCACGCCTAAGCTTTTTCGCAACCAAGGATAAACTACTGAGGGATACTCCAAATCCGTTGTGACGATTTTTGAACCCTGCGGATAGTGGAGCACGTTTGCAGCTATGTTTAAGCCTACGGATGTGTTTTCGACAAGGGCTATTTCTTCTGGTTTGGCTCGAATTAGTTTTGCGAAGAAGGGTTTTCCGCCGTCGTTCCATTCAATCGAAGTGGTTCCGAAATTCGAGAAATCGTCAGCAAATCTGCGAACAGCATCTGCAACTGGTTTTGGAAGAGGCGACTGAGCAGCATGGTTCAAAAATATTTTGCTCTTTGTTATTGGAAATTGTTCACGAATTTTATCCGTGTTTTCCATGCATTATCCATCCAGCGTTTTGGTAGTAAACCTAATTAATAGTGCCAAGTATTAAAGTTTCGAGGCTTGCTTGATGAGTGAAATAATCATTGTTATGACGAAGTTTGCCTGGATACGACATCGTTAAGGTTTTAGGTACGGTTCATGGCTTGACGGTGCAGACAAGAGGGGTTGGCGGAAAATTTGTCGCTGGCATTGAGGGAATTTTTGAGGAGAAGTAACTGCTTATACTTCAGAGTGTGAAAAGGCTAGGAGAGAATCGCTAGATAGGCTTGTTGAAAATGCGAGAAGGATTGGTGCAAATGCTATTTTAAGCGTGGATTTTGAAACAGCCGACATACTTCAAGGAACAGCCAGTCTTCTCAGCCTATGGAACAGCAGTGATAGCTGAACCAAAAAAGAAGGGAGAGTAACCTCAACTCATCTCCTATACCGCATAAAAGATAAATGCTTTTAAAGAAGTTCTCTACCATTTTGCTTTCTCTTAAGAGTTGTTGAATATGAAGGAGAAAAAATATACAATTGATACCTTGTCGAAAATCCCTCAGATTTATTTACCCATTGTTAGCCATTCAAAAGACAAAGTGGCCTTTTACTGGGATAAGACTGGTATACTGGAATTGTATACGGCGGATTTGAAAACTAACGAAATAAAGCAAGTGAGCCACGGTGAATGCCCTAGAGCCATACGTGCTGGGTTCGTTTGGACAAGAGATGACGCAAGCCTCATTTTTGCAAAAGACAAAGATGGCGACGAAAATCACAACCTTATGAAAATCAGTGTCAAATCTGGAATGATTGAACCGCTTACTAGTACTACGGGATGCCAGAACTATGCCGCTGACACAAGCCCAGATGGTAAATACTTGGCAATGATTTCGACGAGAATGGGCCAGCTTAACGTCTTCAGATTGGACATTAAAAATAAAGAAGTGAATCAATTAACCAACCATGTAAACCCAACCTGGGGGGGTTGTTCTTGGAACCCGATATATGGTTGGATAGCCTATAACGTGAATGAAACTAGAGATCTGCGAAACTTGGACACATGGCTTGTGAAACCAGATGGAAGCGAGAAGAAAAGGATAGTATGCGTGAAAGAAGGTTCAGAAGACATTCTGACTGAATGGAGCAAAGATGGCAAATTACTTGCCTTCACTACAGACGCAAACAAGGTGAAACAACCCGGCGTCTACAACCTTGAAACTGGAGAGACAAAACTTCTAGGTGGAGAATGTGAGGAAACTGCTGCAGGTTTTTCCGAAGATGGAAAAAAACTCGTATGTTTAAGGAATTATGAAGCAACAGTTTTTCCGGTCGTTTATGACATTGAAACTGGAAAATGTGAAAAGACAAAGTTTCCAAAAGGTGTAGCGGCAAGCGTCCAATTTGCATTAAACAATCAGCTTTTAATAGCGCCTTTGAACACTCCGACGATTCCAAGCGCTCTAGTTGCCTACGATCTTAAGAATAGAACTATAAAATACTTGGTTGAACCGCAATATGGAAACGCAGACCCAGAGTTCTTTGTGACACCAGAATATATTAAATACAAGTCATCTGACGGACTGGAGATTCCTGCTATTCTCTATAAACCTAAAAATATTCCCAAGAGAAAGATTCTTCCAACGCTTATTATGCCTCATGGAGGACCAACTGGGCAGTATTTCTTTGAATTTGACATAATTGGGCAGATTCTGGCAAATGAAGGGTATATTTTGCTATTGCCTAACGTTAGGGGAAGCACTGGGTATGGAAGAAAGTTTCAAGACATGAACCTTATGGATTGGGGAGGAAAAGACCTTGAAGATGTCGCTGCTGGCGCCAACTATCTCAAGTCTCTACCATATGTAGATGAGGCAAAGATTGGAATCTTTGGCGGGAGTTATGGGGGTTTCATGACTTTCATAGCGGTTACTAAGAAGCCTGAGTTGTGGGCTGCTGCATGCGCGTGGATAGGGATTTCGCGTCTTAAGACATTTTATGAGCGTTCACAGCCGCATTTCAAGTATTTCATCAGAATGCATATGGGAGATCCTGAGAAGAATTCGAAGCTGTGGGAAGATAGAAGTGCATTGAACTTTGCAAGTAATGTTAGGTGTCCGATTTTGATTGTTCACGGTGTGCATGACCCAAGGTGTCCGGTGGAAGAAAGTCGGCAGTTCAGAGACAAATTGGTTGAATTGGGTAAGAAAGAAGGGGAAGACTTTGAGTATGTTGAATTTGGTGAAGAGGGGCATGGCGCCTACACAGATATGTCAATGCGCACTCGAACTCTCAAAATACTTCTTGACTTCTTTAATCGTAGACTAAAATGACAATAAAAGAAACATGATCTGGTTCCTTTTTTATCTGAAGCACATCCACTTTTTCTTTAACAGGCTCTTCAACGCGTCAATCGTGTTTTCAACCTTTTTTCGGCAGAAAGGTGGCTCTTCTGGTGGATTATAAGGGTCTTTAACGTTGATTTCTTTTAAGCCAACTACGCCGGCAACAAGCGTATACCAACAAAGGGGCAAAACTTTGGGGTTATATCCGCTTCCTGGCATTAAAACGAGTTTTCCATCGCAAACTTTGTCTGTAGTAGTCCTAATTATGCGGGATATATTGAAAAAACCTTTAACAGTTAAATTTAAATCGCCGAGCATGTCTGCAAAATGCGGGTCACTTCCACCATTTGCAATAATAATTTCTGGCTTAAACTCCTCAGCCAAGGGAACGAAAATCTCGTTTAAGGCGTGAAGATATGTGTTGTCGCTGGTTCCGGGCGGCAAAGGCACGTTAACATTGTATCCTTCTCCCTTGCATTCTCCAATTTGCCAAGCAAAACCTGTTCCTGGATATATTGTGCGTGGATCTTGATGCAACGAAATATACAGCACGGTGGGGTCTTGGTAGTAGATGTCGCTCGTGCCGTTTCCGAAGTGAACGTCATAATCCAATATCAGAAAACGTTTAACATTGTTGTTGGCTCTTAAATACTCGACTAAGACGGAGATGTCGTTGAATAGGCAGAATCCGCCGCCGTAGTTTCTTCCAGCGTGATGATAACCGCCACCTAGGGAAATTGCTCGTTCCGCTTTTCCTTCAAAAACAGATTTGCCGCATTGGATTGCGCCGCCAACAATGAGCAGTGCCCCCTCAAGGATTTCCAGAGAAACAGGCGTTTCAATATCGTATGGCTTATTTTCCTTTGCCAAGCGAAAAATCAAATCAACATAACTTTTATCATGAACCCTTAACAAGTCTTCCTTCGTTGCAAGCTGAGGTTCAGTAAGAACGATTTCAGAATGCTTAAACAAGCCTTGATTTTCAAAAAACTTCATTGCGTTTGCGAATCTGTCTCCTCTAAAAGGATGCCCTTCGCCTAAATCGTATTGCTTAAACTTTTCGTGAAAAGTCATTATTGTTTTGTTTTCTGGAGTGTTCATCCTCGCTTAAACTTCCTAAATGGCTTTTGTCTTTATAGTGGCATAGGTATTCAAATCCTGCTGTTATAAGTTTTCCAACATGCACTGACGGCACAGTAGTGGTTACTGTGCCTGGTGACTAGGGAGCCTTCGACAACTTATGTGACTTTGACGATTCCTTCCTGTTCAGAGACTCCTACATCAACTACTATCACCTATTGGTAGACTTCAACGACGAAGAAGTGAACTTCGACAACTTCTTCAACTTCAGAGACTGCTATATAGGCTAAAACCCTTAATTCCACTTTTTCTTTTTTAAAGCATTTATAAAAGAAAGAAAATAACATACGCCGAAGGGAACTTGACAAATGTCCGAAAACATTAGAAGTTTCATAGCCTTTGACATGGACAGCGAATCAATTCTGAAGAGAATAACAGACGTGCAAAACCTCCTAGCTAAAACTGGAGCAGACTTGAAACTTGTCGAG
>Ga0172364_10004287_pt1 | contig 11348 bp, 9 predicted proteins | sample LakKivSesite10cm_FD_114545 | JGI IMG/M metagenome (GOLD analysis project Ga0172364, IMG submission 114545) | Sediment microbial communities from Lake Kivu, Rwanda - Sediment site 10cm | ecosystem: Environmental > Aquatic > Freshwater > Lake > Sediment | place: Rwanda: Western Province, Lake Kivu... | reverse complement strand
GGTAATCCAGCAGCCAATGAATAAGCGAACAGGGCATTTCAGGCGGGTTTTACAGAATCCGGCTGACCTGGTCTCTCCTGACCCTGGTGACTGGCTGTGCTATCCCGTAAAAGCAGGCAAGCTCAAGAATAGTACTACCGGTAACCTCATATGAAAATGTAATTAAGGGGCATAAAATTGATTATGTTCTCTATGCAAATAACTATGAGCAAATTGACGATGATCATAAAGTTATTGAACAGTTCACTTCTGCCGGGGAAGCCATCGAGGTCTTCCGCAATGGCACCGTTATGAGCAAAGGTACAACCACCTCCAGCGGCCTTACAAACTCATACTTTGCCAACATCTTCGGTCCTCCTGAGTACAGGGAGCTTCATGAGGAAATAGTATCAGGATACTTTGAATCCTTCTTCAGAAATAATATATACGTAGGGCAGATGCGTACACGTCTGGGTATCCCCGGCTATGAGACCTCTGGTCCTAAGGAAGCTGCGGCTGAGCTGCTGAAGATCATTGGAGACACTTCCCTCATCATATCATAAACAACATCAAAAATATCCTCGGCACTGGGTTTTGAGAAATAATCGCCGTCAGTGGTATAAGCAGGCCTGTGCTCTTTTCCTGTAAGTGTTCTTGGAGGTGAATCAAGATACTGCCAGCCTCCCTGTTTTTCAAGGACCTGCTGCATCATGAATGCTGTAGTGCCGCCCGGTACATCCTCATCAATAAAGAGTATCCTGTTTGTCCTTGAGACAGAATCAAGTATAATCTTCTGTATGTCAAAAGGAACCAGGGTCTGCACATCAATAAGTTCAACCGAGATGCCATGTGTTGCCAGTTGTCTCACTGCATCCTGAGCTATCCTGACAGTTGAGCCATAAGTGACAATTGTAAGGTCAGACCCCCTGCTCAGAATCTCCGCGATACCAAGCTGAATACGAAATTCGCCAATATTGTCAGGCATCTTTTCCTTAAGCCTGTAGCCGTTGAGAGGCTCTATAACTATTGCGGGATCATTGCCTTCAAGAAGCATATTATAAAATCCGGCTGCACGGGTCATGTCCCTTGGTACACATACATACACTCCCCTGACAGAGTTTACCAGCATGCTCATCGGCGATCCGGAATGCCAGATTCCTTCCAGCCTGTGCCCCCGTGTTGATATAATAAGAGGAGCTATCATCCTGCCTGCGGTCCTGTAATGTGTCGTTGCCAGGTCGTCGCTCAAAATCTGAATTGCATACATCAGGTAATCAAGGTATTGTATCTCAGCTATTGGTCTCATCCCCCTGAGGGCAAGACCTATGCCCTGACCAAGTATTGTTGCTTCACGGATGCCTGTATCAGTAATTCTCAGCTCTCCGAATTTCTTCTGCAATCCCTCGAGTGACTGGTTTACTCCCCCGATATTGCCGGTATCTTCACCAAAAGTCACAAGTAGCGGAAATTTGGAGAACAGCCTGTCATAGTTATCCCTCAGTATCTGGCGTCCTGGTACTTCAGGTGAGTTTGCCGAATAAGCTGGCGCAACGGGTCTTACATTCAGTACAGACGATGGTGTTTCATTATAAAGGAAGGTGTTGTAGCTTTTTGAGGCGTCCTCGTAATTCCGTCTGAGCCATCCATGAAGCTCTTCCTTAAGGTTGTCAGATTTGCTGCACGATTCACACACATTCCTTAGTATCTTCCTTGCAGCCATGAAGTTATCCTTGCGGATAGGTGTGATGACTTTCGTGAGATCTTCTGTTATATCATTCACACTGGCTTCTTTTACAGGTTCGTGGCATGAGCAGCTGCGGCTTTTAATAATTCTTACGAGTGCATCACGCTCAATTCTTATAGGTGTCTGGAACATTTCCCATGCTTTCTTTCTCGATTCCTTTGCCTCTTCCTCTGCTTCGTATGCCACCTTATCAAGCTCTTCTGCAGTTGCAATTTTCTGCTCTATTATCCATTCCTTCATTTTTCTTATAGGATCAAACTCCTCTTCCCACCTGAGCCTCTCTTCCGATTTATACCTCTCATGGGAGCCTGATGTTGAATGTCCCAGGGGCTGAGTAACCTCCTCTACATGAAACAAAACTGGAACATGATCCCTGCGGCAGATGCCGATTCCTTCCTCATACATCTTTATAAGACCGGGATAGTCCCAGCCTTTACCCTTGTAAATAATAATACCCTGACGATCTGCTTCCTTCTCAAAACCTTTAAGTATGTCAGAAATACTTCCCTTGGTGGTCTGATATTTTTTCGGTACCGAAATGCCATATCCGTCATCATAAACTGATACAGCCATAGGAACCTGGAGCACACCTGCTGCATTCATGGTTTCCCAGAAATGACCTTCAGAAGTGCTTGCATCGCCGATAGACCCGAAAGCAACTTCGTTACCCTTGAGAGACAGCGTCTTATATTGATGCAGATCTTTGTTCTGGCGAAACAGCTTTGAAGCATATGCAAGTCCGAGAAGACGGGGCATCTGCCCTGCTGTAGGGGAAATATCGGATGATGAATTTTTCTGTTTTGTCAGATCACGCCATGTCCCGTCAGGATTAATATTCGGGATTGAAAAATGGTTATTAAAAACCCTTCCTCCGCTTCCCGGATTTATTTCCCTGTCGGTGTTGCCATATAGCTGGTGAAAAAATTCAACAGAACCATAGAGTCCCATGGCCATCATCCATGTCTGGTCCCTGTAATAACCCGATCTCCAGTCGCCGTTAATGAACTGCTTTGCCATAGCTACCTGTATGATCTCTTTGCCATCGCCAAAAATACCGAACTTTGCCTTACCCGAAAGAACCTCACGGCGGCCTGTAATACTAAGGTTACGGCTCAGGTTTGCCAGCCTGAAATCGGCAAGAATACTCTCTCTGCTCATGTAATTATTTGATACTGTTCTGTTTTGCCTCATTTCTGAATATTAGTTTAATTTTTTATGTCGGTTTCTGAACAATAAACAATTTTCAGGGACAGATGTTTAATATTAAGTTAATGAATGATTATTAATTTTGTATTGAGGGAATATAGGGTGAAGGCAGGGTTGGGGGTAGCTGATAAGATAATAATTGTATGTTAATTAAATTACTCATAATAAGCTTTGTACTGTTGGCTGTAACCTTTGCATTTCTGGGGATACGGATACTTCTGAAGCCCGGGGCAAAATTCCCTGACACTCATGTGGGTCATAATAAGGAAATGAGGAAAAGGGGAATAACCTGTGCGCAAAAAACCGACATCGGGTGCAATCCGGGAAATAATTTTGAGAATTGTGATACCTGTGGAGCGAAATTAAGGTAGTGAGATGTATTCCTTAAGTTTTTTTGTAGCCCATGTCCTGAAATTACCCTGGTCATCCGAGAAAATCAGATAAGCATCAAATTCGGGGTGCATATTCAGAAAGCTGATGCTCTTTTCCATGCCCATTACCATGCAGGCAGTTGCAATGCCATCTGCTGCCGCACACTCATCAGCTATAACAGTTGCACTGAGAAGCTGGTTTCTGGCAGGGTACCCGGTCTCAGGATCAATTGTATGCGAGTATTTAATCCCGTTTTCAACGTAAAACTTCCTGTAGTTTCCCGAGGTTGCAAGAGCCTTGTCTTTAAGGCTTATGACGGCCTGCAGATCGGCACCAGGAGACATATTGTCATCAACAGGTCTGTCTATGCCGATTCTCCACAGTACACCTCCTTTGTCTCCCTTTACCCTGACCTCGCCTCCTATTTCAATCAGAAACCGTTTTATACCCATACTGCCCAGGTACCTGTATATAATATCAACTGAGTACCCCTGGGCTATTGCATTGAAATCAAGATTAATGCGCGGATCTGATTTCCGGAGCATCCCATCTTTTATTTCAACTTTTTCCATGCCGACCAGGCTTAACAGAGAGTCTATTTTTGATTCACTGATATTTCTTCTCTCATCAGGTCCGAACCCCCATGCTTTAACCAGGGGACCCACTGTAAGGTCAAATGCACCGCCGGTCATTGCCGAGATCTCCTTCGATTTATTGAATGCCTCTATGAAGTAGAAATCAGGTTTGACATTTTCATTGCGGTTAATCATTGACAGTACCGAGGAATCTTTATAAAGTGAGAGTGACATATCGAAATCACTGAGTAACTTTTCGACCTCAGATCTCAGACCGGGCAGGTCAGTTTGGTCAGAATTTTCAAAAACAATGCTGTATGTAGTTCCCTGGGCAAATCCGTTAAAGCTTGAAAAACCAGGATCAGAATTCCTGCAAGAGGCAACAAGCAGAAAGGAGAAGAAGATATATACTAGACCTCTGTTACTCATTACACCCCGAAATCGTCGAAGGATATGTTTTCCTGGGGGACACCGAGGTTGTCAAGCATCTTAATTACAGCATTGTTCATCTGCGGCGGGCCGCAAAAATAATATTCAATGTCCTCGGGATCATCGCGTTTGCTGAGATAGTTATCATACAGTACCTGGTGGATGAATCCCCTGTAACCTTTCCAGTTATCTTCAGGACAGGCATCAGAGAGAGCAAGGTTGAATTTGAAATTCGGAAACTTTTTCTCAATTGCTCTGAACTCATCTTCATAAAAGACTTCCCTCAGGGAGCGTGCTCCATACCAATAAGAAACCTTCCTGTCTGTCTTCAGGGTATGGAACAGGTGGAAAATATGTGATCGCAGGGGAGCCATCCCGGCGCCTCCTCCTATATATACCATTTCGGCTTTTGAATTCTTAATATGGAACTCACCGTAGGGGCCTGATATAGTAACCTTATCACCTGGTTTCCTCGAGAAAATATATGATGAGCATAAACCCGGTGGAACATTCATGAACTGCTTCCTGGCATTATCCCAGGGAGGAGTAGCAATTCTGATGTTGAGTTTAATAATGTTCTTTTCAGCAGGGTAATTGGCCATGGAATAGGCTCTGAATGTCTCCTCACTGTTCTTAACAGAGAGAACCCACATCCTGTAGCTGTCCCAGTCGCTCCTGAATTCTTCTTCAATTGCAAAATCACTGAAAGTGGTTTCATATTTCGGAACATCAATCTGAATATATCCGCCCGGTTCAAAATTGAGTACCTCACCCTCCGGCAGCTTAACTACAAATTCCTTGATGAAAGTTGCCACATTCCTGTTTGAAACGACTTCACACTGCCATTTCTTTATACCCATGACTGCCTCGGGTACCTTGATCTTCATTGGTTCCCTTACCTTAACCTGGCATCCGAGTCTCCAGTGATCATTTTGTTCCCTGCGTGTAAAGAATCCTGTTTCTGTCGGAAGTATTGATCCTCCTCCTTCTGTCACCTGGCACTTGCACATACCGCAGGTTCCGCCTCCTCCGCAGGCTGATGGTAGGAATATCTGGTTACCTGAGAGTGTCATCAGCAGGTTGGAACCCGGAGAAACGACAACTTCACGATCGTTGATCTGAAGCTTCAGATCACCCTTGGGAGAGAGCTTATCTCTGGCAAACAGAAGGATCACAACCAGCAGAAGAATAATTAAAAGAAATACAACAATGCTAAGTAGTGTTGTTATGGCAGTTGAAAAACCTAATATCATGATCTGTATATTTCTATTTGAGTGTAATACCCATGAATCCCATAAAAGCAATTGCCATCAGTCCGGTGAGTATGAAAGTAATACCAAGTCCTTTTAGCGGCGCAGGTACATTACTATACCTCATCTTCTCCCTTATTGCCGCTATCCCGACGATGGCGAGCATCCATCCTATTCCTGACCCGACACCGAAAACAGTTGCTTCAAGAACGTTATCATATTCCCTTTCCTGCATGAAAAGTGCAGCTCCAAGGATGGCACAGTTAACCGCAATTAGAGGAAGGAAGATACCCAGGGAATTATAAAGTGCCGGGCTGAATTTTTCTATAACCATTTCAACAAGCTGAACCATGGCTGCTATGACAGCTATAAATACCATGAAGGTAAGGAAGCTTAGATCAACGTCGGCAAAACCCTCTCCCAGCCAGATCAGGGCTCCTTTTTTCAGTACATACTTCTCAACGAGGAAGTTTACCGGGACTGTTATAAGCAGAACAAAAACAACTGCAATTCCAAGACCCAATGATGTCTTGACTGTCTTTGAAACAGCAAGATACGAACACATGCCCAGGAAGAAGGCAAAAACCATGTTGTCAATGAAGATTGACTTTACAAAAATATTCAGATAGTGTTCCATTGCTTGCTCCTTTTATTTTCCAATAAGTTCTTTGTTATGACTTCTGTGGAACCAGATAATCAGACCGACCAGTATCAGGGCCATAGGCGGAAGGATTATCATTCCGTTATTCTCATAACCTGTTTTGTATATGCCCAGTTTTTCCATAACCGGGAAGCCAAGGATCGTTCCTGAACCCAGCAGCTCACGGAAGAACGATACAATGATAAGTATAAGCCCGTATCCGGCGCCGTTACCGACCCCATCCAGGAAAGAAGGCCACGGTTTGTTTGCCATTGCAAAAGCTTCAAGCCGGCCCATAATTATACAGTTTGTTATAATGAGACCGACGAATACCGAGAGCTGCTTGCTGACATCAAATACATAGGCTTTCAGAAACTGATCAACAAGTATCACCATTGTAGCTATGACCACAAGCTGGACAATGATCCTTATCCTGTCGGGAATATACTTGCGCATTGCAGCTATAACCAGGTTTGAGATAGCAGTTACAATCGTAACTGATATAGCCATTACAATTGCAGGCTTAAGTTTTACTGTTACCGCGAGTGCTGAACATATACCAAGGACCTGCACTGTTATCGGGTTGTTTTTTTGAAGAGGCCCGGTAAGCAGTTTTATGTTCTTTGCCGAGAAGATCGGTTCTTTTTCCTGATCACTCATATTTTATATCCTGTTTTTTAATATATAATCATTGTATTTCTTCAGACAATCAAGGAGCATCTTTTCAAGTCCCTTGCTTGTAATAGTACCTCCTGAAATTGCATCCACGCCATGAGCATCGGCAGGATTGGCTCCTCCCTTATGAACCTGGATCGACACAAACACCCCGTCCTGATAAAGCAGCTTATCCGTAAACATACCTTCAAACTTTGCTGTATTTATTTCAGCTCCAAGTCCAGGTGTTTCACCTTTATGATCAAATGTGACGCCGTAAATTGTATTCAGATCAGATTTCAGGGAGATATAACCCCAGATGGGACCCCAAAGTCCTTTCCCTTCGACCGGAAGGATTATCACTTTTTCACCGTCATCGGGAACTGCCCTGAATACAGGGAGTCGCTGCTCCTCAAGTGGTTTCTTCTGCTCGTTCTTCAGAACAACAGAAAAAGCATCAACACCATCGACTGTTTCTCCCTTCACGTTAATTACAAAACTCTCGCTTATATACTTATTATAAAGCTCCTCTGCATCGGCTTTTGCCGCGGGTACATGTATTGATTCAAGCATGCTCCGCTTCTTCTCTATTTCCAGGTTTTTTTCCTGGGCCGGCTGCAGCAAAGTGGCAGCCAGGGACAGCAATGCTGCGACAATAACAGCCATTACTGTCGAGAATATGAATATGTATTTGTTGGTGAACTGTTTCATCTTCTTAATTATTTGCCGGTTACAACTGCCCTTTTCAGCCTTCTCCTGATATTCGCTTGTACAACATAATGATCTATGAGCGGAGCAAACAGGTTCATAAGAAGGATTGCCAGCATTACTCCTTCAGGATACGCAGGATTAAGGACCCTGAATAGAATTGAGAGAAGTCCGGCCAGGAATCCGTATATCCATTTCCCGGGTTCAGTCTGAGATGCTGTTACCGGATCAGTTATCATAAACACGCTTCCGAACGCAAACCCGCCCATAACAAAATGATAGTAGAAAGGCAGTTCCATATAAGAGTTTGCAGATACTGCATTCAGAAGAAGTCCCATTGTAAGTCCGCCTGCAAAAAAGCTGACCATTGCCTTCCAGCTTCCTGTTCCTGTAACTAAAAGAATCACAGCCCCTATCAGAATCGCCAATGTTGAGGTCTCACCAACTGATCCCGGAATAGTGCCGATGAACATACTCATGAATGACGGAAGCCCGGAAGGATTACCCTGTGCGCACATTGCCAGGGGAGTAGCCCCGGAATAACCGTCGACAATGTTCAAACCTTTAGTGAGTCCTTCAGTCCATACATTGTCGCCTGTCATCCATGCCGGGTAGCTGAAAAAGAGAAATGCGCGTGCAAGAAGCGCCGGATTGAAGATATTCATGCCTGTACCGCCAAAGACCTCTTTACCCAGGATTACCGCGAAAGCGGTTGCCAGTGCAAGCATCCAGAGCGGAATGTCAATCGGCATGATAAGAGGGATTAGTATCCCTGTGACCAGAAAACCTTCGTTTATCTCATGTCCGCGGATCTGTGCGGCAATGAATTCAATACCCAGACCCACCACATAGCTTACGATCAGGAGCGGCAGAAGCTTAAGGAAACCGAATCCGAAAGCTCTCAGCAGGGAGAAATCCTCACCTGTTGACCTGAAGTGCTGAAGACCGATATTATAGCAGCCAAAAAGAAGAGCCGGCAGCAAGGCAATAATAACTACAGTCATTGTCCGCTTAAGGTCAATGCTGTCGCGTACATGTGATCCTCTGAAGGTCACCTTGTCGGGCACAAACATAAACGATTCGAACCCTTCAAATACCGACTGAAGCTTTGCAAACCTTCCTCCCTCAGTGAAATGGGGCTTCAGTTTATCCAGTTTTTTTCTCAGCGAACTCATTATCTTTATTTAATCTCTTGTGTTTCTAACTCATTTCCTTCCTCATGAGGTCAAGACCATTTCTTACAATCGCCTGGATCTCAATCTTTGACGGGCATATAAACTCACATAAGGCAAAATCCTCCTCTGCAACCTCATAGATGCCAAGGTTTTCCATCAGGTCTATATCATTTGCAAGTATAGCCTTCAGGAGCTGCATCGGATAGATGTCCATAGGCAGCACTTTCTCGTACTTACCGGTTACTACAAAAGCTCTTTCTCCTCCGTGGAAGTTGGTATCGAGCCTGAAGTCCTTAGCTGGAAGGAGGTTTGACAAAAATGTTTTGTGAAAGCTATATTTACCCGCACCGGGCGCCGCCCAGCCAAAAAACTCAAAATAATCACCTTCAGGAATAACAGTAACCTGTGAATCATAATAACCCAGGAATCCGTCAGATGCAATTTTAGTTCCGGTCAGCACGTTTCCGCTTATATACCTCAGGTGGCCGGAATTGATATTATCCTTTACCAGTGGTGCGATGCTGCTTCCGGCAAGAACCTTATAATACTGCGGATGCGGTACTTCTGATCCGGTGAGGGCAATAATTCGTTCGGGCTTATAAATTCCTTCAGCAAAGAGCCGCCCAATAGCTATCACATCCTGAAGATTGATATACCATACTGCTTCTCCTTTGTTCACCGGGTCAATATGGTGGATATGAACTCCCACATTCCCTGCGGGATGAGGACCTGATACGTACGAAATATCGACACCCGGAGTGCTGCTAAGAATGGAGTCCTGCCTGTCGAGAACAAGGTTTATTTTTCCGTCTGTCAACCTTGATAAAGCTTTAACACCAGTGTTGAAAAAAGAGATGGATGAATTCTTTATAATAAACTCATAATCAGGCGCTAAAGGAGCTGTATCAAATCCTGAGATAAATATTGATTTCGGCACATCTCCCGGTTTTGCCACCACATGGTACGGCCGCTGTCTTACTGCAGGCCACAGTCCCGATGCAAGAAGCGACTCTGTTATCTTTTCACGCGGCAATGATGAAGGATCTGATTTTCCGAAATCAACAGAATCATTCCCTGCCCTTTCTATAACAATCTCCAGGATCATCCTGCGGTCTCCGCGTTCTACATTCAGAACGGTTCCGCTGACAGGAGAAGTGAATTTTATTTCCGGCCTTGTCTTATCATGAAATACCGGGGATCCTGCTTTTACCTTATCTCCCGGCCTGACTTCAAGCTTCGGAATTAGCCCGGGAAAATCAACCGGCTTGATCCCATACCGGACAGGATGTGCTTCCCCGGCTAAAAGTTTTTCAGCTGTACCCCTGATAGGAATATTCAACCCCTTCTTTAACCTGATTGTCTTCGGCATTTCTTTTGAGAAGATTAAAATATTTGGCGGAATTATTAGTTCTGTTAATTAATTAACAGCCGCAAATTTATAAATAGCTTGCAACAGTTTCTCAAAAATGTTAAATATGATGTGATATTTTTTTGCACTATTTTTGTTCATTCATTCCTGAAACCTTATTTTATGCTCAGAATTCTGATATTAATAATATTTCTCTCACTGCCATTTGTCTCAACAAACGGCCAGAACGGGCAGGCTCAGGATAACAGAATATATGACAGGAGGATAAAGACGGTTCAGCTATTCAAGGAGGGCTGGAACCTTTCATATCCTGTAATCACGATAAACAGCGAAGAAAGGCTTTCACTTCATTTCGATCTTATCGATAATAATTCAGAGACCTATTACTATACCTTCATTCATTGTGATAAGGACTGGAACAGATCTGACATTCAGTCAGAAGAATACCTTGAGGGATTTCCTGACAATCCCATAGAGGATGTAAAACCGTCATTCAATACAACAGTCAGGTACTTTCATTACACCCTTACCTTTCCAAATGAGAGGATCTCATTTCTCCTGTCGGGGAATTATATTATTATGGTATTTCCATATGGTGAATCCGACAAACCGGTCATGACCCGGAGATTTGTAATTACCGAAGAGAGGGTCAGAGTTGACTTCAGGGCATACCGGCCGTTGATTCCAGCCTATAACAATACCGGGCAGCAGTTCGATTTCACGGTAGACCTCCTTAGTTCACGCGTTGCGGATCCGATGAGGAATATTTATTGTTCAGTGCTTCAGAACGGCCGCTGGAACAATTCAAAAAATAATCTTAAACCTGATTTTATTGGCAATAACAAGCTCAGGTTCAATGCAATGTCGGAAAAGAATATATTTCCGGGCGGAAACGAATACAGGTACTTTGACATCAGGAGCATAAAATACCGGACAGAATTTGTAAGGGAGATAGATTACTCGGCACCTTATTATAATATATTTCTGGCCCCTTCAGATAACCGGGAATTCAAGCCATATTTCTTCTGGCAGGATTTCAACGGCAAGTTCTTTATAGCTTCCCCGGAAGGAAAAGTACCTGAGACCGATGCTGATTATGTTAACGTTTATTTCACAATGCCTTCAGACTATATGCTGGCCGGCGGAAATATGTATGTATCGGGTGCGCTGAACAACTGGAATTTCAATGAAACCAACATTATGATATATAGCCCCTCTGCTGGCCAGTATGAATGTACAATGCTCCT
>Ga0172364_10004286_pt1 | contig 11348 bp, 10 predicted proteins | sample LakKivSesite10cm_FD_114545 | JGI IMG/M metagenome (GOLD analysis project Ga0172364, IMG submission 114545) | Sediment microbial communities from Lake Kivu, Rwanda - Sediment site 10cm | ecosystem: Environmental > Aquatic > Freshwater > Lake > Sediment | place: Rwanda: Western Province, Lake... | reverse complement strand
GCAGGCTCTTGTCAATGAGCCAATCGTAACAACAAATGAAGGTATTTGTTCGTTGCATATCTTACCTGATGTTAGTTACAAGCCCCTTCCTAAAATCTATGATTTAGGTAGGGATAATTGACAATCCGAAAACTGAGGTATGATGTTGCATTACTTCTTTCAGAAAATTATTTCAGAAAACAAATAAATCTTTTCTTAAGCCAGATATTTTTCAAATTATTAAAAAGTTTAATGCGCATTAATGCATAAGCACTTTTTTGACAGAAATTTTCAGCGAATAATTTTTTCTATTTGGAGAATTTTCTTACATCCTCTTCAGAGTGTATGTGCATTTCCCTCTGCGCACTCATATAGCCTACAAGAAGTCCTTTTTCAGCTATCTTTGGGAAAACATCATTCTCAAGGCTTTCTCCCCTGTAATTTAGAAGCTCAGGCTCAGCAACAAATATCGGAGAAAATACAACATAATTTTCTGTATTTTCTGGCTTTTGCGAGAATGTCAATATCTTGCTGCCTTCAACAATCACCACTCCCTTTTCTGAAGGCGTGGCAGATGTTGTCAGCAAAAGGGTTGCAAGCGCATTCTGCCTTATGTGCTGATTCCACAATTCCTCAATGTTGATTTTATTGAAGATTATGTCTGCATACACCACAAGAAATGTCTTTTTTATCTTGCCGCGTGCAAGCCTTAATGAATCTGCAGTGCCTTTTGATTCTTTCTCTTCTATGTAACTGATATTAACTCCGTATAATGAGCCGTCTTTTAATATCTCAAAAATCTTCGTCAGCACATTCTGCCTTGCTATTACAAATATTTCTTTAAAGCCGCTTGCGCTTAATTTTTCAACAGCAATCTCTATTACGCTCTTCTTATTCATCTTTGCAGTTGGCCTATAGTCATTTCCAATCCTCAGGCTCTTTTCAGCTCCTCCTGCAAGTATTACAGCTGTTTTTCTCTCTCCAAGAGCGCTCCTTGCCAAAAACTCAACTGCCTGCGACCTATTTCTTATATAGATATTGTCAACTATGGCATCAATTTCTTTCATTACGTTCTCTTCAATCGTGATTGATATCTTCTTTTTCATTTCGCAGTTTTGTTTGAAAGAATTCAGTTTTAAATATTTATCGTACAAAGTAAGATTCTGATACTACTTTTATACCTATTAGGGATGCTTTTTTACTTGATTATGTGTCTTTTTTTACGTATTTTTAGATTAAATTTATAAAGCTTAATAAAAAGATGATAAAATAAAAATGTGATTTGATCAAAATATTTTTTCTTGTCCCAAATGTTTCAAAATTTAGCAGGAGCTCATTCATAATATTTTTTTAAGATATGCCCTCAATTCCTCCCCGACATCAGGCCTTTCAAGTGCATACTCTATCACCGTTTTCAGATATGTTATTCTGTCCCCTACAGTCATCCATTTTCCTTCTATCTTATATGCGAAGAGCTTTATTTTTTTGTTCAGAGTCCTAAGGGCGTCTGTCAAGGTGATTTCCCCGCTTCTTGCAGGCCTGGTTTTTTCAAGGATGTCAAATATTTCTGGAACTAATATGTATCTTCCAAGTATCGCCAGGTTTGAAGGCGCTTTATTTACAGGAGGCTTTTCCACAAGGTCCTCTATCACAAAAACATCTCCTGCCTCTTTTGCTTTAATAACGCCGTATTTGCTTATCTCTTTCTTTTCAACAGGCGCAACAGCTATTATCGGCGAACGGTATATTCCGAAAAGCTCAATCATCCTTTTCATGCAGGCCACCTTTGACTTTACCAAATCATCTCCCAAGAAAACTGCAAATGGTTCATTTCCCACATGGCTCTTTGCCCTTAATATTGCATGCCCCAAGCCAAGGGGCTCTCTCTGTCTTATGTAATGTATGTCTGCAAGCAGTTCTATTTTTTTAAGGGTTTTCAGCACATCATACTTGCCTTTTTTTGCGAGCTCTTCAGCAAGTTCATAGGATTTGTCAAAATGGTCTTCTATCGCCCTTTTGCCCCTTCCTGTTATTATCAAGATGTCGTTTATTCCTGAATCAACAGCCTCTTCAATTATGTATTGAATGGCTGGCTTGTCAACTATGGGCATCATCTCTTTCGGCATTGCCTTTGTTGCAGGCAAAAACCTTGTACCTAAGCCAGCAGCTGGTATTACTGCCTTTCTTATTAGCTGTTCAGTCATTTAGTTCGCCTCTAAAATATTTTTATTGTAATATTTATTTGATATTTTCTACTCTAAATTTTTTATATTTTATTTTTTATGTTTCTTCTGAAATTTTCTGATGATTTTATGCTTCCTTTATTTTTTTTGCCTAATTTCTTTTTTCTTACCAGCATATTCCTTCGTAATTTTTAGGTCTTTCATTTTCTGCAAACAGATTTTTGCCGTCAATAACCTTCTTTCCATTGAAATTTACTTTTTTGAATTCAGGCCATTCTGTGAGTATTAATATGACATCAGATTTGTCCGCAACTTCCTGTGCATTTTCCATATAATTGAGATGAGGAAATATCTTTTTCATCTGAGGCATTCCCATTGGGTCATAGATGTAGAATTCAGAATTCCTCAGCATAAGCCCTTTCAAAACCTCTATTGCAGGACTTTCCCTTATGTCATCTGTATGTGCCTTGAATGTGAGTCCAAGGATTCCTATTTTCTTGTGATTGTTGAGATAGCCCATGCTGTCCAGAAGCGCCAAAAGTTTTAGCGGTTGCTCTGAATTCACATCCAATACTGCTCTAAGTAATCTTGCATTGTAGCCTTTTTCAGTTGCCTTGTACACCAGAGCATTTACATCCTTTGGAAAGCAGCTTCCTCCAAAGCCAATGCCTGCCCTTAAGAAGTGAGGTCCTATCCTTTTGTCCAAGCCGATTGCATAGGCTATCTTGTTTGTGTCGATTCCGATTTTTTTGCAGATGTTTCCAATCTCATTTATGAAGGAGATTTTGGTTGCCAGGAATGCGTTACTCACATACTTTATCATTTCTGCTTCCTTGAAACTGCATTCAACAACAGGCGCATTTATCTGTTTGTAGATTTCTTTGATGGAATTTATTGACTTTTTATCAGAGCTCCCTATCACAATCCTGTCAGGATAGAGAAAATCTTCAAGAGCAGTTCCTTCTCTGAGGAATTCAGGGTTCATCACAACTCCAAAATCCTTTCCGAACTTCTTTTTTGAATACTGCTCTATTGTGGCTATTATCACTTTTTCTGTGGTTTCAGGCACCACAGTGCTCTTCACCACAACAACATGTTCTTTTTTCTCCCTTAAAGCACGCCCAATCTCTTTTGAGACATCCTGCATCTGCTTCAAATATATTCTTCCCTCAACCATGGACGGAGTGCCGACACATATGAAGGTGATACTGCTTTTGAGAACTGCGTTTTTTAAGTTCGTGGTTGCTGTCAAATTTTTCGGAACAGCCTCTTCCAGCGCTTCCTTAAGTCCTTTTTCATATATTGGTGGTATCTTTTTGTTTATTTTGTCAACTTTTGTTTTGTCTACATCGACACAAATCACTTTGAATCCAAGCTTTGCAAAAGCAACTCCTGTTATCAAGCCGACATAGCCTGTGCCCACTACAGAAATAACTGGTTTTTCTTTCATAATGTCTTCCTCTTGCTTTCTTTTCTTGTAATTGTTGGAGTATATTAATTTCATTATTAATATCTTACTCTTATCCTACTTCATACTACTCAAGAAACATTTAAATTGCTTTTTAGATTACTCATAGGAAATATCATTTTCCTTTGAAATAATTTAAATAATCGGCACAAATATAATTTAAATAACAAGTATAAATCAAATTAGAATCTTTAGAAAATATTTTTTTCCTATTTATAGACAACATATTTATACCATCAAAGCCGTTTCAAGAAAAGTTGTAAAAAATGCCAGAAAAAAAATCTTTGGAAGTGTCTGTGGTAATTCCCTGCAGGGATGAGCAACAGACAGTTGGAGTGTGCATCAAAAAGATAAAAAATACTTTCAAGAAAGAAAACATAAATGGGGAAATCATTGTTGTCGACAATGATTCTGCAGACAATTCTGCAAAAATCGTCTCTACTTTAGGAGCAAAAGTTGTTCTGGAAAAGAAAATCGGCTATGGGGCAGCGCTTTTAAGAGGATTTTCAGAAGCAAAAGGAAAATACATTGTGATGGGAGATGCAGACGATACCTATGACTTTTCTGAGTTCCCAAAACTTATCAAAAAGCTTCAACATGGCTATGACATGGTGCTCGGCTCAAGAAGAAAAGGCATCATAAAAAAAGGGGCAATGCCATGGCTCAGGAGATATCTGGGAAATCCGATGCTGGCATTTATCCTAAATCTCTTTTTCAAAACAAAAATATCAGATCCACAGTCAGGATTCCGGGCTTTCAGGAGACAGATTTTGGAAAAGCTCAATCTCAAAACCACAGGAATGGAATTCGCTTCTGAAATGCTGATAAATGCTTCAAAGAAAGGGCTCAGAATAGGGGAAGTTCCAATAACATATTATCCCAGGAAAACAAGGTCAAAATTGAAGCCAGTCAGCGACGGTTGGAGGCACTTACGCTTTATGCTGATGTATAGCCCAACATATCTGTTTTTGATTCCCGGCATGCTGCTATTCTTTATCGGGTTTTTTGTGCTCTTTGCTTCAATCAATTATTTTTCAGCAAATACAGTAATTGGTGCTTTGACAGCAATCCTCGGCTACCAGATTATTAACATTGGGTTGTATGCAAAAACATATGCAATAATAAGCGGCTTTGAGCCCCATGACAAAATAATTGACTTTATAGCAAAACACTTCCCGCTTGAAAAAACTATTTTGATCGGCTTGTCTGTATTTATAACCTCCATAATTATCGGATTTTGGGCAGTTAAAATAAACAGGAATAACCTGCCGATTGTTGCATTGACATTTCTTGTGCTCGGCTTGCAGACAATATTCTCAGGATTTTTCATCAGCATGATGCTTGTGGAGAAAAAAGAAATATGAATAAATATTAATTGAACACGAATATGATATAAAGGCATCAAACATGATGAATCGTTTTGACATTAAAAAATAAAAGAGAGCAACCTAATAAAATAAAAAACAATAAACAAAATAAAATTAAAACATAAATAAAATAAGCAAAGAAACAATATAAAATAAAAGTTTTAAACAATTAATATCATAAAGCAGTTTAAGCAATAGGATTCGTCAAAAACTTTTTAATAAAATAAATCTGATATTATATGTTAAAAGGTGAAGCAAATGAAGAAAAAAATACTTGTTACCGGCGGAGCAGGCTTTATGGGCTCTCACTTGGCTGATGAGCTTATTGAAAAAGGGCATGATGTTGTCGTGGTTGACAATCTGTCAGGCGGCTATGTAGAAAATGTAAACAAGAAAGCAGAGTTCATAAAAGGAGACCTTCAGGACAAGAAGGTTTGCCAGAGAGCTGTCAAAGATGTAGATATGATTTATCATCTGGCTGCTCATGCAGCAGAAGGGCAGAGCGTTTTCTGTCCTGTTTATAACGCAAAGGAGAATTATATAGCATTCCTTGAACTGTTGGAAGCAGCAATAAACTCTGATGTAAAAACATTCGTGCACACAAGTTCCATGAGCATTTATGGGCATCAGGAAAAGATGCCAATGACAGAAGACCAGCCTTATAATCCGAAAGACCCCTATGCTATTGGAAAGCAGGCTATGGAACAGATTTTGTCAATTTATGGCGAACTTTATGGTATGAATACATGCATCCTCATTCCACACAATGTTTATGGCGAGAGACAGAATCTGGCTGATCCTTACAGAAATGCAATAGCTATTTTCATGAACAGGGTCATTATTGGAAAACCTCCAATAATTTTTGGCGATGGAAAGCAGACCAGAGCATTTACTTACATCAAAGATTGCAATCCCTACATAGCAAAGGCAGGCTTTACAAAAGCAGCTTTTGGAGAGCGCATAAACATAGGCAGCGAAGAGGTTGTGACAATAAACGATGTTGCAAGGCTTATTTTAGAAGTAATGGACAGAACAGATTTAAAGCCAATACATGTGCCGCCAAGACCAACAGAAGTGAAGCATTCATACTGTTCTTCAAAAAAAGCAGAGAAAATATTGGGCTATAAAACCTCAACGCCATTGCGCAAGGGAATTGAAAACATGTATACCTGGGTCGAAAAAGTAGGGCATCGCGAATTCAAATATTGGAACAAGCTTGAAATAACAAAGAAAGCCCCAAAAGTATGGCTGGAAAGAATGCAGTGAAAATAAAACATAATTTTTTCACTAAATAAATTTAAATTTCAATTGAAGTTTTTCTTTTTGGCAAGAAAAAATATTTAATCTATTCACATAACACATAAAAATGCTTTTTACGCCCTTTTTTATGTTTTTATGAAAATTATCAAAGCTGAAAATATTTTTTATTAGCAATCCAACCAAACAACCATTTAATTAATCATCTTTTTCCAAAACTAAAAATAGAAATTCTTGCAAAGCTTTGACAAAACAATATTTGTTAAAATCTTAATAAGCGTTTCAAAAAATCTATTTCTTCTTCTGTAAAGACTTTCATCACCCATAGCAATGCCAGATAGATGATTCCTCCTGCAATAGCAGTCAAAAGCTTTGTGAGCAGCACTTGGGGATTGAGCAAAGCCATTATTATTCCCATGATTGCAGATGCCAGAATTATCTTCCACAGGTTCAAAAATTTGAAGTTCCACTTAAAGTGTGTTTTGCATATTACCAGCATCATTAGATACATGGCAATAAATGAAATTACAAGTGCAATTGCAGCTCCTTCTGCACCCATTTTCGGCACTAAAATTATATTTGCAGTTATTGATATGATTATCCCGATTAAATATACTAATGCTATTGTTTTTGTTCTTTCTCTTAAGAGCAGATTGTAATATCTTATATTCATCAAAAAACTCAATATTGGAAAAGGCAGCATTATGACTATTATGCTTGAAGCCGGCAGGTATTTTCCCCCTGCAATCAGCGTTATTATCTGCTCCCTCATTGCGAGTATGGCAATTGTTGAGGGCAACAGCACAATAAGCCCGTATTTGAGCGTTGCATTGAAGAGGAAGTGATGATTCTTTTTCCTGTGCCATGTCTCAGAAATATACGGGTAAAGGGTTGAAACAAGGGCGGCGCTCAATGTCAACAGCGCTCCTACAATTGAATATGAAAATGAGAATATCGCCACCGATTCCTTGTTTGAGAAATAATTCAGGAAATATTTTCCCAAAGCGTCTATAATCCAGGCAGCAACCATCACGAAAAGCAGGGGCAGGCTGAATTTAAGCGCCCTTTTTATTTCAAGGAAGTCGATTTTGCCCAAGAAACGTTTTATTTTTCCTGCTTTTTTTATTGTTTTCAGATATGTTCCTGGCTTGAACGCAAAATTCATCGTAACCAGCAATGTGATTAATGAGCCGGCAAGCCATATCGCTATTACTTCAGACAAAAAAATCCTTTTGAATATTACGAAGAAAGCGACCAAAGCAATGAGCCACAGCCCATTGTAGAGAAGACTTGCGATATTTGCCAATTCTATCTTTCTATCTGCCTGAACCTTGGACACAAAAAGCCGGAACAACACACCAAAAAATATTATCAAAAGCCCGACATTGAACTCTGTTTGATACTCTGAAAGTTTCAGGAATGAAACTATTCCTGCATTTATGAACGGCACAAATGCAAGCGCCAGCAGCGCAAGCACAATCGCAGAATTAAAAGCAGTTATTGAGAAAAAGGTTTTCCTTTCTTTCTCCATTCGCATTCCCGGGAATTTTGTCAGGAAATAACTGGTGAACCCGAATTCCAGAACCACAATCATAATCAGCACTGTCGTGTAGATTATTGAATAGGCGCCATATTCTTCCAGGCTCAGTCCTCTTGTAAGAATAGGCATTGCCAGAATCATGATTAAGAGCGTTAAGATGCTCGTAGCAAAGCTGAAGACGGTTTGCTTTGTTATTTGTGAATATTTTTTTCTTTTTGCATCATTCATAGAACAAACCTTTTTTCTTTTTTTGTGATTTCTTATAACTGTTTGCATCTAATTTTTTTATTTTATGATGTCTTATAATAAAATATTTTAATAGACAATTTTTATTAATTTTTTTAATTGATTTTAATTTAATTATTTTTAATCTACTATTTTGATATATTTAGAATAATTTAAAATATGTTTTTCTTTCGTAAATTTATTATATTTTTATCTCTTCTTTTCATTCGCTTGCTTTTCCATGATTCTTGTGTCTTTCCTGACTTCAATTATATTGAAGAATTTTACATAAGTAACAAGAGGCAAAAGCAGTATCGCTGTCAATAAGCTTACCAGGAAAAATGCGAACTTGTCTGTGTTCAATTGATAAAGGTTGAAAAGATGGAGTATCAGCAAAAAGATGAGCATTGCCAACAGCATTCCATAGGTAAAAAAACCCAGCGCCTTTATCCTCTTTTTTTCAGATGTCACCTCAGATTCGTAATCAACCATCATACCACCTTTTTAATTAGCCTTGTATATTTTCAGGACGCCCTAGTTTTCCAGTATTTTTTGTTATTTCACTGTTTTCCCAATCATTCCATCGCTATTTTTTTATTTTTGTGAGTTTTTTTATCATTCACGCCATTATTTATAATTGTCGCGAAACCATTCAATTGTTTCCCTTATCCCATCATCTATACTTGTTTTTGACTTCCAGCCGAGCTGTTTTCCTGCCAGCGAATTGTCAAGAGCGATTCTTCTTACTTCTCCTTTTATCTCAGGACCATGCTTTGGCTGTATGTTTGATTTTATTGCATTTTTGATTATCATAAAAATTTCATTTACAGAAGTTTCCTTCGCTGTTGATATGTTTATTTCCCTCTCTGGAACATCTTTTTCAATTGCCAGCAGGCTTGCTTCTGCAACATCCCTTACAAAAACAAAATCCCTTGTCTGATTGCCATCCCCGTTTATTGTTGGAACTTCATTGCTGAGCAGTTTTTTTGCAAATATCGCAACAACCCCTGCCTCCCCAAAAGGGTCCTGCCTCGGGCCGTACACATTGGCGAATCTCAGGGAAAGATAATTGAGATTGTAAAGGCGGTTATAGTATGAGAGATACTGCTCGATGCAGTATTTTGCGACTCCATATGGCGACAGCGGTTTTACCGGCGTGTCCTCGCCGGAGGGTATTTTTTTTGGATTGCCGTATAAAGCCCCGCCTGTGCTTGCGAACACAATCTTTTTCACTTTATGCCTGACGCAGCACTCAAAGAGGTTTATTGAGCCCAGAATGTTGTTTTCCGCATCAAACACAGGTTCTTTCAATGATTTTATGACGCTTATCTGCGCTGCGCAGTGCACCACAAAATCAGGTTTTTCCTTTTCAAACACCTTGCCCAATTCCTTGCTTAGAATATCAATCTTATAGAAGCTTGCCTTTCTGTTGACATTTTCTGTCCTACCAGATGACATATTGTCAATTATGACAACAGAGTAGCCATTTTCAATCAGCAAATCAGCAATGTGGCTTCCTATGAAGCCGGCGCCTCCCGTGACCAAGACTTTGTTACCTGGCATTTTGCATACATTTCCTATTTATTTTCTAAACTTTGAGTCTGAGAGCCACTATTTAAACTTTTTTAAAGTTTTACCTTAGTTATTCGCTAATAATTTAGTAAACTTTATAAAATTCATTTTTATTAGAATTTACATTGAGGGTTTAGAGAAGAATAGTTTGAAAAAAGATTCTTGTTACTGACCCAGCAGCTTTTATAAATTCGCATTCGGTCGATGAGCCCAACTTATAGGTAGTCAAATGAAAGTTTTACTAATACAGCCCCCACATGAATATGGAGCAGAAACTAGAATTCCAAATGAATTTCCACTAGGATTAGGCTATATAGCTAAAGTTCTCTTGCAGGAAGGGCATTCAGTTAAGGTTCTTGATATTTATGGCAATCAGTTTAAGCAAGAGCAAGTTGTTGATGCAATTTCAAAACAGGATTTTAAAAACTTTGATATTATTGGCATAAGTGCTCTCTCAACACAGTATAATTATGTTAAGTGGTTATCTCATGAAATAAAAAGAAGACATCCTAAGAAAAAGATTGTAGTTGGAGGGCCTCTACCGCTTTTCAGTTCTGAGATTGTATTTAAACACACTTCCATTGATATATGCGCTCTTGGCGAGGGCGAAACCATATTCAAAAACCTTCTTGACAATTTTGACAATTTGAGAAAAGTTAATGGCATTAATTTCAAAGAAGGCGGAAAAATCATGAAAACACCAGCACAACCCTACATTAAAGATTTGGACGCAATTCCATTTCCTGCATGGAATTTATTTCCAATAACGGTTTATCTTAACACGCCAAAATACCCTGAAGCCTATGGTCTTAAAACAATGAATTTGATTACAAGTAGGGGATGTCCCTTTAATTGTAATTTCTGCTCAAAAACATTTTCTGGAGTGAGAATGCGTTCTATCGATAATATTATTGAAGAAATAAAGGAATTGAAGCGCCTTTATAATATCAGGGCACTGCATTTCACAGAAGAACTTGTAATGATGAACAAACAGAGAATGATGGAATTGTGCGATGCATTAAAGCCCATGAAGCTAAAGTGGGTATGCCAAGGCAGGACAAACTTTGTGGACTATGAAATGCTCAAAAAGATGGAAGAAGCGGGCTGCGTCAGAGTGGGATACGGAATAGAATCGGGCTCCCAAAAAATCCTTAATAATATGAATAAAGCCCAGACAGTTGAGATGTGCGATAAGGCAATCCGATTGACAAAAAAAGCAGGTTTGATTCCAGTTATTCAAATGATGTTCGGCTATCCGGGAGAAACAAGAGAGACAATAAAAGAGACCATAGATTTTTGTGACAGAGTTCATGCCCAACCGAATGCAGGGGAATTTTTCATCACAACTCCGCTGCCAGGCACCCAACTTTATGATTATGCTTTGCAGAAAGGGCTCATAGGCGATGAAGAAAAATATTTGGAGAGATTAACTGGCTGTGGAGAGCTGTTAGTGAATTTTACTGATTTTTCTGATGAAGAATTCATGAAACTGAAAAAAGAAACAGAAAACGCAATTGCTCGCAATTATTCCAGATACAGAAATAAGCATCTTGACGTTTTAATAAAAGAATATGCTTTCAAGGTCTTTAGATTCGTCAGATACTGCAGATACAACGGGATTGCAAAATCATTTAAAGAAGTTTTATTATTGTTAAAAAACAACCCGAATCAACTCTTTGAGGCAGAATATAAGTAAAATTTGTCATCAATTTTCCTTATCTTCTTCTAACAAATTACCCAAAAAATACCTTAAATTT
>Ga0172364_10004285_pt1 | contig 11349 bp, 13 predicted proteins | sample LakKivSesite10cm_FD_114545 | JGI IMG/M metagenome (GOLD analysis project Ga0172364, IMG submission 114545) | Sediment microbial communities from Lake Kivu, Rwanda - Sediment site 10cm | ecosystem: Environmental > Aquatic > Freshwater > Lake > Sediment | place: Rwanda: Western Province, Lake... | reverse complement strand
CCTGACATCCTCACGCCACATGAGCGAGGCGTTCGAGATGACAGCTATCTTTATTCCCAGGGACTTCATGAGATCGATCTCTCTACCTAGATTGACATCCAGCGTCGGCTCCCCGTCTGGGACAAAGGTGAGATAGTCTATTTGCTCTCCACAATCTAGAGCCCTGTTGACCTGCTCCTCCACTTCCCTAAACATTTCATCGGGAGCATAGAATTTACACCGCTTGGATAGCATCCTTATTGTTCGGCCGAGCTGGCAGTAAACGCATGAGTAGGAGCATACCTTCGGAGGAATGTTATTTATTCCGAGGCTACGTCCCAACCGCCTAGATGGAACAGGCCCGTAAGCCTTCATCATCCAATTCCTTCATGACGGGTTATCATCGTTGTCTTATAATCTTGATTCCATTTAGTCGTCTTACGCGGCTATAAACACGGGTTCTAGCCACCTAACATCCTCTAGGCTAACAAACTTTCCAGCAGCATCATCGTGATGAATTCCATGATTAACTAAAAGGTGGCCTTCTGCTCAAACTCTTTCCAATGGCTTCAAGGGTTCATCTTGTGGTTCGCCATGAATATCATGGTTCTAGCCGCGAAGGCCTTCTCGCCGTGGAACCTACTAACGTCACCGACCTCGGTCAGTATGAGCATCGCGGTGAAGTAGCCGACGCCCGTCATCGTCATAAGCAGCCGTGCCTGCCTCTCCTCCGCCGCTAGGGGCGTAGGAGCTCCATCCGGCTCCGTTCCTCCTCGTCGGGCACATAGCAGGTGGAGAGGACGCCCGCCTGGTGCAGCCGGGCTAGTGCCCTGGCGTCGGTCCAGTCCGTCTTCACCCTCGACTCGGAGACAAGGCGGCTGTTGGCGGGGCTGGAGAGAGCTACCTCGATGCCTTGATTCTCGAATCTGTCGTGGACCTGGATCCACAGGTTCCCTGTGGACTCAACGACGGCTCTGACCTCGTCCCGGTAGACGGAGAGCCTGGACGCGAACTCCTCGATGCCCTCCGGGGTGTTCGTGAACCTCGTCTCGTCAAGCGGCTCACCGTTCCCATCTAGAACGGCTGCCTGACACATCTTTTTATGGACGTCTATTCCCACGTATTTCACGGGTGTCACCTCTGGGTGGCTTGCGGGCGGCACGCTCCTATGGGGTCTCAGGGGACCAGTCGGGTAGCCGCTCGGATTCGGCCCAGTCTGATTGAGGGTCTCATACGGACCAAGCCTGCGAGGGGCCTAAGCCACCCGGGACACCCTCATCGCGTCCTCGAAAAACGTTTTTCCATACCTGTTTAATCTATTTTTTCCAATCCCATGTTTCTTGTCTTAATGTAAACGTCCTTCAAACCCTCGCTTATGGCTGCATGAGCCAGCTCGATCATCTTCTCCCTAGTGGGAGGCGACATAGATTTTAGCTTGGAGCTCAAGACCTCCCCTGTATTATCGAACTGTTGCAGGTAATAGACGGTACATCTCCCTTTAATCTCCCATGCGATGCGTCTGATGAAATAAGGGTCGTCTGAAATAGTCGGTGCGACAGTCGTCCTTACCTCGATCTCAATGCCATAGCGGTTACACAGTTCCAAGGTGCGCCTAATTCCCTCTACTATGGCCTCAACCTGATATTGTAATCCAATGGTTTTCCTATGTTCCTCAGTAGTGAGAGGAGCCTTTACATCGAGAGCTATACGATCAATGAGCCGGAGATTTAGGAGCTGCTCAACTACGCTTGGAATGCTACCATTTGTGTCTAGCATCAGCTTCAAACCATGATCTTTTACAAGCTTTGCGGCTTCCTTGAGGTCGCCAGGCTGAAGAAGGGGCTCCCCTCCAGTGAAGACGACTGCATCGATGAGGTTGAGCCCCCCTTCGATCCTTTTTTGCAACAGTTCTAGGCTCACCTCCTCTCCCGAGTCTGAAGGGATCAAGCCCGAATTTTGGCAATATGGACATCGAAAATTGCATCCAGCGAAAAATACTACAAGAGATATATTCCCATACCAGTCTACGGTTGATATGTCGGTGATACCTCCGATCCTCAAATTAATGCCTCCTCAACCGCGTTTCCTTGGTTTTATGGATCCATTGTCTTAAGAGATTAGATCAACCCGCCCCTAATTAAGGCAAATCAGTTTAGCGGTTTAGGATTACCATGTTATAGGTGGCCTGCTATTCTCGGTTCTAGTCTTTGCCTCGGCATTGCGCCGACGATCTGATCTACGAGTTGTCCGTTTTTGAAGACCAGTAGGGTTGGGATGCTCATTACTCCATATTGAGTGGCTACCCTAGGATTTTGATCCACGTTCAGCTTCCCGAAAGCTATCTTGCCAGCGTAATATACAGCCATCTCCTCTACGATGGGAGAGATGAAACGACATGGCCCGCACCAAGGGGCCCAGACGTCTACAACTACCATAGAATTGTCCTTAACAAACCTTGTAAAAGTGTCATCGGTCAAGTCAACTGGCTTACCCGAGCTCCTCGAAGCGGGCTCCGTTTCCTCTTTTCTGCCTGAGACCCTCTCCAACATCTCCTCCAGTTTTCTCTTTTTAATCCTTTCCAGCGCCTCATCTTCCCCTTTTCTCATCTCAGCGATCAATACCAGACGCATTTTAAAAATGTTGGTACCCTAAAGCATCTGATGATTAAGGTGCTCTTTTGTATGGCTTTGTCGTTTGAGGTGACAAAATAATTAACGCTTTAGTATATAAGTCTAAGAGATCTATCTAGAATCTCTTTAACTTTCTCACCAACTTTCTTCTTTATAATAACTCTAGGTTTCATGGTTTCCAGGCTTTTCTTGATGTTTTCCAGTGTTATCTTTTTCATATCTACGCATACGGCTTCTGGATTGACGGGGTATATCTCCTTCTCAGGATAGAGGGTTTTAGCTCGATACGTGTGTCCTTCTTCTGTGCCGAGGAGGAATTCATCTGCATTAAATCTCCCTATTGCTCTCAGCATCTGGCTTGTGCTACCGATGTAATCCGCTAACTCTTGGGCCTGAGGAGAAACTTCGGGATGTACCAGTAGACATGCATTCGGGTGCCCATCTCTCGCCCTTTTGATATGGTTGCAACTTATTAGCTGTTCATGTACATAACAGTAACCATCGGAAGGAACGGGGATAATCTTTTTCTCGATTCTTTTTTCTACATATGAAGCTAGATTCCTATCCGGACCAAAGAGAACCGTGTCATCTTCGAGTTTGGAGATGAGTTTCAGTGCTGAGGCGCTGGTGACAATGTAATCGGCGTACATTTTTGTATCCGCATTAGAGTTCACATACAAGACTAGGGGTGCATCAGGATACTCACCCCTAAACCTTTTCACGGTTTCAACATCCAAGAAATCAGCGAGGGGACAGCCTGCATTCCGTGCAGGGTGTAGTATGGTTTTGTCTTCGTTTAGGATAGCTGCAACTTCAGCCATGAAAGAAACCCCTGCAAACACAATAACCTCAGCATCTGCGTCCATAGCCTTTATGGCAAGTTCCAGACTGTCACCAACAAAATCAGCGATATCTTGAACCTCTTGGGACTGATAGTTGTGCGCCAATATTACAGCTCTACGTTTTTCTTTCAGATCCTCGACTTCCAGCTTAAGTCTCTCAACATGTCTTTCATAGTTCAATGAAACCACTCGATTTATGGACGCGATTTCTATTTAATTATAAGTGTGAATTTTAGTTGTATAACTCCTTCGGCGGTCATCAGCTTTTCGGTCGATGGCCTCAGCATGGACATGGAGAACTACCTCGGCATCAAGTTGGAGATCGACTTCCGGAGAAAGGAGAGCGAGAGGGAAGCTTGGGAGGTTGCCCAGACATAGGAGAGAAGACCTTAAGAGCCAGTTTATAGCTTATACACTGATAGGTTTATAAAAATTTTCTTAAGATCGAGATAAGGTAAAACTTTGAGATGATCACTAGTTACACCCTTGCCCGGATATTCCCGGCAAAGGAGAAGGAGGTTTACAAGAAGGTTAACACCCTCACCGAGGTCAAAGAGGTCATCCTAATCTATGGGGAGTATGACCTCATCATAAGGGGCGAGTCAGAGTCATTAAATGATCTAGACCATTTTATCTTTAACAAGCTCAGGACGATAGATGGCATTGTTGCCACGACAACCCTCATCGAGGCGAAGCCAGCCAGCTTTAAATGTGGCTCTTGATGTTAGAGCATAGAGAGATTCTTATCATTAGTAGGCGACATCACGAGCTGCGCTGTCGTCACCGTGGACTGGAGGGATACGATTCATAGGGTTATCTCTCTGTGCGCGCACAGGAGACCGGCGACCTCCACCGGAGCCTCGCAAGGGAGCGAAGGTCGAACCATCCATGTGCGTCTAGGCTTTTCAAGGCGATAAGACCCATTCTTAGGCCGACGACCATAAAGGGAACGCCGTGCCCATGGAACTCTAAGGCCCTTTGATAAAGGTCATACTTTCAAATGGGTTGGGGCTAACGTTAAGCTTTGAGGACTGGCTAGAATGGACTGTAATTGATGACCTGAGGCCAGGTTTGCTCCTTTGGTTCTTATCGATACCCGCAGTTATCATTGGTCGTAAGAAGGACTTAAGAGAGTTAGGGAAGTGATTTGGAATAACTTGTCATCCGCCATGACCGAAGATATGTCTATCTGACCGACACAAACCTTATCGGCTATCCTGACACACGCCTACCTGACTAGTGTCTGATTTTACTGTACTAAGATGCCTGACAGCTCTAAAAAGTAATAACCGAAGCATCAAACCTCCTAAATAATTGACTCAAGATCGGCTAGCCAGCCCGGTATAGCAGCGCTCCTTCATCGAATGAAGACCATCCAGTATCTAAATTACGATATATCATCAAGCAGCGCAATACCTATTTTTATCGTTCTCCATTTTTCTTCTTCTCTTTGGCGAAAGGAGAACAGCGATGGTAAAGATAATTGTTGAAACCAGTACTATGCAGGATCCAACTGGGAGGTCGAGGTAGAGGGAGACCATGAGGCCTGACAGGTTGGTGGCCACTCCGATTAAGGGGGAAGCGATTATGATCTTCCTCATGTCCTCAAGGAACTGTAAGGCTGAGGAGGCGGGGTTGAATAGGAGGGCGTAGATGAGCAATCCTCCAACCAGTTTCAGGGAAAGCGTCACCACTATACCAGAGAGGAAGATTATTAGGTATATGAAAGGCTTGGTACTTATCCCGTCTGCCTCGGCCAGTTTTCTGTTGAACATGATGGAGAAGAGCTCCTTCCAGACGAAGTGGATTACCGACACGGTCGCTGCACATAGGGTGACCAAGTAGACCACATCGCTGTTGGTCAGTGATATGATGCTTCCCCATAGGACGCTGGCCACCTGGCTGGTTAGACCTATCTCTGGGGTGAGGGTTAAAAAAACAAAGGCCAAGGCCATGTTTAGAGGGAAGATTATGCTGGTTATTGTGTCTACGTGTAAGCGGGCCTTGTCGGCGATGGGGCCGATGAGGAAGGCTGTGGCCGAGGCGAAGAACATCGCGGTTACTAAAGGATTCGCAGAGGTGGCCACGCCGAGAGCTGCCCCCGCAAAGGCGCCGTGGGACATTGAGTAGCCTATGGCGGAGAGCCGCATCCTCACCACGAAGACCCCCATCAAACCTGTCAGGAAGCCGGCCAGAACGCAGCCTAGGAGAGCCCTTCTCATGATGTCGAGTTCGAGCCAGATCATGAGCTTGTTCCCCACTTTCCCAGAGCCTTTTCAGGAGCCCCATCAGCCAAGATCCTTCCATTGTTCATGACCACGACCCTACGACAACTCTTTAGCATGCTGTGGACTTCATGGGTTACGATGAGGGTGGTTAACCCCTCCTCTTCGTGGAGTCTGCTTATCAGAGAAGGTATCTTCTCCTTTGACTCGGGATCAAGGTTACTGAAGGGCTCGTCTAGGAGGAGGACCCTCGGCTCCTTGGTTAGGGCCCGGGCGATCATCACCTTCTGTTGTTGTCCACCCGAGAGCTTCCCCAGGGGCCTATGGGCCAACCCCTCTATGTCAAGCAGCCTCATGGCCTCCAAGGCCCTTTCACGGTTCCTCTCGTTGGGCCTGTTGAGGATCCCTATCTTACCGTAGCCACCCATCATAACTATGTCAAAGGCTGTGTAAGGTTCTCCTGGCTCCACCATGAAGTCCTGGGGAACATAACCTATCTCGCACCTAACCCTCCTCCCCTGGGTTTGCACATCCAACCCGAAAACAGAGACCCTTCCCTTGAAAGTGGGCAGAAGGCCATTGATGGTTTCGAGGAGAGTTGTCTTTCCAGACGCGTTGGGACCCACCACGTAAACAAGCTCATTCTCCTCCAGAGTTAGATTTACATCTCTGATGGCGGGCCTACTCTCCCCTTCATAGACCGTGGATACATCCTCAAGCCTTATGGCCGTCTTCGCATACGTCATCACACTGCACGCTCAAGTTTACGACGCGTGTTCATTAAGCTATAACATCATTAATAATACTTTTTTTTAGAATAGTGTTACAAGGACACTCTTCTACCTTATTTTACTGTTCTTGTAGAGCATTGCGTGTCTGAGTTCTGCGAGCCCGTCCATCGGACTCAGGTTATAGTCGAACTGGAAGATGGAGACGAAGAGCTGCAAGTTTCTCTTACAGACGCTTTTAAAGGCGTCTAGCTAGTGCCTGAGATCCTTGAACAGGCCTTCCGCGGCACCGGGGTGTTCATCGCTACAGCAATTGGCCTCCAAAGCATATGGCCTGATCCGACGGGGCCAAGATTAAACAGATATGCGCTCTGACGAAAGATAGAACTAAGTCATGGATCAGCTAGATCATGAACGTCACAATCTTGAGCTGTTTAATGCCCTTCGAAGTCATCAGCTCGTTAGCCAACCTCTGAATGGATTCCACAGATCCATGAACAGCTATCATCTCAAGGCAGTTATGCTCGTCTAGGTGCACATGGGTTGTCGATGTTATCACGTCTCCACGTTGGTGCTGAATGTGGGTGAGGGCCTCCATCGAACCCTTTACATCGTGTTCGTAGATCATGGTTATCGCCCCCGCGACATTTGCCTCAGGCTCCACTGTCCATTTATAATCCGTCAGGAAGTTGCGCATCGCGGTCTGTACAGCGCTCGACCTGGAGTAGCCGAGTCTACCGATTGTCTCGTCAAACTCCTCTAGGAGATCGGGGTCTACCGACACGCTGAACCTCATCACGCCGCTCTTCAACGATACACCCGTTATCTACTTCTAGAAATATTTATTAACCTCTTCGTATTACCAAAATTGAAAATCGTAATACGGATTGTGGTAGATTGATGATAAAAAACCTAATGATCACCTTAGCTCTGACCCTTTTTCTGATGTTTCCACTTTCAGTGCCAGTAAAAGCAGAGGGTGGCAAACCCATAATCGTGTGCACTACCAACGCGGTGGGCTCCCTAGTTAGAGAATATATGGGAGAGAGTGTTGCTGTTGTTGTTTTAGTTCAGCCAAGCCTCTGCCCCGCCGACTTCGACATGAAGCCTAGCGATATCTACGCCGTCAGTAACGCCAAGATCCTCTTCAAGCAAAACATCCCAGGCGAGTTCTGGCTTCAGGGTCTACTCGAAGCCGCTGGAAACCCAAACCTGATTCAAGTTACCATTCCAGGAGAATACAACACGCCCCAAGGAGCGAAAAACTACATAAGGTGGGTGGGAGGAAACCTGAGCCAGATACTGAACATTGACCTCGTCGCCAAAACCTCAGCGATGCTTGCAGACATGGACGAAGTGTCCAATTGGATGGCAAGCCGAGGCCAGGCCTTACAGGTGTCCTCAGTGAAGGTAATCTGCATGAAGTGGCTGAAGACCTTCGTGGAGTCCGCTGGGTTCAAAGTTGTGGCCACCTATAATCCGCCAGAGACGTTGTCAGCTGGAGACATAACTGACCTCGTCAACACGGCGCAAAACGATAAGGTCGCCATGATCGTGGACAATCTCCAGATCGACGTCGAATTCGGGAGGGGGATAGCCTCCCAGGTGGGAGCAGAACACGTTGTCCTAACCAACTTCCCAGGAGCAATACCGGGAACGGGAAACCTAACTCAGATGTTCCGCTACAACGCTGAGCAGCTCTTCAACGCCACAAGCACTTGGAGGTCCACTGCAAGCCTAAAGGCAGATATGGAGGGCCTCAGGGGTCATGTAGCCATCTACCAGATAACTACCTCATTAGCGGTTATCGTAGCAGTCGTAGAGGCGGTATGGATCTATATCCGGAGGAAGAGAAAATAGAGCAACAAGACAACTTCCAAAACCCAGCCTCACTTACTTCATTATCTGACATAGCCAGCAGGGAGCAAAGCCGATACAGTGAGGGTCTATGTACATGAGCCATAAAGAATACTTCAACCAAGCGGCGGAAACCTGGGATCAAAAGTACTGCACACCGGAGCTAGAGGCTTTCCTTGAGGAGATTGTGCCCACGTTCGGCTTGAAGCTTGGACAGAGGGTTTTAGACTTGGGTACGGGAACAGGGGCCTTGATTCCCTCCCTGATCAGGGCTGTGGGTTCATTTGGGTCGGTCACAGCCATCGACTACGCTGAAAAGATGATCCAGAGATGCAGAGCTAAATACTCTCAATTAAACAATGTCACCATACAACTCCAGGACGTAGAGGAACTCGACTTACCATCGGAATCCTTCGACGTCGTCACGTGTTTCGGCCTTTTCCCTCATTTAAAAAATAAGGGAAAGGCGCTGCGTCGCATGAATAGCGTACTCAAACGTGGAGGTAGGCTTATCATCGTCCATGCTCTCAGCAGCGCAGAGATAACAACCCACCATCGCGATGTCTCATCGGCAGTCAATCACGACGTGCTCCCTGAAGAGGAGGAGATGAGGCGGATGCTAAAAGGCGCAGGGTTTAATGAAATCTACATTAGAGATGAGCCAGGATGCTATCTCTGCTTATCATCTAAACCATGAATTAACATAGACCATTGCTCTTCCTATTATGCAGAATAGTGGCGATTATGTGAGATACTGCTTCGACGAAGAGGTCTAGAACTATTTCTTCCTCATTAGTGGGAGCAAGGACAAGCTTCTCAATCAATTCAATTGGTAATTGAACTTCCAGAACGCGATCTTGCTGGCGTACTCCCTTGCCATTTACTCTATGAGGGGGGAGACGAAACGGCACGGCCCGCACTAAGGGACACAAAAATCGACCACGACCAAGGCATTTTCCTCAACGAAAGTCACGAACATCTCATCTGTCAAGTCAACGGGCCACCAGAGAACTTCGAAGCTGGTTTCGATTTCCAAGCTTTGCCGGAAATCCTTCTCATAATCGCGCCTATTTTCCACCTTTTAATTCTCTCCAGCTCCTCATCTTTCTCGTTTCTCATCTCAGCACAAAAAACCAGGCGTATATTAAAAATGCTGATATTTTCCAAAGCCTCTTAATACGTTGACGTGTCTGGCCATTAATGCCTTGAATGGACAGATAAAATTAGCTTTTAATTTTTCAATCTAAGAGATCTATCAAGAACATCTTTAACTTATTAATTTTCTTACTATGATAATCTTTGGATTAAGTATTTTCAGGTCTTCTTAATGCTTTTTAGAGTTATCTTTTTATATCTACACATAAGGCTTCTAGATTGACTGGACATACCTCCTTACCGAATAGAGTGTTTTAGCTCTTTAAGTGTGCCCTTCTTCGGTTACGAGAAGGAACTAGGTTCCCTTGCACATGCAGTCAAATTCTTAGAAAAGCGCCAACTTCTTAATGAGCATTCCACGTCTAACATAAGCCGGGGAATGGATGGTCACGACCGTAGTCGACGAGTTGAGGGAAATCCTCCTTAGGGAGGTCTCCGACATCGATGACATAATCGTCGACAAGGTATGCCTTGGGCTCGGCTACACGGGGGTGAAGCTTCAGGGCGGCCAGGCTGGCGTTTGCCACAGCCTTCTCTCCGAGATGGCCCTTGACTGCTGCCGGATATTGGAGAGCGCTGGGACTCTGGCGGGGAGGCCTGCGACCGAGTTCCTTGGCATGGCGGGTTCCTGGGACTTGGGCGAAAGGGTGATCGGCATTGCGACGGTAAACGCCCTATCCCAGATCGTCTTCGATGTTCACCCTGATAGATACGTCGTAGAGGAGGGGAACCTCGTCGACGTGATTGAAGTGGGGCCTGAGGATGTCGTCGTACTGGTCGGCCTGATCAGGCCATTCGTACCCGTTTTCAGGGCGAAGGCCAAGGAATTATACACCCTGGAGAGGAGTTCCGGGAGGGGAGAGGGAATCCTACCGGACACTGCCTGCGAGGAGGTGATCCCCAAGGCCGACGTAGCGGTGATAACCGGGAGCTCCTTGGCAAACGGCACCGTAGACAGGCTCCTTGAGCTCGCATCAGGCGCAAGGACCGTTGCGCTAGTAGGCCCGACAGTCAGCTGCGTCCCGGACCCCCTGTTCAGGAGGGGCGTCGATTATGTGGGAGGGGTAAGGATACGCGACGCCGACAAGGCTCTGCAGGTCATAGCCGAGGGCGGTGGGACCCCGCGGCTGAGGATGGCGGGCGAGTTCGTGACCTTCAAGGCGAGGTAGACGACAGGAGGAAACCTACTTCCCTATCGCGTGTTGTAACGCCTTCTCCGCGTGTATGACAGCTGTGTCGAATAACTTCACGTCCATGTGCTCCTGGGTGACCAGAAGGGGTATCTCCGTGCACCCGAGGACTATGCCCTGAGCCCCCCTCTTTACCAACCCGTCTATAATCTCCAAGTACCTGTTTCTGGACTCTGGGAGGAGCACGCCCCTTGAGAGTTCCTCAAAGACGACCTTGTTGATGTAGTCCCTCTCCTCCTTCCCCGGTACAAGGGTCTCGATGCCGTGCTTCTTCAGGCCCTCCCTGTAGAAGGGCTTCTCCATCGTGAAACAGGTCCCTAGGAGGCCAACGACCTCCATACTCTCCTTTTTTACGGCCTCGGCGGTGGCGTCCACGATGCTGATTAGGGGGATCGGGGACCTCGCCTCCAGCTTCTCGAAGAGAAGGTGCATCGTGTTGGTCGCTATGACGGCGAAGTCAGCCCCCGCCGCCGCGAGCCTTTCGAGGCCGTCCAAGAGGGCCTTCTCTATGCTGCCCCAGTCCTCCTCGCCCATCCAGTTCTCGAACCTCTGGAAGCTCACATCGTAGATCACGGTCTCCGGGTAACCGAGGTCGCCGTAGAGCTCCTCGTACCGCCTGAAGATGTGCCGGTAGTAGGTGACCGTGGACTCTGGCGTCATTCCGCCCAGGATGCCTATTCTCTTATACATGGGGTAATCCCGAGAATACATCGATCGTTGACTGTATTTCAGTGCTACCATGT
>Ga0172364_10004282_pt1 | contig 11358 bp, 8 predicted proteins | sample LakKivSesite10cm_FD_114545 | JGI IMG/M metagenome (GOLD analysis project Ga0172364, IMG submission 114545) | Sediment microbial communities from Lake Kivu, Rwanda - Sediment site 10cm | ecosystem: Environmental > Aquatic > Freshwater > Lake > Sediment | place: Rwanda: Western Province, Lake Kivu... | reverse complement strand
GGTGTACCCCTTGACAACGTAGCGACTCTGCAATTCGTCGCTGCCCCAAGAATTGCCGCTAGGCCAACTGGTCTCCGTGCAGACAATCGGCTTGTTTGCAAAGCCATAGTCTGCCAGTTTCTGCCGTACATAGTTGGTTTTACCGATAATATCTACCCCGTAGCGTTCCCAATTGGGACGGAACAGGGGGGCAGGATAGTAGTGGAAGTTCATCACATCGAAGCAATCTTGTCCACGGCAGGCTTCCAGAACGTCATCGAGGAATTGAGAGTCAAAGGGACCGCCCTGTTCCTCGAACCAGTCCAGGGCGATCCCGCCAAAGACCAGATTGGCCTGGGGGCTGGCTGCCTCAACCACCGGGTGGAGTGTCTGGAGCAGCTCCGCATAGCCCGCCCCATTGTGGCCCCAATAGCCCCATCCTCCGAGCGAGGCGTGGCCAATGTCGGCGTTGTCCGGCTCGTTGTAAAGTTCAAAGTACCACACCCGGGGCGAACCCGGCGCATCGTCTACTCCGTCGCCATCATATCGCTCCACCAAAGCTCCGACGAACTCGACCAGGTCAGCCGTGTTCATCACTGGGCCCTGCTGGTAAACTGCGGCCCAGGAAGGCTGGCCCGCGATGGTCAGTATCAACTCGACGTTTTCTTGCGCCGCATTTGCCACCGACACATCCAGGCCAGACCAGTCGTAGTACTCAGGTGTCGTGTTGGCCGGTTCGATGGTCATCCACGACAGAGGCACCCGAATCCAACGCGCCCCGGCTTCAACCGCCTTCGTCAGGCCCTTGCTGGCATTTAGCGTACCGTAGAACTGGATGGCAAAAGGGGGAATGCGCGTGTGCCAGCAACGGGTTACAAAAGGAACGTAGGTGGTATAGGTCTCATTGGCAAGGGCCAACGCAAAAGTCTGATGTGTTTCCCTGTGCAAAGACGTTGGCCGCGAATCGGCCATCTGCGCCGAACCAACGAACAACCCGAAGACAAGCACTGCCCCTAACCCAATAGTCACAGAAAAGACGACGCGCCGAGCTCGACCTACCAGTAAATCTTTCATCTACTCTCTCCTGCCAAGATTTCATGATGACCGGCAGATGAACACGATGGGGCCTTGAGGCAAGTACCCATATATCTCCGGCACTGTCTGCTGCAATGCCTGTGGGGGTCAGGCCTGGCAGCGGCAATGAATAGTAGTCTTTCCGGGGGGGCGCACCAGGTATCAAGCGCCCGATTTGGCCTGCTCGCCACTGAGTAAACCAGAAGTTGCCGCTGGCATCCGCCACGAGGCCAGTGGGCATGCTGTTGGTCGGGCTCAAGACATAGCGATTCACAATCGGCATCGTGCCAACTTCGAACGAGCTGAGCCCGTTCCCCGCACGCTCCGTGCCCCATATCCGGCCCGACGAACCGACTACCAGCTCGTAAGGCTCATCGGGGATACCGCTGATGAACCCCGTGATATCAATCCAGGAGGCCGGGGGGGTGAAGCGCGTCACGCAGTCGGTGAGCGCCCGCGGATGCGCGAAGTAAATACTGCCTTCCGCTATGACGATTCCGTAGGGCCGGCCCTGGCCTGCATACGTGATCGGGCTGGTGTACTCTGCGACGGTGTACTCACCGGTAGGAGTGACGATCAGATGGCCCACCTGGTCCGCCGCCATCTCCGTAAACCAGATGCTGCCATCCGGCGCGATGTCAAGGTCTGCAGGATAACTGTCTGCCGTAGGTACATGAAACTCGTCAATCTGTTCCGTCGTAGGGTCCAGCCGGCCGATATAATTCCCGCCCGCCCCTGTGAACCAGATGAAGCCTCCACCCAAAGCCAGGTTCAAAGGCCGGCTGCCTGCCGTCAGCGTGTACTCGCGAAACGCATAGCCGTTGGTATCGGTATAGGTCAATCTGCCAATACAGTCCACCCCTGGCTCAGTAAACCAGATATCCAGGTGGCCCGTATGGGAAACAACCGCCACATCCCAAGGATTGGCATTTTGGGTTGGAACGGTAAAGGTGAAAACGAAGGACGAAGCGCCCGGATCGAATCGGTAGATGAAAGACTCACCTCCAGAATCGGCAACCAGAGATATCGTTGCTCCTGCCGGTGCCTGGCTTCCAAGGATGAGCAAGAAAACGACAGATAGAGCAATACCACCGAGCACTGGGAGCACGCACCTCCAACCTCCAGCAGTTATCGCGATCAGGATCCTCCTCACTATAGATCATTGCCAGAGTGCGCTATAACGTCTCGTGCAAACCCTGCCGCCACCCACTCTGATGAAACAATGGCTTTTCATTATACCGCGAAACCGATCTGACCGCCACTTCCTACCCCCCTGGCAGGCCCACCTGCGTCCCGGTTCGCTGGCAGCCCTCGATTACGCAGGCCGTTTCACCACCAGTATGGCGAGGAGGCCGACTACTATCATTGCTGCACCTAGAAGGGGACAGGGGATGCCTCGTCCCCCAGCCTCCGGCAGCAATGGTTCCGACGGTGCCTGGGCAGGGGTTACCTTCACCGTAGCAGTAGGAGCGAGTGTCGGTTGAGTCTTCGGCGGTTGGCTGGTCGGGGTCTTCATCGGTTGCCTGGTCGGGGTCTTCGTCGGTACCGTCTGCCGCTCCAGGTTTTGCCCTGGCGCGGCCCATAAGTCTGGCCCCATGGCTAATCCTATCGCCAGTATACCCAACAACACAAGCCAGAGTGCACTCCTTTTCACGTTCATAACTCCCTCCTGGTTCAGTGGTCCATGAATGAGCGTTTTGCTCAGACTCTGATTTTACCATGTCTGATGAAAGTGTCCAGGTCACGCATACGTCCTGGGGCATAGGAAGCAGGGGGGCGAACGCAGCCAATCACGACGCCACGATTGTCGCCAGCGACGATGGCCCGCCACAGCGTGTACCCTATTCATAGGTCACGTCAACGGTGACATCCGTGTCGAGTTCCAGGGCATATTTCACCACCCCCTCCTCGACTGCGTGCGGTGGCGGCTGTGCCGCCACCAGTTTTGTACCGGCAGGTAGGACGATCTCCAGTGACACCGGTGTACTACCGGTACCCGGTTGCTTCTGGACCAAGAGCGTATAGTGCCAATATCCTGCGCTGGATCGAACCACACGTGGCAAATCGTACTCAAAGCGTGCCGTCAGCGCCTGTCCATATTCGACGACGAAGAACTGTCCAAAAATGGCCTTGCCCAATTCATCGGGCAGAACCCCAGCCTCACCAGAGGTAGCCACTCTTCGGAGCAGATACTCGGCTGGCACAGGGTGGCGAGATGCCATCAGGAGACGGCTACCGTGCGGTACGTAGACGCGGAGATAGTTCCAGTAGCAACCTTGCATCAGGCTCTCGTAGGTCACTTGTTCTCCCGTGGTATAAGTCGCACGCTGGTTACACGGGCTTCCGTTTCCTTGCCCTGTATGTTGATAATGTACGACCAGCACAGCCCTGGCGCTGCCGTCCAGATGCAAGGCGACCTGGTACTCCAGCGCCCGTTCGATGCTGGGGTTGACCTTGTTGAAGCCCAGGTTGGCGTCAACTGCCATAAGGTAGTCACCCTCGTTCATACGCAATGCGCCATCCCACCCGCGCGCATGCAGCCAGGAGGCAGCGGTGGGCTTTTCCATGTAGATGAGCAAATGGTGCTCCTGCAGTATCTGCCACATCGCCCGCACCAGTCCAAAGCGGTCTATCGCCTCTGGCTGTTGTCCGGCCCGTTCCAGCACTGCCTGTGCTAACTTACCCATAAAATCTTTGCGTGTACGTGCCCAGTCACGGCTCACTCCTTCGTCGGAAGGGTTCCAGGCCTGGCGCACCATCCACATGAAGTTGTCACCTGTTATAGGTTCGTCCCATCCTTCCACACTGAGCGGCCCCAATGCTTCGACTAGCCGGGCTGCCCCTTGCTGGTCAAAGGCAATCACACCATCTAGCTCAACCTCTTGTCCATAGGTGTAGAGTTCGGTTGCCTTTCGAGCAGAGGTGGGAAAATCGGGAGACCAGTTCGCATCCCGGAACACCCACAACTCTGAAAGCATGTACTCGTACAAGGGGCGTGGCGGCTCGTCGTAAGGCTTGCTGAAATCGTCAACAAAGTATGAGTCGCGAAACGAGAGCTCGGCGATACGGCCACCATTCACAGTCACCAGGCCAGCCCCAGTGATGAAACCACCCGTGGGTCGCAGTTCGTCGCTGTTTTGAGCCAGCAACAGATAGGTTTGAGGGCCGGAGGCTCCTAGCAGGTCCGGTGCCATCCGTGTGGCTTCGATCCCGGCTTGAGCCAGCGGCAGCGCGCGGTCCAGCATGTTCACCAGGCGTATTAGCCGTTGGAAGTGTACCTCGCCCACCTCAGTCCGGCGTTGCGCCGCGCGCTCCAGGAGCGCCTGGGCAGCCTCCAGTTGGGGCCGTGCGCTCACCAGTGTATGGACAGCCAGAGAGAATGGGTCCCCGCCTTCCTGCTCCTCGCCCGTGCCCATCAGATCCAGCAGCGGCGCGAGCCCTTCCATCACCGTCTCACCGGCGCCGGTCAGGTCCACGGCCACATCGAGCAACGGCGGCAGCGCCGCCAGGTCCGGCCCGACACTGGGCACCCCACCCAGGCGGGAGGCCAATGTCAGGAAGGGATGCGCTTCGTTGCGCAGCGCCACCAATTCCGCGTGGGTCTCAACCAACATGGGGCTCAATGTGGCCGGGTCTATCCTGGCAGGGTCGGCAGCCAGCGCCTGCAGCATGTCTATCCGCTCCAGCACGGGCTGTGCGGCCCGCCATACTCTCCACACGCGGTACCCCAGGCCGGCCAGTATCAGCGTTAGCGCAGTGACCAGCAGCCATACTCCCACACGTTGGGGCGTCACTCGCTTTCTGTGCATCTCAACCAATCGTTCTCCTTCCCAACGACCTCACACACCGGTCGCAGAGAGCCTGCCCAATCTGGATTGCTCGTGTCGCTACCCGGCACGGCCAGCCACGGATAGGCACGCAGCAGATCGGTGCGGTACCAATCATACCCCCAAAGGCTCGTGTCCACAACTGCCAGGTCGAGGCGCTGCCCCAAGACGTGCTGGAAGTACCAGAGCGTGAAGGTATGAGCATCCTGTGTAGTCAGCAGCACGGCCTGCCCGGGTGCGGTGGCCAACACCTCTACTCCGAAGTCACGCGCTATCGTGTCCCGGTGCACATCCATCGCTCGATAATTCATGGCCAGTACTGACAGCGGCCCTATGCAAGCCAGGCACAATCCGGCTGCCAGGCCCCGGCGCAAACCCAGGCGGCCGCACAGCCAACTTATACTTTCCACCAGTCCCTCGCTCAGCCAGAGGGCAGAGATGATCAGCGCCGGGATCAGGTAGACATACGAGTCGGTGGTATCGTAACCGATGGCGTAGGTAACGTACAGCAACCAGCTCAGCCCGCTTGCCAACAGCAACGTCCACTGCTGGCGTGCCAGCGAGCGCACACCAACCGCACCCAATACGATCCCTGTCGGCCCAAAGCCGGACGCCAAATACCGCGCCAGGGCAAGCAATCGAGCAGGTACAGCCTCCCAGGGCAGCGCAAAGGCGTAACCACGGTAGAGCGCACCGGACACAACCCACCACCACCCTACCAGCGTCGTGGGGTTCCCCCAGGTAACAGCACCCTGGCCAGCGCGCAGTGGCAGGTAGACGTATGAGGAGAGGCCTAAAACAGTGCCTCCCAGCCAGGGCAGGAGCACCGAGGGGAGTGAGCGTCCACGCCGCCCGGCAACAAGTGCCCACATCACAATCGGCAGCAATGCCAGACCTGTCAGGTGTGTGCCCAGGCTCAGCCCCCACGCCAGTCCCAGCACCATGGGTGAGATGCTCGCACGCCGCACTCGGAATGCCAGCCACAGCACCCACACCACGAAGGCAGCATTGACTGTGTAGACCTCAGCGACAAGCGCCTGGGACCACAGCACAGGGACAAAGGCCAACCCCCAGGCTGCGCCCAGCCCTGCTGCCACGGTATCCCCACCCTGGCTGCCCCGCCGCCACTCCGATACCACTGCAGACAACCCGAGTGCGGCTGACGCTGCTCCCACCGCCGACATAAGGTTGAGCCGCCAGGCTACGTCTCGGAGTGGCAAGTACGCAAACAGCCAGCCCAGCAGACAGTAAACAGGGTAGCCTGGAGGATGGGGCACACCCAACGTGTAAGCCGCTGTGATCAAGTCACCACCGTCGGCGCCATCGTGGGCCCACGTGATGGTCGGGGCCAGTGTCAGCAGGTAGACCAGCATTGGCAGCGCCAGCGCTGCCAATGCCACCAAATGCCGCCAAGCTCCGGTTTGCTTGAGATTACGATTTTTCATTCATCGGGGGTACGGAGCACTCTATAGCTGCCTGGCATGCAGTTCTTCGTACAACGCCTGGTGGCTATCCAGCATCCGCTCCAGGGAAAACTCTGCGGCAACTTTTTGCCTTCCGGCGAGCGCCAGTCCATGAGCGCGTTGTGGATCCTGTAGCAAGGACAAGATAGCATTGGCCATCACTCCAGGTGCATCCACCGGTACAACCAGACCAGACTCCTGGTCGTCAACGACGTCTCGGGTGCCCACAACATCGGTCACAACCACTGGCAACGCCAGTGCCATCGCCTCCAGCAATGTAAAGGGCAATCCCTCGTACCGGGAGGGCAGCACAAAGACATCGAATGCCCGCATAATCTCCCACACGTCCTCGCGGTGTCCCAACAGGCACAGCGGGACGTCCTCCGCGCTGGCATGATCCTCAACTTCGGCTTGCAGTGGCCCCGCTCCGACCCACAAGAACTGTGTCCCCGGCGCATCGTCAGTCACAAGTCTAGCTGCCTGAACGAACACCAGCGGGTCTTTCTGCGGCGCCAGCCGCCCCACGGCTCCCACCACACGCCGATCAGGGTGAAGACCCAGGCGCAACTTGGCCTCTGCGTTGGTCAACCCAACTTTTTGGTCAATGCGTGCGATGTCAACGCCGTTGTGAATGACTCGGATGCGCGTTGGGGCGACAATGTGGTTATGCACCAACACGTCTTTTTCACCATCAGAAACCGCAACCATCGCTATTGTCAGGCGCCCCGCTAGCCGCTCCAGGTCGAGATAGAATTGGCGACCTATGCCGGTTTTCTCAAGAAAATACAATCCGTTCGGCGTGTGCGCCACCGGAACATGGCATCTACGCGCCGCCATTCTGCCCAAGAAACCTCCCTTGGAGCTATGCGTATGCACTAGTGTAAAACATCCTTCTTGCAACAGCCGACAGAGAGCCAAAAACGCACTGGCGTCCCACGGTCCAATCCGGCGTTGCATAGGCACCGGGTAGAATGGCACGCTGTGCTGTTTCAAATCCCCAACGAAAGCTGTGTCTCCATAGTTCTCACGTCGCTGCCAGGGAGCAGCCACAGCCATATCCATTCCCCTGGCACGCAGACCGACGGCCAGAGCAGTGACATAGCGTCGCACGCCGGCTGTCGTCGCCTCAACCACGTGTAGAATGCGCAGGCGGTTAACCTTCATCGGAGAACCTGGTCTTTAACTGGCTTTGCCACACGAGCCACAGCGTCGCTGCTACCGGGGGCAAGAAATCAATCAAGTGCATCAGCACCCCATAACTCAGCGCCGTTTCCCGGTCAACGCCCCAGATACCCAATGCCAGTACGACCGTACCCTCATACACGCCAATGCTGGCCGGCAGAGAGGGCAGGGCAATGCCCACCCGCAACGCGGCTGACACGGTCAGTGCCATCGGCCAGGATGGAGGCAGGCCGAGCGCGAGAAACGTCGCCAGATTCGCGGCCGCGCCCCAGCCCCATGCAACCAACGACAGGATCACACCTCGCCAGAGCAAGTGAGAGCGCCTCAGGCCCTCGATACCCTCCACTACGTGAGCCAGCCGCTCCCGGATCGCAGGCCACCATTGGACATTGTGACGATCCGCCATCTGCTGCAACCGACTCACGAAGGGCTTTTGCCAGGCCAGGACGGCTCTTAATCCGATATACAACAAGATCAGCGTAATCGTCACTCCCCAAGTGGCCTCTGTGATCCAGGATGGCCTGGCAGGAGCCCAGAATGGAACGATGAAACACACCAGTACCAGCAAGACCAGGTCCAGCACTTTTTCAACTGCCATCGTCCCCAGCGTGCGGGCCTTGCTTTGGTTCCCGCGTTCGCCCAACCAATAGATGCGGGGGATGTCCCCGGTACGAGCCGGCAGAAGGGTATTCATCGTCTGGCCAATGAGCAAGGCTGTCAGTGCGACCTCGAACGAGGGCCTCGGCGACATGAAGAGCGCACGCCAGCGGACGGCACGGACGAGCGTGTGCGCAAGAATCATGGCAACGGCCAAAGCGACCCACCGATAATCTATCTGATGCCACAGCGCGAACAAGCGCGGCCAGTCCAGCCCACGAATGCTCAAGAATACACAGGCTAGACTTGTGATCAGGCCGATCCAAAAAATAGGAGATTTGAGTTGGAGCGAGATCAGCTTGTATAGATTGGGCTTCACTGCTACCACTTTGGCACGCGCCCAAGTTTTCTGGGACACGCGCTAGTATGCACCCTGACCAAGAATAACGGTGACGAGAGTCATCAACAGAATCCGCATGTCAAGCCAGATAGACCAATTCTGGATATAGTACAGATCGTCCTCCACACGCAGTGCATAATCGGCGCGGTCGCTACGGCCATTGACCTGCCACCAGCCTGTCATGCCCTGAGGAACAGCAAAGCGCTTACGATGCCACGGCTCATATCGCTCGACCAACCAGGGGAGTTCAGGCCGTGGTCCTACCAGGCTCATATTGCCCTTGAGCACGTTGAAAAGCTGCGGCAGCTCGTCAACGCTGAAACGACGCAGTACGTGGCCTACACGGGTGACGCGGGGGTCATCCCGCTGCTTGACGAAATTGGGAGGTCCGTGGCCCGTCGCCTGCGCCAGCCGTTGTTCGTCTGCCTCCGCCCCTGCGTACATCGTGCGGAACTTGAGCATCTGGAAGGGCCGCCCTCCTTCGCCGATGCGCTGTTGACGGAAGAGAATTGGGCCAGGCGAACCAATCTGTACTGCTAATGCGGCTACCAACATCAATGGCGAGAGCAGTATCAGTGCCAGGCTGCCTATTACCAGATCGAAAAGGCGTTTCACGACACGATCGGGGCCTTCGATAGCCGGTTCACGGAGGCCGACAAGCGGGATGCCAGCAAATTCCTCCACTGAGGCCCGGATGAACACCAGATCGAACACGTCGGGCACGACGCGCACGTTAACCGGCAATTCTTGCAGTGCCAGGACGACCTGGCGGGCCTGCTCCTGCGCGCGCGGTGGCAGAGCCAGGATGATCTCATCAATCGTATATTGAGACACGATGGCGTTGATATCCCTCAGAGTTCCCAGCACGGGAGAGCCGGCACAGGTTTTCCCCTGCTTGGCTTCATCATCATCCGCATAGCCGACCAGTTCTAGACCCGCCCAGTGGTAGGCACGTATGGCCAGGCCAAGTTCCTGCCCCACCGTACCAGCGCCAACGACGAGCACGCGGCGAGACTCGACCAAGTTGTGTCCCAGTCCCAGGCGGAACAGCCACTGCAAAATCGCACGCCAGCCCAGCAGGAAGGCCAGGTCAATAAGGTAGAAGTAGACAAACAGAAGTCGGGAGAACTCACGGAAGAAGAGGTAAGCGACTCCAGCGAAGACGAGGGTGGCCCAGGTGACAGCGCTCCACACGGCCTGCGCGTCACCCAGGTAACGCAAGGCGCGGGCCGGATCGTAGACACGCAAAGCTAAAAAAACCAGGGCCCAGATAGCAGGCACCAGCAGATAGAACCAGGGGCCAAAAGCCAAAGGGCCCTGCAGAGGGACGCCAAAGGGCAATGTCAGCCGCAACACTTTGGCCAGGCACAACGCCAGCGCCGTGAGGCCCATGTCGGCCACCAACAGAATCAACCCCAGGCGGGTCCCCACACGTTTAAGCATCGGCAAGCCCCTCCTTCCGCCAGCAGAAGCACACTGCTGGCTGCAGCGCGCATTATAGCGCAGGCAGGCAGGGTTGTCCAACTGCTATGACCACGGGGCTGCATTCATTCGTCTTCTCTTCTCGATTCAGACCATGCCGTCCATAGTTGCCAGGCACTTGCTGCACCAAACAGTCCCCATAACACGCGCTCCCACCAGCGCGATCCCAGTAGTGCCCTCCCCAGGCTGATGAGAAGCAGGCCAAGCGCGAGCGGCAACCGGAGGCCAGGAGCAGCCAGCCGCGCCCATAGCTGTTCGCCTCGACACTGGGCCTCGTAATAGGAAAGACTGCAAGCTGCCAGGATCACTGCCATACCCAACACCCGTAACCCGTTCAACGCCAGATTGGCCCATTCCACCATATCTTCCTCGATACTTGCCAGCGTGCTTCCTGGTCAGTAGTTGCGTCACCTGCTGGTCGCCCGGCCTACTGCCTGATGCAAGACTACGCTAAGGCCAATGATCATCCAAAAAACGATATTGGGCTTGGCATCCAACACGGCACAGTCGGTCATCGCGTAGACGAGATGCGCAATCAATGCTCCACCATTTCCCAGAGCCAGGGCCCAGATCAGGCTGTCGGTGCTGCGCCAATAGGCCTGCCACAACATCCAGAAAGTGACCATGTAAAGCGCCAACCAGGCTACCAGCCCGGGGAGCCCCAGGTCCAGCGCAACCTGGAGAAATTCGTTGTGAGCGTGGGGAACAATTGCACCAGGGGGAGCCTGGAACAGAGGATACATCACCGGCATCACGTATTGAAACGCATCCAATCCGGGGCCTGTGAAAGGAAAATCGGCAATGGCATACTGGGCGCGCGACCAAATCTCGAGCCGCTGCTCCATGGTGACGGTGCTCAATATCCGGGCAGACGCTGCATCAATTTGGAGAGCCTGCCTGAGGACTGGAACACCAGCCACGACCAGCACTAGCAGCATAACCAGGAGCAGGGCAGCCCTAATCCGTCCCAGTGGCCTCCCAGCCACCACCAGCAGAGCCAGGAGGCTGACCGAAAAACCTAGCCACGCCCCGCGAGCCTGGGTGAGAAGCAACAACCCCAGGCAGAGAACAGCAGTGAACCCATTGGCTGCTGCCCACCACCATCTGCGCTCTTCCCGCCGCACTGCCCATACAAGCAGGCTCAGGCTGAGAGGCAACACCCACAGGAGTGCCCCGCCGATCACGTTGGGATTGAAAAAAGTCTCTCCTTCAGGCAACCACCCAATCTCACCCGGCAGCCCGGCCACCAGTGTCCTCAATTGGGGGATCTTGAGGCCCCACCTGGTGCCCAGCAATCCCAGGCCCAGGAAGCCTATACTGATCGCAACCACCCCAGCCGGCGCCCACCGCAGCC
>Ga0172364_10004280_pt1 | contig 11359 bp, 11 predicted proteins | sample LakKivSesite10cm_FD_114545 | JGI IMG/M metagenome (GOLD analysis project Ga0172364, IMG submission 114545) | Sediment microbial communities from Lake Kivu, Rwanda - Sediment site 10cm | ecosystem: Environmental > Aquatic > Freshwater > Lake > Sediment | place: Rwanda: Western Province, Lake... | reverse complement strand
TCCAAAACTTTACTTCTTGATAACTGTGGGTACCCTAGTTTAATTATCTCAACTAACGACGGCATTTTAACGTAGGGTGGTCTAAAGTCGGGATGTTTTGGTTTCTGATAAGTTGCTAATTCTTCCACTCGATCTATGACGCCCTTTCTTATGATATATCCACAAACTTCGCATCTCCAATTTAATATTTTCGCATCTTCATATCTGTACTTGGCATAACATTTTGCACATGCTGATGAATGGTACTTGCCTTCCCTCGGGTCTATACCGACATTTAAAGTTACTTTTCTCCCTCCTTTGTTTGACAAAGCGTTTCTAATTTCCTCAAAAGATGGTTCCTTCGTTAAAAATCTGTTAAATTCCCTCCCAATAGTGTATAAAGAATGATTATCTGAATTTGTTAAAAATACTCTTTTTGTTAGTTCTTGGATTCTATCTGCCATGTTTGAATCTGCAGAGAGACCTAATTCTACAAATTTAACTTCATTTGAAAAAGATTTGTAGCATTCATTTAAGCTATTAAAACTTTTATACAAGCTCTGCCAAGGCACAAAAATATGTGCTGGCCCAATGATGCCACCTAATTTACATGTGTCTTGAGCTATTCGCTCCCCATCCAAATGAATAGTCGGGACTCCAGCTTTGTTTAATTTTCCATATTTTTTCCATTTATCGTACAATTCACTAAAATTTTCTAAAGTTTGTAAAAAAATGAGGTGGTGAACTCTGTCTTTATCTTTTATTTCTACTGTGGGCAAAAAATAAACATTTTCTAGCATATAGGTTTTGCCATCGTATAAAAGCTCCTTCTTGAGTTCTTCTCTCCACCTTGGATGTAAACAATCTCCTGTTCCGATTAAACTTAGCCCCTTCGATTTTGCTTGACACGCCAGTTTCTTGACAGTAATATCTTTTGTGGCGCCTACTGTATATCTTGACTGAATATGAAGATCTGCATAATACTCGTTTATGAGCCCACCTCGCCAGATATTCCCCGATTTTAGCATCGATTATTGCATTTAATCCTCTAACTCGGTAAAATTTTTACTTCTCAACTAAATCCACAATTTCCTCCTCAAAAGTTTCATACAGTAAATCATCTTTGTGTCCCCTGAATTCTAAAGGAACTGTATCTCCGTCCGATGTGAGAAGTTTTAATTCTCTTTTTTTTGTTACCTCACCAATTGCAGTAATCTTCATATTTTTTTTCTTGAATTCTTCTTTAACTTTGCCCCACTTATTTGGGTCTATTGTAAAAATTATTTCCCAATCGCCTCCAATTCCAAAAGCAAATTTCGTGGGACTTGTTCGTAACATTTTAGCAAATTCTTTTACTGCAGGGTGTATGGGGATCTTCTCTTCATAAATTGTTATTCCAACCTTACTTTCCCTCGCTAGTTTGTGCAGGTCTACCGCCAAGCCGTCACTAATATCGATCCCTCCGTGTCCTGTCTTGAATTTCGCTATTATCCTTGATTCCTTCAATGCAGCTTTTGGGTATTTCAAAGCGTTCACAAAAATGTTTTTTATACGGCGGGGAAGGTCTATCTTTTTGATAAAAGCATATCCAGCGGCAGAAAAGGTACCTATATGTCCTGTAACCACGATTACATCACCTTCTTTCGCCCCGTATCTCACCGTCAGTTCGTCTTTTTTTGCAATGCCTAAAGCTGTTCCAAGAAGTTGTAATTTTTGCACATATCTAGTATCCCCTCCAAGAATACATGTGTCATATTCTAAACAAGCTTCTTTTATACCAAAAATTATTTCCTTTAAATCCTTTTCACTGAAATCTCTAGGTAATCCCATAAAAAGCATCAATCCGAGAGGTTTTGCACAATTGGAAGCAATATCACTAATATTTGCATAAACAACGTAATGCCCCAATTCTCTTGGACCAATAAGTCCCAAACGTTGAGCCAATGGGCGTGATGATATTGCATCCGTGGTGACTACGAGGTAATTTTTGTCATCAAGTTCTAGAACTGCCGAGTCATCCGCAGTTATATCCGAGACAACATAGGGGAATTTTTTCTCGTCGATTTTAAGATATTTTGATATCGCATTTATGACCGTTTCTTCCAACATTTTAGCTACTCCTCTCTTTTCGCTAGTTTTCTCATACTTGAGCCTAATTCACGTTGTTCACTTTATCTTGAAAAGCTAATAAATATCTATATATGCATTAAAATAAATTCATTAGCTATGCAATACAGTAAATGTAACCCATGCAGCGAATTTGAACATAAAAAGAATATTCTTTACGAAACTGATAATTTATTTGTAATTCCTTCTATTGGCCAAATTACGATAGAGGGCTATCTCTTAATTTGCTCAAAAAAACATTATATCGCGATAGGAGAGTTTCCGGAGAATTTTTTTCCCGAATTACAAAGTCTACAGAAAAAAGTTAGAAAAGTCCTTTCTGAAAATTATGATATTCCAATATTTTTCGAACATGGGCCAATATCGCCAAGTAAAAGGGGGGGATCTTCTGTAGAACACGCTCATTTACATGCGGTTCCTATTAACATAGATATTCTCGATGATTTATCAAAAGTTTTTCAACCGCGATCGATTGACAGTTTCGTGAGCTTGAAACAGCAGTTCCAAACCGGGGCGCCATATCTTTTCTATGAAAATCCGGCTGGCCACAAGTATGTTTTTTCAGTCCCAGAGGTAATTCCATCCCAATACATACGATGGACTATTGCTGTAAAAATTGGTGCCACGGACAGATGGGACTGGAAACAATGGCCAGGAATCGAGGAATTTAATAAAACGCTTGAAAAATTAAAAAATAAATTTTGAGAAGACTTTTTAACTGAATCGGAATTCACAATTTTTTATATACTAACTTATTTGTTTTAATTCGTTTCCAATACGCGTTATGAGACTCAGTGATGATAGAATAGCATTTTCCACTTCCTGTTTGCTGGCCACATTATATTTATCCAAGATATCACAAATACGCGTTAGGTCCAGATCGCCCATGTTTCTCAGTTGAGCTCTAGATGCTGGATATTCGCTTGTTTGAAGGAAATAAAAGGCAGCCATTACTGCTGGGATCCGACTTATTGTATAATAACTCGTTCGTTTTACTTTGACCTCAATCATGAACTCAAAATTTATCAGTAGATTTCCGCACGCAAGCTTAATTTGTCTAACAATCTCTTGGAGATCTTCTATCAAAGCTTTTTTCGATGGAAGCTCTAATAAAGAGGCCACGTTTTTTCCATATATTGTCTGTGTTTGCTTAATAAGGTAAAGCGCAAACAAGTGTTTCTCATTTTTTAGATCGTCAAGAGTAAATACAAACAAACTATCTTTGCCAGTTTCATCTTTAAAGAAATTTCCTATTTTCATTAGCTCCTTTAATATTTTTTCATTTTTTTGTTTCAAGACTATTACTGTGTTTCTACCGCTATACCTTGGGATTGAAGATTCATGTTTGCGGCGGCGGATAATATAGGGGGAAGGTTTGAGTGTTCGCCCCGACTTTTGACTTGGTCGAGACGAAAAAAGAATTTAAAGGAGATGTGGGAAAAGAATCCGCAATATTAGAACCAAGTATTGGTGGGAAAAAATTAGCTTCTGTGAGTTGGAGAGATGGCCAAAAATCCACTATGGTCGCGACGTAAGCTTGGATGCGCCGGGGGGCAAGTTATAGCGATAGTCAGCTACGGTATTCACGGCTATGCGCAAGCGAACAACATGCGTACCCCAGGTTTGGATATCATCACGATTTACGGGAAGGTGGGCCGAGTTTGAAGAGGGCGCTATAGGATAATTTTAGCGTCTGCTCATTCCAAGTCACCTAGCGAGGCGGCATTTAATCCTGATTTCTTCGTCTCTAAAACGCAAACTATGAATTTGGAGTAGCTTCAAAGGTGGAGAGTAATTCTTCATATTTTTTTAGATTAATTCTAATTTTTTGGGATTCTTCCATAAATTTTTCTCTTATTTTCATAGCTTCCGTGAATATCGGGTGATTTTCTTGGATTGTATTTGGTTCGGTTTCGACAATTTTTATAGCTCTCCTGAAGAAATCCGTAAATACTGTTAATTCCTCTTCTCGAAGAGTCAGAAGCTGTTTATTCAAATTTTGTATATAAAATCGATAAAAATAAATATTTATTATTTTCCCCCATTCAGTCTCTAGCCTGTACCCAAGCTCACGAGTTTTTCTATAAAGATAAGTTTGGTCGGTAGTTGCGGGCCACAGTATTCTGGAAAGTCTGTCAATAAGATAGTACAACTTCTGAACTTGAGGATCAAGAAAAGTGTAATTAAGATTTTCGAAAGAATCATCTAGTCTTCCATCACGAATTAATCTCTCCCGTATGGGAGTGCCGCTGTAGGGAGCCATTTTCCTAAGAAGACAAGCCAAGTTATAATGAGAAGAAAGATCTTTTGTTAAAAACTCGTAGTTTTGTTTCGCTTCGTCAAGTGTCATATCAGGTTCAAACATGATAAAAGTTATTGCTGCCTTTAGTCCTAATTCCTCTAAAGTTGAAACTGCTCTTCGGTTTTCATCAACCGTCGTCATTTTATTCATTCTGTCTAAAATTTTTTGTGCTCCTGATTCTATGCCAGTATCAACCCACCGCAATCCTGTCTCTCTCAGCAAAAGAAAAGTTTCTTTGTTGATATCATTAACTCTAGCATGGGCGCCAAATTCAATATTTATTCTCCTTGACAGGATCTCGTCATGAAATTGGCGCACCCACTCTCTTGATAATTGACTTCCATCAACAAATACGTCGTCAACAAAAAATAATCCTTTGACTCCCCATTTGTGGCACAATATTTCTATTTCGTCAACAACATTCTTTGGGCTTCTCATCCTTCTCAAAGGCGTCCCATAGAATGCTCGGATACTACAAAAGCTGCAATTACCATAGCACCCTCTGCTCGCACAAACTCCAGCATTCCCTCTCGCCGCCTGTAATACTAGTGGAAGTGTGTCTCTGGCGGGGAAGGGGAGTTCATCAAGGTTTTTGATAAAGCCTCTTGGGGGGTTTTCCACTATTCTTTCACCTTCCCTGTACGATAATCCACGGATGCTGGAGAGATCTTCTCCGCGGGCGATTTTTTGGACTAGCTCTAGGAAAGTGAATTCCCCTTCGCCTCTGACAATTGAATCTACAGTGGAATATTTCTGTAGTATGTTTCGGTGTTCAAACGTGGGAAAATTACCTCCAATGGTAAAATGTGAATCCACCCCGCTTGAACGCAGGGCTTCAATTAACTTGATCGTTTTGCGGAATAGGCTGAATGCCGAAGCAGAAAAACCGATTATTTCCTGTTTTTCTTTTAGTATTCTATCCGCAGTCTCTTTCATATCTAACCCACATACTTGGGCATCAATGATGTCCACATCATAACCATGCTGTCTAAGAACAGCAGCCAAGTAACCCATCCCCAAGTTCTCATATTTAGTAAATTGTTGCTGACTCCATCCTAATAGAGGAGCTTGAACGAGCAAAACGCGCATAGCCATCCCTATTAAAAGATTATTTCTTTTCTATATTATCATTTAGCAAATTAGATTCTGCATCAGATGCAGGGCAATCGCAGGTTTTGAATAGGCTTATTATATGATCGTGGCCCCGCCCTCTTTAAAAAATACTCTTCAATGGTCCCTTGGGAGTTGTCCAAGTTTCCACATTGTATCAGTACGCTACTAAGGATTTTATCTCCTTAATTGTTTTATTCATATCCTCACTTTGGATAATCTCAAACATGGGGACCGAATTGATTATCTCATCGATTCTTTTAGGGATTATCTCTTTTACATGTTTTTCTCTTTCAGCGTTGGCCTTTCCACTATTATAAATAAATGATAGAAGCCACGTTGAGAGCTTATCGTACAAAGCATATTTATTGTAACAAAAACGCATTTTATCTTTATCCGTAATTTTATTAATTTTTGTAGCGATACCAGACTTTGGAGGATTGATGAGTAAAGCAGCGGATAATTTTGGAGCTTTTTGATAGATGCTTTGTTCTCCGAAGACTTTAGAGACGTTCAAGACCAAGTATTTTCTCGCCAAGTTGGACGGTGTTTTTAAGATATAAGGATACTCTTGGTGGGCAGTGAAATGAGAAATAAGCTCTTCATCGAATACCAAGCCATCTGGTATACCAACTATTTCCAAATTTTTGGAAATGCAGGAATCATTACTAGATATGTATTGGCAGCCATCCTTTATCAAATGTGCAACTATGGAAGATTTGTTGCTGTATTCATCACCAAGTAAAATCAATCCTTTTGATCCCATTTTCACTCCCGCCACGTGGAGATGCACGTGGTCATAAACGAAGCTTAGATATGTGTGTGCAATCGTACGTAAAATTATTGTATATATACGATGAGACAATGTGCCTCCATCTCCGCCATAAACATAAATGGAGCGAAAAACGGGATCATAAATGTATAACATGTTTTCTGCTTTATTGAAAACTACAAACACTTTTTCTTTGCTGTTATTTCGGAGGGAAGATGAATGAGGCAATAATTCTTCTTTAATGAGTTCCGCAATATCCTTTCGATCCACTAGAACGGGCGACAAATTTTCAATCTTTTCTATCATTTTAGCTGTCGCTTTGTCAATCATTGCATAAAGAGATAAAGATATCTTGTCTTTTTTTGGAAGTGTTCCAAATGGCACGTTACAATGGTCTAAGGAAAAACTTAAATTGTTTCTAATCTGTGTAGAATTCATAATGAGCAGGATATTACATGGACCGATTTCAATTGGTAACTTGAGCATTGTGATCAAACTTATTTTGGCACGTCGTGAGTTAAAAATATTTTGAGATTGAGCACCGTCCGCAATATTGCGTTGTAAACTCCAACACTCGCGAGTCAAGAGTCTGATCAAGTTATGTTAAAAAGTCAAAAGGAGAATGTATTCTGGTGGCCATAATGTATAAAGAAGAAGAAATCGAGCGGCTGAACAAGATCATGCGCTACCGTGAGATGATTAAGAAAGGCGAGATAGATTTAGACGATTTGAGCGACGAGGTCAAAGAGGAAATTGAGCGCGAAGAGGAAAAAGAGTTAGGCTATAAAGTCGGAAGATCAAAGAAGAGAGACGCAGTTGAAATAAAAGATTGAGATCCTATGTAAAACTCTGATAATGGAGTGAGGGGGTCTAATGACTATGAAATTCCAAATTAAACTATATCTAAAGAAAACGTGCCTAAATCCTACCTAAAAATTGCTAGAATAGCTTCGGTAGACCTAAACGGTAGTTTAAACCTATTCCCCCACACCACAATGAATCCAAACTAGGTAAACTTAAATTCAACTTCGAAAAATAATGTTTGATGAAGAGAATCGGAATAGGTATAGCGGGTCTGGGCTTCATGGCCAAGGTCCATTCCAGAGCTTTGAATGGGATACCCGAGGCTGAGGTAGTAGCAGCATGGTCGAAATTTCCAGAAGAACACACCAAGTTCAGTGAATTCACCAAGAAATTGGGATTCGAGATCGGAACATATTACGCTGACATCAAAAAAATGCTCGAAGATCCAAACGTGGATGCAGTCATTTGCGCCATCCCGTCTAGATTCATCGAACCTATAGCTAACGAAATCATCCAAGCCGAAAAACCCGCCATCGTCGAATGTCCTCCGTCCGATACACCGGAAGGAATAGACCGCATCGACAAGTTAGCAAAAGAGCGAAGCGTCAAACTGATGCCGGGGCACTGTTATCGATTTGCCCCATGCTTTAAAAAATCGAAAGAACTCATCGACAAAGGCGAAATAGGAAGCCCTACACTCATTCACTTCAGAGAATTCGTGCCCGCAGATAGCCTCGCAAGACAATGGCCGCGCGGGTCGTGGATTTGGGACAAGGAGAAGGGTGGCCCGATACCAACTATGACGGTGTTCTGCATGGATATGGCACGCTGGCTTTTGAACTCGGAACCCGTGTCGTTGTACGCGACGATCAAATGGCAAGACCTACAACAATTTGGTACCCTCGGCTACACGGTGGTGAACGTGATCAAATTTGAGAACGATGCCACTTGGATAAATGAATTCAGCGGCAGCGTCATATCATCGATGGGCCCTCCAGTAAAGATGGAAGTCGTCGGTGCAAAGGGGAATGCCATAGTAGTAGATGGCCCCGAGAAGGTAATCCTCACCGTGGAGAAAGAAGAACAGCAAGAATGGTCTTTTGACATAACTCGACAGGAGAGATGGGGCCATAAACCGCAGGATGAATATTTCATCAAATCGGTGGTACTCGGGAACGAGGAACCAATCGTGAATTTGCAGGATGCAAAGAAAGCGTTGAAAATGTCGTTGGCCATTTTAGAATCATCTAAAATTAATGGAACAGTCTACTTTGATAGAAAGTGAAACCTGCTCACGTGTTTAAAAGTGTATATAGAATGTGAGCCTACGCCTTTTTGGGTGTGGCGATGTCTCGCGAGTTGAGTGTTAAAGCTATCGTAATCCAGGGGCTCTCGATTTTGTTACTCTGTGCAATCATCGAAATTTTAGCTGGAAACGTGTTCGAGGGGATGAAAGAACATTTGACGATAATGCTTCCTGGGCTTGTCCTAGCTATTCCGCCGCTATTGGATCTGAGAGGCAACATCAACGGCGCTCTTGCATCACGACTTGGAACAGCGCTCAATACCGGTGTGATCGAACCAAAGCTATCGATGTCGGCTGAACTAAAGGTCAACATAATTTCCTCGATTATTCTCAGCTTTCTCGCTTCGGCCACCATAGGGCTCCTCTCGGTTGGTGTTGGTGCGCTGTTTGGCATCACGTCCATCAGTGTTCTAAGAATAGTGACCATAGCAATCGTCGCGGGAGTGGTTTCTGGTGTTATTTTGGCAGCGATAACTGTCGTGGTGTCGATATTCGCTTACGTTAGAGGGTGGGATCCAGACAATGTCACCGCTCCGCTAATGGCGACCGTCGGCGATTTCTTAACAATGCTGAGTATTTTTCTCGTCGCGGTTTTGGTGGTGTGAAAATGGCAGTATATAGCCTTCGAAGGATATTATGGGAAAGCTACCCCACGCTTGTTTTGTGTGCAGCGATATCGCTCAGCGCAGGATTAATCCTAGATTCCCAAATGGAGAGCATCAAGGTATTTCCATTGATTTTGGCAATGGTTCCGCCGATAAACGGGATCAATAACAATGTTTGCAGCATCCTCGGCGCAAGATTGGCGTCGGCGTTGCACATGGGTACAGTTGAACCAAAACTTGGCAAACAAAAAGTGCTGCGGAAAAACACACGTGCGACTTGGCTGATGAGCATCGGAGTTTTCTGGTTCACGAGTGCGATATTCTTCGTTATGGCACTAATCACAGGTATGGGACTCGCCCGCTCGATAATGCTGATGTTCGCGTTTTTCGCAGCTAGCATGGTAGCGATTGCCGTTACGATGTTGTGCACAATCGGGCTCGCCTTTTTATCGTACGCCAAGGGTTTGGATCCAGACAATGTAGTCATACCCATCGTCACATCTGTCGGCGACGTCGTGGGCGTCACATGCTTAATTATATCAATAAAAATAGTAATGAGGGTATGAGGACATGAAAAAAATTGTGTACAAGCCGAGGAGCGCGAGAGAGATTTTAATCGAGATGAAAAATACCTCTGACCTCGTGGTCGAGCTAGCGTACGCTTCTCTCTTATTCGAGAGCAAAGAGATCGCAGAGCGGGTACACGAGCTAGAGCGACGAATGGACGATCTGATGTATCACATCAGGATAATGGCCGCTGTCGCTGCACGCAACGTCAACGAAGCTCGAAAGATAACTGGCATCCTTCAAGTGGCGGGCGCAGCCGAGGCGATATCAAACGCGACAGGAGACATCGCTGATTTAATTCTTAGAGGTATTGAGATTCACCCTGTTATACGCGAAGCAATATCGAGTGCGGACGAAAAAATCGCTGCTGTCAAAGTATGCAAGGGATCTATGCTAACTGGCAAAAATTTTCACGAGCTAAGGTTGCCATCAACGATTGGAGTTTTTACTCTAGCCATAAGGCGAGGAAAATCTTGGATATTACCTCCGAGGAAGGATACTGAAGTTCTACTTGGAGATCTCTTGATAGTTCGAGGACCAGGGGATGGAATTGATATCCTATGCAAGATGGCGGGCGGTCACAAGAAAGTGGGGTTACTCAAGACGGATTTGCCGGTCATCCGCTACGCTTTGTCGCACATGCGGGACATGAGCAGCACGATGGTGGATATGGCCTATTCTTCGATCTTCATCGGGTCTAGGGAAGTCGCCGAAGAAGTGAGGAAGCTCGAGGAGGAGTTCGACAAACTCAACTACAAGATTTGGCTGGAGACCCTCAAGGCAGCAAAGAAGGAGCGGGACGTAGCGAGGCTCAACAGCGTCCTCCAGCTAGCAAAGTGCATGGAAAAGATATCGGACGCGGCGGACTCCATAGCTGATGTTGTGCTTCGCAAGGTAGAACTTCATCCAGTTTTCGCTCGAGCGTTGAGCGAGACTGATGAGCAGGCTATACACGTACATGTTTCAAAGCACTCGCCGTTGGTCGGAAAGACGCTCGGCGATCTCAGTTTGTGGATAACGGTCGGCGCCTACATCTTGGTGATAGAGCGAGAGGGACATCACATTTTTGATCCCGGAAGAGACATGAAGGTGCGTGCGGGAGATTCATTGATTGCAAGGGGCTCGTACTACGGCGTCCAAAAGCTGAAGAAGATGGCTGCTGGATGAATTATTAATCAGCGCTGAAGGCTCAGGAGAGCTATTTTTTCCAGCACCAACTCTTCGATTGGTGCGATCTTCAGTTCTTTTTTTGATATGTCGAAGGCTTTCATCAGCGTGGAAATCTTTTTGGAATTCACATTGAGAACCTTGTCATCGTGATTCATGTTTAGCTCGCGCATGGTTTCTGTCTGTGCACGTTTCACCTCTTCCTGGCTTTTCCCGATGGTCAAAACTGCCACACGATTACGCCCCTTGCGCACACCAACTCTGTCGAATGCTCGAGCTATCTGTCGCAGACCAGAGGCCCAACATACGAGTTCGATGTTGAGAGAGTCAGCGAAATTCATGTGTGTAGCTTGCGCGGTCAGTGCAAGTTTGGCTGCGTGAACCAAGTGTTTCTTGCTGGCGATGCAGTCGGCATCGAAAATTTGGCCGATCGTATGTGATTTTTTATCGATGGTTGCCAAAGTTTTCAACATGGCGTCGATGTCTTGCACGTCGGCCAGCGCACCCATGACGCCCACGATTCTTTTTCCAAATACACCTTTCAGCTCGAACAAGTGAAGCCCAAGTAGAACTGGCATCGCTTTGTTTTAAAACATGGCTAAGGCTTTAAAGCGTCACAT
>Ga0172364_10004279_pt1 | contig 11360 bp, 13 predicted proteins | sample LakKivSesite10cm_FD_114545 | JGI IMG/M metagenome (GOLD analysis project Ga0172364, IMG submission 114545) | Sediment microbial communities from Lake Kivu, Rwanda - Sediment site 10cm | ecosystem: Environmental > Aquatic > Freshwater > Lake > Sediment | place: Rwanda: Western Province, Lake... | reverse complement strand
TAAAAAGGTACGCTCGGGATCCTTCATTACAAACCAAACTTCCTTTTTGTCCTCCATCGTAAATCTCCTTCTTGAATTGACCTTGTCTTAAGCGCTATAAATTTATCCAAAGAACCACGAAATCCTGAATCTCTTCAGGATTCTAATTAAAGCATAAAAAGGATTCTGGTCAAATGATTTCTCTCTCCCCTGATAAGAGGAGAACAAGAGGGTTAAAACCCACCCTGCCCTCCCTTATCAGGGAGGGGCCATTAATATTAGGGCACTATAATCACAAACTCCCCTTTCCCTTTTTTACCAACAAAATATTTTTTTGCTTCTGCAATATTGCCTTGAAAAATATCTTCAAACATTTTCGTAAGTTCACTCGCGATAATAATTTCTTTTTGTGACTCAAACACAGCGGCCAGATTGTCCAACGCTTTTTGGAGACGGTAACGGGATTCATAAAAAACAATGGGTTTGATTTTGATTTTTGCAAACTTCGCAAAAAAAGTTTGGCGACCTTTTTTATGCGGTGGGTAACCCAGAAAAGTAAATCTATTTGTAGGAATGCCGGCAACGGATAAAGCCGTGATTAAGGCAGAGGGTCCGGGAATGGGAACAATTTTTATTGCTGGCAAATTTTGGCGAATAAATTGAATAAGTTTTCCTGCAGGGTCGGCAATCCCTGGTGTTCCGGCGTCAGTAACGAGGGCAATATTTTTACCCTGTTCTAACATTGCTTTAATTTCTTGACATACTCTTTCTCCTGAATGCTCGTGGTAAGTTTTGAGCGGTTTTTGAATCTTATAATGACTAAGCAATTTACTGGTCACGCGTGTATCTTCAGCTAAAATTAAATCCACGCTCTTTAAAATCTCTAAAGCGCGTAAGGTAATATCTTTTAGGTTGCCGATAGGGGTGGCAACGATAAATAGGTTCATAATTTTCAATTTACAATTTTCAAATCCCAATGAAGCTCCAAATTCCAATTTTCAAATATTAGTTTGGAATTTTCAGGTTTGGAATTTCATTGAAAATTGGAGCTTGAAAATTGAAAATTTATTTTGTTGTTTCCCTCAACAACTTTATAACCATACTATACATTCTCAAATTATGGATCGTAGCGAGGCGGTAAGCAGCGGTGTCCGCAATTTTAAACAAATGATGCAAATAAGCACGGGAATAATGCTGGCAAGTATGGCAATCGCAAAAGTCACTTATGGGACGTTTGTCCCGCACATATTTTTCTTCACCAATATTAAGGTAGCTATGGATTTTCTCTGTTTTTAAAATATCTATTTTGGCAGGATTTTCGCGAAAGACATAAAGCCGTTCATGCCTGGCATCACGCGTGGGTAAGACACAGTCAAAAATATGGTAGCCCATTTTGAAACCTTCCACAATTTCCTGCGGCTTACCAATGCCAAGGGCAAATTTCGGAAAATGTTCGGGAATTAAAGAGACGGTATAATGAACAATATCAAAATTAAATTTTCCGTCCTCGCCTATAGGCCAGCCACCAAAAGCATAAGCAGTAAATCCTAAAGAGAGTAAACCTTTCGCGCATTCTTCACGCAAATCTTTGTAATCCCCTCCTTGGACAACGGCAAAAAGTAAAGGCAATTTATCTTTCGCAATTTTCCTTTTCTCAATCTGACGTTCATATTCTTCTTTGCATCTTGCAGCCCAAGCAATAGTACGCTTTACACTCCGCGCTATTTCTTCTTTACTGGCGCTGCCTTTTGGACAATCATCAAGACAAATCATTATGTCTGCACCGATATTAAATTGCATTTCTATGGATTTTTCAGGAGTCAATTTATATTTTTTATTCTGCCGTTTAAAAATTACACCCTCGTCTCGTACTTCACCCAAGGATTTGTTCATATAAATCATAGATAAAATCTGAAAACCGCCGGAATCTGAAGCGAGTAATCCCTGCCAGCCCATAAATTTTTTTAACCCCCCAAATTGCTTTAATACACTTATCCCTGGATTATGCATTAAGTGATACGCATTTACCATTAAGGCTTCAATACCTGCGCATTTCACATCTTCTAAATCTGTACTACGCACTACAGCGCGTGTAGCATCAGGGAGATAAAGAGGTAATCTAAAATTGTGGCCTTTGAATTTTAATTGGTCTAGCATATTTTAATTTCAGTAAGATTATCTATTATTCTGATAATATTTTTTTCTGCTCTGCATCCAGAAAAGAGGCGGCAAAAGAATTCCAGGCAAGTATCCTGATCTCTTCTTGGGATAAATTAAGCGCTCCAGAAATAGCTTCATAGTTCGCGTTGATATAACCTCCAAAATAAGCAGGGTCATCCGAGTTTATGGTAACTAAGAGTCCCTTTTTTAACATTATTTTAAGAGGATGTTGGGATAAATTTTTAACCACTTGAAGCTTCAGATTAGACAAGGGACAAATGGTGAGTGGTATTTTCTGTTTGACTAATTCTTGAACTAATTTTTCATCATCTAAAGCACAATTCCCATGATCAATGCGTGAAACTTTAAGAATTTTTAATGCCTCCCAAATATAACGAGCAGGACCTTCTTCCCCTGCATGCGCTACGGTAATAAACCCATTGGCACGTGCACGCTCAAACACTCTTTCAAATTTAGACGGCGGATGATCCAATTCGGAGGAATCTAAACCTACGGCGGTAATCCAATCCTTATAACCCAAAGCTTGTTTCAAGGTTAAAAGGGCCGCCTCTTCGTTTAGATGACGTAGAAAACACATTATAAGCCGCGAGGAAATATGGAATTCCTTCTGTCCATCCTGTAGGGCATTATAAATGCCGCTAACTACATTTTCAAAAGACACACCACGTTCGGTGTGTATCTGGGGATCAAAGAAAATTTCAGTGTGAAGGACATTCTGACAGCGGGCTTTTTTCAAATAAGCAAATGTAAGATCATAAAAATCTTGCCTTGTTTTTAAAACCTGCGCGCCTGCATAATAGATATTTAAAAAATCCTGGAGGTTGCGGAAGTGGTAAGCTCGTTTGAGGGCGACAATAGAATCATATTTTGTCTTAATATGATTTCTCTTTGCAAAAGTAAGCATTGACTTTGGCTCTAATGTGCCCTCAATATGCAGGTGTAATTCTGCTTTAGGTATCTTAGCAATGAATTTTTTGATTTCGGTTTTTTGGTTCACTAAAGTTAAATGGCTTACAATTAAAATCAAGAGGGGGGCTTGCTTTCTAATAAACAATTATTTAACTTCACTATCCGCTAATATGTATTGACATTCTTTAACTAAATTTTAGTGTCATTATGAAACTGGTCTAAATTTTCTCGCTGGGGCCAAAATCGTAACTCTCTAAGACATCTTCCATTCTTTGTAAAATATTTTCTGTCTCTTTTTCCCCTTCTTCTGCCTCTTCCTTAAGATTATTCAATTCTACAATCGCTTTATCTAATGCCCAGATTTTTTCTTCCAACTCCATCCTGCGCTTCTTAAAATCATCCTCCCCTCTCTCTTTTTCTTCTATCTTCTCCATTTCTCGAACATAATCCAACTCTTCTTGCAATAATTTTTTTCTTTCTTCTGTTGCTTCTCTTGCCTTTTCAAGTTCTTGAATAATCTCTGTATATTCTTTTATTCTCTCGTGGGGTGGTATATACTTTTCAAGATTTGGTTTTTGATTTTCAGAATGCATAAAATAAAACAGATAATGGTGGCGGCTTGCCGCACGAAGCTTTTGAGTGTAATGAAAAAGCGTAGTGCGGTCGCGACGGGAGTCGCCCGGCTAAATACAGTGGGCGCTCGCCGAAATGGCGAGTAAACCCGCGATCTGATGTTGACCCCCCACCAAAATCTTAAATCTATGCGGTCGCGACGGGAGTCGAACCCGCGATTTCCTCCGTGACAGGGAGGCGTGTTGACCACTACACTACACGACCTTGAAAAAATTTTCAATTTTTAAACTTTTTGTAATATTACCTTACCGTGAATTACGAAATTGACTTCTTGTCCGAGGACTTCGGGCATCTTGCCCGAAGTTTTGGCCATAGGCAAGATGCCCATGGCCCTCAAAATTTGTATGTTACCTCATTTCGTAATTCAAGGTACCTTAGTGTAGCGGCGAGTGGATTCGGACCACTGACCTTGGGCTTATGAGTCCCACGCTCTAACCAACTGAGCTACGCCGCCCTAGCTTCATTACTGCATCGTTTAATCGCTCTACTGTTAATTACGATCAGTAAGAACAATAATAACAAAAAATTTAGAAAAATTTTCCTAAATTAATCAAAATGAATCTTACATTGTTCACTAAAAATTATTTGTTGCGGGGACGGGAATCGAACCCGTGACCTCGAGGTTATGGGCCTCGCGAGCTACCGCTGCTCTACCCCGCGACGATAATATTTTTTAAACAAAATATTACTTATACAGTATAGCACAAATCACAAAAAAGAAAAGAGGAAGGTGCAAAATTTTAATTTAGAATCTAAAATTCTCTAAAGATTAGGTTTTCTCTCGTGCCAATTTGTATTCTGTTCGTATACGTACGCTACTTGCAAAATCTGCTCCTCACCCCACCATGGGCCGATAATCTGCAACCCTATAGGCAAATTCTTAGAAAAGCCGCAAGGAGTGGAAATTGCAGGCACACCGGCAATGTTCACAGGTACGGTGAATACATCGGACAAATACATGGAAAGCGGATCTGTCACTTTTTCGCCAATCTTAAAAGCAGGGGTGGGCGAAACGGGAGTTACGAGAGCATCTACCTTGCGAAATACATTCTTAAAATCATTTATCACAAATGTTCGAACTTTTTGGGCTTTTTTGTAATAGGCGTCATAATAGCCGGCAGACAAAACATAGGTCCCGAGCATAATCCGACGGCGCACTTCAGGCCCAAAACCTTCAGCGCGAGAATTTAAATAATGTTCTTCAAGGTTTCTTGCCTCCTCTGTAGCATAACCATAACGAATACCATCAAAACGTGCTAAATTCGCTGAAACCTCGGCAGGCTGTAAAATATAATAAACGGCCAAAGCGTACTTTGTATAAGGTAAACTCACTTTTTGGATTTTAGCACCGCAATCTTTTAGTTTATCAATCGCTTGATCTATCGCGGCACGCACATCGTCTTCTATACCTTTACCAAAATATTCAACCGGCACACCAATTTTTAGGCCATGCAAATCGCGACCCAAAGTTGCAGTGTAATCCGGCACCACCTGTACCCCGCTCGTGGCATCATACCGATCTTGACCAGCAATTACATTTAAAACTAGGGCACAATCCTCTACTGTTTTAGTTATGGGCCCAATTTGATCTAAAGAAGAGGCAGCCGCATGCAAACCATAACGTGAGACACGGCCATAGGTCGGTTTCAAACCGACCACGCCGCAAAGGTTGGCGGGCTGACGAATAGAACCGCCAGTATCTGAACCTAGGGCATAAATACATTCATCCGCAGCGACCGCAGCAGCAGAGCCGCCGGATGTACCACCAGGTACACAAGTCTGATCCCATGGATTATGGGTTACTTGAAAAGCAGAATTCTCTGTGGATGAACCCATAGCGAATTCATCCATATTAGTTTTACCGAGAATAATTGCCCCCGCTTTTTTTAATTTTTGGACGACGGTAGCATCATAAGGTGGCACATATTTTTCCAACGTTCGCGAAGCCGAGCTAGTCACAATGTCCCGCGTGCACATATTATCTTTCAAGGCTATAGGAATACCTTCCAGTGCTTGAATCTTTTTTCCCCTTCTAATCTTCTCATCCACTTTTTCCGCTGCGATTAAAGCCCTCTCACTAGTAACTTTTAAAAAAGCTTTAATTTGGGGATCTACTTCACTAATGCGCCGTAAACACATCTGCGTCAACTCTGTCGCAAAAATTTCCCCGCTTTGGAGTTTATTATGTGCTTCTTTAATTGTAAGGGCATGGAGATTCATGACTTTTTTCACTTAAATATAAAATACATTAAGAAATGATAAATTTCTCTCCCTGATAAGGAGGAAATAAAGCCCAAAAAATTTTTAAAATTTTTTTGGGACCCCGAAAGTAAAGGGGGTTAAAACATTAAATTTTCCAAACCCCTCCTGCACCTCCCCTTATCAATTTCACTTCCTCTATTCCAATATTGCCTTTGTCTTCACGCATCCTCCTTGATGCTCTGGTGTCATTTCTATGAGTTCTTTTTCCCGTCCAAATTTTTCTACCTCATCTTTGCGCATCACATTAAGAAGACCAGTTACTTGATTTGTAGCCTCTACATTGTCTGTATCTACCTCATTTAATTCACTAACATAATTAAGAATAGAAGATAACTCATTAGCAAATTTTTCTTTTTCCTCTTCAGAAATCCCTAATCGTGCTAAGTGCGCAATATGTTCTACTTGTTGTTTGGTTAATTTCATAGATAATGTTTTAAAACTAAACTCATTCTAACATAATCTTCCTGCATTGACAAAAACAGTGAATAATTTTTTCAATTTTGAATCCTGATATTTTCGCTCTATTTAGCTTCATAACTCTATTTTAACACAGAGTTTGCTAGTCTAGAGCCTAATTAATTTTGGGATCTAGAATATATCATAAAAATAAAGATGCGGTAAAGTTAATTTATTAGGACCTTCACGATTCACTATGTTCTATGTCATTTTTCCGCCCGAGGCGGACGGGAATAACAAACGCGAAAGTCCTATTTATATAAAAATACAGAAAAATTATTGGACGACTTAAAAAAGCCAAGCAAGAAGCTGGCTGAAAACAAATAAAGGTTGCCACAAAGTATTTGTATAATCATCAAAATTTAAACATCTTATCAAGGAATTGACTATCCTTAATTAGATTAATGTTGATCATATCTTGCTTGGATAACCAAAGTGTTTCTGATTTTTCAGGAGAAAAAAATTGGATGTGCCTTTGGAGATCATAAATGTAATAGATAAAAATACTGTGCGTTTTTTTGTCGCCAGAAATATAGTTCCATACATCAAACAGCTTGGGCATTGTATCTAAGGTATAGTTTAATTCCTCTTCCAGCTCTCTATTAAGAGCAGAAAATAGAGATTCACCGAACTCAATTTTACCGCCAGGAAAGCTGATAACACCATTGGGATGTTTTAGCACAAGAATTTTATCTTTAAATCTTAAGATAAGTTTTTGAGCGATAGACGGGTATTCTGACATAGACTTTTAAATAACAAGCTTAAATTTATTTTGAAAGTAAATTTGCATTTTTTCTTTCCACCTATTCTCTGAGGAAAAGGTCAATTTCCCTTTTTTAAATTTGGTATAGAGTTGAAAATTTCTTTTAAATTTTTCATGGTGCTGTCTTTTAAGCACTTTTTGAGCAATGTGGTAGGCGGTAGCTTGTAAATTAGGGATTAGATACATCCCTGAGGCAATCAGCTTTGCCGCCAAATAAGTGTCTTCCAAAATATTTTTTTCAAACCTAGCATCAAAACCACCTACTTTTATGACGTTATTTCTGGGAACACTAGCATTACAGGTCAAAAACATAAATGGCAAGTCCCAGATACCAATGATTCTTCCGTTGCCAAAATTTAAGAAATTAGAGCTCTCCTTTAAAAGATACCATGTTTTATTAAAATTGTCGTGGTTAACATTGACGAATGTGTCTCGCCAATTAATGGGCACAAATCTTTTATAACGAAAATCTTCTCTATAGGAAGGTTTGCTTAGGCAATATTTACCTTTTGGCAACGCCTTAATTTTTTTATAAAAAAGTCTTAAATTAATATTCTTTCTCAAACCAACAATAATTGCTTGATTGGTGAGTTCATGTTTAATTAAATGGCTTTTTATAAAATTCCTGTGAACCATCATATCCGGGTCTAAAAAAATGATGATTTCATTGCGTGCAAACAACAAGCCTAAATTCATAGCTACTGCTGGACCGTGATTCTCTTTGAGATGCAGATAGCGTAAAGGATAGGACAAATGGATACGCTACAAAAATTTTTCACACCATTGAGGGTGGGGCATTGGCAGTTAATGACGAAAAGATATTTGAAAAGGTCAAATTATTAAGAAACTTTGGCCTGAAATCTGAAGAAGAGGTTATTTTGCCAGGAATCAACGCTAAGATGAACGAGTTACAGGCAATCATGGGACTTTGTAATCTTGAACATGTTGATCGGATCATTCAATCCAGAAAGAAAGTCTATCAGCAATACGTTAAAGAACTAAGACAAGTTGACCAAATTAAATTTCCTAACATAATCGCCTCTAAATATAATTACTGCTACATGCCAGTCTGTTTCATTAATAAACGAATGAGGGATCGAGTTTATTCTACACTTTTAAAAAACAAAATTAAACCACGAAAGTATTTTTCCCCTCTAACTTCCGAGGCCAAGTACTTAAAAAACAATAACTGTTTACTTGACTGTAACAATTTAAAGGTTGCATCTGATATTGCAGATAGAATTTTGTGCTTGCCATTATACGAAGATTTAAAAAGATGTGAAGTTGAAATGATTATAAGCCTTATTAAAAAGACTATTTCTTAGTTTCTTATTTGGGACAAGAAGTTTAACTATCTTTCCATGTCGCACACTTTCACCTTGGTATGCTGGCTTACACTGTACTGGAAAGGGAATGTTATATTCAGAAGAAAACCATTTACCAAGTTAAACAAGCTTGTAGTTTTGATTTCCAATATGCTGATAGCATCTTAGACAAGCTAATTTTTCAAGGTGCATAACTTATGTTAACAATTCTACAAATTCTTTCTCCGAAATAATCTTCACGCCGAACTGCCTCGCGCGATCGTATTTACTCCCTGGATTATCGCCTGCCACGAGGTAATCTATCTTGTAAGCTTTTGAAATTGAGGGAACAAAATAATTTCCAAAAATAAATGACAGTCAGGAAAACTGTCATTACATTAAATTTATGATAAGAAGGCGCAAATTTTCTTTTCAGTTGTTTGAATCTTTACACCTGTAGCCTTTTACCATCTATCAGGGTATTTACTTTACCACTTGCCGAATAATGCAAACTCTAGAAACATTATTTTATCATTCAATTATTGGTAATCATTAACGACAAAAGGACACATCGGATCTGCCGCCACAAAAGATCCACTTTTTTTATATGCCCGGCTACGACAACCACCACAAAAAGATAAATAAACACAGCTACCGCATGGTTCATCATACAATTCTCTCTGTCGTATCAAAGATAATTTTTCATTATTCAACCAAATCTTCTCTAGACTACTAGCAAAAACATTGTCCAAAACTACTCTAAAAAATGGACAAGGGATAACATCTCCATTAGGCAAGACAGAGCAAGAAGCGACGCCAGCTGTACAGCCACCTCTGATTCCTTCATACGTCTTTATCATTTTATTGGTCAAAATAGCAGATAACGGGCAAGTATGTCTTAATATTTGACTTGTCTTCTCAAGCTCAAATAACTTTTGACTAATTTGCCAAAAATCATGTTTTGATAAAACAGGGGCTCTATCATTTTGAGGCTGTATAATGTTAAAGCCAATAGCCACGTTTTTATCTTGCGCCTCTTTGACCATTAAATCAATCAAATGAACGTTCCCCGGATGAACCGTGGCGAAAAGATAACAATTAACACCTTCTTGTTTTAATAAATTAACCCTATCTAGAACGTGTTTCGTTTGCTCTCTTTGCCCCTCAACTACATCGAAACTAAGATGGACAAAGTCAAAACATCTTAGGTACGGGATTATTTTTTCATCAATCAAAATTCCGTTTGTTTGAATAACTACGCGAGTACTATGTTGACTATTCTGACGTAATCTAACACATTCAGATATTGCTTTAAAGTCTGGATGCAATAACGGCTCGCCACCGGTAATGACTAGATCAATGACCCCGTGCTCAAAGGCAAAATCAATTAATCGCGAGACCAACAAAAATGGCATGTCTTGAGAGCAAGGGTTATGGATATAACACATTTGGCAATTCAAATTACATCCATGAGTTATCTCAAGCTCCAACATATGCATCCCCAAGCTCACATCGCGAGTCTGGTTCATTATAAAACCCTCCTTCTTTATAACCGTTAGTCCACGCCCGGCAACCGGAAAAACACACTCTTTTTTTAATACAACTTTGACATTTATCGGGGATCTTTTCTTCCAAAACTAATCGCCTAAAAGGCTGAAAACCTTGGCCATTCTGCCAGATCTCAAAAACGTCACCGTGTAGAATATTCCCACAGTAATATTCCGGTGTCCGAAAAAAATTACAAGGATAGACGCTCCCATCAGCTTCAATAACTAACTTATATTTTCCAGCAGCGCAATTAGGCAATGGCACCGCAATCTTAGTATATTTTTCAGGACAGTTGTATAGAATAACGTCTAACCCATGCTTTGTCGTAATCTTATTAGCGGGTAATTGTCCCAAACGTTTTAAATAATCGCTAAAAAATCTCTTCGTAATAATCAACGATCTCGAATTAAAGTCGAATCCAGTGGATGAATTCACTGCTACAGTAAAAGAATAAGACTCAAGGTTGAATTTGCTAAAAAAATAATAAACATCTTCAAGGAAGTCATAATTATCTTTCAGTAAAACCATATTGAGCGAACTCTTAATTCCCACTGCTATCGATTTTTGAATGTTGGTTAGAACCAAATCAAATGCACCATCAAAACCGACAATATCATTATGTATATCTCCTATGCCATGAACAGAAAAAGAAGCCTTATCAATTAGCCCTTTAAATATACTGATATCTTTAAGACCGTTGATGCTTAAAACCACATTGAACTCCATCTTCTTAGATCGAGACAATATCTCCGGTAGACCTCCATAAAGAGTAGTCTCGCCACCCGTAAAGTTGAGAACTTTAATGCCCAACATTTTTAATTTGGATAAAATTTTAAACCAATCTTCTTTTGATAAGTCGGCAACCATCATTTTATCTGTTTGATCGATACCAGCTAAACAAAAAATACAATTTTGATTACAACTATTAGTCAGTTTTATCTGAGCCATTATTGGTTTTGCTATAGACAAGGTAAATAATTCATTATAACTAAAACAATACACCTGTCTCAACCTCCTCCTCAATTATAATTTGCTTACCAATTAAAAATTCAATAAAATCATTGGGGATATCTTTTATATCATCAATTTTTTCAGCGGTGATTATATTTGAAAACCATTCAGCGGCTTCATTCCACAAAAATAAAAAATCAAAATCCAAATAAATGGCATAAACACCATCTTTCTGTAAAATACTTAATCTGGGGTTAATCTTTCCCATTTAGCCACCTCCGATCTTGCCTGCAAAAAACAGCCCTTCTAATCCTATGCTGAAGGGCTGTAATGATTAGGATGTCGGCCGAAGTTCGGCTTAGTCCGTATTCATC
>Ga0172364_10004276_pt1 | contig 11361 bp, 11 predicted proteins | sample LakKivSesite10cm_FD_114545 | JGI IMG/M metagenome (GOLD analysis project Ga0172364, IMG submission 114545) | Sediment microbial communities from Lake Kivu, Rwanda - Sediment site 10cm | ecosystem: Environmental > Aquatic > Freshwater > Lake > Sediment | place: Rwanda: Western Province, Lake... | reverse complement strand
GGTTAAAGTTACCGGCTGAGCGGGTGGTTGAACTATTCGACACCATAAGCAGGGCGAGCTTCGAGATATGCCAGGGGCAGGCGCTGGACATGCTTTTCGAGGGGCGCAAGGACATCACGGAGGTGGAGTACCTGAGCATGATCGACAGCAAAACTGGGGCGCTCCTGAAAGCGTCGACTAGGATTGGTGCTTTGCTTGGCAATGGTAGGCCCAAACAGGTGAAGGCACTGGCTGAATATGGGCGCCTCGTAGGCATGGCATTTCAGATCAGGGATGACCTGCTGGGCGTGGTTGGCGAGCGGGAGAAATTTGGCAAACCCATAGGCAGCGATGTCCGCGAGGGGAAGCGCACGCTCGTCATCCTGCGCGCGCTAAAGGCAGCGTCAAGGGAAGATCGGAAGAAGCTGCTTCATGTGCTCGGCAATAGGAAAGCTTCAAGGACCGAGATTAGGCAAGCGATCGGCGTGCTCAAGCGCTCAGGCGCGCTGGAATACGCGGTGGGGAAAGCCCGTGAGTTCGTAGCTCAGGCTAAGTCGAAGTTGAGCGCGCTACCGGATTCTGAAGCAAAGCAGTTTTTACTCGATCTTGCGGACTTCACCGTTGAACGGGAATTATAGAACCCTCCAGTTTTTAAATGTGGCATGTATGTGCCACGAGAGATGAAGCCATCTTCTCGTCGTGGAATGGGCTGAATTTACAAGGTTTTTAAGTCACTCTCCTAATGAAAGTAGGGGCTGGGATGAAAGTTAGACCTAGGTCGATATCCATTTCATCTGGGAAGGGTGGGACGGGCAAGACCACTCTCACGGCGAACCTCGGTATAGCGCTCGGCAACCTTGGTCGTGATGTCACGATCTTAGATGGCGATTTGGCGATGGCGAATTTGGCGATCATCATGGGAATGCACAAGTGTGAGGTAAACTTCTTCGATGTCTTGGCCGGCAAGGCTGACATAAGCGATGTCGTTTACAAGAATTATGGTATCAAAGTAGTGCCCACGGGATTTAGATTTGAGGATATCCACGATGTGCTGGCCGGTCTGAAAAAAGAGAAAGTGGAAAAGTCGATAGGTGAGTTGCTCCGCCAGACGGAGTTCCTCCTAATAGATGCTCCGGCCGGAATCGCGGATTCGACTATAATTTCGATTGCGGCCGCACGAGAGATGATCTCGGTCACAAACCCGACCTACGCAAGTTTAGTCGACGTTTATAAGACGATCAGGCTCGCAAACATGCTTGGCGCATGGACTAGAGGGCTAGTTGTCAACCGCGTCGGCAAGGCGGCTGATCTCTCGCTCGACGACATAGAACACTTCATGAGCAAGGCCTTGGGGGCGATGCCGATTCTAGCAGATATTCCAGAGGATCCGAAAGTACTTGAGGCCGAGAGGGAAGGCGTGCCCGTGGTCGTCTACGAGCCGGAGTGTCCAGCTTCGGTGGCGATAAACGAACTCGCCAAAGTCGTCGCGGGAGAGGCTGATTTACCCTACACCCCATCTGCAAAAGATGAGGTCGACGAAACTATCAGAAGGCTGACGCGCGCCCTCACCGGCCGACGCGCCTAGGCCTTCTCATGAACCAATACAACATAGCTACGAAGAGCATAAAACCTAGGGCAATTTTCACGTATTCGATACCCGCTCCAACGAGGGGACTGATGAAGCCCTCGATGAAACCGGCAATTATCAAAAGCAGGAACACGGCGGGTAACATATTCAACACATCGCGTCCGGCTTTTCTCAATGGGGTAAGCCTATACCTCTGGACTAACGCTTTCGCGGAGGCTATGCCTAGCCTCAGGCCGCATGTTATCGCGATCATGAACGCCGATAGCTCGATCAGCCCATGGGGAAGAATCATGGAGAAAAACTTGAGGGCTGAGAAATCAGTTAAATAAAATGGAATGTAGCCGAGGACTAGCCCGTTCATGATTATGGCGGAGATCGGGAAAATGCCGAAGAGTACCCCCAGCCCGACGATCTCAATGGTGGCGAGGATATTGTTGGAAATGACATATGCGGTGAACTCGAATCCATAGGATATCCCATGTACCTCATTTTCCATCTGCTCGAGCTCGGGCTCGACCTCCTCCCGAATAGTCCGGCCAGCCGAGCTCTCCCGCCAAATGCCGGCTGCAACGCCCAAGGCGATCGTGCAGATGAATGCGATGCTTACAATTACAAGGAGGCGGGCATTCCGATGGAGCGACAGTACGAAATCGACCTCGGCGTAATGCCTGAAGCGCCGACTGAGTGACTTCTTGGCGGGCATCGGAAGACGCTCACGAGCTTATCTTCAACATGGCGGCCACTAGGGCGAGGAAGGCGATGCTTGCCACCAAGAAAGCCCTGTAGAGGCCGAACTTGGGCAGGCAGAGATAGAGCACGATGACGAAGCCGACGTTCGCGAACATCGCGAGCACCACGCCGCGGGTCAGCTCCGTGGCAGACTTCGTGCCCCGATGGAGGCCCTCGAGGAATATAGTAGAGCCAGCCCTTATCGGCGCGCCTGCAAATATCCCTCCGTACACCGGGCCGAGCAAGGACGCAATCAGGAGAGCCCCTGCCACGATGACTCCGCCGACGATGAAGTCCAAGGCAACTGACCTTATTTTCAACTCCATGTCAATCCTACGGGATTTCGACGTTGATGTTTTTATATTTGAAATTTCCATTCGATCTGCCTTCTATCTCGTCGTTAGTTGTTATAAATATAACAAATAAGGCGAGCAAACTTTTGAATTCAGTTAGCGCGAGTAATTGTGGTGGTAAGAATGTTTAAGATAAACAACCTAACCGTGGTGGTTAAGCAAGGCAACCTGACGAAAGAGAGCGCCGACGCGATTTGTAGGCGATCGGGGATTTCGCCCACAATTCGAGATCTCTGGAAAAATCATTTTATGTGATATGAGCGAGGGAATAGTAAACGCTTGGTTAAACATGATGAGGCGGTAAATTGGGATACGCTGAGTTCAAGGCGCCAAAGGGTGTGATAAAGGTTGAGCTCGAGCTTAAGGATGGCGTAATCTCGCACATCTCGCTGAGCGGGGACTTCTTCATGTACCCAGAGGACGCGCTCGAGGAACTTGAGCGTGCGTTGATTGGCGTCAGAGGCGATAGGAAGAACCTGTTAGTGGTTGTGAAACGTTTTTACGGTTCGACGGGAGCGCGGACGCCGATGGTCGAGCCCGAGCACTGGGTTGAAGCGATCATGCGAGCGGCGGGTGGCTGAATGGAGTGGAGATTGCTGCCTTTGCGGGTCGACGATGCTTTCATGAGCATGGCGATCGATGAGGTACTGCTCAAATTAAACGCCGAGGGGAAGTCACCTAATACCGTTCGGTTCTGGCGCTGGTTGCCTTCGACGGTCTCAATAGGTTGCTTCCAGAGCGTCGAGCGCGAGGTGGATCTCGGGGCAGCGAAAAAGTATGGGGTGGATGTCGTCAGGCGCATCACGGGCGGAGGGGCGGTCTTTCACGATCACGAGGGCGAGCTCACCTACAGCGTCGTCTGTGGGCAGGAGTATGTACCTGATGATATCATCGAGTCCTACAAACTCATCTGCGGTGGCCTCGTATGCGGTTTTGAGCGGCTTGGTCTGCGGGCGGAGTTTAAGCCCGTCAACGACGTCCAGGTTGATGGCAAGAAGATCTCAGGCAGCGCCCAGACGCGTCGGTGGGGTTCAGTACTTCAGCATGGCACCGTGCTCATCGACCCAGATGTGCGGCGGATGTTCGAGCTGCTGAAGGTGAGCCCCGAGAAAATTTCAGATAAATTCATCTCATCAGTTTATGAGCGGGTGACGATGGTTATGCGGGAGCTCGGGCGAAAGCCCGGCTTCGATGAGGTCAGAGTTGCAATGAGCGAGGGGTTCGCCGATGCGCTCGGCGTGGAGCTGGTCGATGCTGACCTCACGTGCGAGGAACTCGAACTCGCGGCCCAGCTTAAGCCTAAATACGCTTCGGAGGAATGGTTGAAAAAGCGCTAGGGGGGTTGAATATTCAGGAACAGGCCTTGGAAACAAAGTTGGCCCGCGACCCAACTTTTTACGCTTGCTATCCTCACCCGAGATTTCCGACGCTTTCCATCACAGGCGATGCGTGCGCGTTGCGCTGCAAGCACTGCGGCGGGCGCTACCTGCAGCACATGCTCCCCTGTCCGACGCCCGATATCTTACATAAGATATGCCTCGAGCTGGCCTCCGACGGCGCGCGGGGTGTGCTGCTCAGCGGGGGGTACAACGAGGATGGCTACGTGCCGTTCGAGCCATTCGTCGACGAGATCGAACGGGTGAAGCGCGAGACCGGTCTCTTCATCAGCGCCCACACCGGCTTGATGCCAGGCTGGCTCGCGCGGGAGATCGGCAGGGCGGGCGTCGATCTGGCGGACTTCGACCTGATAGGCGATGATGAAACCATCGAGCTCGTGCTCGGCATCGAACGGACGGTGGGGGATTACCGGCGAACTCTTATGGAACTTGGTCAATGGCTGCCCCACGTCGTCCCCCACGTCTGCATCGGCTTACACGCCGGCGAGCTCCGGGGCGAGCTGGCCGCGCTCGAGATCGCGGCTGATTCAAATTGCTCGACCCTCGTGCTGCTCGTGCTCACCCCCACGGTCGGCACCAAATTTGAGGGGGTCGACCCACCGACTCCGGCCGCGGTCGGTGAGGTGGTGGCGCGCGCTAGGCTCAGGCTTCCTGAGGCCACGCTCGCGCTAGGATGCATGCGTCCCCGAGGGGTCGAACGGGTGGAAATAGAGCTACAGGCCCTTCGATCCGGCATCGATCGAGTGGAAATCCCGGAGCAGCGGACGATCGAGGCTGCCCGGACGATGGGGTTGGATGTCAAAAGGCTCGACGCCTGCTGCGCCGTGCCGATCGAGAATTTCACTGGGGTGTAAAGTGATGTCTTACGTAAGACATTTTGTCACAGCTAAGACATCGCCCTTGGGGTATGCGAAAGTCGTCAACGGCGCGATGTATATACGCCCAAATCAGCGTGGGCCTCGGGTCAGCCATGTCAGGGTTGCTTTCGGCACGGGTGTCGTGCTCGGCATGTGGAAAGGTCGGCTCGCGGCGGCGCCGACGACCGCGCACTTCCTGACTTACCACGATGGCAGGTGCAGGGCAAACTGCAGGTTCTGTCCTCAAGCAAGGGAAAGTTCAGCCGACTCGGGGATGTTGTCCCGCGTACTTTGGCCGAAGTGTGAGCTTGAGAAGGTGCTCGTCGCTTTAAAGGAACATCATTCCGAATTCAAGCGCATCTGCGTACAGGCGGTCAATTATCCAGGCGTGGTGTATGACCTGTGTGAGTTCATGGAAAAAATAAAGGGGGTTTGCGACTTGCCAATCTCGGTTTCGTGCCAGCCGCTAACGGCAAGCGATGTCGAGAGGCTTGCGACAGCGGGTGCCGAGCGAGTCAGCATAGCACTTGATGCGGCTACTCCGAAAATCTTCGACCGCATCAAAGGTAACGGGGCTGGGGGACCGTACACGTGGCAGGGGCACATTCAGGCCCTAGGCGATGCTCGCGCAACTCTCAGCAACCGCGTCTCGACTCACCTCATCGTTGGGCTAGGTGAAAGTGAGCAGGAGATGGTGCAAACGATCCAGTTTTTGCATGATCGAGGCATCACAGTTGGGCTCTTCGCGTTCACCCCAATCGCGGGCACACCGCTTGCAGATCGGCCCCAGCCGGACTTGGCGAGCTACCGCAGGATCCAGCTAGCCCGGCACCTCATCGTGAACGGCGTGAGCAGGGTGGAACGGATAAGGTTCAACGGAGGTCGAATCGCAGATTTTGGAGTGATAGGTGATGTCTTATGTAAGACAATCGACTCGGGAGAACCCTTCAGGACCTCAGGCTGTCCGGGCTGCAATCGCCCGTTCTACAATGAGTCGCCCCGAGGACCGATTTACAACTATCCATGGGAACCTACGCCTGAAGAAATTATAACCATTCGGGGACAACTGCACCTCAACCTTTAAGTTTTGGCGTACGAGTTTAGCTGATGTGAGGTGATTGCACGAAGGTCGGTGACTATGAAGTGCGGGATGGGCTCTACTATAGCCGTGAACACGAGTGGGTGAAGCTCGAAGGAAAGCTAGCTCGAGTCGGGGTGACGGACTACGCCCAAAAAAAGCTTGGTGATATCGTCTATGTTGAGCCCCCTGAGGTCGGAAAGCGCGTTTCTCAGGTGAAGGAAAAGAAGACGAAGGATATGGAGTTGGGAGCTGTGGAGTCAATAAAAGCCGTGTCCATAGTTTATTCCCCACTGAGCGGTTCGGTAAAGGAAGTCAACTCCGCGCTGCAGGACCGGCCCGAGCTAGTCAACACGAGCCCGTACGATGAGGGCTGGATATGTTTGCTAGAGCCGAGCGATCCCGAGGCCGAACTCAAAAATCTTATGGACGCGAGCAAGTACGCGGAGTTTATCAAGAGCTTGAAGTGATAGGTGGGTTTCGTGGGCCATCCCTACATCCCCAACACCCGCGAGGTCAGGGGGCAGATGCTTAAGGAGATAGGGGTGGCGAGCGTCGATGAACTTTTCACCGATATCTCGGCTAAGATCAGGTTGAGGCACAAGCTCAAGCTGCCCGGGCCGATGTCCGAGCTCGAGGTCAAGCGGCACGTGCGGGCGATTTTGGCGAGGAACAGACCCTTCACGCAAATACTCTCCTTCCTCGGCGGTGGCGTTTGGCCCCATCACATCCCAGCACATGTCCGAGAGCTCGTGAGGCGCTCCGAATTTCTGACATCCTACACCCCCTATCAGCCCGAGGCCAGCCAGGGCATGCTCCAAGCCCTCTTCGAGTACCAGAGCATGATCTGCGAGCTCACGGGCATGGACGCCGCGAATGCCTCGATGTACGATTGGGCGACATCGCTGGGTGAGGCTGCGCTCATGTGCGCCAGGGTTACAGGCAGGCGAAAGTTCATCGTGCCCGCTCTCATCAATCCGGAGCGGTTTAGTACCCTGCAGAACTATGTTTCGGGTCCGGGCCTCGAACTCATAAAAATCGGCTATGACAGCAGGACCGGGCAACTCGATGTATCCCAACTTCGCAAGGAGCTCGGACAAGATGTGGCAGGAGTTTACGTCGAAAACCCAAGCTACCTAGGCTTCCTTGAGACACATGTGGATAAAGTTGCGAAGGCCGCGCACGAAGCTGGAGCGCTCTTCGTGGTAGGGGTGAATCCGATCTCCCTCGGCTTGCTGAGGGCGCCGGGCGACTACGGTGCGGATATTGTGATAGGTGAGGGGCAGCCGTTGGGAAACCCTGTGAGCTTCGGCGGACCATTGCTCGGTATCTTCGCCTGCCGCGACGAAGTCAAGCTTGTGAGGCAGATGCCGGGCAGGCTGATAGGCATGACGACGGCGCTCGATGGTAGGACCCGAGGTTATGTGATGGTTCTGCAGACAAGGGAGCAACACATACGCCGGGAGCGGGCGACCTCAAGCATCTGTTCGAACGAAGCTTTGTGCGGGGTGGCAGCAGCTATTTACCTCGCATCCCTTGGGCCCCGAGGACTCCGCGAGCTCGGCGAAGCCTGCGCTGCGAGCGCCAACTATGCGATGAGGAAATTGAGGGCCATAAAAGATCTAAAGGTACCTATCTTCGATGCCCCCCACTTTAACGAGTTCACGCTCAACTGCGATGACGTAGGTATGTCAGTGGCCAAGCTGAATGCGGAACTATTGAAGCGAGACATCCATGGTGGAAAACCGCTCCGAGGCGAGTTCCCCGAGCTGGGAGAAACTTCGCTGATGTGCGTCACCGAGCTCCACACCAAGGAGGACATCGACCGCTTGGCCAGCGCTCTAGCCGAGATCGCGGGGTAGGATGATGGCGAACTATCGACAGGCTAGATGGGCAGGCGACGCCCTTCTGGAGCCGCTGATTTTTGAGTTGGGCAAACCCGGGAGGGTGGGATACACCCTGCCTCCAAAGCTGCACGAGCAATTGAGGATACCGAAGAACCTCCTCCGCGAGAAGCTCGAGATCCCGGAGCTCTCTGAGGTCGAGGTGGTAAGGCACTACACCCGCCTATCGCAGATGAACTACGGCGTCGACTCAGGCATTTACCCCCTAGGCTCGTGCACTATGAAATATAATCCAAAGGTCTGCGAGGAGTTGGCATCGCTTGAGGAGGCGGCCTACATTCACCCATATCAAATTGAGGATACCGCCCAAGGCGCGCTCGAACTCATGTATAGGCTTGAACGTTGTCTGGCTGAGGTAGCAGGCGTTGACCGAGTTTGTCTCCACCCCTCTGCCGGGGCCCACGGGGAGTTTGTGGCGATGCTCCTCACCAGGGCCTACCATAAATTTAAGGGCGATGGGAATCGGACCCAGGTCATCGTGCCGGACTCAGCCCATGGGACAAATCCTGCGAGCGCCTCGATGGCTGGTTATGAAGTCGTCACCGTACCATCAGATGCTCGAGGGCGGGTCGACCTGAAGGCCCTTGAGACAGCTGTATCGGAGCGAACTGCTGCCCTGATGCTGACGAACCCCAACACCCTCGGCCTTTTCGAGGACGAGATCCTGAAAATCGCGGAGATCGTCCATGGGGTGGGAGGCCTGCTGTTCTACGATGGTGCGAACCTCAACGGGATCCTCGGCAAAGCCCGCCCAGGAGATATGGGCTTCGACATCGTGCATTTCAACATCCATAAGACATTTGCGACGCCTCACGGGGGAGGCGGCCCTGGCGCCGGTCCGGTGGGCGTTAAAGGCAAGCTGGAGAAGTTCTTGCCCGTGCCAGTTGTGGAGTTCGATGAAAAGCGCAAACGCTACTACCTCGACTACGACCGCCCACATTCGATAGGCAAGGTGAAGGCGTTTTACGGCAACTTCGGCGTGCTCGTGAAGGCTTATGCCTACATCTTGCTCATGGGCGCAGAGGGCTTGGCAGAGGTTTCGGAAGCAGCTGTGCTCAACGCGAATTACATCATGCGAAAGCTTTCAGGCACGAAGGGTTACGAGTTGAAGTTCGATTCGAGCGGTCCCTGCAAGCATGAGGTGGTGTTCAGCGTCGAGCCGCTGAAGCGCGAGACCGGGATAGGCGCGAAGGACGTTGCCAAGCGATTGCTCGATTATGGCATGCACGCCCCGACCTACTATTTCCCACCGATCGTGCCCGAGGCCCTCATGATCGAGCCGACCGAGAGCGAGCCGAGGGAGGAACTCGACCGCTTCGTGGGGGCGCTGAAGGTGATAGCGGACGAAGCTAGAAGGAGCCCTGATAAACTGCGTTCAGCTCCGACTGCTACGGCGGTAGGCAGGCTGGATGAGGTCAAGGCCTCTCGTGAACCTATTTTGAGATGGAAGATGTACCATAAGCATCGGGCGTAGGCATGCGGAAAAAGCTCGGCTTGATCGTCAACCCGATCGCAGGTATGGGTGGTCGGGTGGGCTTGAAGGGGACGGATGGTCCGGATACGCTCGCGAAGGCCCTCAAGCTAGGTGCTAAGCCCGTATCGCCTGCTAGGGCTGTCGAAGCTTTGAGGGCAATTAAGCGTTCAGGATTGAAGTTCGATCTGGTAACTTATCCACACGAGATGGGGAAGGATGAGGCGCGCGAGGCGGGTTTGAAAGCGCGGGTAATAGGCGAGATTGTCTCAGGTAGGACATCCGCGGAGGATACGAAGCGCGCGGCGAGGGAGATGCTTGCGGAGGGCGTGGACCTGCTCCTCATTGCAGGAGGGGACGGAACGATGGCTGATGTAATCGAAGCGATAGGTATGCGCGCCCCGGTTTTGGGCATCCCCTGCGGCGTCAAGTTGCACTCGGCGGCATTCGCTAATACCCCTGAGGCAGCGGGCGATGTCGCTGCACGGTTTTTGCGGGATGGGTTGCCCCTCCGCGAGGCCGAGGTAATGGATATTGATGAGGAAGCTTATCGCGAGGGACGCCTCTCAGCAAAGCTCAAGGGACACGCGCGAGTTCCTTACGAGCCGACTATGGTGCAGGCGACGAAGGAGGGGAGCGCTGGCTTCGAGCTGGCAGACCAAAAGGCGATCGCCCGGTGGGTGCTTGAGCTGATGGAGCGCGGACGCATATACGTCCTAGGGCCGGGAACGACGACTCGAGCGGTGGCGGAGGAGCTTGGTATTCGCGATTCGACCCTGCTCGGCGTTGACCTCGTCTTAGATCACAAACTTCTGGCTCGGGATGTGAACGAACGGCAGATCCTCGAGGCGATCGAGGGCAAGCCGGCAGCGATAATAGTGAGCCCTATCGGCAGGCAGGGCTTCATTTTCGGCAGGGGAAATCAGCAGATCAGCCCCGGGGTGATTAGAAAGGTCGGGAAGGAAAATGTCTTGGTGGTTGCGACTCCTCACAAACTGGGTCTCACGCCTATCCTCAAGGTCGACACGGGCGATGCAGTGCTGGATGATAAGTTCCGAGGTTATATCCGTGTGATGACGGGCTATCGTCAGATGCGCATGGTCATGGTGAGCCAATGACTTTAGTGGGGTGTAAAGTGAACTAGGTGATCTTCAACTTGACGCCCAAGAGCGCCGAAGCCTTACCTTCAAGTTCTGACCTGCCCCGACCAATTTCCCCCTCGATTTTCTCTATTTCCTTCGAGAGCCCCTTGAGTTCGGATTGAATTTTTTCGAGCTCAGATCGATGGACCTCAAGCGACTTTTCAAGTTCTGCCCTCCGTTTTAGAACTGATGAGCTCATGTATGCCTGCTCCTTCTCCGCCTTTTCCACTAATGTATTATCGTACTCTCGCCTCATCTCGAGCAGGGCACCACTTAGCATACTTTGGATTTGCTTAAGCCTCTTCCGCCGCTCTCTCGGATTTAGTTCGATTTGTCCGCCCTCGATTATGCCCTTGAGATCATGAAGCAGGGCTGTCAACCTCGGTAAATCCCCTCCGTCCGACAGAAACGCCTCGAGGGGTTCATCGATGCATAGGTCGAGCATCCTAAACATATCTTTACCCAATGGATGTTTCCCATCCAGCGCCAACTTTTTCATCTTCTTGAACGGCCTCTGGAGGCCCGAGATGGCGCTTGCGGCCTCGCCCTTCAACCTAGCTATTTTTTGCTCGATTTGTCCGAGCTCGTGCCGGATTTTTTCGACATCTTTCAGCTCTTGGCTGCGTGTGAGCTTATCGAACTCAACGCCCTCGGCTTCCAGGACACCCTCCAGGCTCTTGGCTCGATTTTCAAGCGCCTCCTTTTGGGCGCCTAGGTGTACGAGCCTTTGGGCGAGGCCCTTTAGATGGGCTATCTGGGCGGAGGTGTTATCGAGATTCTGGACCTCATCCTTTTTTACCTCGATTGCGCCCTTGAACTCGGCCCCTAATTCCTGCAACTTATGAATGGACTGGTAGACGCTC
>Ga0172364_10004273_pt1 | contig 11364 bp, 13 predicted proteins | sample LakKivSesite10cm_FD_114545 | JGI IMG/M metagenome (GOLD analysis project Ga0172364, IMG submission 114545) | Sediment microbial communities from Lake Kivu, Rwanda - Sediment site 10cm | ecosystem: Environmental > Aquatic > Freshwater > Lake > Sediment | place: Rwanda: Western Province, Lake... | reverse complement strand
CAGGCGGATTCTTCGCCAGAGTCTCTATGAAGTCAGCTGTCTCTTCATGGTTTCCTGTGAAGAAGACCCGAAGGCCGTACCCGAATGAGAGGGTCACAAGAGCTCCCCAGAATACCTTGGGCTTATCCATCTCTCTGAGTGCAGAATGGAGATCACCCTCGACTACCATCATGGGAAAACGATAGGCCTGTCCCAGTCTGTAGGCCTGGTCGAAGAGACGCCCCGAGTACAACGATAACAGAAAGTCCCTCACAGTCTTTCTCTCAAGAGCGTACCCTGAGGTGATGTAGTCACCCTCATCGAGGAATCTGAAGTCCAAAGTGAGGCCGCGACTTTTTAGAAGCGCTGGAACTTGGGACCTCTCCCTCTCATCCACAATCACTCGCACCATTTCCTCATCACCCCCAACAGGATGGACTGACGAATGTTCAGGGCCGAACATCTCCTGCCAGGAAGCTGTCCGGGTCGCAGGGAAGATCGCTTCGGCACTCTGTGATCTGCTGTATGTGGGTACCGAGAGATTACCGTTGCGCAGAATCGTCCTATTTCACGAAGCTTCTAACCAGTCTCAACCTTGATTGGAAGACCTCGTTCATTATCTCTCTCGCTTTGGCTTCCTTCCCCTTGAGCGGGGGCTCAGCCTCTTCTATCTCAATCTCATAGGAGTTGTCGTTCTCGATGAGGAATGTGACGGTCACTAGTTGCCTGCCTAGACTAGAGAGCTCTGCCCATTTGGACTCAAGCTGTACAAGCCGTTCCCTCACCACGTGGTCCATGTCCTTTGATTCCTCCAGCTGAGTGTAGAATACTCCTGTGCGTCTCGGCCTTACGTGAACCAGAACGTACTGTACCAGCTCCTCAAGCTGACCCATCGCCGAAAGGAACACAAGAGCGTCCCTTATCTTCTCCTCCAACGGTCTATCTGGCGCACCTGTCAGGAGAGATATCCTGCCTGAGCTTTTTTGCTGAATCTCTTTGATGTTCAGGCACCCATCAAAGGCGAATCCCTCGCGTGAGTGATGTTCAGCATACTTCAGCATCTTCTCTTCCATGGCCGGATCGTCCAGCATCTTCTCCGCAAAGGCAAACTCAACCTCGCCCTCTGAGCCTTCAGAAGCGAGGCTAGATGCAGCCAAGATCTTGTCTGCGAAGCTAGACGTGTCAAACCTGTCCAAGCCACCATCACACTCCCAAAACATTAAGCGTAGACGAGAATATCTTCACAACCTTGATGTGACCAAGAGACTCCTGAGGGATGGAAGCATAGTCAAGCATCCACTAGTCTTAAGAATTTCGCAGCCTCCTCAGCCGAATAACCGCTCACACGCACCCGTTCTTGCAGCGGGTTAACCGGATATTTAGAGGCTTATGCCTTTCGCATTCCTCTCGTAGAGACTGAAACGCCTGGTGTTTGGTGAAGTCGAAAGAGATAAAGAAAAGATCGTCAGAACGCCATCCATGAAACTGAAGAAGAATCCTTCGCCTGCACTGTTTCCTTGTCCCGTGGTCCTCGTCACCTGTGTAGATGCTAATCGGAAGCCAAACATCATAACCTTGGCATGGGCAGGGGTAGTCTGCTCTGACCCCCCAACGCTGGGCATCAGCATACGACCTCACAGATACTCACACAGACTAATAATGGACTCCGGAGAGTTCGTTGTAAATATTCCAACCATGGAAATCCTGAAGGAGGCAGATCTATGCGGGGTCGTCTCGGGAAAGGATGTTGATAAGTTCTCCGAGACTGGACTGACCCCGCAACCAGCAGAGATCGTGAAGCCTCCACTCATCTCGGAATGTCCTGTCAATATCGAATGTGTCGTCAAGGATAGGATTCCGCTGGGTGTCCACGACCTGTTCCTTGGGAGAGTCGTCCGTGTACATGTGGAAGAGGTAATCGTTGATGAGAAAGAGAGGATCGATTTCACCAAGGTCTCGCCTTTCGTCTATAACCAGGGCGAGTACTGGAGCCTTCACAAGAGGATCGGCCTGCACGGATTCGCCAAGCAATATTAGGAAGACCAAAGAGCTGCAAAAGTCTAGGCGCGTAGTTGGGAATGGAGAAGCCTTTCTGGACGATCTGCATAACCCACATGTTTGTAGAGCTGTATTTGCTCACGCAGGTCGCTCTCATACCCGTCTTCATGCGGGAATTTGAACTAAGCCTTCTTGAGGCCTCCTTGGTCGCCTCTGTGCCAAGCTTCTCCCAACTTCTCTTGAACATCCCTTTGGGTCTGCTAGTTGATCGATTCAAACCAAAATATTTCCTATCTGCCAGCATGCTGATAGAGGGATCTTCAGCACTCCTTCTCAGCCAGACAAATAATTTCTGGATTCTGGTACTTGGAGCCTCAGTGATGAGAATCTCCTCGCCTCTCTATCACATCGCAGGGCTCAGCCAGATAGGCGGATCCGGACGACTGGAAAAAATGAGCAGGCTGATGGGTTTCCACAATACGCTTGGCTATCTGGGCTCAGGCATAGGAGTAATCACTGTTGCTGTCTTCCTTTCGACTCTGGGATGGCGATGGACTTACCTCTTATGGCCCATCCCAATCATGACTTGGGGGGTGATCACATTGGGTTCCTCAGATATTGGAGGAAGACAACCCGACAGGAGAGGCGTCATGGATAGAGGATCCTTGTCGAGTCTGCCGCTTGTCTTCTCCTCAATATTTCTGATCTTTCTCGGAGCAATAGGGCTCAAAGAAGTCGGTACCACTGCGATCTCAACGTACATGACCACTTACCTTGTATCGGTGAAGGGGCTTCCAAAGGCCACAGCCACTCTAATATTTGGACTCGGCCCGCTCATGGGTGTAATCGGCTCGCTGACCGGCGGCTACTTCGGAGAGAGGATGAGCGCAAAGAGGACCCTCAGCCTGGCCATACTTGGCTGTGTCTTCTTGCTCGCTCTTCTTGCGCTATCATCGGAACCCTACATTCTCACCCTGATCTATCTTCTATACGCAATCTTGAGCTGTGGGACATACGTATCTATGAATACAATAGCAGCTAATATATCGCAGCCGACGGTGAGAGGGTTGAGTTTCAGCACCCTATTTTTCACTGAAGGACTCATAGCAGCGATAACGCCGACTGCGTCTGCTCTGATCGTTGGGTCCTTCGACCTGTGGAGCATCTTTCCCTTCAGCATCGCCTTCTTAGCGTGCAGCCTAGGTGTCCTCCAGTCCCTCCCTTACCCAGGAAGAGCACACCGCAGTCCCGAAGCCAGCCAAGCTGCGAGCCCGGGTGCCATAATATATTGATGGGTATTGCTTGAGAGAATCTCCATATTGACTGTTGAGGTGTCTAGAATCCCCAGAGAAGAGGCATCTTTATTCCTGTATCAAGATTGGGGATGGGGATTGACAGTTGGATGTAGATTCCCACTATCAGGACAGCTACAGCGATCAGGGAAACGAGATAGTCTGATGGCTTCATCTTCAGCGTCACAAGTGACTGACGGTTCTTGACAGTACCGAAGGCTCTCGACTCAAGAGCCTCGGCAAGCTCCATACTCCTCCTGATGGCTGAGACGATCAATGGTATGAGTATTGGAATGTACTTCTTCACCCTCATCAGGACATTCCCCCTATCCAGCTCCAGGCCTCTGGATCGTTGGGCGTCAACGATCGTCTGAGCCTCAAGCGCCATCGTCGGAACGAGTCTAACCGCTGTCGTGAACGTGAAGCTCAACTCGTAGGGTAACCTCGCCTTCTCAAGGACGAGGCCAAGGTCATCAGGGGATGTCGTCATGAAGAAGAGGGAGAAGGCTGAAACGAGGACGAGGAACCTCATCGTCATGGTTAGGGAGAAGATCAGTGTTGAGCCGGTTAGAAAGTTCATTACAAATATCAATGCTGACAGAACAGCGCCGCCCCTTACCGAGTTCAGCCAGCGCCGTAGGGATCTTGAGAGGTAGACGAGGGGGAGCTGGCCGATGAAAAGGATCAGAAAGACTAGGATATTCATGAAGATCAGCGAGAGGGCGAATATAGCCATGGCTATGAGAAATTTCGGCCTAGGATCCATTCTGTGAATGAACGTGGTTCTGTAGGTGAACTTGAACCCTTCAAAGAGTCTTAGGGACAATCTTCTCCAGCCTCTGTTCAAGAACCGTCTTTGCACTGTAGATATCCAGTATCCTAGCGTCGAAGTCTAGGTCTCTCAGGCTCCACATGAGCTTTCCAATCTGCGGAGCGGTCAGTGAGGCTCTCTCAACCAGCTTGTTATCGGAGAGGATCTCATCGTAGGGGTCGTCGGCTATCACTGATCCTCTTGAGAGGAGTATGATCCTTGGTTTGCAATCGACAACAAACTCGACATCATGGGTCACTATCACAACTGTTCTGCCCTGAGCGTTCATCTGGACGATGAAGTTCCTGAGTTTATCCTTCTGCTGGTAATCCTGTCCGATCGTCGGCTCATCGAGGATGACATGTTTTGGATCGAAGACCAGGACCGATGCAAGGGCAACCCTCTTGCGCTCCCCTCCGCTTAGCATGAATGGTGAAGCCTCAGCGTAGGGGGACAGATCCAGGGTTTCAAGGATGAAGTTCACCCTCTTTCTGATCGTCTCCTCAGGATAGCCAAAGTTCCTCATCGAGAAAGCGATCTCCTCAAAGACCGTCTCGGAGAAGAGCTGGTGGTCAGGATTCTGGAAGACGAGCCCAACGTTCCTTGAGAGATGGGCTATTGAGGAGTTCCTGGTTGAGGCCCCATCCACAAACACATCACCTCTGGAAGGCTTGAGTAGGCCGTTGAAGTGTTTGATCAGGGTAGTCTTTCCCGCTCCGTTCTCACCCATTATCGCTATGAATTCCCCATCTGATATCTTCAGGTTGATGTTGTGAAGGACCTCTTTGCCATCGTAACTGAAATGGAGACCTCTGACCTCAATCACCCTCAAGGCGCCTCCGTATCCGTCTTGAAGCCTCCTCAACAGTGACTGGGATCTCTCCCAGGTCAAACCCATCTTTGCTCAAAAGGCTGAAAAGCATCGATACTTTGGGGATTCCTACCCCGAGGAGTTTTGCTTCTTCACCGAAGACCTTTGACGGCGGACCCTCCAGGACTATCCTGCCCTCATCCATGATCAGGATCCTGTTCGCGTATCTTGAGACGACATCGAGCCTATGCTCGATGAGGATTATGGTTATTCCAAGCTTGCTCCTCAGGCCAGCTATCGCCTCAAGTATTTGGACCGCGGAGAGAGGATCGAGAAATGATGTGGGTTCATCGAGAACCATGACCTCAGGCTCCATCGCCAGCACAGCCGCTATAGCGGCACGTTGCTGTTGACCCCCCGAGAGCTCGTACGGCGCGGCCTGACGGATATCTTCTATCCCTGTTATCTTCAGAGCCCAATCAACCCGTCTACGGGTCTCCTCCCTCGGAAGCCCCAGATTCTCTGGACCAAAAGCGACATCACGTTCTATCGCGAGAGAGAAGAGCTGGTTCTCAGGGTTCTGGAAGACGAACCCCACTTTTCTGGCAAGTTCACTTGTAGTAGATCCAGAAACGTCAATGTCCAGGACAGATATTCCACCGGACATCTCACCCCTATAGAAGCTTGGTATGAGCGCGTTCAGGCAGCGGGCAAAGGTGGTCTTGCCACAGCCGCTGGGGCCTGTAACGACCACGAACTCCCCTTTATCTATCGAGACACTGAGGTCCTCAATCGCGGGTCTGTTTGACCCAGCATAAGTGAAGGTGAGGTTGCGTGCGGCGATCACAGCCAAGTCAGTGACACCCTGAAGTCCTCCTTGAGGCTACAGACCAATTTGACCTCTCCAGCAAGGATTATTCGCCAGGGCTCTTTGGTGTGTGTGGGGTTCTGGTCAGGTCTCTGATCAGCTCAGAGCATCTTCTGAGAACCTGTTCCAGCTTCCCGGAGCCGTTCACGCCAGCGGCGAGTGAGTGGCCTCCTCCTGTTCCATTAAGGTAATCACCTAGGGGTTTGGCGAGATCCCGTCCAAGGTGTATCCCTGACCTCTCGTAGAACTCCTTTGTTGATCGAAGGCTCAGCTTCAATCGGTTTTCGTCCTCGCTGCCCACTACCGCGAGGTCAGCCCCGAGCCCTATGAGGGCTCGCGCTGCGGAGGCTTGGTGGGATCCAACCTCCGAGAGCACCGCAACCCATCGTCCGAATCGCAGCATCCTTAGTCTCTGGGCGGCCCTCAGTCGCGCTATCCTCTCTGAATCATCCATAGGTAATTTGAGAATCCGAAATAGATCTTCGACTCTCGCACCTTGTTTGATCAGGTCAGCGACTCTGAGTAGCGTCTTGGATGTGGCAAGTCTTAGATGACCGGTCTCGTGGAGGATGCCCGCAAGCAGGATGACAGCTTCCTGTCGTCTGGGTCTTATTCTCAGCTCCCCGTATAGTTCTTGGATCATCTCGCATGTTGAAGGAAAGGTCTCATCACAGAACTTGAGAGTGGCAAACTCCTCTATTGACTTATGCGGGTAGTGATGATCGATCACTACAACTGACTTCTCAAAGCTCCCAACGGTGTCTGCAAGTGATCCCAACTGCTGCAGATTGTTTGTGTCCACCGTGAATACGGCGTCAACGTGAAGCAGGTTGGGGTTTGGTTCAGTCGCCACTCTGAACCTTCCAAGGATATTTTCAGAGAACCTGTTAACGCCTTCAGGCGTCCCGATAACCACCGAGAGTCTCGGGTTCAGTGTTTTGAGTAGCCTCTTTAGAGCTAGGGCTGAGCAGATAGCATCTGGGTCAGCGTTTCTATGAGTTAGAATCGCTGCTTTCCTGGATTCTTGAGCGATTGACCGGATCTTGGAGAAGTTGCGCAAAGCTATCTCGCCTTCACTCAATCGCTCAAACCATAAAATCCGAGATTGGTGTGCTCCCTGTTTAGGATGGCCACATCGAGTTGCGATGGGCTCTTGGTCGATCGTCGGGGAGGATTTGTGAAATAGTTATCTCCGGCTATTTCCCGAGTCTGCCCTGTTCTTCCGGCGACATGTCTTTTCTGTTCATGGCGTTGGATTCTGGGGTGCGACTCTGTTACTTTGCTGGTGGTGCACCGAACCTCTCCTGAAGTTTCTGCTGCAACTCCTTGAGTCTGGTTCTTGTTCTCTCTTCCTGTTTGCCTAGGACTGTCACGCGTGTGTCTGTGAGTTCGCTTCTCTCTTTGAACTCTGCTAGGAGCCTCTGTCTGTCGCTCTTGACCATGATGCTTCCCAAGCTCTTGTAGACAGGTGTATCGTCGGTTGTCTTCTCAAGTTCCGCCATAGCCTTCTCAAGTTCTGTCTTCTCAAGCTCAAGCTGTTGTTTTTGGGCGAGGACTGCTTGCAGTGTCTGTTGCAGTTGTTGAAGCCTGACAAGCTGCTCTCTTATCTCAGGCGAAATTTCTGTCCCTCTCTCCATCAGTCTGACATCCCTGAATGATTGGTTACGCCCTGTATGCTTATGGTTACTTATATGAATCTAACTCGCTGTGGCATGGACACACAATCTCGTGTCTCTGGCTATCATGAGAGCTTGGTCGGTCATCGCTTCCTTTTCTTAGCCTTCTTCTTGGCTTTTGGCAAAACTTTCACCTCCAAATTCAATCGAGAACCAGAGGGTTCACACAATTTATCTATCGATCTCATATATAGAACGTTCGTAACATTCAGATCACGCGCTGATCTTTCCTCATCACAACTATTTCGATTGTGAAGAGTCAGATCTCGGCAGAAAATTTACGAGAGTTCCCGCTGTGAAAAGGACGACAGCTATCATAAAGAGCATAAAGATCCTGTAGAAGACGAAGCGCGATGTCAATGACTCCTGCAATGTGAGATATAGCCTGTGGGATGCGAATAGCCAAGTCACATTCGATAATAAATGAAAAACGAGTGATGATCTTCTTGTCAATCCGCAGATCACAAGACCATCGATAATAAGCAGCACTCCAACAAGGACTGGGGCGGCGACCTGCTCTCCATACATCGGGAGATCGCTTGAGCCGGTCTTGCCTTGAATGAACAGAAGCTCATTGATGTTGTTGGCAGCATACAATGTCAGGATGACACCAGCGACGACAAGAATTGTGCCCGCGGAGAATTTCAGTGTCATATCTTTGAAGAGCACCTCATGGAAGCCAGAAGAGTGATACTTGTGATCACGGCAAACATAATTCGTCAACTGTTAGGAAGGTTTGTTGATCGCGCTGACGATCCTTCTCCATGCCAGTACAAGCCTGAGGTTGGAGTTCAGCGCCGCTCTCAGGGAAGGAATGTCATCAGCTTGAACGTGCAAGACCAGTATCCGCCCCCGAACCCTGACTTTGACTAGAGCCTTGGTGTTGGGCGGATTCTTATCATCAACGATCATAGCCCTGCGTATGGCTTCAAGGCTTGAGCTTGAGCTAAAGGGGATAGTGAGATCGGCTTCTACTGCCTTTCCAGACCGCCTCATACTACACTACCATCGCAGCTTCTTCACGAATATCGTGAATCCTTCAGGCTTCCCCGTTAAGAGATTGATCGGTGCAAGTCTCAGGCCTCCGGTTGAGTCTTTCGATATGTGGAGGGAACGTCCGGAGGCAGCTCTTTCACGTCCTGCAAGCGGTAACTCAAAAAAGTCTGAGAGCACTTCACCCAGAGGGTGAGCTTCTTTCACATCTGCGGTTATGTACTTAATCTTCGCCATGTAACGTCTCTTCGGTGCGGCCGCGAAATTGACACCGCGAAGGATTATTGTTGGAGAAAGCCCTGTAAGCTGATCATCCTCAAGCCTCATCAAGTCGAGCTGCCCAGGACCACCGAATCCTCTGCAGACAACAATTAGGCGGCTCGTGCCTGCGGCGGCAAGCCTATCCGCTAGCTGACGTAGACCGAGCTTCCCCCTCACCAGCCTATAGGCGCGGGGAAGATGCCTGGCGAGTTCCTTGCATAGCCTTCTGGTGCTTTGAGAAGGGTTTCTCCCAGTGGTTACGGCTATCACTGAGTCTCTTCCTTTGAAGGCTCAGTCGTCTTCTTTCTACGGAACTTTCGTTTCGGTTTTCCAGTCTCCGCTTCTGCCTCTTCAGTGGCTGCCGATTCTGCTGGTGGTCTTGAGCCGAGGGGCGAGTATATTTTGCCTGTGGCTGCTCTCGCAGCTACGTCCCCGACTTTTGTGAAGGGTGTGTAGGCGCCCCCTGTGAATTGGTACCCGCACCGTCTGCACTCCCAGATCCCGACGCTTAGGCGCTTGGCAGATCTAATCTGGCATCTTGGGCATTCATGTGGCCGTCGCATGCGGGTTAGGATCTCTATATACCTTCTTCTGGGCGCTGTGCCATATCTTGTTGCGAGCCCGCCTCCGAGGCCGGTCTTGCGCATCCTCGGCAATTACGCAGCCTCCATGATGAGCGCTCGTTGTTCTCTCGATTTCTGAATGGCTGTCTCGACCGCTGCTTTGATCTCATTCACATCCAGCTCGCCCATGCCCCCTTTCTGCATGGCGCATACGCAGTCCTCCTTGTCTATTCCCACAGTGAGTCTTGTGGTCATGGAGTCCTCTTCCTTTACGCAGGGGTCTACCATGAGTGTCTTGTTGATCTTTGCGAATGTGATCGCGATGGGATAGTTGTTCATCGGCAATGGCTGGTGTGTCTCTTTCAGGATCACCTGCCCATCCTTGACTTCGTACTCAGGCATCTTGCTCTTCACAAGAGCTGTCAGCGCAGCATACTCTGAGGCGTCTATTAGGTTGCCATCATGGTCGAGTACATTTATGTCCACGAATACTACGAAGACCTTCTTGCCAGGCTCCAGGCACAGTTTCTCAACATCTATCGCTTTGGATTCTCTTAGGTTTCTGTCAACAATCCTTGCAAGCTCTATCGCATTCTCGCCTGGTGGGCCCAATTCGAAGCTCGGGTAGGCCAAAGGCGTAAGCTCAGCATTGACGGTCAAGACGCCCTCATTTGGCGTGTCCGGGAATGGTGTTCCAAGCTCCAGCTTGACTCCGACCATGACCTTTGTTCTCCCGATTGTGACCTGGGCGGATCCATTTGCCTTCTCGATCACGCCGGCCTCGATCTTGATCTCCCTATAGTCTGATGGGTTTCTGCCATCGATCCGTCTGTTCTTCGCAGCCAGCTCAAGTATCATGTTTCTCTCAAGCGTCGCTATGTGAGAGGGTTGCGGTGTCGTTGACATCACTTGTTCTCCTCCTGGGGCGTCTGCTGCTCCCCAGTGTCGACTGGAACTTGGTATCTCTCTTTGAGCGCCTCGACTTGGAGATCTCGTATTTTTCTACAAGCGTCAGCAGCCATCTCGAAGGCTCTCTCAAACTCCTCCCTGCTCAGTTTTCCGTCCATCTGTAGCAGGGTAACGGCGTTGAGGTTTGACATCAGAGCGACAGGCATATCGGCCTCGCCAAGCTTGTCCTCTAGATCGAAGAGGTCGATGATGATCTGCCCTGCGGCCTTGCCTGCTGAGCAGGCTGAGACAAGCTCCCTCATGGAGATGCCGGCGTCAGCTAGGGCCAATGAGGCGGCTACTATCCCGGCGCACCTTGTTCCGCCATCGGACTGGAGCACCTCTATGAATACGTCGATCACAGTCCTCGGGTAGTATTCGGTGACCACGGCAGGCTCAAGAGATTCCCTGATCACCTTGGAGATCTCTATCTCACGCCTTGATGGTGCAGGGTTCTTTCTTTCATCGGTCGAGAAAGGGGCCATGCGGTATCTGCATCTGAGGATCCCTCTGTCAGGTAAGACCATGTGTTTCGGATGTGCTTCTCTCGGCCCGTAGACCCCGACGAGGATTTTGTTCTTTCCCTGCTCAATATAGGCTGAGCCGTCAGCATTCTCCAGCACTCCAACTTTGAGTTTGATCGGCCTAACCTCTTCAGGCCTTCGGCCGTCAAGTCTCAGGCCGTTCTCATCTATCAATCTCTCAGGAAGTGTTTTCGACAACCTTTCCACCTTTGAGTTCTCTCTTGATCATCTCGAATACTCTGTCTGTCAATCCGGATGTGTGGGCTTCGCGCTCAATCATCTTGATAATCTCGATCGCGACCCTCTCACTCTCCGGGGACTCGCATGAGACGAGCACTATCCCGTTCTGTCCCACCATGAATGAGCATGAGGTCTCTTTCTTGAGCAGATTGATCATTGAGCCTTCCTTTCCTATGAGTCGAGGGATCTTTGACGGCGAGATTCTTATCATCTTCCCGTGGGTTACTTTGCCCAGCCCTCTCTCCCGCGCCGTAAGCAGCGGATCTCTTGTGCGATCACAAGCGATCACCTCGGCTTTGACTAGGTCTCCAACACTGAACATTCTTTCCGCGTCTTCCCTGGACCCGTGTCGCCTACTCATAACCTCTGAGACAGGAAGGAGTGCAGGGTAGGGGGAGTT
>Ga0172364_10004272_pt1 | contig 11365 bp, 8 predicted proteins | sample LakKivSesite10cm_FD_114545 | JGI IMG/M metagenome (GOLD analysis project Ga0172364, IMG submission 114545) | Sediment microbial communities from Lake Kivu, Rwanda - Sediment site 10cm | ecosystem: Environmental > Aquatic > Freshwater > Lake > Sediment | place: Rwanda: Western Province, Lake Kivu... | reverse complement strand
TCTCATAGTAACGTTGCGTTTATGGCAGAACTCACCGTCGTCGCGTATTTTAGAACTACCTTTTGGGCACGTCGGACCAAGATGTACGTCTGTCCAATCTTCTGCCACACATATCACCATTCCTTTATTCTTTTACGTCTTAATATACATTTCTGCTCGGAAATTTGCCTTCTTCCAAGTTTCAAGAAAAAAGCTTTATCTTTTACTGATGCTGTTTTTGGTTTGGATGAAAAAGCCTGCAAAGCGCAACACTGCGAAAAAGAAATCGGTGAAGGGGAGGAGAAAAGCACCTTCTGGGGTAGCAGGCTCGGCGTGTGCAGGGCGAAAGCGGGAGTGATATTATTCGTTTGTTTTTCTGAAAAGGTTTATTAATCTCTAATCCCATTTTACACTCGGAGGAAAACTAAAAATGCCTTGCAAAAAAGAAGGTGGTTGATACAAAAAATCGAAATCTGAGTGTTAGTTTTTTATATTCAAAACAACATTAAAAATTAAGAGAGGAGAAAAAACGTGTGTGCTTCTTACATAGAGCAATCGAAGATGCTACTTTCAGCTACTAAACAAAAAGGCAGATCCTTTAAGAAAAAAACCAAAAAATTAGTCCTCGAAGATGTTCCATATTTCTCATTACCTCCTGTATCAGTTCCCTGTAAGTATGACAAAAAAAGAATAAGTAAAAAAGAGCAAACAAACGCATCGAACATTAAAGATGACTTGTTTAGAATCAGTTTTGGGGATTGGAGAATAACTTCAATTGAAAAACTGAATAAGTGCGAAAGACCCAACATATACTTCTCTCAACGAACTATTCTCCGAGATGGATTGCTCGAGTTCACTCCAAAAAGAAATTTAGTTAGATTTCGTAGCCGAGATGGATTTGCATCCCCGATTTATTCCCTTACCCACGATATTTATAAAATAAGTTCTCATCCTTTGGGGAACTATTTTGCTGTGCTCTCATCTGATGCAAAATTATTTGTGTATAACTCTCGAATGGAAAAAATTTTTGAGAAAAATCTCGTTCCGCTAGCAGAAAAAAGTGCTGCATTTGGAAAACCAAAAAATTTTGTTAGAAATGTTTTGGTTTCCTTGGATGGGACAAATATCTTATTTACAGTAGTTGACAAAGCGTGGTGCCTTGATTTCAGAGGAGATGTTGTATGGAGCGTACAAATGCCCCCGGCACCGGGATTTCAAAGGCATATAGAAAAAAGAAGTTCCAAAGGCGCTACCGAGGACGTTATGCGGGCTTTAGAAGTATTAGGTTTATCCCAGTCCTATTCTCCAGGAGATGTTAGAGAGAATTACAGAACTCTAGCCAAAAAATATCATCCCGACTTAAATCCGAATGAAATAGATGCTGAAGAGAAAATGAAATGCATTAATGCTGCTTATAAGTTACTTACAGGATTAGACCCACGAAGTGCTTGGGACACAGAAGAAGAAGTTGAAATGTACTATAAACCTCTTGGTACCTTCGAAGTAAATGGGCTTTTTTTGACTCTAATGGGTCAGGATTGGATTTATGCTGCTAATTTCGACGAATACGGCCAGATTGCATACTTAGGAGCATATTCTGGACGAATCGTTGCTGTTGATGGTAATGGAAAACCTCTAAGAGTGGTTGACATTCATACAACACCAACAAAAATTATTAGTTTAAATGACTGGCTATACATACTAACCTATGGGGGGCTATACGGACTAAGAGATAGCAAGTTAATAAATTTGATAGAGAATATCAATATCCGAGATTTTATTTTTACGGGAAGAGGGTTTGGGATAATCGGAGCAAAATGCTTTCGTCGTTATTACCCAGATGGAAGACTGGCCGGTGAAATATTGACAAAGGATCCAATTCGCGAGATTTATCCTTCTGGCGAGGATTTAATTTTGAAAACAAGGAAACATAAATGTGTTATTCAAGGAGCCCCTCGATGGTTTTGTCCGTCGGAAAGCGTTCCCGAAAAATATTGGCAAGAAGGCGAGAAGAAAAAAAGAGAGATAAATAGATTCAAAGCCCATATTCAAAGTAAGATAAAAGACTGCGAGATCGATTATGAGAATAAGGTTCAAGAATGTATTGCGAGTTATGAGAATAAAAAACGAGAATATGTAATAGAGCATAAAAAAGGCATAGAAAGACTTTTAGAAAGAAGAAAGGAATGTGGCTTGCTAACAAAGTTTAAGATACGTCTTAAACTAAAGCATCTGGAGAGCGAGTTCAGAGAGAACTATTCTCAATATTGTAGACAACTCGAAGCAGAAAAAAGTGAGTATATCAAAAAACTTGACGATAATAAAAATAGGTGTATTCAAGAGTTTGAGAAGGAGTTGAATCAAAAGATAAGGCGGTATAAGGCGTGGCTAACATCTGTAGTTCATCGATTAGAAGAACAGTATGATACTAAAACTTGGATGAATATTTATAAAAAAGTTTAAAATGACAAACGCATCGAACTACTAAAAAATCGTGTCGAATATCCTCTATCAACTCTACTGCCTCTTATTTTTTAAAGGAGATTTATCTCCGTTGCAGTCTCTGTCAGACGACACATATATAATCCCCTAATTCTATGACTGCTCAATGGCAAAGAATTTAAACCCCGAGCAGGAGAAAGCAGTTACTCATACTAAAGGCCCCGTAGCAATTATTGCAGGCGCAGGCACCGGAAAGACTATGGTTATAATTGACAAAATAGCATATCTCCTGAAGAATGGTTTAACCCCAGAGGGTATTCTTGCTTTGACCTTCTCGCGAAAAGCTGCTGGTGAAATGCTTGAGCGCGTTAACGAAGAACTGGGCAAATCCACAGGTATGTATATAGGTACATTTCATTCATTTTGCTACGATATCGTTCGAGAAAACCCAAAGAAATTCAATCTTTCTCGGGATGTGAATGTCCTTGAAGAGATAGATCAAGCAGTTCTTCTTCACCAGCGGTTCTCTACTAGCATTTCTGACGCAATACTCTACAGAAACACTATACAGAAAGCCAAGGATTTGAGGATTGGTATCGAGAAATTTGAGGAATATATTGGAAAGCTGATGAAGAAACTGTCTGCTTACGAGCGCGATAAAAACCTTTGGGAACAGCTATACCACGAATACCAAGTTGTAATCAAAACCAAGAAACAATATGCTAAAACAAAAGAAGAAAAAGAAAAACTCAAAAAGCTGAGCAAATTCGTTGATGTTTACGAGAAATATGTGGACTATTCTAAGTTTATAGATGTATGGAAGAAATACGAGGACTATAAACGAGAATTAAACATGTTGGATTTTGGGGATATGACTATCTACGCACTTGACTATCTGGTTAAATATGGTGCAGATGCTTACAGTACTAAATTTCAGCATATTCTAGTTGATGAGTTCCAGGACACTAATTATATGCAGTACGATCTTTTAAAGCAACTAACAGTTAAACATCAAAATATTTCTGTTGTAGGAGATAAAAATCAGTCTATATACGGATTTCGTGGAGCATATACTGATAATATAGATACCTTTAAAAAGGATTTTGACAAAGTCCTCCCCATTGATTTGCCTACAAACTATCGGTCCACGGCGCAAATATTGGATCTGGCGTACCAGTTGATACTAAACAATTATCCGGACAATGCGAAAGAAGGCTGCATCAAACTCATGCCGGATAAAAAGGAAGTAGGCGAGAAAGTAACTATTGTAGAAACATTGGATGGTGAGGAAGAAAGCAGATGGATCGCAGAAGAAATACAGCAGTTAATCAGTAATGGTGTTAAACCGGAGGAAATCGCTGTGCTGTGCCGTGCGAATTCTCATTTAGACGTTATAAAGGATGTGTTTGAAAATAAGAGCATACCCTTTGAGATCATCGGCGCAGGCGCATTTTTTGATTTTGCACCTATAAAAGTAACTCTTGCGTATCTTTATGTGTTGAATAATTTTACAAATCCAGATGAAGCATTGGAAGAGCAAAGTTGGTGGAAAATACTACACTTTGATTACACATTGAGCCAAAGGGATACTTACAGAATTGCGCAATATAAACGGGATAATAAAATCTCATTACAGACTGCGATATATGAGTATATAGACAAGATAAACATAACTCAAGAAGGACAAAGAATAATCGAAAAGGCTAAGAAATGTATTGAAAAACTGCATGAAAGAAAAATAGAAACCATATCTAATTTGGTTCTGGATATTTTTGAGCTCAGCGGTATGTGCCGTAAATATGCAAAAGAAAAAAGTATAAAAAATACGTTGGCACTTTTGAACTTAAAAAAATTATATGATATTGCTAAGAATTACGAAAAGACACATAAACCAGAACTAAATGATTTCCTGGGATATATCTCTGTTATATGTGAGATGGACGAACGGATAGCTGAAGAATATCTTAAAGAAGAAAACACAGTCAAACTTATGACTGTACATCAGGCAAAGGGTCTGGAATTTGATGCAGTTTTCGTGCCGGATATGATACAGGGGCGATTTCCTTCTCAGGGACGTGGAAAAAACGATTTAATACCCCCAGAACTTCACGACAAGTACAAGGACATTTTTGAAAATAATACTAACTTATCTGAAGAAGAACTAGAAAAACTTGTGGATGAAAGAAGAAAACAAATTAACATGCAAGAGGAGCGAAGAGTATTATATGTGGCAATGACGCGAGCCAAGAGGTGTCTATATCTAACCTTTGCAGACTCATACGGTGGAAAAAAAGAAACAAAAATCTCTGATTTTCTCAGAGAAATAGGATATAATGATGAATGGCGTGGAAAGCCTGAGCCGGTAGAAACAGAATATTTACAGTGCATTTTTGATTCAAACAAGAAACAATTACCGCTGCAAGAAGAAACAATCCCAGAGAAATTAAGAAAAACATATTCCGAAGAACTTGGCAAAGCGCTGGATAAAGACGATTTCAACTCTGCAATATACAACCTGATTTTATACGACCGATTGAAAAACATTGATGAGAAAACAGATTTGAAAAAAGATATAATAAAAATAATTGATAATCTGGTGCCATCTATAGAACAGAAAATCGAGGAATTAAAGGAATCCTTGAAAACAGGCGACTTGCGTAAAATCAAATTTGATGATGAAAAATATGTGTTCACGCAGAGCAAAATAGAGGATTATCTAAACTGCCCAAAACAATTTGAGTTAAAACATATACTCCACATGCCTGTTCGCAAAGAAATGGTATTCATTCGAGGAGATTTAATACATGATATTTTACATGGGGCATTTAAAGAAAAAATAAAAACTTTCGAGGAACTGCAAAAATTGCATACTAGATATATTAGTATGCCCGAATATGCAGGAGTAGATCCAAATGAGACGTTAGAGCAACTAGAAGTTTTCTGGGAACGTAACAAAGGTAAATTTCAGAATGCAATTTTGTCAGAATATGAGTTTCATTGCCAGCTTTTTGGATATAATTTTTCAGGCAGAATCGACCGCATAGATAAAATTCACGAAAAAGAAATTGAAATAATAGACTATAAAACCGGGAAAAAACCTGAAACGGAAAAAATATTGAGACAACTGGTTCTATATGCAGGTGCAATGCGTACAGAAGGATATATCCCCAAGAGATTAACGTTAGAACTTTTGGCCGAGAATGAGCCTATAACTTATGAAATAATTGGTGATAAACTTGTAACGCCACGTCAAAGGAAAGACGTTTTTATATCCGAAATGGAAAAATACTTGAAGGAAACATGCGCGGCTATACTTAACGATATTAAAAATGGCTTTGCGTACGGTGATGAGGACGCATGCAGATGGTGTCCCTATAAATTATTGTACTGTGGTCGAGACGAGAAGTAATGTTTTTCCGTTTCTGCGACTACGTATGAAACCAGCCGCCCACACAGCGAGCTCAGTGTAACCTCACAATCCACTTAGAATTTTTCTTAACTCGTTTTCATCTCTGTAGCCAGAAAATGCAGTAAACGCCTTACCATTCGTATCAAACACCGCTACAAAAGGCACCGCGTTGATTCCAAGTTTCTCCGATAACCCATTGTCCTTATCTACGTCCACTCTTACTATAACAACATTTTCGTCTTTTATCTTTCTCAGTTCTTCTCCGAGCATTTTACAAGGCCCGCACCATGTTGCAAAGAAGTCTATTATGGTAATTTTCCCCTTCGCTACCATGCCCAGAACTTCTTTGTCTCTGCTCGCTTTCGCAAATATTTCTCTATCTTCTTTATCCATTTTTTCTACCATCTTTCTCACACCTACCCTATATACCACAACCTCTCTTTGTTCTCTTTCCCGTTTTTCCTAAATTTTCTATGCACTTCATCCGACATCTCATCATCTATCTCATCATCTATCTCTTCGTCTATCTCTCTCTTTATCTCCCTGTCAGCCCTTCTCATCCTTAGAAGTGTTATAGCATCCCTGTCCTTCTTCCGCTCACTCAGAATCTTTTCAACAAGCTTGTCAAGGCATTTTTCTGTTAGAAGAGCGCCATCCGGAAGACTGAGTTTCTCAGCTTTAAACCATTTCATTAAATTCCTTTCCAGTTTATCTATCTTTTTCACTGGGCAGCCGCGCTTCTTGCAACTCACACATTTCTTATCCATCTTCTCACCCTTTTCTTTACACACATATTATGTCTCTGGGTGTATATATAATCTTGTTCGAATGGTTAGAAAAAATAACGAACTAATTAGATTTTGCTTTTTATCTGCTTCTCCAAACAAGTTGTTCGAGTACCCTCATCGAAGACCATTCTGATCTTTTCATGTCAAAATTTGTTTCTTTAATGGCTGCACGTGATTCAGTTACAAACTCCCAGTAGGTTTTACTACCTTTCCCTTTGAGCCATTTTTTCATCTTCGTATCCCACATTGGGAACGCCGTAGGATACTGAAAGTGTAAGAACTTGCTTGCTGCAATATCGCTTCCATTTAGTAATCGTTTCAATTTTTTGAAAGCCTCCTCAAATTCTTTCTTGTGCATTTCAAGTTTATCTCGTATTTTGTCTATGGCATCTAGGATTTTTTGACATTTCTCATTAAAATCTTTTACTCGTTTCTCAAGTATTGGTATTCTTGGCATCCAACTATAAACGAGCGCATACTTGATAAGATGATTATTTTTTTCTTTTTTAAAGACATCGAGGATCAAAGGATATGTAGCATAGTAAAACTTTTCTCGCCCATTTTTAGGTCTTATTTTCTTTTGTATTATTTTTCCATCTTTTTTAAGTTGCTTTCTCGCCCATTTATAATACTCAGAATATTTTCTTCTATTGCGTTTTTGTTTATATCCCATACCTCCTCCCAACCTCCGTCCGCTCCACCTTCACGCCCTTCACCAACTTCTCGAACATCTCAGGATGCTCTGTATGAACAGGATAAACAGTTTTTGGAGCTATCGTTTTAATAATCTCTGCTAGTTCTGTGCCAGCGCAGTGCCCGCTCGCGTGCAGCTGATGGAAATTCAGCCCGAAATGGTCAAGCCAGTTGTGCATGACCTCATCTTCAATATCTTCTTCGCTGAACGGCTCGCTCATGGAATGGATGAAATGGCTGCCCTTGTCAGGTCTTATGTCAATCAGTTCTGCAAACTGCATCAAGTCCAGATTTAATATTAGCTTAGATTGGTTTTTATGAACATAATTGCAGTCAACAGCATTATCTAAAAATGGTTTTTCCCATTTATAATATGTTTTCTTGGGACGGAGATAAACTAAAAGAGTATCATCTTTTGCGACGTCTGGGAGAGATAATTTCGGGTCGTCTTTCAGCCCTTTCACCTCATCATCACCATTTATTAAATGCGCTAGTTTCAACGAAATAACAAACTTCCGCCCTGTGTCTTTCGCAACCTGATAAAATGTTTTAAATCGGTCTACGTCGCGCGGATAAAATGTCGCAATAACAAGTTTATCAGTGTCTGAGATGATTTTTGTGCTTTCACTTCTCACACCTGCCTCTGTATGGTTTACCCTTCTTTCAGAGCCAACCCTTGTGCCTTCTGAAATCAATGCAACCGGTTTTGCAGCTCTTGCTTTTTTAATGAACTCTTCTGTCATATCTCCTCTAGGACCGTGCAGCCTCAAATCGCCAGTGTAAACGACAGCGCCTTTTGATGTGTGAATGATATATCCGTACGCGCCTGGTGTGGAGTGGTCTACATGCACAGGCTCAATTTCCATGGAGCCGATTTTGAGCTTCTTACCTGTTCTGAAGGTATTGTATGGGTGCTCTCCATATTTCATTGTGCGCTGCTCCTGAACCAGCTCCATTATCTGCTTTGTGCATTTTCCCACATGTACAGGGATGCGCTCATCTATGTACTCTATATATCTGATATGGTCGAAGTGCGCGTGCGTGAAAAACACAGCGTCAAATTCTGGTTTTGTGTATTTCAATCCAGTACCTGGGAGCAGGTCTTCGCGATACAAGCCCTTTAGTTTCGGTAGCAAGTCAAATTCAAATAAATCTTTTACTGGGCTGACTGAGCGCGGCTGCAGCCGATCTATCCAGTAGTCTTCGCCTACATTGAACGCCATACCAAAATCGAGCAGAATTTTTGTATCCTTATCTTCGATAACGATTTTGTTGCCGCCGACTTCGTTTACGCCGCCATAAAATGTTAGAGAAACCATATTACTCACCCGAAGTTAGAGTATATTCTCCTGTAAGTCACAATTATTAATTAATTTTGAGTGCCTACCATCAGGATAAACCTCTCCATATGAAAAGTCGAATCCTGTTATATTTATGATATCCTCTATAGTATTGATATCCGTAAAACATGGTTTTTTCACTTTTCTGAAGAATAGAATATGTTTTCTTACATTTTTAGATGCATTAATAGCTTCTTTTTCATTTTTTTCATTTAATTTATCGATATCTTTTAAGCAGGCTTTTTTAAAAGACTCTTTATACTCGGGACAATACAGTGTTGGATACCGTCGTGGATATTTAATTTCTATAGCATGACGTATTTTACATTGAAATATATCCATCTCGTTACAAGACTCAAGGATTACAATATCTATCAGCCCAGACCACTTACGTGGTTTATTATTAATCACCCATGGATACTCTCTATGAACTGTTTTTACTGCGTTTGGTAATTTTTCTAAAAGAACGGAATAGAAATAAGATTGTATATCTTCTTCTTTCCACCAAAACGCAAAATTCTTGAAAAAAACCCTATATATCTCCTCTTTGCATTTTTTGATTATCTCAATTTCATTGTTCATTTTTTTCACCATTATATCTCTTTTAATCTCCTTATCTCTATTTAATTATTTCCATCAGGCATATCCTTTGGTATTCTTCTTTCCATCCGCGCAGAGATTATAATTCATTACCGCACTACCCGCAACTTCCAATTCAGATGCCTCTATAAAGTCATTCATGGTTATCTCAATTTTTTCTGTTTTCTCGCTCCTGTTTGCAGCCATTCTTGCGGCGACAAGCACCGCATTTTTTATATTTCCACCTGAAAATGGATATCTCTTTGCTAATTCTTTAAAATTTACATCCTTTGAAATAGGTGCATTTTTTGGAATATGCATTTGCCAGATTTTTTCACATGCATCTTCAGCAGGTAACTCAAATTTTATTTTTAGATTGATTCTACGTTCAAATGCTCTGTCAAGATTCGTACTGAGGTTTGATGTGAGTATTACGATGCCATTAAATTTTTCTATTTCCTGAAGAGTTATATTTATAGCCCTATTTAACGAACTATCTACAGAAGTTGGACCTCCAGTTCGTCTACCCAGTAAAGCATCAGCTTCGTCGAAAAGTAGCACAGCATCGTCCTTCTCAGCTTTTTTGAAAACCTTTACTATATTTTTTTCTAACTGTCCAAACCATACACTAACGACTTGTGAGTAATCGACTGTGTACAATTTTTTATTTAATTTTTTTGCAATTGCCTCTGCAGTGATCGTTTTCCCTGTTCCCGACGGCCCGACGAATAATATTACGACTCCGTTGCTAGTTCTATACCGACCGCCGAACCCCCAGTCATCAAATATTAGTTTACTATATTTCACTTGTGCAATCGCCTGCTCTATTAATTTATGCTGCTCCTTAGATAGTATAATCTCATCAAGATTGATTTTTGCCTCTGTTGGCAAAAAAACTTTGTCGTTAAAACGGCTTGTTTGTTCATCATATTCTTCATCCATCGTATGACCGTATATCTCCCGAATTGCCCATTCCTTGACAGAAAATTTGTGCTCCAACAAAGTACCGTATGGGTAAGTATCGCGGCAAATAATATCTTTCTTCCTGAGGTTACTGCTTTCATACAGGTATTTTCTGGTGTCTATGAAATCGGGATAAAAGTAAGATATTACTTCTAAAATATCTGCGCCAGAGCTTCGATGATAACCGGGTCGGGCATCCATTCTCAATAAATAGAGAATTATTTTTTCCTCAATATCATTCAATTTATGTTTCTCTATGAACTTGTCAAATTGTGGTTCAATTCCATTTTTTAAAGATAACAGTTTCCTAGAATATATGTTGTTCTCATAAGTTTTTATTCGTTCCTCTATAGATGCAATTTCTTTTTCTGTTGTGACAATTTGACCTTTTTCTGAATATTTGGCTATAAGTTTTCTTTCATTAATTAGCTCAACAGCGGTGTCAATTAGTTCAAATTTGGAGTTTATATATTCCAAGTTGGATTTATACGGCTGAATTTCAGATATCGTGTTAGAAGTGCAATTGTTTTCAATTATCCTACCCTGATTTTCCTCGTTCATATCTTCTCACAAGGATAGGTTGTACTTTTAAGATAATATACTTTTGGCAAAACAGTTTAACTTTTTATCGAACTATTATTCAAAATACGATCGTTTTCAACTACTTCTTCGAGAGAGTAAGTTCTATTTTATTTCCCTAATCCCTTTCCCATCTTCTCCAAGCATCTTTCATCCGTGAAATTCATCCTGCACGGCGTTATCGTAATCGCTTTATTGACCCAGTACGCATCCGTGTCTGTTTTATGTGATTTGCGCCCGGGTGCGCTCACGTTGACAAACGAGTTTTTTCTTCTCTCAACAGTATTCACGTAATACCCTGTGTCTATCATCCTGACAAATTTTATTTTTTTAGTTGGCTCGGAGGGAAAATTCACATTCCAGAAATCCGCGCCCATAAGACCATTTTTCAGCACCCAGCCGACGAGCTTACTCAGCGCTTTAGAAACATATGATAAGTCCTTCCATTCCGTATTACTTGAATGCTCCATGTATTTTGCATCTTCATTATGCGGCTTATAGCCAACCACTAATGCAGGGATACCTTCTGATGCAGCGTAATATGCAGCGCCAGCCGTGCCTGATACGAAGGTTGCGAGCGCGCTGATCTGCTC
>Ga0172364_10004270_pt1 | contig 11368 bp, 7 predicted proteins | sample LakKivSesite10cm_FD_114545 | JGI IMG/M metagenome (GOLD analysis project Ga0172364, IMG submission 114545) | Sediment microbial communities from Lake Kivu, Rwanda - Sediment site 10cm | ecosystem: Environmental > Aquatic > Freshwater > Lake > Sediment | place: Rwanda: Western Province, Lake Kivu... | reverse complement strand
TCCTTTTCTCACTGCAAGCCCGAGCCATTCGCCAGAGTTGATATTTTGGATACCAGGAACATTAAAGCCATCTTTAGACCCCCACTCCTGAAGCATATGCTTATAAATCATCCCATAGCTATTCCCTTTGCCCAGAAATACAGTGGGATGAAGCGCGGAGAATTTTGGCTCATTGCTGAATATATTCTGTCCAAGCGCATTATTCAAGTCTTTCATCATATCCCCGGTGGGAGAAATCAGCAAAGGATTTATACTATTAGCGGTCTGGAAATTGAGCCCATCCGCGCTTCTGGCTAATCCTATCTGATTTCTTGCCTCTAAAATTCCCTTATTTAGCCCTGCGGGTAAAGATGTCTGATGAGCGGTTCGACCAGGATTATTAACCAATAACCAATCCTGTGAAACCTGGTCATAAATTCCAGAGACAAACATCAAAAACACTGGCTTATTATCTCCCTCATTATATCTAATCAGGACCTCTGGTGAAAACGCGCCATAGTAATTAAAACTTGAGGGCATATATACACCTTCAATAGCAAACCCCATGGTTTCTAATAAATCTCCGATAAAACCCATTGTGCCAAAAGGCGGATGGCAAATTGTGCCTGCGTCTAAGGCTGGGCTTGAAACCCGGCTCCAATCAGTTGGGTCAGCTTTAACCCGGCTGACCGTGCTGGTCGCCACGCCGATTCTGGGCGCTAATAACACCCCCTGATTATCATCTAACGCGGTATAGACCGCATAATTAAGCCCTCCCTTGGAGTATTTCTCCCCCTTTGTTACCAGAGCTGGCTCCACATATTTAATAGCCTCATTGTTCTCAATTTCAGAAGAAAATTGATAATTGGTATCCCCCCATCTATTATCCAGGCCGGGTCTCTTACAGTCCCCTCCCGCAGCTAAGGAGCCTCGGTCCGGCGGAACTGCTTTGGGAGCATCCATCCAGCCCAATCCCGCATAATAAAGATAAAGCTGATTCCCGGTCTTAACTGCTTCTGGGGTAGCTATTTGATAAGCGTCAAAACCAGTCTTCTCCCTGGGCAAATAGAGCTGACTATCGTTTCCAGCTGCGGTGGTATTAGCAATTCCATCAGCTCCAGCTCTAACGCAGGGATAATCCGGAGCGCCAGTTCCAAAAAATACCTCTGCCCGGTCATCCCCTAAACTGTAAGTATTGCAGATGCCATCTGCGCCTGAGGTAATTTTCTCAATCGGCCTCTCATTTCCAGCATCTATGATGGTGCGGTTATCCTGCATTGGATAGCTATCCAATTCTGCATTATCACCAGAGCTAATAATTGATTGATAAGCCGAACCTTTATTCTTCGGGATTAGCTCAATATCATTATTCCGCACACAGCTTTGGTTGATGCCATTGGTGCCAGTGGTCAAAACATATTGAGCGCCATCCCATTTAATCCGGTCATCACCCATCATCCCTTGATACGCGTAAAGGGTAAAAACCGTTTTATTCGGGTCATAAAAACCGCCTTCTGGCTGTTTAGATGCCTCCAAGCTATAACAAGGATTATTTGAACTCTGATAATTCTCTAAAACATCATCTATGCCTTTATATTCCTTTACCTTGGTCTTTGACCAGAGCGAGTAAAGCTGGAAATAGCCATCCCCGCCCGGACATAACGCTAATTCCCCATTTATAGAACAAAGCCAGTCATCATAATGACCATATATATCATACCGATTAGGCTGGATAACCTTTATTATATATTCCGCTATGATGCCCCCATTAAATTGGAATAACCATTGCCAGTTGTCCACCTTGCCATCCAAAGCCCAGGCTGTGTCCAGAGAATTATCGCTTCCCGGTGAAATCGGGCAGGTATTGTCCAAACATCTGAAACTCAGAGAATTCGCATCCCACTCAATATTACCTATATGAGTATCCCCAAGTTTAGGTAATTCTAAAAAGGTCAAATTCTGGCTTTTCCCAATCAAATTCTGCTTCATCCCAGGAGAGAATTCTAAAAACGGACCTCCAATATATCTGTCAGGAACCCGGTAAAAGATATAGAAATAATCATTAGGGGTGTCTATTCCTCCATCTGGACGCCCGGAGATTATCCCAATCTGCTCCCCTTCATATTGATAAAGCACAATCAAAACATCCTTCCGACGGGTCTCCGTATCCCCAAAAAAAGCATTATCAGCCCCCACTGCTAAAGGCGCTAACCAGTTGCCCCCAAGCATAGTAATCGTGCCATTAGTATAATCAATTTCATAGTCAGTGTCTTCCATAAGCTCCGGCGAGCCTACATAAATTCCCAATTTTCTATAATAAGCCAAATACATAGAAACCACTTTAACCGTGCCATTCTTGATTGGCTTATGCTTGAGCTGGACTGTATCCTCCCATTTGAATCTAACATATTCCAGCCCCCCTCCGACAGTTTCACCGCCCACAGTGATTATTCCGAGCTGGTCATCTCCCTGGGTAACAGTATCTGCATAAAAAATGGAATTTACCAGGTTCTGGACTCCGGGCTGGTCAAATTTGCCATTTTTTCCCGCACAAATTCCCACCATATCGCCGTTATGGCATAACTCGTCATCCCCATATAGAAAATCTTGAACCGTGTTAAGCTTATTATCTGTTCCGGGTGTCGCTGAAACCTCATTTGACTTCCCTCCTAAGGCGCATCGGTCAAACCATTTTGCCATCATCAAAGGATTACATCTTTGACTTCTCCAGTATTCCGAAGGATTAAGCCCAATCTCATTGGTTAGCCATTCATCATCTCCAAGCAAATAAGCGCTCTCATCGCTTCCTACAGGAACCGTATTCCCCAATATATCTGTGCTACCATCACATAAAAGGTCGCCATTACCAGGCGCTTCAGTGTTCAGTAGGTTTATTAAATAAGGAATACGAATATCTGGCTCATTGTTCCCTTCAAAAAATGGTCCATAATAATGCAAACAATTTGGAAAATAAAAGGTATTTATCACTCCATCCGCACCGGTATTTATTGCCCCTCCGGACTGCTCGTCTCTCATTGGATAAGAATCAAGATTGCCATCCTTGCCAAAAGTAATACAAACCGTGTCCGGATAACCAACTTTGCCTTTAGTCTCCGCTGTTAAATTAGTGAACGCAGGGGTATCATCAGTCTCTGGAAGCGTATCACAATATCCGAATCTTCCGCTTGAGACCACTGGAGCATTGGGGTCCCCTGGGGCATTATTATCCAGGGCTCTTGGAACCAAGCTGGGCTGATTATTTTTAATGTTATCCATATTCCATTGAAGCCCAATAAGCCCATCCTCAGAATTAAGCTGAAAAATACCAGAGCCGACCGCAGCAAACATCCAGAGCGTATCCCCTACCTGGATTATGCTCGGCGCCTCATCCCCCATACTGGAAAGGTTGGTCCAGCCTGCTCCCTCTGCATTTGCGGAAAAGAACTCGCCATCATCAATGTTATCAATATTATCCACTTCCCAGTATTGCATCAGCCCATCTTTAATGCCCAAATAATATGGGTCATCAATCTTTCCACTTTGAATCGGGCAGATTTCATAAATCCCCCAGTCTCCTTCATCCCCTGAGCCAGCTATCCCATCGCAATCCGGAAGTTTATCCTCCACCAAGGTGCTGGTGTCATCTGGCTCAAAATAAGCGTCTTTATCATTAACTGCGCCAGTTTTAGTGATTGTGCCTGCTTTGGCTATCTTTGCGGTTGAATCAAAAGGAATCTCTACTACTGGGGTAGCTTCAAAAAGAATCTGGAAGGGATAAGGTTCGTTTATTAGACCTTGAGAAGGTATCTCTCTGGAATCGCCTGCTGAGGTTAAATCATAAATTTCTAACCAGTAATCTTTGCTTGGGTCGCAGACATAGCCAAGCTCTGGGTCCCAATTTTTTGAAAAGTCTATACCATATCTGGCGCTTATAACCGGGGTGGCTCCTGGCAATACTCCGGGCTCGGTCTCATAAAGTGAGAGCTGAATGATTCGGGAATTACTCCGCATATTTACTACCCGGTCCCCGATTACCTTAATTTTCAGAGGAATACGGGTTTGGGTGTCACCAGACTCCACGCCAGGGAGACGAGAATTGTCTATTAAGTCTGGAATTGGTATCCTCATCCAATCTTTGTCCGGGTTGCCAGTTGTAGAATATAAATTATTCACGGTAAGACAATTTAGCCCACCAAGAGTGCTATATGCTATCTCGGGTTGGCTGGGGTCTGAGACAAAATCTCCTGACTCCATAACCTTGGGGCAAGTTCCGGTATCATAACAATCACACACTACCCGGTAATAAGAATCAAGCACTGGAAAATTGGTATAATATAAAAACATTCTATTCTTCAAAACAATCGCTTCTGGATGGTTAGAAGCAGGACGAATTGCAAGACGGTTATTGCAAAATCCAAATGTGGTCTTATAATTTTTATAGTAAATCGTCTGGTCCGGGTCAGGCATTATAGGGTCAGATTCATCATAGCCATCCCCGCATTTGTTCACATTCCAATTCCAGAGCCAGGCATATTTGTGCTCATCAGGAATATCATCAGGAGAGCCAAAAAATGTCTCATAAGGCAGGTCTGTGACCCGATAATATATCTGTAGTTTGTCTGCTTTTTCATTGTCTTTTGCTAAATTATAAATCTTGCCATCCCCTAATTTATAAATCACGAACTTTCCATATTCCGCTGTGGTTTTGTCAGGAGAGGGCGCTAATATCGGGTCCTCTGGGTCTGCCATTCCAAACCCGAATTTCATATCCCCACATCCCATTGCCCAGATAATAAAAAGTAAAAGCAGTCCCAGCGGATATTTCCCTGTGCCAATTTTAAAATTTTGTAATTTTATAGTCCTCATATCTCCCTCCTTGTTCTCCTATATTTTTCGGTTAATGTAGCCAGGTAAAGTTTAAGCCCAGAGTCCAGATTTGCCCTTCAGTATGGTAATAGTAATAATCCTCAGGAGAAAGGGGCTGTCCCCAGTAGTCATAAGCTACGGTGTAATTCTTAGCAGGTATGTCAAAAAATTGTAAATGGACATCCATCGCAAACCGGTTATTGGCTAAAGGCCTCTCCAGACTGGATTTGCCCTTTCTATCAAAGCTTAACCCTAAGCCCATAGAATAAACATTGGCATTAGAATCAAAATCTGCTTTATAAAGCTCCTCTGGGTTGGGCGAATTCCATTCAAAATAACCACCCCGAATGGCTAACTCTCCATTTCTCTGCCTTATGGCCTGCGGAACAAACCTGATTCCTTTTAAATCCATAATATACTCTAACCCAAACCGATTTATAGTGACATCATTCTTGGGCTGAGGCGGAGTATAGCTAACACTGGCAATTGAAGATATATCTGGATTAGTATATTTAAGATATTCCCCGAATAACTCATCATAAAGCTCCCCATAGCCTATCCACTGTTGAGCCCAGGCAATGGTCAATTTGCCTCTTGGAACCGGAATATAAGCCCCTACTCCGAATTGCTGAATCGGAGGGCTACTTAATAGCTCATTTATCATTATCATTCTCATATCATCCATAATCCCTCCGCCTAAAATGGTAATCGGTATCCGAAGCCGGGCTTTGCTCAACGGCACATTCATATAGCCCAAACTTACATATTTCACGGGCCTAAACGCCACAGAAATAGCAAAATTAACTTCCTCTAATGAAAAGCCCAAACCAAAATTTGGATTCACCCCAGTAGCAGGCTCTCCGAGTTGCATCCCTAACATCCCGCTGATGATATTAGCGACATCCACCTGAATCTCATTAGTCCTTATCCAGAAATTAGCCACTGGCGCTATCCCAATGCCTAAGGTCTCATGAGCCTTTATGCCTACTCCTAAGCCCATTGGAATCGGTAAGGTCCCAGGGGAATACGCTGACCATTCACTGCCCACCGCCTTGCTCAACACAAACCCTAACCCAACTCTATCCCGAAGAACCTTCCGCGTCAGACCGAAAACCAAGCCCATTCCTTGGGGACCCTCATTTTCACCATTCACCAGCAAATCTGACTTAACAAAATTTAAAACCCCTAAACTAAAAGAATCATCACTAAACGCCAGAAAGGCTGGATTATATGCAACCGCATCTACCCCATCCGCAATTCCAACCATTGCTCCACCCATTCCTGCGCCCCGGGAGCTGACCCCAAACATCCGAGTATAACCATCGTTCATCCCGGTATTCTGCGCATATAAATGGCTGGAGAAAAGAAAAGTGAGAATAAACACCCCACGCCAGATTAATCTTTTTCTCATTTGCCCCTCCATCTCTCTATTTTTATTTTTACAAAAATTTTATAGATTTTAAAAAACTTGTCAAGTGAATTTTGTAGAGAAACCGAAAAAGCGTTCCCAGAGCAGAAAAAAGAGAGAAAAGTATTAGCGTCAAGAACCAGACCCGTCCAGCGCTGGTTAAAATTTTATGGACTGCATAATTTGCTTTTCAGGGAAAAAATTTTAATATACTTTTACCGATGCCAGCTTAAGCAGGTAAAGATATAATTTTATAGGAGGAAAAAAGGTGCATCATTTCCAGTATCAAGATGGAGAGCTTTATTGCGAGGAGGTGCCTCTGCGGAAAATCGCGGAAAAAGTAGGCACCCCTACCTATGTTTATAGCACCGCAACTTTAACCAGGCATTATTACGCCTTTACCGAGCCATTTAAAGAGATTAAGCCGGTGATTTGCTTTTCAGTAAAAGCGCTCTCCAATATCGCAATTTTGAGGCTATTTGCTAATTTCGGCTCCGGGTTTGATATTGTCAGTGGCGGTGAGCTTTATCGGGTGGAAAAAGCAGGCGGGGATACCTCCAGGGTGGTGTTTACCGGTCCTGCTAAGACCGAGGCCGAGTTGGTCTATGCGCTTTCCAAAGATATTCTCCTTTTCAATGTGGAAAGCGAGCCGGAGATGGAACTTTTGGACCAGATAGCTAAAAGACAGGGTAAAAAAGCAAGGGTGGCGCTGAGGGTTAACCCGGATATTAACCCAGAGACCCATCCTCATATCTCTACTGGATTGAGCGAAAACAAATTCGGGATTGAAGCCAATAAGGCTTTGGAGCTTTATCAAAACTGGAAAAAATACCACTCTCTGGAACTAATCGGAATAGATTGCCATATCGGCAGTCAATTGGTCCGACTGAGACCGATTGTGGAAGCCTTGACCAGTCTAATTGAACTTGTGGTTAGGCTCAAAAATTTAGGGCTGGAAATTAAATATCTGGACTTAGGTGGTGGATTAGGAATAGTTTATCGGGATGAGGAACCGCCTTTGCCCAAAGAATATGCTAAAGCCATTATAGCGGTTTCCAAAAAAATTGACTGTTCATTGATTTTAGAGCCAGGAAGAGTCCTAGTGGGCAATGCCGGGATTTTGCTCTTGAAGGCGCTATATTTAAAGCAAACCAGCGCGAAAAAATTTATCATTGCAGATGCGGGAATGAACGCTTTAATCCGACCCTCGCTTTATGGAGCTTATCACGAGGTTTTGCCAGTTATACAAAAGACCCCTCAAAAGAATAACATCGCGGATTTGGTTGGTCCGATTTGCGAGAGCGCAGATTTTCTCGCCAAAGACCGACCCTTTCCGGAGCTAAAACCAAATGAGCTACTCGCAGTAATGAGCGCAGGCGCTTATGGATTTGTTATGTCCAGCAATTATAACTCCCAGCCCAGACCCGCGGAGGTTTTGGTCTCAGGCAAGGAATTTTATGTAATTAGAGAGCGAGAGGGTTATGAGCAATTAATCACTGGCGAAATCATCCCAGATTTTTTAATCAAAAATAAAAGATGAAGCTGAAATTTTACAAATTCCAAGCCACTGGAAACGATTTTATCCTTCTGGATAACCTAAAGAAAAAAACTCCCCTTAATAGATTGCAAGTTATGAGGCTCTGCGACCGCAGATTGGGAATCGGCGCGGATGGAATCCTCTTTCTTCTGCGCTCAAAAAATCCAAAAGCAGATTTCCGAATGCGAATCTTGAATGCAGATGGCACTGAGGCAGAGATGTGCGGAAACGGAATCCGCGCCCTGGCTAAATATCTTTACTTTAAAAAGCTCACGAGGAAAACAACTCTCTGGATAGAGACCCTCGCGGGTTTAATCAAAATAGAGAAAAAAGCCAATCTCTATCGGGTGGCGATTGGCAAGCCTACATTTTCTCCAGAAAAAATCCCGGTAAAAAGCAGAAACCCAGTGATTAAAAAAAAGATAAAAGTGTTAGGTCAGGAACTGAAGATTAGTTGCCTTTCAGTGGGAAATCCGCATTGCATTATTTTTGTAGAAGAGGTGAATAAAATCCCTATTAAGCAGTTGGGACCGAGAATTGAGCATCACCGCTTATTCCCTAATCGCACCAATGTTGAGTTTGTCCAAATGCTTGCGCCTAACCAGCTCAAAGTCCGGGTCTGGGAAAGAGGAGCAGGCCAGACCTTAGCTTGCGGAACCGGCGCCTGCGCCTCCCTAGCTTGCGCTCATTATCTTGGTCTGGCAGATAATCAAGCTGAGGTGCTTTTGCCCGGTGGAGCCCTAACCGTGGAACTGCTGGACGATATTTGTTATCTGCTCGGTCCTGCGGAACTGGTCTATACCGGTGAATTTGAGCCTGCGGAATTCAAATGATTTTACAAATTAGCTGAAATTGATTATAAAAAAGAAAAATGCCCTGGAAATTGACCATAAACATTATTGAAGGTCCTTTAACCGGTGAGCGGTTTGAGTTTGTCAAGAACTCAGTGCTTATTGGCAGAAGTAAGCGCGCAGATTTAGCTATCAATGACCCCGCGGTAAGCGCAGAACATTGCAGAATCAAATTAACTGAAGACACCTTTGAGATTGAAGACCTGAACAGCAAGAACGGCACATTTGTCAACCAGCTCCCCATTTCTCATTCCTCTTTAAAGAATCAAGACCGAATCCGAATCGGCGCCAGCGAAATTGAGCTCAGCTTTGCGCAATTGACTGAAAAAGAGGCAAAATCCGCAATCATTTACCAGAATGTATTTATCGCTGGATATACTCAGGAGGAAAGAAAAATTTTGGGAGAGGAATTAAAGACCAATTTGATAGCGGATGAAACTTTTGATTTTGCCACTGGAGAAGAAGCTCTGGTAGAGATAATTAAATGGTTTGAAAAGCATCAGGCGCCCTGGCTCTTAATTTTAGACCTGAAAATGCCGGTCATCAATGGCATCAATACCGCTATCTCTCTAAGAGCCTATGAGCGAGCATACCAGCGAGCCGAATCAGTGCCTATTGTCTTCTTTTTTGACCCGCCAGATACTGAGGCTTTTCGCAAGGTCTTGAGCTTCTGCGCACCCGCAATGCATTATCCCAGAAACTCCCAGAACCATACCTTTGAATATCAGGCTCAGCTTTTGGCTAAAATCCTTGGCCAGACCCCGGTCGGCTAAATGGTTTTTTTAAAATTCCGGCTTCCAAGCCACCAGGTCCTGAGAGGTCTGCCTCAGCCGGTCGCAAAGAGTTTGGGTGAATGCCTTATAAACCTTTGCGGAAAGTTTATAATCGGACTCCAATAACTTCTGAAATCCCTCCCGGGGAATAATTAAACAGATGACATCATTATACGCGCTCACCCGAGCGCTGGTCTTGGCATCCTCCACCAAGCTCATCTCCCCAAAATGCTCCCCAGCAAATAACTTCACCAGCTCGCTCTCCAAACTGCCATCAATCTTGCTCACCACCACAGTCCCGCTCTTTACAATATATAGCGCCCTACCCTCTGCGCCTTCCTCAATAATAATAGACCCCGCGCCATATTTCTCCTCCTTCGCAATCCTCATAAACCGCTCCAACTCCTCATCCTCCAGCTCCTTAAAAAGCCGAATGTTCCTTAATAATTCCAGATTTTCCATTACCCCCTCCTTCCTGAAGTTGAATTAAAATTTTAAATCCCTATTCCTCAACCTGTATCACCACCACCGCTATATTATCCTCCCCTCCTCGCTGATTAGCAAGCTGAATCAATTTTCTGCAAGCAAGCTGGGGCGGATGCTCCAGCGCTAACTTGGCTATCTCCCAGTCCCGAACCCCGCCATATAAACCATCTGTGCAAAGCACAAACCGGTCCCCAGGACTTGCTCCCCCTCCTGCTAACTGAACCTGAACATCTGGATTTATGCCTACCGCTCTGGTCAATTCATGCTCAGAGCTATGAGTCATTCCTTCATATATCTCTATATCTTCTACTTTATTGGGCTTGGGCTCAGATAAAGAAGTATGGTCCTGAGTTAATGGCTGAGCGAGCTTTTTCCTCACTAAATACACCCGACTATCTCCGATATGACCAACATAAGCCCGCATCCCATAAAACCAGACCGAACTCAATGTCGTGCCCATTCCTTTGAACTTCGGATTCTCCTCCCCATATTGATATAACCGCCGATTAACCTCCCGTATCGCATACTTCAATGCCCGAACCGCTAAGGGAACCTGAGGACTACCTTCAAAAGCCGGGGTCACATCCTCATCCAATCTCATCTCCCCGATAATCTTCTCCAGCTCCTCTAATGCCATCCGACTCGCTACCTCTCCATAAGGACCTGATTCCACACCATCCGCCACACCAAAAAAATTCAACCTCCGATTTATTAAAAAACTATCCTGATTCAACCTCCGAACCCTTCCCTGCTCAACCACCCCAGCAGAATTCAATATCAATTCCGACATTATTTAGCTCCGCTCATCTTGCTGACAATAAATTCAAAAACCGTGCCACCTAACTTGATTCTATCCCCACTCCTTAACCTCGCCTGCTTCACTGGCTTATCATTAACCAAAGTCCCATTAGTGGACGCTAAATCCTTAATGAAAAAATCCGGCGAATAATAATAAATCCCCGCGTGCTGTCTGCTCATCTTGGAATCGTTCACCATAATTTTGCAAATTTTATCCCGACCAATAGTGATTGGCATCTCACTAATCTGATACCCTTTCCCGGGCTCCGCACCTTCTATCACCCGCAATAAAACCAACAAGTCATCTGGAAGCTTTTTAACCTTAGCGTCTTCTCCTAAGCTGGTAATCTCCTGCTTGTCCGGCGGTAAAGCAAATAATAACCATCTCCAGCTTAAGCTCATCTCTACCATCTCTCACCCCTTAACTATGTAGTTCACAAATATCCTCATCCAAAAGCACATAATCTCTCGCCACCCGAAGCCCTTCATATTTATTCTTACTCCAGATCCTTGCATATTTCAAATTCTTTGCCAGCTCCTTATGAATGCTATAAGCAAAATCCAAAACCGTGGCGCCCTTAGCCAAGACTACCGGGTCTGTTAAATCCGGCTCCTTGCCCGGACTCTTGGTATAAACCCGAACTATCTTCAATAATTCAAAAATCCGCCT
>Ga0172364_10004268_pt1 | contig 11369 bp, 8 predicted proteins | sample LakKivSesite10cm_FD_114545 | JGI IMG/M metagenome (GOLD analysis project Ga0172364, IMG submission 114545) | Sediment microbial communities from Lake Kivu, Rwanda - Sediment site 10cm | ecosystem: Environmental > Aquatic > Freshwater > Lake > Sediment | place: Rwanda: Western Province, Lake Kivu... | reverse complement strand
TCTGTAAGTGCCTTATTTCTAAGGCCTTAAAAATAACTCAGAACGGCTGTAAAGAGCACCAGTAGCCAGAACTGAGCCAGCTTTATCCTGCGGTTCTATAATATCTCAGCTTACATGGAAAAAATTTTCGCTCCATAGATTCTGTAACTACAAGGACTAAGAAAAAGGTGGCGAAGTTTGCGAAGAAATTTCTGACTTTTGGCTTTACACTAATTCGCAAGACCAGTAAGTTGATACCCTGTCTTTCTCAACTATATGTTGTTATATTTTAGGTCATTATTCAATATATTGTGGTTATAATCTTGCCGCATGGAGGCGTGCAAATGTCTTATAACTTCGAGCCTCAAAACCCATTTAGAGCCGAGAAATCGCCGGGCAAAACAAGCGTGGATACTGCCGAGTCGAAAGGGCTGAGGATAGAGCAGGTCTTTTCCACACCTGGTGTGCACCCCTTTGAGCAAATCGAATGGGAGAGGCGGTCGGCCAAAATCACCGGTGACGATGGACAGGTAATCTTCCAGCAAGACGACATAGAAGTGCCTGTATCCTGGAGCCAACTGGCAGCGAAGGTTGTGGCCAGCAAGTACTTTTATGGTGATCTCGAGACCGGCCAGCGAGAACACTCCGTAAAGCAGCTTGTCCATCGTGTCTGCAAAACAATCGCGGATCGCGGCAAGAAAGATGGTTATTTCGCCACCGAGCAGGATGCCGAGGCATTCTATAATGAATTAACCTGGCTGTGTGTGAATCAATACGGGGCGTTTAATTCGCCGGTGTGGTTCAATGTGGGCCTTTACGATGTTTATGGCATAGCTGGCACCAGACACAACTTCCGCTGGGACCCGCAGCGCAAAGAAACGGTCGCCTGTGAAAACAGCTACGAATACCCGCAGGCATCAGCCTGTTTTATCCAGAAAGTTTTGGACTCGATGGAAGACATAATGCGGCTGGCTGCCAGCGAAGCTATGCTTTTCAAGCACGGCTCAGGAACCGGCACAGACCTTTCTACTCTGCGAAGCAGCCGGGAGAAACTTTCCGGCGGTGGTAAACCATCAGGGCCTTTGAGCTTTATGCGGGTTTACGACCAGATAGCGGCGGTGATTAAATCGGGCGGGAAAACACGCCGGGCCGCGAAGATGCAGTCGCTCAAGGTCGGCCATCCGGACATCAAAGAGTTCATCACCTGCAAGGCTGAAGAAGAAAAAAAGGCCTGGGCACTTATTGAGGCCGGCTACACCGGCGACCATAACAACGAGGCGTACAGCAGCGTGATGTTTCAGAACACCAACCTTTCCGTGCGGGTGACTGATGAGTTTATGCAGGCGGTGGAGAAAAACGCAGCCTGGACCACATACGCGGTAACGACCGGGCAGAAAATGGGCGAATACTCCGCCAGGGAGCTGATGGAGCTGATCGCCGAGAGCGCACGTATATGCGGCGATCCGGGTACACAGTACCACAGTACCATCAACCGCTGGCATACGTGTCCTGCCTCCGGGCCGATCAACGCCTCGAACCCGTGCAGCGAATATATGTTCATCGATGATTCAGCCTGCAATTTAGCTTCGCTGAATCTTATAAAGTTTCTCAAAGAGGATGGCTCTTTTGACGTTGCCAGCTTCAAAAAGGCGGTTCGGATATTCATTATCGCTCAGGAGATTTTGGTTGATAACGGCAGCTATCCGGACAAGGCGATTACCGTCAATAGCCATTTATTTCGTGCACTCGGCCTGGGTTATGCCAATCTTGGCTCTCTTATAATGAGCCAGGCACTTCCTTATGATTCCGACCAGGCAATGGCACTAGCTTCGGCAATCAGCGCGATAATGACGGGGGCTGCTTATGTGGCAAGTGCTGAGATAGCTTCTATGAAGGAGGCATTTGCCGAATTCGACAAAAACCGCGACGCGATGCTGAAGGTTATCGGCATGCATCGTCAGCACGCCTGCGATATTCCGGAGTCTCATTGTCCGCACTATTTGCGTGACGCCGCCAAAGATGCCTGGGATGAGGCCTTCGATGCCGGCTCAAAAGTGGGCTTCCGCAACGCCCAAACAACGGTTCTTGCTCCGACCGGCACCATCGGCTTTATGATGGATTGCGACACCACAGGAATTGAGCCGGATATAGCCCTGGTTAAATATAAGCTACTCGCGGGCGGCGGAATGTTAAAACTGGTCAATAGAACCGTGCCAATGGCTCTTGAGCGACTGGGCTATGGCACTAACGACATAAAGGCCATCTGCGATTACATAGATGAAAAGGAGACTATCGAGGGGGCGGAAAAGCTCAATCCGAGCCACTTGCCTGTCTTTGATTGCGCCTTCAAGCCGCGGAACGGCAAAAGGCACATCCATTATATGGCGCACATAAAGATGATGGCGGCGGTCCAGCCTTTTATATCCGGGGCTATAAGCAAAACTATCAATATGCCCAAAGAAAGTACCACGGAAGAAATAATGGTCGCCTATATACAAGGCTGGAAGCTCGGATTAAAATCAGTGGCGATTTATCGCGATGGGTCAAAGAAGCTTCAGCCTGTCTCCACGCAGAAGCATAAGGATGCACGGGCTAAAGCTGCTGCCGAGACGTCGGCTCCGACGCGGCCGTTCAGGCGTCGGCTGGCGGATACTCGCCAGAGTATAACGCACAAATTTTCCGTCGCTGGACATGAAGGCTACCTGACGGTGGGGCTATACGAGGATGGGCAGCCTGGTGAACTATTTATCACCATGGCCAAGGAGGGCAGCACCGTCGGTGGCCTTATGGATGTTATTGGCACTTGCACGTCGATGGCGCTTCAATATGGTGTGCCGTTGTTCACCTTGGTGGACAAGTTCCGTCACGCTCGGTTTGAGCCGTCGGGGATGACCTCGAACAAAGACATACCCTTTGCCAAAAGCCTGATCGACTATATCTTCTGCTGGCTCGGCTGCCAGTTCATACCCGGCTACGCTGACAAAAACATCCCCAATAGGGCGGCAGCGCCCACCACGCCGGAAAGCCAAAATGTCACCACCGCCAGAGAATTGGTGGAAAAGACCAGAGACCTGGCCAAGAAAATCGCCGAGGCAAAAGCCGGCACAAAGGCTAAAACAGAAACGCCTGCTCGGATAGCGCAGGATTTTGCAGATTTGGTGCAGGGCACTGATCGGCTCGCTGCTGCCTCGACAGGCATCAGCACCGACCCGGCTGAGCGAATAGGGGTGCTGGTAGGCTCATCGGTAGCTGACCCATCTGAGGCATTTCAAGCTGAGGCGAAGGTTTTGCAGCAGTTTAACGCTCAATTCGAGCATTTTGGAGATGATGCTCCTGCCTGTGATGTTTGCGGCTCGATAACCGTCCGTAACGGCACCTGCTATAAATGCTATAACTGCGGCAACTCAATGGGCTGCTCGTAATTCGTCGCTCGTGGCTCGTGACTCGATTCTGGAAGGAAGTAAAGAATTCTTTTATTGTGTTAGGATCAAATACAAGAAAGAACCTTGAGATAAAGAAAGACTTTAAAGGGAGGCGCAGTGCTTCCCGGGTATTGATAACCTCTATTCGGGCTCATACGGTCCCAGATATGTGAGGTGTATCATGGCTAAATTAGTTAGCCGCTTAGTACCAGGGTGGCGCGTCCTTGAACTGAAGCGTATTGAAGGGGAGAAATCCTATCGGTGGGCTATTGCTGGTTCAAGTTTTAATACGTTGCAGTGAAATGGAGACAAAAGTACCAGAGCGGCCATGCACGGTAACGCAATTGGCAAAGATAGTCATTTGCATGTTCGTATGGCTCTGGCGCGCCTCCCTGTTTATTTTAACTCAGAACACTTCAAAAAACGACTAATGCGTGGCATCCTCAAGCGCAGCTTGGGTATGGTTGTTAACTGTAAGAGTTCTCAGCGTTGTTGAAGAAATGCCTTGCGGAGGTTGATTTGCTCACAGGGAATGGTAGAGTATCCCCTCAGAAATTTCTCGAATTTTGCTGCTCAGAACCTGGGAAGGGTAAGTAATTCGATGGCTGGTGTTTTATTTGATGCTTATCCGCATTGTGTGATAATCCTGGATGATTGCCGGAAGGCATTGGCTAACCTTAACGGCGGTGCTGACCTGATTGTCACCTCGCCTCCTTATGCGGATGCTCGAAGAAAACACTACGATAGTATTCACCCAGACGATTTTCCAGCTTGGTTCAAAACTTTTCACGAACTTTTCTGGAACGCTTTGAAAGAAGAAGGTAGTCTCGTTCTCAATATAAAAGACAAAGTTGTCAATGGGGTGCGCCATCGGTTTGTCTGGCATACAATTGAAATGCTCTCTTCTCTAGGTTGGTTGTGTATAGATGATTACATCTGGCACAAGCCGAATCCTATGCCAGGCCGATGGCCAACGAGGTTGCGCGACGGATGGGAGTATTGTTTCCATCTAGCAAAGTGTAAAAGACCCTATATGGATCAGGATGCTGTGCGCAAACCCATCGGAGAGTGGGTCAAGACCCGGCTGGCCAAACTTAGTGAAAATGACCTAACGCGCCAGAACTCTGTCAACAAAAGCGGCTTTGGCAGAAACATATCTCGGTGGGTAGGCCAGAAAACTGTGCTGCCGTACAACGTCCTTAGTTTGCCGTTGGTCGGCGTGAATAAAGGGCATCCTGCGGTATATCCACCCGAACTGCCTGCTTTCTTTATTAAGCTGCTTTGCCCTGCCAACGGTTTAGTGGTTGATCCGTTCGCTGGCAGCGGCACAACAGGTATCGCAGCAATGGAACTTGGGAAAGATTGTGTACTAATAGATAACAATGAGGATTATGCCAAGCTCGCTTTTGAGAATCTGCAAAACGCCAGGAAAAATGCAACGTTCCAGGTAGAGCTTTTGCCAAGCGGCGGTCCTGTCGGTTCAGGGAAACCTTCTCTGTTGGAGGCTTTGTTGAGAAGGCACGGGCTAACAAAAATGCGACTTACGAACACAACAAGAGAATTGGAAGCAAGGTTTGTGCGTTTGCAGAATGATGACCCTGCCTGTGATGTTTGCGGCTCGATCACCGTCCGCAACAGCACCTGCTATAAATGCTACAACTGCGGCAACTCCATGGGCGGCTCATAATTCGTCATTCGTTGCTCGTGGTTCGTGACTCGGTTTTAATTGGTGGATCAGGAGGTCCAATCGATGGGCGCACTGAGAAAAATAAGGAGAGAAGCCGGTTGGAAGGCCAGCGAGAAGTATGCAGTTGAACCGTTGCAGCCGAAGCATTCTTCCGCTGGAAGAAAAATGTCCGAGGTGCTGCTGGATTTTGCTCAGCCGCTTCTTGATACTGTTGACGATGAGGCTTTTAGACTTGCTATCGTCTTTGCTGCATTTTGCTGGAACCTTTCTTTTTTATCGGAACAGGAACAGCAGAAGAACTTGAAAACCATGGTTGATGAACTGAGTAAATCCGACCCGCTCATACGCACTGACCTTAATGCGTGGGCCAGAGCATTCTTGGAGCGCAAAAAGGATTTCTTCGCGGCTGACAGAAGGATCGTTGTAAATTACGAAGTCGTTGAAGAAAAGGATAACCATCATTTGTTTGTAATGTCAACTTTGGTGAAGCCTTGATTGCGGTAACTCCCTGGGGTGGTTTTAGTTCGTTGCGCCTCCACGACTCTCTCATTCCAGATCAGCGTGTCATACGGAAAGCGCAGTCGTCCGGTCTCGGCATGACAACCATTGTAGATACCTAAAAGATGTCGCGGAAGGAAAAAGCCTGCAAAATGTACCGGACACCGCCTTGTTTTCACTTCCTACGCGGAACACCCTCTAGTTGCTTCCGCAGCGAATCTGTCTTCGCCGTTTGGACCATTCGAATGAAGGCTTTGGGATTGATGATCTTCACACCGTTATCGTTCGTAAAGGCCGATTGAAAGAGAAGAACTTTCATTTGTTCAGGAGATAATTCCGGCCGGATTTGCCAGCCCATGGCCAGCACACCGGCCACGTATGGAATCCCCCAACTAAGTCCTCCCCGTCCGTAATACTGATAGCTGGGACGGTCGGGTTCTTCCTGTCTGGCGACCGTTCGAAGGGACGTCGGTGCCATCAGATTGTCCGGATTGTAGCGATCAGGCAGACCCGGATATCCAGGCGTACACTTCGCCGGGTTCTCCGGATCATGGGGGTCACACCAGCAAGAACTGATAAAGCCGTTGTGTTGCGAAGCATCCAGGACCAGTATGCCTTCTTTCTGAGCACGCCTGAATGCTTTATCCCATTGGGCCCGGTTTTTCTTGAAAGGTGATTCCGGACCGGAGGGTCTCGCGGATACGGAAACCACCCGGATCCTTTCTGAATCCGGCAATCCGTGATTGTGCCCCATGATCCAGTCCAGGGCCTCCGCATAATAGGCGCTGTTGCCTGTCCAGGACGGAGCCGCCGCATAAAACACACACGCCTCCGGCGCGGTGCCACAGTGCGTTCCTACCAGTAAGCTCGTCACCGCAGTTCCATGTATGGTGTCTTGTGGATAGCACCCCACATCGTGGTAGGCCACCACCTTTCCTACAAACTCCGGATGAGTCAGATACATGGGTTGGTCAATAATAGCGACGTATACACCCTTGCCGGTAATGCCCCGGCGATGCAGCTCGCGCACACCCAAGCCGGGGTTCATGCTCTCTTGCAACCGACGCTCGGGATCGAATCCTTCGGGCAGCCTATCCCGTGGAGGCCAGAGAGTCTCCTGGTTGAATGTCAGGGTATCCAGGATGCCGCCTGCGTCACGCAGGTCACAGGCGCGCAGATCATCACCTCGTACATCCATATACGCCTCGACGCCGGCGCGAGGATCGCGTCCGGCCTGAGAAACACGGCTTTCTTCGTCAGTCCTGTTGGTCTTCTGGATTTCAGAGGGTACTTCTTGACGCACCCCTCCCTTGTGACACCCGACAATCAGAATCCCGATGAGAGCCATAAGGACCGCTGTTGCGTGTTTCATTTCTCAGCTCTCCCAATTCATCGACACGGGAACTTGGCAGCCGCACGTGCTGAGGACCGGCGCGACCGTTTCAGGCCGTCGCCTCGCTCTTGTAATAGTCATAGGCGGGTAGCACCGTCAAGAGGGTGGTGAACAGGCTGGGTGGCCGCGCCAAGTAAAATGTCAGGGACGCACCCCTGTTTTCCGCTTCACGTCCGGTTCTTCTCCGCCCTCGGACTTCTACAGACGCTCGGCTCATTTCGGCCTTTCCAGGTTCGTCCGACCCCATAGAACTCCAAGTCATTCACTACACCTTCGTCAGGTATTATGGCCGCCACATAGGGAATGGGCAAGCTAAAATTGACCAGCGCCTATCTGGGTGCACCTATGTTCATCCTTCGGCTGCGCTCGGAGCTTGCCTTGAGCCTGCCGAAGGGACGGCGTCTGTAGCAAAATAAAAAATGGATTCCCCCCTTCACGGGAATGACAGACCAAACGAGACACCAGCGACGGGTCACGACCGACGGAATTAGAAGTTTCGCTCGACAAAGCCGGTGTCAACTCTATTTTTGACATAAAGGTTATGCGAAAGGATATCTAGGCAGACGGGAATCGTAGTTCTGATCGGCTCAACTACGAACTCCCGCAAGGCCCTTTTCATCGTGGCGATGGCTTCGGCTCGCGTCTTTTGATAGACAATAACCTTGGCAATCATCGAATCGTAGTTCTTCGAGACAGTCCAGCCCTGGCAGACGTGCGTATCGACTCGAACGCCGGGACCGCCTGGCAAAATTAACCTATCAATCGTGCCCGGAGAAGGGGCAAAATTGTTTGCAGGGTCCTCGGCGTTAATTCGGCACTCAATGGCAACACCAGTGTGCTTGATATTTCTCTGGCTTAAATTGATAGTTTCGCCGCTGGCGATCCTTAGCTGCCATTTAATCAAATCATGGCCGGTAACAAGTTCGGTGACCGGGTGCTCGACCTGGATTCGCGTATTTACCTCGATGAAGTAGAATTTCTTATCCTGGTCGAGAAGGAACTCAACCGTTGCGGCGTTGACATATTTGGCTTCTTTTATGAGTCTGATCGCAGCAGTGCAAAGCTCATCTCTGGTCCGTGCATCCAACACCGGACACGGCGATTCCTCAATCATCTTCTGATATCTTCGCTGGATCGAACAATCTCTCTCGTAAAAGTGTAAAACGTTGCCGGCCTTGTCGGCTAACACCTGCACTTCGACGTGGCGGGGCTCGGGCATAAATTTTTCCAGATACACGCTGCCGTCGCCGAAGGCCGCTTCTGCCTCCGCACGTGCCGCATTGAAAGCCGAGCGGAGACTGATGTCGTTGTGCACTACTCTCATGCCGCGTCCGCCGCCACCGGCAGCAGCTTTAATAATCAGCGGATACCCGATCTTGTTTGCCAGTTTTATCGCTTCGGATTCGTCTGCGATGACGCCGTCTGAGCCGGGCACGACCGGCACATCGGCTTGCTGTGCCACTCTGCGGGCCTGGACCTTGTCGCCCAACAGCCGCATCGCCTCAACAGGAGGGCCGATGAACGTTATTCCGCAGTCCTGGCAAATCTGCGCAAAGTTTACGTTCTCGGCCAGAAAACCATAACCTGGATGGATGGCTTCTACATCGGTGATCTCGGCGGTACTTATGATGTGTGGAATATTCAAGTAACTTTCAGCACACTCAGCCGGGCCTATGCAGACCGCTTCGTCGGCGAACTGCAAATATGGAGCGTCCTTATCCGCCTCGGAATAAACCGCTACTGCTTCAACGCCAAGCTCATGACAGGCACGGATAATACGCAGTGCTATTTCACCACGATTTGCTATCAGGATTCTGGAAAACATATCCTTGTATATCGTATACCGTATGTCGTGTTGCGTATACCACCAAAAATTTCTTTACGCAATACGCATCACGCACTACGCACAACGAGTTAATCTGGTTTGACTCTGAACAGAACCTGCCCGTATTCGACAGCCTGACCGTTAGTTACCAGTATCTTGACAATCGTACCAGCGGTATCGGCTTTTATCTCGTTCATTACCTTCATGGCTTCGATTAGGCAAACCACCGTCTGCGGCTCAACATGCGTGCCAATCTCCACGTAAGGCTCCGAATCGGGGCTGGGCGTGGCATAAAAGGTCCCCACGATAGGCGACTTTATGTCAACCAAGTTCGGTTGTTCCTGGGGCTTGGAAACCGGCATCTCAATCATTCCTCGGCCTGAAGGTGCAGGCCCATATTCGGGCTGAAGCACTGCCGATGCAGGGGTGATTGGTTGAGCCTGGCAACGCTTAAGAAATATCTTTTCGTCACCATGCTTTATTTCAAGCTCAACCAGCTCGTTTTGCTCCATTATCTCAACGAGCTTCTTTATTTTGTCCAGATCGCTATTTTCCATCTCGGCCATGACCACATAAGTATAGCTGCAAGAGACATCCATGCAAACAATTTCTGAAATACGCCCACCGAAGCATAAAACCGAGTCCCTGGCCAGCAGTATGGATTTAGTGGAGTCGAGTTTCGGATGAGTGGGTTGGTATATGCCCAAGACAGTAACAAAACACGCAGACATTAAATGCAGCTTTTGACCTTGCCCGGTTGATGTTGAAGCTTATGCCGCACCGGCAAAAACAGAGCATTTTGCGCGTTTAATCTTCGCAATAAAGATTATCAGCACAAACCTGCTTGACCGTCGCTGTGCTGGTGACGGCTAAGCATTAAGCAAGAACTTCAAGAAATGTGCCTGCCTACTCTGTTGTTAGCCGCCAAGCTTTTCGTATACGTGTGTGGCCTCAGTTTGTTCAACCGGACGAACAAGATTGTCAGAAGTCAAGGTGACTTTGAACCGGACATCGCCAGCTTTTATGCCTGTGACCACTACCCGCCAGGTGGCGCTACCTTTTGGTGGAAGACTTTGTAGCGGCACAAAAGTCACTGTGTTGCCGACTCTTGATCCGGAAGTTGCGCCTACTGCCGAAACATACTGGAGCTTATCTTCCAGGTCACAAGTAATACGGATGTTGGTGTCAGCCGCTGTGCCTTCGTTAGTTGCTGTGATTACATAGGTAGTGCCAGCGCCTACTTCAACCGGATCATCAATGTCAACGACTGCCAGCCGTACCGCTGGTATCCCGGAAATCGAGGTTTCAACCGAGGCAGTTACCCCCTCAGCACAATATGCTGTGGCAGTGGCTGTATTCATTAGCGCACCTACATCTATCGGCGTGTAGGATAGACGCATCTGTTTGGAAGCATCGGGCGCAAGGGTGCCCAACTCCCACACTACCTTTGAGCCGGAAAGTCTTGCGCCGGAAGTAGCTTCCACAGAAGTTGCTCCCGGCGGAATGTTGTGCTCTACAACGGTGTCTCTGGCGGAGCCATCACCTTTATTGGTCACCACTATTTCATAAGTCACCGACCTGCCAAGATACTGCCGTTTTGGACCGGTGTTGACAATAGTCAGTTTGGGCTGGCGAACAGTGGTTACAATCGCCGCTGATTCAGACCTCAAACCTGAAGGCGTTCCAGCAAGAGCTTTATTAACATACACGCCGGTCTTGGTAGCCTGTACTCGGGTGGAGAATTGCCTGGATTGACCTGTCGGCAGCGTACCAGCATCAAATATCAGTTCCTTCTTGCCATCGAGTGTCTCCAGCCCCGCTGGAAGGACATATACAATTTTAACGTTCCGGGCTATTCCGCTTCCAGTGTTGGCTACGGTAAATTCCAACGGAATTGGATCGCACAGCAGGACTTCGGCCGGGGCGGTTACACTCAACTCCAGCTTAGGCTGAACAACATCTACGTCGGCGTAGGATCGGCTAAGCTGGGTGACGGTAGTACAATGCCTAAGCGATTCTCTGTCGGTAGCTGTGCCCGTGACATCAATCTGCTTGCTGGCTTTGGGCCCAAGGGAATCCACTGTCCACATAAGCCTGTTACCTTCTTTTCTTGCTGCTGGATAAGCGCTGGCAAATCTAAAATTACTTGGAAGGTCCTCGCTGACGACGATGTCGTTAAGGGTTAAATGCGTCAGATTAGTCACTTTGATGGAGTAGGTAAACTGGTTGTCTATCTGGACTTCCTTTGGCATGATTTTGTCCACTTGGATGGTGGCATAGTCTGAGGACGGATAGACCATCGAGACTACATGTGCTCCCGACTCACCCATCGATACCAGCTCTGGCTCGAGGCCCACAGGTGCCAATTCCACTGGAGCGACTGCTATGCGCCCGAGGTCCCTGTGCCAGAGGAAAGTCTGTGGCGTTTGAGCAACTATCGCTTGCGGCTTTTCGGCTACTGTCGGACGTTCGCCGTTGTAGCAACCAGATAGAGCAACAAGCATTAGTACGAATAAGGTAGTCAATAGCCTTTTCATTGCACCTCTCCTTTCGTATCTTGAAACT
>Ga0172364_10004267_pt1 | contig 11369 bp, 9 predicted proteins | sample LakKivSesite10cm_FD_114545 | JGI IMG/M metagenome (GOLD analysis project Ga0172364, IMG submission 114545) | Sediment microbial communities from Lake Kivu, Rwanda - Sediment site 10cm | ecosystem: Environmental > Aquatic > Freshwater > Lake > Sediment | place: Rwanda: Western Province, Lake Kivu... | reverse complement strand
GCGTGAATCTTGTCCTGGTCGATGTAGTTGGGGAGACTGAAAGACCGGTAGAAGGAACCGTAACTCCGCTCGATCCGGTGGTAATTCTCCTCCTTGGTCTCCTTTTCCATTTTGCGCTCGCCCTGGATGATCAGCGTGCTGTCCTCAATCTTGATCTCGACGTCCTTCTCGTCTATACCGGGGACCTCAGCCGAAAGAACGAGCTGGTTCTCGTCCTCATAGATGTCGACTGCGGGAACCCAGGAGCTTGAAATCAGATCCTTGTCCTCGCCGCGATGAGTCACGACATCCTCGAACAGCCGATTCATCCTTTCCCTCAGAGTCATTATATCCCTGAAGGGATCCCATCTGATAATCGCCATTTTTTACCTCCTTACTGAAATTTTCAGGCAATATTAATATAATATCTTAGCGTACTTTTGTCAAGTATTTTTAAATAATATTTTTAAAATATCTTATTTTTTTGAGCTTCTCTTTGATCCAGAAAAGCTATGGTCTTCTTTTCTGGCGGCCCCCGATGAGAACGGTCGCTTCCCCCCGCGGAGGCTTTGCTCCGATTTCCTTTTGGACCCGGGTTATGCATCCCCTGATGAACTCTTCGTGGACCTTGGTCAATTCCCTGGCCACGACCGCCTCCCTGTCCCCTAGTGCCTCCAGGGCTATGGCGAGGAAATCCTTCATCCTCCTCATGGGAAGATAAAAAACCAGAGTCCCCTCTTCCTCCTCAACCGATTGAAGCAGCCGTCGAGTTTTTTCTCTTTTAGGGGGAGGGAAGCCAAAAAAAAGAAAGCGGTGGGTTGGAAGCCCAGAGGCGGAAAGAGCGGCAATTGCCGCCGATGGCCCGGGAACCGGCACGACCCGGATTCCGGCTTCAACGGCCTCCTTGATCAGTCGATAGCCGGGGTCCGAAATGCCAGGTGTTCCGGAATCTGATATCAGGGCAATGTCTTTCCCCTCTTCAAGCAAGGCGAGGATTTGCGGGATCCTCTGTCCTTCTTTGGGCTGGAAGTAGCTGAGGAGCCTTTTCTGAAGGCCATAGCGGCTGAGAAGCTTGAGAGTCCGGCGGGTGTCTTCGCAGGCAATGGCCGAAACCTCCCGCATAACCCGGAGGGCCCGGAAAGTGAGGTCTTCCAGATTGCCGATGGGTGTGGCGATAACAAAAAGACAGCCTTTCCCAGGGCGTGAAGCCTCTCTGTCCCCCATTCGGCTATCGATTCCGGTCGTAAGAATAGAGAAAATCGTGGCCGATCGTCCGGGCCGAGATTTTGGCGATCGGCGGCATCTTTCTCTTGAACTCCGAGTTTATCAGGAGAGTCTCAATCCTTTTCACTGCGTCCTTGCCGAAGCCGGAAGCGATGACCTCGTCCGGGGTCTTTCTCTCGTCGACGAGCTGGTAGAGGATCCGATCGATCTCCTCATAGCTCAACCCGATCTCGCCCTCGTCGGTCTGACCGGGCCAGAGACCGGCGGTAGGTTCTTTCTTAAGGATTCGCGAGGGCAGCCGAAGATGTGCGGCTAAGGCACGGACTTGCGTTTTGTAGAGGTCGCCGAGGGGATTGATGGCGCAGGCCATGTCGCCGTGGATTGTCCCATAACCGATGAGGAGCTCCGTTTTGTTGCTGGTCCCCAGGACCAGGGCTCTTTCGATAACCGAGTGGTCGTATAGGATCGACATCCGCTCGCGGGCCATTTTATTCCCGATTCGGATCCGGTTATCGGTTGGATACTGCGAAAAATAAGCGTCCACCATCGGGGCGATGTCGATCAGGCGGGTCGGAATGCCCAGCTTCCGAGCCAGGAGACGGGCGTCCTCGACGTCGCGGCCAAAGGTATTTTTATAGGGGAGGATCATCCCCAGGACGTTTTTTCTTCCGATCGCCTTGGCGGCCAGGGCGGCGCAGACAGAGGAATCCAATCCGCCCGAGAGTCCGAGGATTCCCTTGCGGAATCCGAACTTCTTGAGTTCTTCCCGGATAAACGCGCAGAGGACCTTTTCGACGAATGGTGCGTCAATCTTCATGGGTCCCCACGATTTTTTGCAGGGAATGGAGAATGACCTCGGGACGGTCGTCCCGGAGGAATGTCCATTTTTTTCGGGCTGCACGAATGTCCTCGAGCGGAAGGTCCGCTATGACCAGGGCTTCTTCGGCCTCAGCGGCCTTGACCCGGCGGCGGCCGTCGGGACCGAAAACGAACGAACCGCCGGCAAAGGCTTTTCCGTCCTCGAATCCGGCCCGGTTGCAGTAGATGACGAAGGCGGTTGAAAAAAAGGAGATGGTCTCGCCCATGAGCTCCCACATGCGGCTCGTCGCAAAAGCGTTGCCGGCCGTCATGCCCCGGCCCGGAGCGGCGCTCAGCACGATGATTATGTCGGCCCGTCCGGCCAAATAAAGGTATCCGGCTCCAGGGCTTAAAAAATCCCGGCAGATCATGAGACCGGTCTTTCCAAAACGGGAGGTGAACGTCTGGAAGGTTTGGCCTCGGGCGAAGAACTTGGCTTCTTCAAACATCCCTCCGGTCGGCAGGAAGGCTTTGCGGTGGATATGGAGGATCCGGCCGGCGGAAAGATAGGCCGCAGAGTTATAGAACAGGCCTTTTCCGCGCTCTTCCACAAACCCCAGCGCAATGTCGATCTTCTGACTGGCCAAAACCAGTTTCCGGAACTGCGGGTGGTTGTCGGGCTCGAGGGCGACGTCCGGCACAAGGTCCATGAGCGTGTAGCCGGTGAGGCTGAGTTCGGGAAAGACGACGAGGTCGGCGTTTTTCTTGCGGGCTGTGGCGATCGTGCGGAGATGGAGGTCCAGGTTTTTTTCCACATCGCCGAGGTGGGGGGAAATTTGCGCCAGGACTGTTTTCACGGTAGAAAATTAGCACAAATGCCGGGCAAATGAAAGGGGCGGGCCGAATCCCGCTTTGAAAAATTCCCCGTCTTGAGGTATAAATATAAAAAGGATAGATTCGGCATGCAGCACATCGCCCTCCATCTGAGGAAAATCCATTTTCAAAAGCTGACCGGGCAGCTCGTCTTCAAGCGGGGTGCCGTCGAGAAGCAGCTCTTTTTCAGGGACGGCGACCTGGTTCTCGCCAAAACCAATGTTCCGGAGGAGAGACTGGGGGAGATCCTGTTCAAGCTGGGAAAAATCTCCGACCAGGCCCATTCCGAATTGGGGCGTTATGTCAAGCCCGACCAGACAATCGGCAAGTCGCTCGCCGAGAAAGGCCTCACCTCCCAGAGGAATATCGATGACGGGATCGCCTACCAGATGCGGGAGATCACTCTGGGCCTTTTTCCCTTTTTCGACGGGGAAATCCATTTCGAGGCGAAGCCGTCGCTCGAGGGCCAGGAAATAACCACCCGGGTTAACATTCCGTACCTCATTGAAGACGGCATCCGGCGGATGAAGTTCCATCCCGAGATTCAGCGGCACTTGGAGAGAAAGGCGCCTTTCCCCAAGAGCCGGGCCCTTGTCCATCTTCTGACTGAGGAAGAGAAGGAGATGCTGGAAAAGATCAGGGGCGGCGAAGAATCCGGCGCGCTCTGGCGGGAGCTCAAATACAACTCCGATTTTTTCTGGAAGAGCCTTTACCTTTTCTACTGTCTGAACCTAGTCGATTTCAGGGACAAGGACCAAATTCCTGCAGGCGATGGGGACGAGGAGGAAAAAGCGGCTGAAGCCGTCCGGGCTTCCTCTGAGGAGAAGCTGCAGGACGTGATGGCGTTGCACGACAAGATCGGAGAGATGAGTTATTACCAGGTGCTTGGAATCGGAAAGCAGGCCTCCGAGGAAGACATCAAGAAGGCTTATTTCCAGCTGGCCCGGAAGTTCCACCCCGATCGGTTCGACCGCTCCGTCTCGCCGGCAGAGAGGGTGAAGATCGAGGACGTTTTCGATAAAATCACCAAAGCCTATCACACGCTGACCAATCGAGAGCTCCGCAAAGTTTACGATATCCGAATGCCGGCTGCAGGGGCCGACAGCGGCACAAAGGATGTGCTCAAGAAGGCCGACACCAAGTTCCGTCAGGCCAAAACGCTCTACAGCCAGGGCCGGTTTGAAGACGCTGTCATCCTGCTCGAGGAAGTCGTCAGGCTGAACCGGACAAAAGGCACCTATTTCCTTCTCCTGGGACTTACCGAGACGAAGATACCAGCCTTCCATAAACGAGCCGAAGAACATTTGCTGAAGGCCATTGAGCTTGAGCCCTGGAACCCCGAGTGCTATGTCGGACTGGGCATCCTCTACAAGCAGGAGGGAATGAACCTGAAGGCGACCAAGCAATTCCAGAAGGCGCTGGAATACGACGCCGAACACGAGACGGCGCTGCGGGAACTGGCCGCTCTCGGCGGCGGGAAAAAGAAGACGGGCCTCAAGGGCTTGTTGTCGATGAATATCTTCGGCTCGAAGAAGAAGTGAGCCGCACCTAGATTTGCCCGATGAGTTTCAGGAATTGCTGTTCGTCCAGGATGGCAATGCCCAGCTCGCGGGCCTTGTCCAACTTCGATCCGGGCGCTTCTCCGACGATCAGATAATCCGTTTTGCTCGAAACGGATGAGGTCACTTTCCCCCCCAGGTCTTCGATCACTGCTCTGGCTTTGTCTCTCTCCATGCTGGCCAAGGTGCCGGTGAGGACGAACGTCTTGCCCACGAACGGCCGGGCGCCGCGTTTGGGTTCCCGCGACTCAAAATTGAGTCCGGCCTCCTTGAGTTTCCGGATGAGAGCGGCGTTCTCCGGTTGCCGGAAGAAAAAGAGGATGCTTTCGGCGACCTTGGGCCCCACGTCTTCAACCTCGGTGAGCTGCTCGGGCGAGGCCGAAGCCAGCGCGTCGAGAGTCCGGAAATGGCGGGCCAGGCTTTGGGCCAGACGCTCGCCCACGTGGCGGATTCCCAGGGCAAAAATGAGAGATGCCAGATCCCGGCTCTTGGAGTTTTCGATCTCGGTCAGCAGGTTCTCCGAGCTCTTTGGTCCCATTCTCTCCAGGCCCACCAGGTCGTCAAACCGAAGCGAGTAGAGATCGGGAATGGCCCGGACCAATTTTTTCTCGAGCAGCTGGTCGACGAGCGCATCCCCGAGTCCCTCGATGTTCATGGCCCGGCGAGAAGCGAAATGGAGGAGCGATTCCCGGAGCTTGGCCGGACACGACGGGTTGGTGCAGCGCGAGATGACCTCGCCTTCGGGCCGGAAGGTGGACGACCCGCAAACGGGACAATGGTCCGGGAAGAGGAACTTCTTCTCTTTTCCGGTTCGTCGGTCCTTCATCACTGCGACGACCCTGGGGATGACGTCTCCGCTGCGCTCGATGAGAACCCAATCGCCCACCCGGATGTCTTTGCGCTTGAGCTCGTCTTCGTTGTGGAGGGTGGATCGGGTAATGGTCGTTCCAGACAGGCGCACGGGCTCGAGGTCAGCCACTGGAGTTAGGGCTCCGGTCCGTCCGACCTGAACCCGGATGTCCAGAATTCGCGTGGTCGCCTGGCGGGCCGGGAACTTGAACGATATCGCCCAGCGCGGTGATTTGGCGGTTGTGCCGAGCGCGACCCGCTGATCGGCCGAATTGACTTTGACGACGATCCCGTCGACGTCGTAATCGAGGCTGTCTCGTTTCTCCTTCCATTCTTCCCAGTAATCGATCACCTCCTGGAGGGTCCGACAGAACCGCGAGTGCGGGTTGGTCTTGAAGCCTTCCTGCTTGAGCTTGGTGAGACTCTCCCACTGGGTCCGGGGCTCCTTTCCGTCGAGATAAATGTAATACATGAAGGCGTCGAGCCGGCGGCGGCCGACTTCCCGGGAGTCCAGGAGGCGGATGGATCCGGAGGCGGCATTCCGGGGGTTGGCGAACGGCGGCTTTCCCTGGTTTTCCTGTTCCCGATTGATCTCACGGAACGACTTGAAGGGCAGATAGACCTCACCCCGGACCTCGACTTCGCGCCGCTCGCCGATCACGAGAGGTAAACTGCGGATTGTTTTCACATTGGCGGTGACATCGTCCCCTCGGAGGCCGTCGCCGCGGGTGAGCGCTTGCACATATTTTCCGTCGCGGTAGAGGATGGAGGTGCTCAGTCCGTCGATTTTGAGCTCGGCTACGTATTCGATGCGCTCACCGGGAAGGAGTTTGCCGACACGGCCCTCAAACTCCCGCAGTTCCTCCACCGTGTAGCAGTTGTCCAGGCTGAGCATCGGCAGCCTGTGGGCGACGGTCGGAAACCCCTCGACCGGCTTTTCCCCCACTCTCTGGGTGGGAGATTCCGGCGTTATGAGGTCGGGGAAGCGTCGTTCAAGCTCCTCGAGCTCGCGGACGAGCTCGTCGAACTCGAAATCGGAGATCTGGGGATTGTTTTCGACGTAATATTTTTTCTCGTGGTACTCGATTTGTCGGCGGAGCTCGGAGATCCGGCGGCTGGCCTGGGCGTGAGACAAAGACTCGGACACCTTTTTCATCCGCCGGACGGACTGTCTATCTTCGGAGTTTATTTGATCCCGAGTCTCGCCTTTGTGTCATCGAGCAGCTTGTTGAACTTGGCGATGGCCATGTTCTGCTCGGATTGGAGCTTCTCGAGGACTTTTTTCTCGGCTTCAATGCTGGCCAGGAGGCTCTTCATTTCGGACTTTTCGCTGTCGCTCAGGTCTTCCTCGTCCTTATTCCCGAACTTGGTGTTGTAGGTTTCGGTCAGCTCCTCGATCTTTTTCCCCCGGGCCTGGATTTCGGTTACGGTCTCGTTGTACCTCAGCTCCTTGTTATTAAGGAAGAATAGTGTCTCGGCCAGCTTCATAGCTTCTTGGGACTTGGGGGCATAGGTGAAGCTCGCTTCGAGGAGATAGCGGATCGCCTCGTTCGTCGCCGCCGGGTTTGTCTTGGCCTCTTTGGCCATGATGATTCCGATGTTGTAGGCGATCTCTCCGCTCTTCTGCCGGCCGTAAATCTCCTTGAACAGAGCCAGGGCTTCGGCGTCCTTGTTGTTCCGGTAGAGCGATTGGGCGTAGATCACCGCGATGTCGTTGTCCTTGGTAACGGTGTAGGCCGTCTTGAATGCTTTTTCGGCCTCGGCATAGGCTTTGGCGTCATACAGCGTTTTTCCCAGCTTCTTGATGCTGGCCAGGATTTGGGCGTTTTTCAGCAGCGAATAGGAGTTGGAGTAGGAGTCGACCGCGCCCTTGTAATCTTTGGCTTTTTCTTGGGCCTGACCCATGGTGAAATAACCGGCCCCGATGATCTTATTCCATTGAGCGGAGCTCGTGGGGCTTGCCTCCGTCTCCTTGGCTTTGGCGGCCTTAGCCACTTCGGTGACTTGGAGGGCGTAGCTTTTGGCCTTATCCAGGTTTTGGCCCGACTGGGTGTAGAGGGCAGACAGCTGAAGTAGGACCTGGCACTTTGTCAAGTCGTCCAGACCGCCCAAAGTTAGGGCTTTTTCTCCGTAACTGATAGCCTCGGCCGGGGTTTTGCCGGGATAATTGAGAAGGGAGAGATTGGCGTTGGCGAAGTTTTCATACTGGCTCCCCTTGCCTCCGCACTTCGCCAGGAAGTCCTTGAGAAGCTGGGCCTGCTGGCCCGGATTCTTCTCGGTCATCGCCCGGATGTAGGCCTCGTCGCACTCGCTTTGACTGAAGAGCGGCGCGAGAAGGAGTGGAATTATCGCGATCAAAAGCAACGGTTTCAGCCTCATTGCTAACCTCTCAAAAAAATTTTTAGCATAATACCAGGAAAAAATCATCCGTGTCAATACAATTACGATTAACCCAGAGCAAAATCTGTGCCAACCGGGGACATCCCCCAAGGTACCACCCCTTTCTCCAACACGGCTCGGAAAACCAGGGGTGGCACCTTGGGGGATGTCCCCTTTTCTGCTAGAATAAATCTAATGAAGCGACGAGCAGTCTCCAACCTCCATTCTGTGGGAGAAACCCTGGAACTTCCGCTGCAACGCCGGATCAGCCTCAGCCGCCACTCAAGCTTCCGGATCGGCGGCCCGGCCGATTTCTTTTTCTCGGCCCGCTCCATGAAGGAGCTCGTCTCTTGCCTGGAGTTCATCCGTGAACGCTCGCTCCCATATTATGTTATCGGCTCCGGCACCAATATGCTCTTTGACGACAGCGGCTTCCGCGGCCTCATTGTCAAAAACGAGGTCCAGGGCATCAGCCGGCTCAAGGATGAAGGCAGGATCGATGCCCTGGCGGGGACCCCTCTCTCCGACCTTGTCGCTTTTGCCCTTGATAACAGCCTCGAGGGAATCGAGTTTGCAGTCGGAATCCCAGGGACAGTTGGCGGGGCCGTTTACGGAAACGCCGGGGCCTGGGGCTTGTCGGTCGGCCAGGTGCTCGAGGAAGCCGTGGTTTTTGACGAGAAGGGCAAAGAGTTCAGAGTCGGGAAAGGCTTCTTCGAATTTGGCTACCGGGATTCAATCCTCAAACGAAGGCATCTTCCTCTGATCGAGGCCGTCTTCAGGCTTCGAAAGGGGGACCGGGGACGCATTCAGGCACGGATGGATGAATTCCTGGCGAAGAGAAAGTCGCCCTGGCCATCGGCGAAGATGGCCTATGCCGGGAGCTACTTCAAGAACCCTACCTTGCCCGACGGTACGAGGGTTGCGGCCGGCGAGCTGCTTGACAAGGTGGGAGCGAAGGAGCTCAGAAAAGGAGGGGCAGCCGTTTATTCCGGCCACGCGAACTTCATTCTGAATTGTGGGGGTGCCACCGCCGAGGACATCCGAGCTCTGGCCCGGACATTGAAGGCCCGGGTCAAACGGAAATTCGGGATCGAACTCGAGGAGGAGGTTGTTTACCTTCCAGCCGGTTTTTCAATGCTTTGATCTTTTTTGGAGAAAGGCCGGACTTTTTGGCGATCTCTAGTCCGATCAGACTGAGATTCCGGTAAGCCTCTGCATATTGGGGCAAACGCTTGAGCGCATCGAGATGGGTTCCGACCGTTGCCGCGTCGCCCCTCACCAGCGGACCCGTCAACGCCCTGATGGTGTCAAGATTCTTTACGTTTCGTAAAGTTCCTTCGAGAAGCGGATAAAGAATCCGCAGGGCCCGATTTCTCGGAAGTCCTGCCCGCTCGATGAGCCGGGCTGATGCATCAGTCAGAACGACGAGAAAATTGCTGGCGAAGCTCAAAGCCGCATGGTAAAGGGGCTTGGCGTTTCCGGCTATGATTAGGGACCGGCCGCCGAGCTGACGGACGAGACCCCTGGCCAGAGCGATGGCTTTCTTGTCTCCCTCCAAGCAGAACGAAATCCTGCGAAAGTGGGACGGGGGCGTTTTCTTGCTCGGAAAGGCCTGCCCCGGATGGAAAGACGCGATGAGCGCGCCTCTTTTTCTAAGCGGCTCGAGGACTTTCGAAGAGAAAAGGCCGCTCGTGTGAAAAACGGTCTTCCCCCGCCAATCGACTCGGCTCCGGGCCAGCCTGAGGGCGGCCCTCTGGATCTCCTCATCCGGAAGGCAGAGGAATATTACTGTACCTAAGCGGGCCGCGGCTCCAGTATTGGTCATCGCTTTTCCCTGGCCAATGATTGCCCGGCTCTCCTCGGCGGATTTTGTCCGTCGGCAGGTCAGCGCCCGAATGAAGTGTCCTTTTCGGGCTAGGGCTCGACCCAGAGAAGCACCCAGTCGTCCCGCTCCGATGATGACGACGTCGGCCATGCCCCTCCTAAAGGAGGAATGTTTCCCCAGGTTTGAGGACGATGACTTCGGCCAGCGGGCCAACCCGCCGCCTAAATTCCTCCGGGTCGGCCGCGACAATGGGGAAGGTATCAAAATGGATCGGGATGACACGCCGGGTCTGAACGAATTCCACCGCCTTGACAGCCGAAGGGATCCCCATCGTGTAGCGGTCTCCGATCGGGATGAAGCTTAGGTCCGGGCGGAAGAACTCGCCGACAAGCTTCATGTCATAGGTCAACCCCGTGTCGCCGGCATGGTAGAGCCTCCGGCCGTCGAGCTCCACGACGACGCCCGTGGCATTGCCCTTTTCGGCGGAGTGGTGGGCGACGACCATATGGACTCTCACGCCCCTGACCTCCACTGTCCCGCCGATGTTCATGCCCTCGGCGGCGATCCCCTGCGACTGCGCTTCCACAGCGATCTCATGGATGCCGACGAGGACGGCGCCCGTCTTTTTGGCCAACGCGAAGGCATCACCCAGGTGGTCGCCGTGGTGATGGGTGACGATGATCACATCGGCCTCCCGGATTTCATCCGGAGAGGTGGGGCAGGCCGGGTTGCCGGTCATAAAGGGATCGATAAAGACCGTTCGCGAACCCTTGATTTTGATGGCCGAATGGCCGAGCCAGGTGATCTCCATTTTGCACTCCTTTGCCGAAATTTTGGCTCAGTCTTTTATGCGTTCAATGACGGCGCCGAGGCGCTTGAGCTTGTCCTCAATTTTTTCATAGCCCCGGTCGAGATGCTCCACATCGTTAATAATCGTCTCGCCGCCGGCGATCAGTCCGGCCAGGATGAGCGAGGCCGATGCCCTCAGGTCGGTGGCCATGACCTCGGCGCCGGAAAGAGGCGTTTTCCCCTTGACGATCGCTTTGTCGCCGCGGACCTCAATGTTGGCGCCCAGGCGGAGGAGTTCGTTGACATGGGAAAAACGCCGGTCAAATATCGTCTCCGTGATGATGGATGTCCCTGATGCCTGGGTCATGAGCACCATGAATTGGGCTTGCATATCCGTCGGGAAGCCGGGATAGGGCGAGGTGGTGATGTCCTGAGGTTTGATCTCGGGGCGACCAACGACCCGCAGGGTGCGGCTATCAACGGTTTCGATGGTGGCCCCCGAGACTCTGATCTTTTCGACAATAGAATCCAAGTGCTCGGGGCAAACGCTTTCGAGGATTATATCGCCCTCGGCCAGGGCTCCGGCAACAAGGAAGGTGCCGGCTTCGATCCGGTCGGGAATGATCTCGTGGGTTGCGCCGCCGAGTTCTTTGACTCCGCGGACGCGAATGACCTCCTCGCCGACCCCGTCGATGCGGGCGCCCATCTTGATGAGGAGTTCAGCCAGGCTGACGACCTCGGGTTCCTGGGCGCAGTTGCGGAGAATGGTTTCGCCCTCGGCCAGGGTGGCCGCCATGAGCAGGTTCTCAGTTCCTCCCACCGTCTTTTTCGCAAACTGGATCTCGGCCCCGCGCAGGCGCGAAGCTTCGGCCGTTATGTATCCGTGTTCGAGAGTGATGGAGGCTCCGAGCTTCTCCATCCCGGCGATATGGAGGTTGATCGGCCGCGACCCGATCGCGCAGCCCCCGGGAAGAGCTACGATGGCCTTGCCGTAGCGCGCGAGCAGGGGCCCCAAGACCAGGATCGATGCCCGCATGGAGCGGACGAGCTCGTATGACGCTTCGGGCGAAATGATCTTCTTCGACCGGATCGAT
>Ga0172364_10004266_pt1 | contig 11373 bp, 11 predicted proteins | sample LakKivSesite10cm_FD_114545 | JGI IMG/M metagenome (GOLD analysis project Ga0172364, IMG submission 114545) | Sediment microbial communities from Lake Kivu, Rwanda - Sediment site 10cm | ecosystem: Environmental > Aquatic > Freshwater > Lake > Sediment | place: Rwanda: Western Province, Lake... | reverse complement strand
GCTTGTGTTCCGTAAGTTGTGTCTTCATTTGACCTCCAAGACAACTGGATTCTGCGATTTATGAGGGTGCTTATCATCTGCATATACCTTTAATTTCTTTAAGATATCTCTTGCTAAAGGACCACTGGGTAACATTCGGCCTACCGCCAGTTTAATCAGCGTTTCAGGTTTTTTCTTAAGCAGAGTCTCCAGAGACACCTCCTTTAGGCCGTGCTGATAACCAGAATAACGGCGATAAACTTTCTCTTTAAGCTTTCTGCCTGTAACTTTAATTTTTGCGGCGTTTATCACAATAACACCATCTCCTGTATCTAGGTGCGGGGTAAATATGGGTTTATGTTTGCCCCTAATGATTACTGCTATCTTAGCGGCAAGCCTACCCAGTATTTTATCCTGGGCATCCACCAGATACCACTGCCTTTTTATCTCTTCTTTTTTGGCTACATATGTCTTATTCATAAGAGAATAAAGTATAACATATTTCTTACCTAAGTCAAATAAATTTTAATGAGCAGACAATTTATGGAGCACGAAGTGTGACATAAATTGTAGCTACTTCGTTAAATAATTTCCAGCATCTGCGAATTAACCCCTCACCCAGCCTTTGGAATGATAACGGCTGGAGCACTAAAATTAACTTGTAGCGTTTGCATACTATAGGCTGGGTGAGGGGTAAGTTCAGCCAGATAACTTATGTTCGCTTCGCTCCATAAGTTATGGCTTCACTTATATTTAACTTCAAGCAGGCAAAGCCCTTTGGCAGGCAGGGTTGGACCGGCAAATTTTCTATTTCTTGCCAACAATATCTTCTTTGCGCTACCTTCAGGCAACTTGCCCCTGCCAATCTCAATAAGCGTGCCCACAATATTTCTTACCATATTATAGAGAAATCCGTCTGCTTCAATATCTACGTATATTAAATCCCCCTCCTTTTTAATCTGAACTTTCTTTATCGTCCTTACTGAATCTTTTACCGAACTTCCGCAGGCCTGAAAGGCGCTAAAATTGTGTCTACCTAAAAGAGGCCGGGCTTCTTCCTGCATCAACTTTGAGTCTAATGGATGAGGATAAAAATAAGTTGTATTTCTTAAAAATGCCGAAGGATGCGTTCGGTTTAAAATAGTATAACGGTATAACTTGGATTTGGCGCAAAACCGGCTATGAAAACCTATAGCCACCTCTTCTATCTTAATAATCTTTATATCTTCGGGTAGATTACCATTTAAGGCCCTTTTTAACTTCTCTAATGTTATTTTTGAAGCAGTCTTAAAATTTGCTACCTGGGCCTGGGCATGAACCCCGGCGTCAGTCCTACCTGAGCCAATAATCTTTATTCTTTTCTGCAGGATTTTTCGGAGGGTCTTCTCTATTGTTTCCTGAATAGTCTTTTTCTGTACTCTGTGCTCTGTTTTCTGTACTCTGGCTTGGACCTGCCATCCAGCATAATTTGTGCCGTCGTATTCTATGGTTAATTTGATATTGCGCATAGAGAATTTATTTTTTCTTAAAAACCAATTTTATATTGGGTTAGGTATAGCAGGGCTATTTTATCAATAGCTCAGCTATCTGGATAGCATTTAGTGCAGCGCCTTTACGCAGGTTATCAGAGACAATCCATAACCAAAGCCCATTTTTTATAAAGGGGTCAGGTCTTATGCGGCCGACAAAAACTTCATCCTTTCCTTCTATATCTTTGGGCATAGGGTAAAGATTATTTTCGGGCTCATCTATTACGATTACGCCCGGTGCCTGAGAAAGAATATCCCTGGCTTTATCCGGGCCAAGGGGCTTGGCAGTCTCAATATATACTGACTCTGAATGACCAGTCCTTACCCCCACCCTGACGCAAGTGGCAGAAATCTTAATCTTTTTATCATGCATAATCTTGTGGGTTTCTCTGACGAATTTCCATTCCTCAGTAGTGTAGTCGTATTCTCCAAAGCCACCTATATGCGGGAAAACATTAAAACCCAGTTGCTGGGGTAAAAATTTATTTTCCAGATTCACCTGGAGGCTGGTGAATCCGCGAGAAACGATAATGGAACTCTCCTCTTTGAGCTGCTCTACCGCAGCCCTGCCTGCACCTGAAGCTGCCTGTAAGGTAGTAATAACCGCTCTTTTAATTCCTGCTTTTTTATAAATTGGCCATAAGGCCACAACCAGCTCTATGGTAGAGCAATTCGGATTGGCGATTATCCCTTTATGCTTTTTTACATCTTTGGCATTTACTTCTGGCACAACCAAGGGTACTTGAGGATCCATTCTAAAATCCGCACCATTATCAATGACTATTGCCCCTCTTTTGACTGCCTCTTTAGCATAGGTAAGACTTGCTCCTTTTTCTCCTTCGGTTCCGGCAAACAAGGCTATATCAATACCGTCAAAACCTTCCGGCGAAACTGCTTTTACTGAATATTTCTCGCCATCTACTTCAATATCTCTTGCAGAACGGGCAAAAACACGCAGTTCTTGGATAGGAAAATTGCGCTGCATGAGAACCCGTAACATCTCGATGCCCACAGCACCCACGCCTATCACGGCAACATTATATTTTTTTTGGCTCATCTTGCAATCCTAACTAATCTCGCTTGGTAGGGACAGTCCCCTTGGTTTCCTTCGGATTAGCTCTCTCCAGGGACAGTCCCTACTGTAGTGCTAATCTAGATATTTTACTACTAAATCCCCGACTTCAGAAGTTGAATAACCCATCTTTCCTGCAGCCAGAGATTTTAATTTTTTATTCACTACTTCTATTACTGCCTCCTCAACAGCAAAAGCAGCTTTCTCTTCTCCTAAATTTTGTAGCATCATCGAAAGTGCACAAATCGCCGCCAAAGGATTAATCACATTTTTTCCGGTATATTTCGGAGCACTTCCGCCAATGGGCTCAAACATGGATATGCCTTGCGGATTAATATTGCCTCCGGCAGCAATACCCATTCCTCCCTGAACCATCGCCGCTAAATCCGTAATAATATCCCCAAACATATTATCCGTGACAATCACATCAAACCACTCCGGGTTTTTTACCATCCACATACAGATTGCGTCCACATGGGCATAATCAGTGGCGATATCCGGATATTCTTTGGCCACTTCATTAAAGGTCCTTTCCCACAAATCCCAGGCAAAAGTCAAGACATTAGTCTTTCCGCAAAGAGTAACTTTTTTCTTTTTATTGCGTTTTCTGGTATATTCAAAGGCATAACGGATACAGCGTTCAATGCCTTTGTGCGTATTATGAGAAATCTGAATTGCCACTTCATCTTTTGTGCCTTTGTTCTGGAATTCGCCCATACCTTTATAGAGCCCTTCGGAATTCTCCCGCACCACTACAAAATCCACATCTTCGGGTTTCTTGTCTTTCAGAGGGCAAAAGGCCGCGTTATAAAGTTTTACCGGACGTAAGTTTATGTACTGGTCGAAGGAAAACCTTAATTTTAAAAGTAGTCCTGTTTCTAAAATCCCGGGTTTTACTTCTGGATGGCCCACAGCTCCTAAGTAAATGACAGAGTATTTCTTTAATTCTGCGATATCCTCATCATCCAGGACTTTGCCTGTCTTTAAATAACGCTTACCGCCGAAATCAAAAATCTTAGTTTCATATTTAAAGTTGTATTTTCGGCTTACAGCCTCCAGGACCTTAAGGCCTTCCCGGATTACTTCTGGGCCAGTCCCATCTCCAGGGATTACTGCTATTTTATGCATCTGGCTTATCTCCCAAACATTGCTTATCTCGCTCGCATTTAGGGTCAGTCCCCTTGGTTTTCTTCGAATCAGCTCTCTACGGGGACAGACCCTGCTGGCAAGTCTAGTGATGCTTCATATAATTTATCAAGCCGCCCTTTTTTATAATCTCCTCTAAGAATGCAGGAAAGGGTTCGCTTTTATAGGCTTGATTTGCGCTTAGATTTTTTATTATACCACTGGTTAAATCTATTTCAAGTAAATCGCCGTCTTTTATCTTATCCGCATCGTCTAATTGCAAAAACGGCAAACCGACATTTATGGCATTTCTGAAAAATATTCCAGCGAAACTGCGCGCAAGCACACTAGCAATACCAGAGCCTTTTAATGCCCGCGGTGCATGCTCGCGGGATGAACCGCAACCGAAATTTTTACCTGCTACGATAATATCGCCTTTATTTACCTTGCTTACGAAATCCGGCGCAATATTCTCCATACAGTGCTTACCCAGTTCTTTTTCGTCAGTACTCACCAGATATTTGGCAGCAATAATATCGTCGGTATTTATATCGTTACCAAATTTATGGACCCTACCTTTGATAATCATCTTATTAGTTTGGAGTCTGGAGTTGGGAGTTTGGAGGTTAGAATCCAATTTATAACTCCGAACTCCTAACACCGAACTCCTAACTCATCGGGATGTGTAATCCTCCCCTTTATTGCCGACGCAGCAGCTACAGCCGGACTGCTTAAATAAACCTCTGATTTTGGGCTACCCATCCTGCCCATAAAATTCCGGTTTGTGGTAGCCAGGCACCTTTCACCTTCAGCGAGAATTCCCATATGTCCACCTAAGCAAGGGCCACAAGTAGGAGTAGAAAATACTCCCCCTGCCTCAACAAATATTTCTGCCAGACCCTCTTTTACTGCTTCTAGATAAATTTTTTGAGTTGCGGGAATCACAATTAATCTTAAACCCGGCTTAATCTTTTTACCTTTTAAAATCCGAGCAGCAATCCTTAAATCCGAAATCCTGCCATTAGTGCAGGAGCCGATAACTACCTGATCAAGGGCTATATCCCCTAATTTTGAAACAGGTTTTACATTGCTGGGTAAATGTGGACAGGCTAGCTGTGGTTCTAATTTAGAAACATCATACTCGTATATGTTCTCATAATAAGCATCTTTATCGCTTTTTAAAGTTCGTAGTTCGTAGTTCGTAGTTCGTAGTTTTTTACTATGAACTATGAACTTTTGACTATGAACTCGTTTGATGAAATCAAACGCAATCTCGTCTGGCTCAATTATTCCAGTAACGCCTCCTGCTTCAATGGCCATATTAGACATAGCGAACCTGTCGTCCACACTTAATTTATTAATCACCGGACCACTAAATTCCATAACCTTTCCCAATGCCCCATCCACGCCAATCTGGCCTATGGTATAAAGAATCAAATCCTTGCCACTAGTCCATTTCTTTAATTTACCTTTATAGATAAATTTTATAGTCTGTGGCACCCTAAGCCAACATTTTCCGTCGATAAATGCTCGGGCTAAATCTGTGGACCCTACTCCAGTGGCAAAACTACCCAATGCACCATAGGTACAGGTATGCGAATCTGCGCCAATCACTAAATCACCAGGAGAGACTAAACCTTTTTCTGGTAAAAGCGCATGCTCAATCCCCATACACCCCACTTCAAAATAATTCTCTATTTTCTGCTCTTTGGCAAAATCTGCTAAGATTCTACATTGATTTGCGCTCTGTAAATCTTTTGCTGGAGCAAAATGGTCAGGCACTAAGACTATTTTTTTAGGGTCGAAAACTTTCCTTACACCTGATTTCTTAAATTCCGCTATAGCAAAAGGCGCAGTAATATCGTTACCCAAGGCCAGGTCCACTCTGGCCTCAATAAACTCACCAGGATGAATGTCTGTCTTATCCGTATGCGCTAATAGTATTTTCTCGGCAATTGTATAAGGCATCTTTTATGTAGGTTACTATCAGTTACTAATAGAACTTTAGAATATCTTTTGGTTACTAACAGTTACTTCTCTTTTGTAACCAATAGTAACTATTAGTAACTTTTACTTAAATTTTTTCACAATGAGGGTGGCGTTGTGGCCACCAAAGCCTAAAGAATTGGATAGGCAGACATCGACTTCTGTTTCGCGGGCAGTATTAGGCACATAATCCAGGTCACATTCAGGGTCAGGATATTCGTAATTTATGGTAGGAGGCACTACGCCATCTTTTATGGCTAAAACGCAAACCACAAATTCTACACCGCCAGCTGCTCCCAGCATATGACCAGTCATAGACTTGGTAGAAGAAACCATAGTTTTCTTGGCGTAAGCACCCAAGACCCTTTTTATAGCCATGGTCTCAATTTTGTCATTCAGTTTAGTGGAAGTTCCGTGGGCATTAATGTAATCTACGCTCTCCGGATTAAGTTGACTGTCTTTTAACGCCGCTACCATGGCAGATGCCGCACCCTCTCCGTCTGGGTCAGGCGCGGTAATATGATATGCATCGCAGGACATACCATAACCGCAAAGCTCAGCGTATATACGGGCCTTTCTTTTTTTAGCATGCCCTAAACTCTCCAGAACCACTAAACCGCAACCTTCACCCATCACAAAACCGTCGCGCTCAAGGTCAAATGGCCGACTGGCTTTCTGGGGTGCATCATTTCTGGTGGAGAGTGCCTTCAAGGCACAGAATCCACCTATGCCTGTAGCCACTATACAACTCTCAGTTCCGCCGCAAATCATGACCTCAGCATCTCCGCGCTCAATAATTCTGGAGGCATCGCCTATGGCATGCGCACCTGAAGCGCAGGCAGTAGCTACGCAGGAATTAGGACCCTTTAATCCGAAATCGATGGCTACATGTCCGGCAGCTTCATTCACAATTAACATGGGTATGAGAAACGGTGACAACCTTGAAGGTCCTTTATTCAGAAAAACCTTGTGTTGCTCTTCTATAGTATATAACCCGCCTATCCCTGAGCCAATTAAAACACCGATCCTCTGCCTATTTTCTTTCTCTAAAATTAAACCCGCATCAGTGATCGCCTCTTTTGCGCAAGCCACGGCATACTGCACAAACTTCTCTAAGCGTTTGCTATCCTTGATGGATATCCCATATAAAGCAGGGTCAAAACCTTTGACCTCACCAGCAATCCGCGAATCAAAACCTGAAGCGTCAAAAGAGGTAATCTCGCCTACGCCGCTCTTACCGTGTTTTAAAGCCTCCCAGAAGGTAGGAATATCATTTCCCAAAGGAGTGATTACTCCTAAACCCGTCACCACTACTCTATTCTTAGACATAATCTTCTGTGATAAAATTTACCCCGCCAAAAAACCAAAAGGCGGGGTAGGACCTAAAATTCTATTTTATATTGATGACTACTTATTAGCAGTCTTTTCTTCAATATACTTAATTGCATCCCCCACAGTAGTAATCTTTTCAGCCTCCTCATCTGGTATTTCAATACCGAACTCTTCTTCTAAGGCCATGACCAGCTCTACTGTATCTAAAGAATCTGCGCCCAAGTCATCAATGAATGATGCCTCTGGAATAACTTCTTCTGGTTTAACTCCCAGTTGCTCTGCTATTATAGACTTAACCTTCTCTTGCACTGCCATTATTTTCTCCTCCTTTAATGAACCCCACAACTTACGGAACGATAGTGAACGTAAGTTGTTCGGGCGAATTAAACCCTTGACATTTTTAATCGATTGTTCAACAGAAAATGTCAAGGATAAGTTCGCACTTTATAAGTTATGTCGCTAAACTAATCAATAGTAAGCTCCATAACTTATGTGCTCACTTATACCATCACCATACCGCCATCCACAATGAGCGTCTGGCCAGTAATATAACTTGCCTCCTCAGAAGCCAAAAACACACACACTGCTGCCACATCACCAGGACTGCCAAACCTCGCTAAGGGGATTGCCCCTTGCATCTTCTCTTTCAGCTCCTCAGGAAGCCGCGCCGTCATTTCAGTCTGGATAAAACCCGGGGCTATGGCATTCACATTTATATTGCGGCTGGCCAATTCCTTAGCAGAAGTCTTGGTCAAGGCAATTATCCCGGCTTTGGAAGCAGAATAATTTGCCTGTCCTGCATTTCCTATTATGCCAATGATCGAAGCTATATTTATAATCTTGCCGTAGCGTTGCTTTATCATTAACCGGGATACAGCCTTGGTACAGTTAAAGGTGCCCTTTAAGTTTACATTAAGAACTGCATCCCACTCTGCATCATCCATACGCAGCAAAAGGTTATCTTTGGTGATGCCTGCATTGTTAACTAATATATCAACCTTCTTGAATTTGTCAAGAATTTTGTTTATGCCTTGCGTAAGTTTTGCGTAATCAGTGACATCCAGGTCTAATACCAAGGCCTTCCTGCCTAAGGCCTCGATATCCTGGGCAGTCTTTGTTGCCCTCTCCAAGTCTATATCAGCCACAGCAATATCTGCTCCTTCAGAAGCAAATCTCAAGGCAATCTCTCTGCCAATGCCCCTAGCTGCACCAGTAATCAAAGCTACCTTATCTTTAAGACGCATTCAACCTCCTTTTGGCGTATCTTGTAGCCAAAACTTATCTCGCATAGTAGGGACAGTCCCCTACAGGGACAGTCCCTACTGCAATGCTAAGATGTCCTCTTTCTTCTCTATATTTATTACCTGTGCATTGGCGTCAATACGGCGCATCAGGCCCTTTAAGACCTTACCTGGCCCGAATTCAAAAAATTGAGTTACATTTTTTGATAAAATGAATTTCATCGAATCTTCCCAAAGAACGCTTGCAGTAATCTGTTTAGTTAAATTAGCCCTGATTTCTTCGGGTTTCGTTACTGGCTTTGCCGTCACATTGCTTACTATGGGAATCTGAGGTGTATTTATCTTTATTTTTTCCAGTTCCCCGGCCAATTTCAAAGCTGCTCCCTGCATAGCTGAAGAATGAAAAGCTCCGCTTACCTCCAAGAAAATTACTCTTTTGGCACCCTGCTCTTCGGCTAATTTAGCTGCCTCTCTAATCTCTTTTATGCCTCCTGAAATGACTATCTGGCCAGGACAATTAATATTGGCGATCTCAGCCTGGGTCTGCCGGCAGATATTCTTTATTAATGCTAAATCCAGTTCTAATACCGAAGCCATCTTGCCAGGAGATTTTAAGGCCTCCTCTTCCATAAATTCCCCGCGTTTTCTCACTAAATAAACTGCGTCCCTAAAGTCTATTGCCCCAGCAGCTACCAGGGCCGAATACTCACCCACACTTAACCCCGCTACATATTCGGGATTTAGGATTCGGGACTTGGGATTTGATTTAAACGCCTCCCAGGCAGCAATACTGGTAACTAATATCGCTGGCTGGCAATTCTGGGTCTGGGTCAATTCCTGCGCAGGACCTAGGAAACAAAGTTTGGAAAGAGGAAAACCCAAAACTTCTTCGGCTTTATCAAAGATCACCCTCGCTTCGGGAAAGGCCCCATATAAATCCCTTCCCATACCCACATACTGCGCACCCTGTCCGGCAAAGAGATAGCAAACCTTCTGGCTCATCTAGCAATCAAGACGTTTCTCGCTAAGTAGGGACAGTCCCCTGGGGATGAGTCCCTACTGCAACGCATAGCTACCATTTAATCACGCAGGCTCCCCAAACCAATCCTCCGCCAAAGGCAACAAGGAGTACAATATCCCCCTTTTTAACAGAGTTGGATTTTACTGCTTCACAAAGAGCAGTAGCTGTTGATGCAGAAGACATATTACCGCATTTATCAATATTAAGGTAAATCTTTTCTTCAGGAAGCCCCATCTTCTTTGCCATACTCATAAGTATGCGTGTATTTGCTTGGTGGGGAATTACCAAATCTACATCCTTACACTCAAAACCTGCTAATTTAAGTGCCTGCTGCGCTGCCTCAGTCATAATCTTAACTGCAATCTTAAACAGCTCATTCCCACGCATCTTAATATAATGCAGGCGATTATCAATACTTTGGTGAGTGGCAGGATTCCTGGAGCCCCCTCCTGGTAAGAATAATAAATCGCCTGCTGAACCATCACTACCTAAAAATGTAGAAAGAATTCCGCCTGAATTAACTGGAGCTAAAATTGCTGCTCCAGCACCATCGCCAAATAATACACAGGTATTCCTATCTTGCCAGTCAGTAATCGAGGAAAGAACCTCACTACCAATAATCAAGGCATTTCTGTAAGTGCCACGGGCAATAAATTGTTGAGCAATAACCAAGGCATAAACAAATCCTGCACAGGCAGCAGAAATATCAAAACATACTGCGCCTTTAGCGCCGAGAGCATTCTGCACAAAACAAGCAGTGGAAGGAAATTGCATATCCGGAGTAATTGTAGCTACAATAATTAAATCTAAATCCTGAGGTTTTATCCCTGCATCTTTTAATGCCTCTCTGGCAGCATTTATAGCTAAGTCCGAGGCTGCCTCTTGACTGGAAACCAGATGCCTCTGTTTTATCCCTGTACGCGTAGTAATCCATTCATCAGAGGTATCTACCATTTTCTCCAGGTCAGCATTAGTTAAGACCTTCTTTGGCAGATACTCACCTACACCTATTATACCTACTCTTTTCATATGAAGTTCATAGTTCAGAGTTCATGGTTCATAGTTCATAGACTAACAACTATGAACTATCAACTAAGAACTAATCTTTATTGCCTCTAAGATTTTCTCGTTAAACTTTCGCTCCACTTCTTCCTTGGCAACCCTGATGGCGTTCTTTATGGCTTTGGCATTGGAACGGCCATGGCCGATAATCACTACACCATTCACCCCCAATAAAGGTGCGCCACCATATTCAGCATAATCCATCTCTTTTTTAAAACGCGAAAGACTGGGTTTTAGAAAAAGTACCCCTAATTTTCCTGAGAGATTACTGAATAGGTGTCTCTTTAAAAAGACCTGCATGGTCTCTACCACAGATTCCGTGACCTTTAATGCGACATTACCCACAAACCCGTCGCAGACAATAATATCGCTTCTACCCGAGAATAAGTCCCTGCCTTCTATATTACCGATAAAATTGAGGCTGCTCTTTTCAAATAGCTCACGCGTCTCTTTGATAACCTCTGTGCCCTTGCTCTCCTCTTCTCCAATATTTAAAAGGCCTACTTTAGGAGCAGGCCGGTTTAATATGCAGCGAAAGTATGCATCTGCCATAAGGCCATACTGTAATAAATGCAGGGGTTTGGTATCGATATTGGCACCCACATCAATAATTATAGATATGCCTTTTAATGTGGGTGTAATTATGGCTATGCCTGGCCGCTCAATTCCCGGTAAAAGACCTAAGTCCAGGGTAGCTGCACAAACTACTGCTCCGGTGTTACCTGCACTGAAAAAGGCATCGCCCAGACCCTCCTTGACTAAATTTAATCCTACGACAATAGATGAATCTCTCTTTTTCCGGATACTCGTGGCAGCGGGTTCAGACATCCCGATTACTTCGCTGGCAAGATGTATAGAGATATTCTCTCCTTTATAGCCATACTTTGCCAGCAAGAATTTTATCTTCTCCTCATTGCCTACGAGGCCTATCTCTATACCGCTGTATTCTTTGGCAGCAGCTATTGCACCCTCAATTACTACGCGGGGCGCATAATCGCCACCCATAGCATCAACGATTATTTTCAT
>Ga0172364_10004265_pt1 | contig 11375 bp, 9 predicted proteins | sample LakKivSesite10cm_FD_114545 | JGI IMG/M metagenome (GOLD analysis project Ga0172364, IMG submission 114545) | Sediment microbial communities from Lake Kivu, Rwanda - Sediment site 10cm | ecosystem: Environmental > Aquatic > Freshwater > Lake > Sediment | place: Rwanda: Western Province, Lake Kivu... | reverse complement strand
TTAACTGAATGACATGAACCGAAAAGAATGATAATTTTCACTTCCCGGTTTTTCTTCGGGCGATGGCGTCAATTTTGGTGGGCAGACCCCAGAGCTTGATGAAACCCTCGCTGGCGGTGTGATCAAACCGGTCACCTTTGTCATACGTTGCCAGAGCATAATCATACAGCGAATTTTCAGACTTTCTTCCGGTGATCTGCATGGCGCCTTTGTAGAGCTTGATCCGCACGGTGCCGCTGACCCGTTCCGCGATTTTCGCCATAAAAGCGTCCAGCGCTTCCCGCAATGGCGAGAACCAGAGACCCTCGTAAACCATGTAGGAATATTTTTCTTCCAATACGGGCTTAAAATGTGACACTTCCCGGGGCATGACCAAATTTTCTAAATCCTTATAAGCTTCGAGAAGGAGAAAAGCTCCCGGACATTCATAAATTTCACGTGACTTGATTCCTACCAGGCGGTTTTCGACGTGATCGACTCGTCCGAAACCATTGGTACCACCAATGGTGTTTAATTCTTCTACTAAATTGACTAACGAGTAGAATTGTCCCTTCAGTAACTTGGGAAGGCCTTTTTCGAAACCGATTTCGATCGAAGCCGGTTCATCCGGAGCTTTTTCCGGCGATTGCGTCCATTGATAGATATCCTCGGGTGGCTCAACCCAGGGATCCTCCAAAACGCCACATTCGATGCTGCGACCCCATATATTGACATCGACACTGTATGGGCTGTCTACTGTAACCGGCACTGGAATTCCATTGGCATGCGCCCACTCGATTTCTTCTTCTCGCGACCAACCCCAAATCCGGGCAGGTGCGATCACCTGCAGCTCAGGATTGAGTGCTGCCACTGACACCTCGATACGAACCTGGTCGTTCCCTTTTCCAGTACAACCATGGGCAACAATGGTTGCTCCCTTTTCTTCGGCAACTTTTACTAAATGTTTCGCAATGAGAGGCCGTGAGAGAGCGGTTGACAACGGGTACCTTTTTTCATAGACCGCGCCGGCCCACAAAGCGGGAAGAACATAATCACTCAGGAATTCTTCCCGCACATCGAACACAAACGCCTCTTTTGCGCCAATACTCAAGGCTTTTTTTTGAACTCCTTCCAGATCTTTTCCCTGACCGAGGTCCAGTGTCACGGCATAGACATCGGCATCATATTTTTCCTGTAGCCAACGAATGGCGACCGATGTATCAAGACCTCCAGAATAGGCAAGAACGATCTTCTTCCGATTATTCATTTCTATATCCTCCTCAATCTCATTCGGCAGCTCTACCTAATAAAAAACAGTGAGTAGTGAGTCGTGAATAGTGAGCAGAAGTTGATAAACTTAAAAAGCCTTCATGTTAAAAAATGAATTATAAACTCGATAAAACCTCCCGTAAACCATCGATCAGCTGATCAATTTCCCTTTTATTTACTATCAGGGGTGGAAGCAGTCTGACCACGTTATCGTTGGCGGCATTCACCAAAATCCCTTTTTTCATCATCATTTCGACCACGATTTTCGCTTTCTCCGGGATTTCAAGACCCCACATCAAGCCGATGCCCCGTACTTCTTGAATCAAAGCAGAAAACACCTTCTGGAGTTGGAGCAACTGCTGATGGAGATATTGTCCCTTCTCAGCGACATCCTGGAGAAATTCCGGACGATTGATAGTGTTCACCACCACCATTGCTGCCCGGGCACAGACTGGATTCCCGCCAAAGGTACTCCCCTGGTCACCCTTACGGGTCATGGAAACGATTTTATCATTTACTAAAACCGCCCCGATAGGAAGCCCACCCCCCAACCCCTTAGCTAAGGTGACGATATCGGGTTTCACCTCATAGATCTCATAGGCAAAAAATTTTCCGGTTCGTCCCATTCCACATTGTACTTCATCGAATATCAAAATGATATCACGCTGGTCGCACAGTGAACGCACTTCCCGGAGAAAAGATGGTTCGCTGGGATACACCCCCCCTTCTCCCTGTATCGGCTCGAGGATGATTGCACACACCTCATCGTCTATCACCTTGAGAACACTATCGATGTGATTCAAGTCAGCATAGACAACCCCACCCACCATGGGTTCGAGATCGTGGTGGAATTTCTCCTGGGCAGTGGTGGTTAGGGTCAAAAAAGTCCGACCATGAAACGATCGTAATAAAGAAATGAATTTAAATCTTTTTCCATATTTTCTCCGTCCATAAAAACGTGCCATCTTCAGCGCTACTTCGTTGGCCTCGGCACCGCTATTGTTGAAAAAAACTCGAATAAAACCCGAGATAGAAGTGATCTTTTGGGCGAGTTCCGCCTGGGGAATGGTGTAGTAAAGATTCGAGGCGTGGATGAGTCGCTGTGCCTGCTCGGATATGGCATCTACCAATGGTTGATACCCATATCCCAAGAGGTTTACTGCTATACCCGCTACAAAATCGAGATACGCTCTTCCTTCTGGATCATAGACCATGCACCCTTTCCCGCTCTCCACCACCAGCGGAAGCCGGGCATAGGTCGATAGCATGGAATTATTTTCCATTTGAATCACTTGATCGCTATTCATGGCTCACCTTCTTTATATGATGACTCTTGTTCCTGGTATAGACTTCCCCTCCAATAATTGTCCAAGCAACCTCAGGGAACTCCCACCGGCGATAAAAACCTCTCCAACCCCACCGTTGAGCACATCCTGGATCATCTGTAGCTTGGGTATCATGCCACCGGATACAATTCCCTGCTGGATGAGGATTTGGATATCCACTACCCGTAAATTTTCTATCAAGCTGGTAGGATCAGCAGGATCGGCGAGTACTCCAGGAACATCGGTAAAGAGAAGGAGTTTGTCGGTCTGCAAGCTTACCGCCAATCGAGATGCAGCCCAATCGGCATTGACGTTCAGGCTCATTCCCTGATCGTCGGTTGATATCGGTGAAATGACCGGTAAAACGTCGCTGTTCCACAAGGTTTCTACTAATCGTGAATTCACCTGACGGATGTCTCCCACCCGACCAATATCTATCTCTTGTCCGTCTTTCTTAACCAAATGTTTTTGGGCAAGGAACAGACTGGCATCCCGCCCACTGATCCCGCAGGCAGCCACTCCATAACGATGAAGCATGCCCACTAAGGTTTTATTCAGAAAACCGCTTAAAACCATCTCGGTGATCGCTATATCCTCTTCATCGGTCACCCGAAGCCCTTCGACGAAAACCGGTTTTCTTCCCATCTTTTCCATGAACCCGGTAATCTGCGGCCCACCGCCGTGAACCAATGCAATTTTGGCTCCTTTTTTCCAGAGCTCGGCAACTGGTTCGAGAAAGCAATCCTTATCCGGATCAATGTTTTTCCCGCTGAATTTCAGGACGATTTTCATTATTACCCTCCATATCCAGTAAATACAGTAACGAGTGAACAGTAACTTGATATATTCTCTATCAGTGAGATACTTACCTAATCTTAGCTATAATGGCTGTTAATCTTGACATAGTCAAACGAGAGATCACAAGTCCAGACGTTAAATTCGGCATTCCCCTGATTGAGTTCAATGACTATTTCCAGATCCTTGTTCTGGATGACCGATTGCAGTTCATTCCGGGTCATTTTTTTCGTTCCCATTCCATCTTCAACAAAAGGGTTGTCATTGATTGAAATGTATATTTTATCAGGAATAACTGCGATACCACTCCGCCCAATAGCTGCCATGATCCGCCCCCAATTGGGATCCTGTCCAAAAAAAGCGGTTTTTACTAATGGCGATTCCGCCACCGTGAAGGCGATAGTACGGGCATCGTTTTCACTTTGAGCTCCTCGCACCATGATATTGATAAACTTGGTTGCTCCTTCTCCATCCCGGGCAATATCCTTAGCGAGTTCTTGACAGACAAAGGTGAGCGCTGCCTGAAAGCGGGGAAAATCGGGATGGTTTTCATCAATTCGAGTTTTCCCACACTTTCCATTGGCCATCAGCAAAACCATATCATTGGTGCTGGTGTCACCGTCAACCGTCACCCGGTTGAAACTTACATCTACTGCAGTTTTCAAAGCCTTTTGTAAACTGTCAGGATAAACAGCGGCATCGGTCAGAAGAAAACCTAACATGGTCGCCATATTGGGTCGGATCATTCCCGAACCTTTGGCTATTCCCGCCAAATGGACTTCCTGACCGTAGAGTTGAAAAGAGATTGCTCGCTCTTTCATAAAGGTATCAGTGGTCATAATTGCCCGGGCGGTTTCGCGACTGGAATGGGTTTGGGGATAGAATTCTTTGACTTTCTTTATGCCAAATTCAATTTTATCGAGAGGAAGAAAATCACCGATTACTCCCGTGGACGCAACCGCCACCAAGGATGGATCAGAAAGACCAAATTCTCGAGCGGCAATTTCGGACATGGTAATGGCGTCTTCAAGCCCTCTTTGTCCAGTACAGGCATTGGCAACACCACTATTGATAACCACTAATTGAAAGTGACCATTTTTTTTCAGATTTTGCCGCGTGACTTCAACCGGTGCCGCACAAACCCGGTTGGTGGTGAATACCGCCGCTGCCGCTGCCGGAGTATCGGCAAAGATGATCGCCAGATCATTATTCACCTTTTTTATTCCACAATGTACCCCAAGCGTAAAAAAACCTTCAACCGTATCCAACCCACCTTCAAGCTGAATAAATTCATTTTCCATCTCATTCCCTCCTTATGGATAAAGTACCGAATCCGGCAATCCCACCCGTTCATCAATCCCAAACATGATATTCATATTCTGTATTGCCTGTCCCGAGGCGCCCTTGGTAAGATTATCGATGGCGGATACGATGATTAAATGCCGATCATCAACTTTCTTCATACCAATATCACAGTAGTTTGAACCTAATACCCATTTCAACTCCGGAAAGGTTCCAGCCGGGTAAATCCGTACCCAGGGTTCTCTTTCATAATACTTCTGCCAGAGAGCGAAACCATCCGATTCTGAAAATGATTTGTCAGCCTGTACATAAATCGTGCTGAGTATTCCTCGCCTTAATGGAAGGAGATGAGGAGTAAAAACCAGATCGACCTGATCCCCAAATGCAAATGAAAGCTGTTCCTGGATTTCGGGGTGATGGCGATGTTCCCCAATTTTATAGGCTTTAAAATTTTCATCGACTTCACAAAAATGGGTGGCTTCACTGAGTTTTTTACCGGCACCAGTGACTCCCGATTTACTGTCGGCGATCACCTCTGGGTGAATCGCTCTTTCCTTTAACAATGGATAGAGAGGAATAATGATTGAAGTAGGGAAACACCCCGGATTGGCAACGATCCGGGCACGTTGTATTTCGTTCCGGTAGATTTCCGGAATCCCGTAGACGGCTTCGGCTACTATTGAGGGAATTTTATGCTGTAATCCGTAGGCCTTTTCATACACCCCAATATTTTTTATTCGGAAGTCCGCCCCTAAGTCGACGATTTTGGCATGAGGAAGAATAGTCGGAACATAATCCATCGAAACTCCGTGAGGAAGCCCTAAAAATATCACGTCAACCTGGTGAGCCATTTTTTCCATATCGGGTTTTACAAAAATCATACAGTTTCGACCCTGCCATGCCGGGCAATAGTGATTGAGCTCCACCCCGGAATAACTATCGCTGGTCGCCCAGATAACCTCCACTTCCGGGTGATGGGCACAAATTCGTAATAACTCCAGACCGGTATAACCCGTCGCACCCGCAATGCCCACCCTGATCATTTCTCATTTCTCCTTTTTTATATTCATCTGATTTTGAAGAACTATCCTGTAAATACAGTGAGTAGTGAGTCGTGAATAGTGAGTAGTTTAAAAATAATCACCCTCATCCTCACCTTCTCCCATCAAGGGAGAAGGGATCAATCATAAAACATTCAATAATTATGGAAATTTTCCCTTGCCCACGATTGGGCGCCTTTCCCAATCGTATCTTTTTTCATCTAAATTTTTTCCATCTTACTTCGTAGACTGTCGGGATAGGGTCAGGGTGAGGGGAGTATTTTCATTATCATATGGTGCTGCGTAGCAGCATGGCGGTTTATCCAGGAAATACAGTGAAAGGTAAAATGTTAAAAGTTTAAAGATGCTAAATCACCGCCCTTCTACAAACTCTCCCTTTGGATAAAGGGATTCGATCTATGAAACATACGTTTCATATACTTTCGTCACCCCTGAATGTTTCTATCAGGGGTCTAAAGTAAAGTAAAAAAGACTTAGATTCCCGATTAATACATTCGGGAATGACGGATGGTGTCGATACCCGCCATAAAAATCTATTGCGTCGCAGTTTTCATTGTCATATGGTGCCGTTCCACGGCATGGCAGTCTATCCTGGAAACTCCCTCAACTTGATCTTTTCCCACCACCCTTCTCCCTTGATGGAAGAAGGAAAGGATGAGGGGGTTAATGCCCAATTATTCCATGCTACCAGGTTTATTAAATAATCCAAATAAAAAACCCCCGTCCATAGACGAGGTTTTTCTCGAATAGAACGACAGGGGTGAACCATCTGGTACACGGTGCCACCCTGCTCCACTCATTTCGATAACGGATTATCCGGATTCCCCCTACTTAGGCGGATACCTTTTCTTCGGGGTCAGCTCCTGAGTTCTCGTTTAGTCAGAACATTTTAGAAGCCTTCCACTATGCGCTTCCTCGCTGGAAAATTTCTGATTCACTTCTCAGTCATCGCTTATCCACTATTCAAATGGTAAAAATTCGAGAGTATTATGACATAATCAAGTTATAAAATTCAACCCAATAAGCCAAAATTATACAAGATTTTTTTTAATTTTTCTTCTTTTTCTTTTTCCAAAGCACAGAGAGGAGGACGAACGCTTCCAACTGACCAGCCTAAAAGGTTCAAAGCAGCTTTTATCGGTATAGGATTAGTGGAAATGAAAATAATCTTAAAGAGTGGGTATAACCGGAGATGGAGGGTTCGGGAGTCATCGATTTTTCCCTGCTTGAAGAGTTCGATCATTTTTTTTATCTCCCGAGCAGCGACATGAGACGCCACGCTCACCACTCCTTTCCCCCCTAAAGCCAGGGTGACGAAGGTCATGTTATCATCGCCGCTGTAAAGAGCAAAATCATTGGGGAGAAGAGAATGGAGCACTGACAGCTGATCGGCACTTCCCGCTGCTTCTTTGAGAGCGCAGATATTGGGAATCTCAGCTAATCTGGCGACAGTTTCCGGTTCGATATTGATTCCCGTCCGTGAAGGAATATTATAGAGCATAACCGGAATGGAAATTGCTTCGGCGATCGACCGAAAATGTTGGTAAAGTCCTTCTTGAGGAGGTTTATTGTAGTAAGGAGCGACTGCTAAAATACCATGCACACCAATTTTTTCAGCTTCACGGGAAAGTTCCATCGATTCTCGCGTACTGTAACTACAGGTTCCAGCAATAATTTTTGCCCGATCACCAACCTGGTCGAGAGCTTCTTCAAATAAACGGAGTTTCTCCTGACTGGTCAACGTCGGTGATTCTCCAGTTGTGCCCGAAACGACAATCCCATCCGATCCCTCATCGACCAGATGCTTCACGAGCTTACGAAATTCACCATAATTCACTTTCAAATTCGAATCAAAAGGGGTCACAACGGCGGTCAACATTTGACCGAGATCAGTATCCATAATCGACCTCCCTGCCAGGCAGTTTCAAACTATATACATATTAATCAATTTTCAAACTTTTTACTATTATGAAAATAGCTTAAATACGGTGAGTAGTGAATAGTTAAAAAATGAAAAGGCACATTCCTCTCGAAGGGGGAATGAATAGATAAACATAAAATAGTGTAGCGACATGCCATGGCATGTCGTCATCGTCGTTTGGAAAAAGGATTCATTTTCATCCTCTACTAGTACAAAGGTTTTTGCCTGGCATGGACATCTATTCACCTTTTGCTATTCACTATTCACAGTTTACTGATTACTATTTTTATCAACAAATATCCTCCAGCTGGAATTTCCGGTGAAGGACCTGAATGGCTTTTTCCATGTCGGCAGCATGCACCAAACAGGAAATGGTGACATGGGAGTCACTGGTCTGGAGGATTTCCACTTCGGCGTCGCGGAGGGCTTCGACCATGTCAGCGACGACACCTGGCCGGTCAGCCATTCCCGAACCAACCAACGAAATCTTGGCACAGGGATAACTGAGTTCGAGTTGAAAACCTTCCTGTTCCAATATCTCTTTGACTTTTGGCGCTTTTCCTTCTTCAACCACAAAAGCGACCGTTTCAGGGAAAAGATTGATGAGGTCGATGCTGATTCCTTTATTGGCTAAAAGCTGGAACATTTTCAATTTATTTTCTTTTTCACCATTGAGTTTCACCCGGAATTGTGCCAACCCCTTACGGAAAGCAATACTATAAACCGGCTTGTCCTGGGAAAATAATCGTAATCCCTCTTTCGACATTGATCGAATATCACAAATGAGCGTTCCTTTCCCCTCATCATTCAAGCTTCGCACTCGAAGCGGGACCCGGTATTCCCGGGCAATATTCATCGCTTTATCGTGGATGACTTTTGCTCCCTGCTGGATGATTTCCGCTGCTTCGGTGTAAGTGAGTCCCTCTAATATATGTGCTTCGGGAACGATGCGTGGGTCGGCAGTCATCACTCCAATCACGTCGGTAAAGATATCCACATAATCAGCTTCCAAAGCGACCCCCAAAATAACTGCTGAGGTATCACTTCCACCTCGTCCCAGCGTAGTGATTTCTCCATCTTCGGTGGTTCCCTGAAAACCAGCCACCACGACCACATACCCCTGCTCTAAATACTGAATAATCTTTTGTGATTCTACCCGCTTGATAGTGGCATCACCAAAGTGATTGTCAGTGAGAATACCAGCTTGCCAGCCAGTGAGGGCAACCGCTTTCAATCCCAACTTCCGCAACGTCTGGGTCATGACCACAGTGGAGATAATTTCGCCGGTGGACATCAGTAAATCCAAGTTTCGGGGATCCAGGTGTTCATATTCCGCTTTTGCCAGAGAAATCAAAGTGTCAGTCGCGTAGGGTGCTCCTGCTCGTCCCATGGCCGAGACCACTGCTACTGGTGCAAAGCCTTCATCATAGGCTTCTTTCAGTTTCAAGGCAGCTTTTTCTCGTAACTCTGGAGTATGAACTGAGGTACCACCAAATTTTTGGACAACGATTTTCATCTCTGCCTGCCCCCTCACAACGCCTTCTTGATTTTATCCATGGCTTTTGCCAGAATTTCTTCCGGGCTGGTAATTGATATACGAATATAGCCTTCACCGTATTTTCCAAAACCGATTCCGGGAGTGACCACCACTCCAGCTTGTTCAAGGAGAAGCTCAGCAAAGCTCATCGAAGTATGACCTTGCGGAACCGAAACCCAAATATAAAAGCTGGCTCGTGGCCGTTCACAATTGAAACCACAGGATTGAAGGACATCGACCACCAGATTTCTTCGCCGGGTATAAATGGGGAGAATCCAATCGAGCACTTCTTGGGTACGCCCCAGCGCTTCCACCCCCGCCCACTGAATGGCGTTAAAAATTCCCGAATCGATATTGGTTTTTACTCGACCTAAAGCCTCAATCAGTTTCTGATTTCCAACTGCAAAACCGACTCTCCATCCAGTCATGTTAAACGTTTTGGATAATGAATGAAACTCGATCGCCACCTCACGGGCGCCATCCACCTCAAATATCGATGGAGCCTGATAGCCATCGTAACTCACTTCCGAATAGGCTAAATCGTGGGCAATAGCAAAATCATAGGTGTATGCCAGTTTTACAACATCTCGGAAAAATTCACGATCCACCGTGGCTGCCGTCGGGTTATTAGGGTAGTTGATATAAACCAGCTTGGTTCGAGCCAGCACACTCTCCGGGAACATGCTGAAATCGGGAAGAAACTGATTCTTTTTTAAAAGCGGCAATTCCAGAGGGATTCCTCCCGCCAGCATGGTACTGATTTTATAGACCGGGTATCCGGGGTCACTGGCCAACACGATATCGCCTGGATCGACCAAACACCAGGCAAAATGGGCAATCCCTTCTTTTGAACCAATGAGGGAAACAACTTCCCGGTCGGGGTCAAACCGAATCCCGAACCGTTTTTCATACCAGGCCGTCACCGCTTTGCGAAAGGCAGCTAAACCGCGATAGGATGGATACCGGTGATTTTCGGGCCGTTTGGCTTCATTGTATAAACGCTCGATGATAAAATCCGGTGTGGGAAGATCAGGATCACCGATTCCTAAATCGATCACTTCTTTCCCCTGATTTCGAATGGACTCAACCTTTTTTTCGATCTCGGCAAAAAGATAGGGTGGGAGATTTTTTATGCGAGTTGCAACTTCCATTGTTGAATAACCTCCTCTGACAGATCAGCGCTGAACACTTCTTGAGCCGGTCCTTCCATGTACAGGTGATTATCGTTTTTTGACCACTCGATGGTTAAGGTGCCGCCGGGAAGATGGATATGAGCTTTCCGATCAAGCCTTTCGTTGAGGACGCCTGCCACCAGGACCGCACAAGCACCGGTGCCACAGGCCAGCGTTGGTCCCGCACCTCGTTCCCATACCTTCACCTCAGCTTCGTACCGGGAACACAATCGAACAAACTCCACGTTGGTTTTTCTTGGGAAAAGCGAGTGTTTCTCAATAGCTTCACCGTAAGCTTGCCAATGATCAGGAATCTCAAATATCACTGCGTGGGGATTCCCCATCGACACCGCAGTGAAATGGAAGATCTTTCCCTCCACCTCTATTGGTTCATGAATGACCTTTTCTTTATGAATATCCACTGGTATTTCAGTTCCAACCAGATGTGGTTGCCCCATATCGACCCGGATCGATTTTACTTTCCCTCCATCCAGAATTATCTCCGGTACCATGATTCCGGCTGCAGTCTCTACCGTAAACACTTGGCCAGAAACCATCCCTCTTTCATAGACATACTTGGCCAGACACCGGATACCATTGCCGCACATTTCCGCTTCGCTTCCGTCTGAGTTAAAAATACGCATCCGGATATCAGCTTTCTGTGAGGGAAGAATAAGGATGACTCCATCGCCACCTACTCCAAAATGTCGATCACAGGCAAAAATCGCAAATTCCTTCACAGACGAAATTCGCCTCGTTTCATCGGTATCAATCAGAATAAAATCGTTCCCCAACCCGTGCATTTTGACCAGGTGCATGTGAACCCCCTTGTGATTGTTGAGATGTTAAGTTGAAAAATTCATCATATAATCCCAACCCAAAGTTTTCCCCCCTTAGTAAAGGAGGGTTAGGTGAAATTTGAAAAATTCGGTAAAAGGTAAAACGTGAAATGTAAAAAGTGTAAGGATGGGAAAAAATAAAAGACGAAAAGCTCGAATCCCTCTCAATCTCCCT
>Ga0172364_10004264_pt1 | contig 11375 bp, 12 predicted proteins | sample LakKivSesite10cm_FD_114545 | JGI IMG/M metagenome (GOLD analysis project Ga0172364, IMG submission 114545) | Sediment microbial communities from Lake Kivu, Rwanda - Sediment site 10cm | ecosystem: Environmental > Aquatic > Freshwater > Lake > Sediment | place: Rwanda: Western Province, Lake... | reverse complement strand
GGGACCGCAGCCGATTCTCACGGCTTTCCCTGTGCGCGGGACATGACCCAAATCCCCGAGATTCGGGATCGTGTCCCAAGCTGGCGCAACCGTTCGTGCGTGGACACGCACCCGGTCTTCCACCGCTCTTCCAGATTGTCGGCACAAGAGTAGCGAAGGGCAGGGAAAGGTCAAGGCAAAGGCCTCGGCTTCGACCTCATTCTCAGGCTTGGCCTCAACCTTAACCTCTGCCTCTGATTCTACCTTCACATGGAGGCGGGTCTGTAAGCCGAGTTCTGTACGCACGGGCCTGGGACATGGTCCCAATTGAGAGCAATTGGGTCATGTCCCCGCCCGGGTGACGGTCATTTATCTGGGCATGCGGTTACCCGCATGTCTCAAGCGACCTACCCGAGAACTTGAATGGACCGGGCCACTCCGGTTCTCATTTTGGTCTTGCACCGGGCAGGGTTTTTCCATCCCGCGCGTCGCCGCGCTGGATAGTGCGCTCTTACCGCACCTTTTCACCCTTACCGCGTCCGAAGACACGGCGGTATGGTTTCTGTGACACTTTCCGTCCACGGGTCGTCACCGGCCCGCAGCCTCGCTCTTGACGAGTGCCTCGCCCTGGGTGCTCGGACTTTCCTCGGGGACGTTCCACGCTGCACGCTTGGTGTTACACGCCGGACACAGTGCTGACATCCGGCGTCAGGCGCACAACATCTGGCGTTCCCGCGACCGTCCGACCCGCCTCCGCCCCAATTCTAGCCGGAGTTCCCGCGATGGCAAGGGGACGGAGGCAGAATCGACGTCGAAGCCACGAAATACACGAAACGAACAGGAGAGTGATAGAAGGATGAAGGGACAAAGGGATGGAGGGATAGAGGGATAGAGGGATAAAGGGATAGAGTGGCGGATTCCGGGCACTTCATCCCTGGATCCCTGTGTCCCTCGATCCCTTCTGGCTTTCTTCGCGGCCATTGTCTCGGATTCAGGAGGCAGAATCTCGAAGTCCGAATGACGAATCAAGCCCTAATGACGAGAATGACGAAGTCCGAACTCCCGGGCTGATGTTTGTGCATGCGGGCTTCAATCGGTATTCGAGTTGCGAGCTTCGTCATTCATTGCCCTGGGCTTGATTCTTGTGGCCGCGTGCGATAACCTATATGTCTCATGGATTCTGTCACCGTGATTGCCATCGGCGGCAATTCGCTCATTCGGTCAAAGGACCGGAGTTCCTTCGCTGACCAGCTCGCGACCACCGCCGAAACCTGCCGGCACATCGCCGACATCGTCGCGGCCGGCCACGAGGTTGTGATTACGCACGGGAACGGCCCCCAGGTCGGGTTCATCTTAATCCGTTCGCACCTGGCCCGCAACCGCTTGCCGGAGATACCGCTCGATGTCTGCAATGCGCAGACACAGGCGGAAATAGGCTACATGATACAGCAGTCCCTCGACAACGAGTTCAAGCGGCGCGGCATCGCGAAGCCGGTGGTGACCCTGGTTACACAGGTGGTCGTGGATGCGGCTGACCCTGCGTTCCGGAATCCCTCGAAGCCGGTCGGGCCGTTCTACACCAAGGGCGAAGCGGCAAGACTCGAGCGGGAGTTGGGTTGGGTCCTGCGTGAGGATGCGGGCCGCGGCTTCAGACGGCTGGTGCCGTCACCGCGGCCGGTCGGCGTGGTCGAGAAGCCGGAGGTCGAGTCCCTCTTGCGCTCCGGCGCGGTCGTGGTCGCCTGCGGCGGCGGTGGAATCCCGGTGGTCGAGACGAGGGGCGAGGGGCAAGGGACGAGGGACGGGGGGGGGAGGGGCACGCTGAAAGGTGTTGCGGCGGTTATAGACAAGGACCTGGCGTCGAGCCTCCTGGCCGGCGACATCGGTGCGGATAGGCTGGTGATATCCACTGCGGTCGAGCAGGTCTATCTCAACTACGGGCAGGCAAACCAGACGGCGTTGGGGCGCGTCTCAGCAAAGGAGATGGAAGACTACCTCTCCGCCGGGCAGTTCCCAGCGGGCAGTATGGGCCCGAAGGTAGAAGCCGCGCTCGATTTCCTGAAACGGAGGGGCAAAGAGGTCGTTATAACCGACCCTGACCACTTAGCCGAGGCGATGTCGGGCAAGGCGGGAACGCACATCAAAGGCTAAGCTCGAATGACGAAGCTCGAAACCCGATTGAAGCTCGAATGTACGCAAATGACGAATTGGGGTATTCGGGCTTGAATCGTCATTGGCCGCAGCGGCCCCTGTCGGACAGCGCGGGCTTTGGAATTCGGGCTTTCCTGCATCTGAGCTGGTGGTGCGCTGTCATGGTCGTAGTCCTGGCGACCTTCACGGCCGTGAGCGCACAGACGATGATTCTGATTCCGATGGACCTGACTCAGACCGACCATCTGAAGGCATACGGTGTCGTCTATCGGGTGCTCCAGCGCGGCCGGAAGGTCGAGTGGCTGCTCAACTATCGGGGCGGGTCGTTCCTCTTTCCCCCGGAGCAGCAGGCAGTACGCGACTGCAATCTCAACGGCGTGGCCTTTCAGACGGTCGGGCCGGACGACGTTGTCCAGATACGTTCGACAGTCGAGAAGAACAACATGGAGTCGGTGATGCTGGAGCGGGCAACGAAGGTCGCAGTGTACGCGCCGCCGACCGCAGACCCCTGGGATGACGCGGTGCGACTGGTGCTTGACTATGCCGGCATCAAGTACGACGTGCTTTGGGACAAGGAAGTGATGCAGGGAAAACTCTCCCAGTACGACTGGCTGCACCTCCATCACGAGGATTTCACCGGGCAGTACGGCAAGTTCTACGCTTCATATCAGAGCCAGCCGTGGTATCAGAAGGACGTTAGAATCAACACGAAGACCGCGGCCGAGCTCGGGTTCAAGAAGGTCAGCAAGATGGACCTGGCAATCGTGGAGCTGATACGCCACTACGTTGCCGACGGCGGGATGCTGTTCGCCATGTGCTCGGCGACCGACACTCCGGACATCGCCTGGGCGGCCCGCAATACGGACATCTGCTCAGCGGTATTCGATGGCGACGGTATCGACCCGGCGTACGCATCGAAGCTCGACTTTGCCGGCTGCCTGGCATTCGAGAACTTCTCGGTCATTACCGACCCGCTGGTCTACGAGCATTCGGACATCGATACCTACACAGAGGCAACTGTGCGCGGGCCGGACGTCTATTTTTCCCTGTTCGACTTCTCGGCCAAGTACGACCCGGTGCCGTGTATGCTCGTGCAGGACCACGTCGGGCTGGTCAAGGAGTTCCTGGGGCAGAACTGCGGGTTCCGGCGGACCAAGGTCAAGAAGGACGTGCTGGCGCTGGGTGAAGTCGTCAACACCGAAGAGCTGAAGTACATCCACGGCAACTTCGGCAAGGGGACTTTCACGTTCCTCGGCGGACACGACCCGGAGGATTACGCGCACCGGGTCGGCGACCCGCCGACCGACTTGTCGCTACACAAGAATTCGCCCGGGTACCGGCTGATACTCAATAACGTCCTGTTCCCGGCGGCGGAGAAGAAGCCGCTGAAGACGTGAGAGAAAGGGTTCCAGGGGTCGAGGGTTGGAGGGGTCCAGGGTGAAGAACCAGACGGGCGGGCGAGCCGAAGGATGCTGAAGAGCTACAAAGACTTGACGGTATGGCAGCGGGCCTATCAGTTGTGTCTTGAGACGTACCGCCTGACCTCAGGTTTCCCTGCAGAGGAACGGTACGGCCCAGTGTCGCAGGTCAGGCGGGCTGCCGTATCGGTCCCATCAAACATCGCCGAGGGATACGGCAGAAGGTCAACGGGTGAGTATCTCCAGTCGTTACACATTGCATATGCGTCACTCTGTGAGCTGGAAACCCAGGTTCTGCTGGCTGCTGACCTCGGCTTTCTAAAGCTCGAGGAGTCGGTGCGTGCCAAGGGCGACATCGGCGATGTCGAGCGACTACTCAAAGCGCTTATCAGATCGTTACAGCAAAGGCGTTCTGCCACTTGAACCCTCGAACCCTAGAATCCTCGAACCCTCTTCGCTGACCATGTGCCTCGCGATTCCGCTGCGATTGGTTTCGGTGAACGGCACCGACGCGGTCGGCGAGGTGGGCGGAATTCAGCGAGAGGTCTCAATCATGATGACGCCCGACGCGAAGGTCGGGGACTACGTCATCGTCCACGCCGGGTTTGCTATCCAGGTGCTCGACCAGAAAGAGGCGGAGGAGAATCTGGAACTGCTCAGGCAGATTGGCGAGGCGGCGGAACAGAAGCAGGAAGAGGTTCGACGTCGGCGCAGGCCGGCTTGAACCGCCGGATAGCGTCGATTACCGTTTTCTGCTGTTCATCCGTAAGGCTGGGACGAATCGGGAGGGTGACTACTTCCTTGCAGGCGCGTTCGGTCTCGGGCAGAGACGGGAACGGGCCGGCGGCCGCGGCAGCCGGTTCGTTGTGCGCCGGCACTCGGTAGTAGTCGCCGGTGCCGATGCCCTGATCGAAGAGGAACTGCCTGAACTCATCCCGGTGGTCGGTTCTGATTGCGTATTGATGGTAGTTCGATAGGCATCCATCCGCGCCGCGCACCCTTCTGACTTCAGCCGGCAGTTCCGCATCGTAGCGCGCCGCCAGCTCGCGCCTGCGCGCCAGCTCCGCGTCGAGATGACCGAGCTTGGCGTGCAGAATGGCGGCCTGAAGTTCGTCCATGTGGGAATTGTATCCGAGTGTAGCGTGCCGGCCGGTCGCGTCACGGCCGTGAGACCGGAGCCGGCGCAGCCGGTTGGCCAGCTCGCCGTCGGAAGTTACTATCGCGCCCGCGTCTCCCAAAGCGCTCAGGTTCTTGGTCGGGTAGAAACTGAAGGTTCCTGCCGTGCCGAGCGAGCCGAGCTTGCGGCCGTTCCAGGCTGCACCGAGTGCCTGCGCTGCGTCTTCGACCAGCGCGATGTTGTGCTCTTCGCACAGGGACTGGAAGCACTCGATATTGGCGCAGTGCCCGAACACGTGGATGAGCAGGATTGCCTTCGTCGCGGCAGTGAGCGCGGCCGCGCAGGCATCAGGCGAAAGACAGAACGTCTTCGGCTCGACGTCGGCAAACACCGGCCTCGCGCCAACCTGCATGATTGCCTCGACGCTCGCGAAGAACGTGAAGGAAGCCGTGACTACCTCATCGTCCCGGCCGATGCCGAGTGCTCTCAGAGTGAGAATGAGCGCATCGGTTCCGCTCTTCACTCCCACGGCTTGAGTCGTGCCGCAGTACTCTGCCAGCGCCGACTCGAACGCCGCCAGCTCTTCTCCGAGGGCAAACCGGCCGGACGCGAGCACCCGGTCGAGCGCGGCGTGGAAATCCCGCGCGAACTGCCGGTTCTCGGTAACAGTGTCGTACAGGGGAATTCGGATTGCCAAGACTAGTGGAGGCTGAGGTATGCGTCAGCCGGCATGCCGGGTTTGAGGACGCGGTCGGTGTTGGGCAGGGCGATCTTCAGCCGATAGACCTGGTTGATGCGCTCTTCTCTGGTCTGAATGTCCTTGGGCGTGAACTCGGCCTTGTCCGCGATGAAGGAGATTACGCCATGGAAGTCCCGCTTCGGGTAGGCGTCGACGCGCACCCGGCAGGTATCGCCGACCCTGACCCGGCCAAGCAGCTTCTCCGGCAAATACACGTTCAGCCATGTCTGGTCGAGGTCGATGATAGTCACGGGCACGGAACCGGCCTGTACAGTTTCGCCGACCCGGAAGGCAACCGTCGTCACAGTGCCCGAGACCGGCGCGGTCACCGCGCAGTCGGCGAGCCGTGCCTGGGCGATGTCGGCCTGCGCCTGTGCTGCATCCACCGCGGTGCGGGCAGCGGCCAGCGCCTCGTTCGCGGCCTTGGCGTCAGACTCAGTCTTGTCCATCTCCTGCAGGGTCAGGTTGCCGGCAGCGAAGAGCCGGCGCAGCCGGGCGAGGCTGGAATCGGCCAGCGCCGCGCGGGACCGCATGGCCGAGAGGTTCGCCTGCGCGGCCCGCAACTGCGCCTCGGCGGCCACAGCCGCGTTGCGATAGTCAGTCTGGTCGAGCAGCACCAGCGTGTCGCCGGCTCTGACTTCCTGCCCTTCCTGGCAGCGCACTCCGAGTACCCGTGCGTTCACCTTGGAGGCAACCTGGACCTCATAGGCCTCGATCGAGCCGGAGAGCTCGGACTCGCCCCGCACTCCCGAGCGCCGGGACACAACCAGAGCGACCACGAGCGCAATGACGACGAGTATTACGGCGGCTATCGGAAGGCGGCCCTTCATGTCAGTGAGAAGTCTAGCAGGTGAGTGGTCAAGGGGTCAAGTGTTCCCTGAATCCGAAGCAGATAGCCACGAAGACACGAAAAATGAAACGAAGGTCTGGAATCTTGCACCCGTTCGTTTCGTGCCTGTTTTCGTGGCCTCAATGTCGGTTCTGGGGGTATTCCGGCGGTCAAGTGCGGCGGGAGCGGTAGCGGGTGACCGCGATGGCGAAGATGACCGAACCGAGCACGAGGAGCGACACGGTTTCGGGCCAGAGGACCGCGATTCCCACACCCTTTAGAAAGATGGCCCGGACAATCGCCATGAAATATCGGCCCGGGATGAGGTAGGTGAAGTACTGGGCCGGGACCGGCATGGACTCAATCGGGAACATGAACCCGGACAGCAGCGTGTTGGGCAGCATGAACAAGAACGAAAGCAGCATGGACTGCTGCTGGGTTCGAGCCACGGTCGAGGCGAGGATGCCGAATCCGAGCGTCGCAAGCAGGAACGGTCCGGCAAGGACAAACAGAAGCAGGACCGACCCGTGAATCGGCACCCGAAACCAGGCGGTAGCGACGGTGGTGACGAGCAGCATATCAACGAATCCGATGATGATGTAGGGCATGAGCTTGCCCACCAGCAGTTCGCTCGGCCGGAGCGGAGTAACCACGAGCTGTTCGATCGTGCCGCGCTCGTATTCGCGCACGATGGCGACCGAGGTCATGATGGTAGTCATTATCAGCAGCACCATGACAAGCACGCCGGGTACCATGTAGTTGCGGCTGACCAAGTTCGGGTTGTAGAGTACGCGGGGCACGAGCGCGGTCTTTGCCGTAGGCACCAGCGAGGGAAACTGCGAGGCGATGCGGTCGGTCACGACGTTCAGGAGAATGCGTTGAGCGTTGGCTGAAGCAACCGTGGCAGTGTTTGGCTCCGAGCCATCGGCGTACAGCTCGAGACCGGCGAGCTGCCGAAGGAGCAGGCCACGTTCAAGCTCAGGCGTCATCACCAGCCCGGCTCTTGCTTCGCTCTTCAGCATCAGGGTCTGGATTGCGGCCCGGTCCGGCGCTTCAAGCACGCGGAAGGTGCCGGACGCAGCGAGCGCCCTTACGACGTCGCGGCTGAGCGGAGTCCGGCTCTGGTCGACCACGGCAATCCTGACGTTCGCGACGTCCTGCGTGGCCGCATACCCGAATAGGAGCAACTGAATCACCGGGGCGAGCAGAACCAAGGGCAGAGTGCGGCGGTCGCGGCGGAGCTGGATGAACTCCTTGCGGGCCACGCCCATTATCCGCTGAATCACAGGCTTCTCCTGAGGCGGACTACTGCCGCGGCCAGCAGCACGGCTCCGAACAGGACGATGACAAGCACCGGTTCGATGAGGGCGGTGAATCCGGCCGCCTTCAGATAGATGCCCCTGACTACGAGCAGGAAGTACCGCGCGGGCACGAACACGGAGATGAGCTGGATAAAGCCGGGCATCGAGGCGATGGGAAAGACGAACCCGGAAAGAAGGATGGTCGGCAGCATGGAAATCAGGAACGCCACGTACATTGCCACCTGCAGGCTTTCGACAAAGGTCGAAATCAGAAGGCCCATCGAAAGGCCGGTGATGAGGAACGGTAAGGCCAGGCCGACGAGCAGCAGGAAGCTGCCCTGCATCCTCACTCCGAACACCAGCGCGCCCACGATAATCACCAGCAGCAGGTCGAAGACGCAGATGAGGCCGTAGGGGAGGAGCTTGCCGATGATGAACGCGGCCGGCCGAATCGGGCCGGCGCGCAGGATTTCGATGGTGCCGCGCTCCTTCTCACGCACCACGGCCATCGAGGGGAGCAGGATGGTCATGAAGATGGTGATAATGGCAAGGATGCCAGGCACCAGGAAGTCGGTGCTGCGCCCGGTGGAACTTGAAGAGCACGCGCGGCTTCAGGCTGAGGGACATCGCGGAAATCGTGGGGACTGTCCTGGATTGCGGCGCTGCAAGCGCCGGGGACTGTCCCCCTCTGACGATTTCGGCCTGCCCCGCGTTCCATCGTGCCATCAGCGCCTGCGTGTAGGCCAGGATAACGGACGCGGTCATGGAATTAGAGCCGTCAATCAGCAGCGCGACCTGGGCCTGCCTGCCAGCGGCGAGGTCCCGGCCGAAGTCGGGTGAGAGCAGCAGTGCCATCCGCGCCCGGCCTTGGTCAATCAAGGTACGGGCGTCGGCCTCGCGCTCCGCACTGCCGACGAGCTGGAAATAGCCGGACGAGGTGAGGGCTTCGACCAGGTTGCGGCTGGACGGCGTGCGGCTCTGGTCCACGAGGCAGAACGGCACGTTGCGTACGTCGAGCGACAGCGCGTAGCCGAAAAGGAGCAGGAGGAACACGGGTAGAATCATAGAGATGACGAGCGTGCCCGGGTCGCGCAGGATATGGATGAACTCCTTGTTGGTTACGGCCACCAAAGGGCGAAGTGCCAGCCGGGACTCAGACCGCTGCCTCGGGTCAGACATTCGCGGCCCTTACCAGTTGCACGAACACGTCCTCCAGGGTCGGTGCGTCGGACGTGATTCCGTCGAGGCGCACTCCCGCGTCGGCCAGGAGGCGGGGAACGGTCTGCCGCGCAAACTCAGGGTCGCGCGTGACCACGCGGAGGCTGGAGCCGTATATGGCGGTCTCGCCGAGCCCGGGCTGTCCGAGCAGGGCGACGAGGCCTTTGCCCAAGGGTGCGCAGGCGATGCTCAGGCCAGTAGCCCGGGCCAGCGACCTGACGTGTTCCGGAGTCCCTTCGGCGATGACCCTTCCCTGACTGATGAGGCAGAGGCGGTTGCAGTACTCGGCCTCGTCGAGATAGTGAGTGGTCACCAGCACGGTCTTGCCAACTGTTGCCAGCCTGCGGACGTGCCCTTAAGAACTGGCGGCGCGACGCCGGGTCCATGCCCGAGGTGGGCTCGTCGGGAAACAGAACGCCGGGGTCGTGGATAAGCGCACAGGCCAGGGCGAGGCGCTGCCTGCCGCCAGCCGGCAGTTATCCCGCCTGTGCGTTCTCGAACCGGGCAAGCTCGAACCGCTGGATGATCTCGTCCATGGCGGCGGGCAGGGCGGCGCGGCTGATGCCATATACCGTACCGAAGAAGCGCAGGTTCTCCTTCACGCTCAGTTCTTCATACAGCGAGAACTTCTGGGACATGCAGCCGATGGAGTCCAAGAGCTTTCTCGCGTCGCGCGGCACCGCGAGCCCGAGCACGCGGCACGCGCCGGACGTCGGAGGCAGAATTCCGGTAAGGATGCGAATGACCGTGGTCTTGCCGGCGCCGTTGGGACCCAGGAATCCGAATACCTCGCCCTGCGCCACTCGGAACGACACGCGGTCAACCGCGGTGAAGTCGCCGAACTTCCTAACGAGGTCCTGCACTTCGATAGCTCGTTCCGCCTTCATCTCTTCGCCTTCATCCCTGCGTTCCTCGTACCTAAAAGTATCAGCGCGTCTTCGAGGGTAGGCTGGGCCGGCTCGGGTCCGGCTAGGACACCGGCTTCTGCCAGGGCCCCTGCCGCGCACTCCAGGGCTCCGTGCTCGTCTATGATGAGGAATGCTACACCCGCGCCGAGCGGCTGGACTGAGGCAATCTGTGGACAGGCGCTCAAGCGCGGCCGCGGCTTGTCCATGTTCGTCCGTGGCGACGAACTAGCGACGGTTGCGAACCTGCGCGAGGAGGTTTTCCGGCGTGTCGCAGACCGACACGCTGCCCGAATCCATCAAGGCAATCCGGTTCGCCCGTAGCGCCTCTTCCAGATACACGGTCGAGTAGACGATGGTCCTCCCCTGCGCCAGGTAGTCGGTGAGGATTCCTTAAGAACTCGCGGCGCGACAGCGGGTCGATGCCGGTGGTCGGCTCGTCCAGAACCATCAACTCCGGCTCGTCTCCAGCGCGCACGCGAGCACCAGTTTCTGCCTCATACCGCCGGAGAGATTACCGGCCCGGAACCTCCGGAACTTCCGCAGCCGGGTCAGGTCGAGCAGGCGCTCCACCCGGGCACGGGCGTCGGCTGGCTCCAAGCCGTAGAACGCGCAGTAGAAGTCGAGGTTCTCCTCGGCGGTCAGGTCCTTAACAGATGGCGAATCGCTGCGGCATGCAGCCGACGGAATAGCGCAGTCGCGGGGAGCGGGGGAAACCGGGTTCGCCTAGAATCGAGACCGAGCCCGAGTCCGGCGCGAGCGTGCCGGCCAGAATCCGGAGCAGCGTAGACTTGCCGGCCGCGTCCGGCCCGGAGACGCAAAACAGCTCTCCCGGTGCTACCTCAAGCGAGACTCCCCTCAAGCGCCTGGGTCGCGCCGTATGCCTTGCGGAGTTCGGAAAGCGACAGCGCTGCCATCAGGCTGAACGTCAGGTCGGATATCGGGCCGAAGCAAGCTGAGGCGCCGCGGCCCGGCTACTGATTGTGCGCGGTTCTGACGTGCGAGTTCGGACGCTAGGGATGAGGAGCGCGGACTCGGGATCGAGTCCGACGCGCCCTCAGGGCCCTCCAGAGCGCGTAGTGCGTGGCCTCGAGCAGGGCCTTCTGGTCGTCTATAGGCAGAGCACCAAGGAACAAACGCATCCTCTCAAAGGGGTCGCGTGCCAGGGCCAGGGCTTCATCGAGGTCGTCAGCGCGCCGACCGGTAGGCAGCGCCGCCCTGATGATGCCCGACGGTCGACCAGCACTGATCAGCATGAATAGAGCAGTAGACATGAAGTAAAAGAGCGACTGCACAGCCAGCGCCGCGGGGGTGAAACCGGGCTGGTCCGCTCCGGGCACGCCGGTCGGAATCCGCGCGAGCAGGACAATCATGGCCCCGACCAGCAGAAAGGACACTGCGATGCTCGACGGCGGATAGACCACCCACTCCCAAGACGGTCGGAGCTCGACCTCACCCCAACCCACGTGGCGCAAGCCCCGCGCGAGGGACAGAAGACTCTCCTCAGACGGCGCTGGGCCGAACTCCGGCACGTCGCTTCGGCTCACGCTTTGGACGTGAAACAGCTTCGGCACCGACTCCAGGTTGTTGCTTACGGCCGTAAGCAGATTCGTCCTGCCCTTGTCGAGGTGGTAGTCGGTGTCCTCGTGCGCCGGGCTCGCGACGCAACTCCTGAAACTGCTGGATTCGTCCGCGGCGCCCATGTTCCAGAGGATACGGTT
>Ga0172364_10004263_pt1 | contig 11376 bp, 8 predicted proteins | sample LakKivSesite10cm_FD_114545 | JGI IMG/M metagenome (GOLD analysis project Ga0172364, IMG submission 114545) | Sediment microbial communities from Lake Kivu, Rwanda - Sediment site 10cm | ecosystem: Environmental > Aquatic > Freshwater > Lake > Sediment | place: Rwanda: Western Province, Lake Kivu... | reverse complement strand
GTCGGCGTAGATCGCCGCCGACTTGCCCTGGGCCTTCGCCCAGATGCTTCCGGCCGGCGCCGCCGCCGCCGCCAGCGACACCACCAACCCCGCCACCACAATGTTCGTTTTCATCTCGCGTCCTCTCGCTGACCGCTGACCGCTGACCGCCGACCGCTACTTCGGGTAGACCGGCTCCACGACGCCGTCGAGGGCCACGCTCGCCGTCACCACCGGCCGCGTGTCGGCGTTGCGCACCTTGATGAACTCGCCGGGCCGGCCGGACTCCATCGCCTGGCCCGTCGCCGTGATCGTGAATCCCGCCCCTTCGATCCGCATCCGCACCACCTGGTTGCGTTCGATGACGAACTGGGGGCGGCGCTGCGTGGTCATCCCGTCGCGCAGCACCGTTCCCTGCGCCAGCCTGCGCACCGCCAGGCGCTCCAGCGGCGAGGCCCACTGCTCCTGCGGCGCCCGGGGCGAGTAGGTCGTCTGGACCTCGACGTTGTCGGCGGTGAGGGGCTGCCCGGCCGCGACTTCCTTGACCACCACGGCGCGCTTCACCGCGTGGAGGCGCTGGAAGAGCACCTCCCGCCGGGCCAGCACCTTGCCGTCGCGCGACACGGCGACCTCGACCTTGACGTAGCCGTGCGCGGCGGCGGGGGCCAGCGAGCAGACAAGCTCGGCGGCGGCGGCGCCGGGGACGGTCACGTCCTCGCCCTTCCCGACGATGCGGTGGATACAGTCGCGCCCGCCGGGGGCGGTCTTCTTGAGGTGCTCCTCGGCGGCGGCCAGGAGGGCCTCGGCGCGGATGGTGGTCTCGGCGCGGCAGACGGCGACGGCGTCGGCCCCGCTGAAGCGGACGGACTGGCGGCCGATGCCCGCCGAGGCCAGGCGGGCCAGCACCGTCGTGCGGTCGATGGTGAGGGTCTCTCTGGGCCAGGGGGCGCGGCCGAGGGTGACGGCGCGGGCCTTCTGCTCGCGTTGGGGCGCGGCGCTCAGCACCACGCCCACCTGCTCCAGCGTCAGCTCGTCGCGGTCGACGCGGACGACGCGAGGGAGGTAGACGCGCACGTCCTCATCGGCCGGCTCGGCGCCCGGCATGGCCGCCGCCAGGGCGGCCAGCAGCATTCCCGTCGCGACAGGTCTCATGGCGGTTCTCCCGTCGGCTACTGGATCAGCCGGTTGGCGGTGTTGAGCATGTCGTCTCCGGCGCGGATGGCGCGGGAGTTGATCTCGTATGCCCGCTGGGCCTTGATGAGGTTGACCAGTTCGGTGACCATCTGGACGTTGGATCGCTCCAGCAGCCCCTGCTGGAGGCTGCCGAACCCGTCGCGTCCGGCCGTGCCGGTGATGGCCGCGCCGCTGCCTTCCGTCTCGCTGAGCAGGTTGTCGCCCTCGCTGCTCAACCCGCTGGAGTTGGGGAAGCGGGCCAGGTTGATCGTGCCGATGTTGGTGCCGGTGCCGTCGGCCTTGTGGGCCGTCACCGTCCCGTCGCTGCCCACGCTGACCTTCACGGCGTCCTGGGGGACGGTGATCCCGCCGCTGAGCAGGAAGCCCTGCGAGGTGACCAGCCGCCGCGTGGCGTCGAGCTTGAACGACCCGTCCCGTGTGTAGCGCAGCGTGCCGTCCGGCATCGTGATCTGGAAGAATCCGTCGCCGGAGATCGCCACGTCCAGGTCGCGCCCCGTGTTCTCCAGCTCGCCCGGCGTGAAGACCTTCGTCGTCGAGGCCGGGCGCACGCCGCTGCCGATCTCGAAGCCCGTCGGCGCCAGGATGCCCGAGACGGTCTCGGCCCCGGCCTTGGCGAGCTGGTGGTACATGAGGTCCTGGAAGTCCACCTGGCTGCGCTTGAAGCCGGTGGTGTTGATGTTGGCCAGGTTGTTGGCGATGACGTCCACGGTCATCTGCTGTCCGGCCATGCCCGTCGCCGCCGTCGAAAACGCTCTCAGCATCGCTGTGTCTCCCGCACGCGCGGGCGGTTGCCCGCCCGCCCTGTCGGACTTGTCAGACCTGTCGGACCTGTCTGACACTTGTCACTTGTCACTTTGCCCTTCTATCCCATCGCCACGTTCAGCAGGCTGCGGGTGTACTCATCTTCCATGCGGATGCCCTTGAGGTTGGCCTCGTACATCTGCGTGACGGTGATCAGCCCGACCAGCTCCTCGACCACCGAGACGTTGGATGCCTCGTAGAAGCCCTGCTGGACGGAGAAGCCCTCCGCGTCGCGCTCCGGCATGTCGGCGGGGGCCTTGTAGCAGCACTCGCCCACCGGCAGCAGGTCGCCCGGACGGTCGAAGCTCACCACGGGCAGCCGCCCGATACGCTGTCCCTCCGCCGTCACCGTCCCGTCGCGGGCGACGCGGATGGAGGAGGGGCTGACGGCGGCCGGGACGATGATGGGGCCGCCGACGGCGCGCCCCGCGGCGTCCACGAGCTGGCGCTCCGCGTTCGTGCGGAACCGCCCGTTGCGCGTGTACCGCGGGCCGTCGGGAGTCTCCAGCCGGAAGAACCCCGGCCCCTCGATGGCCAGGTCGAGCGAGCTGCCGCTGGCCGTCAGCGTGCCCTGCGAGAAGTCCACCGCCGGCCGGCCCTCGACCTTCTGCGTCGCCGAGACCTGCCCGGCCTGCCCGGCGCGGTCCATCACCTGCTGGAAGAGCGTGCGGCTGCGCTTGAACCCGGGCGTGCTGACGTTGGCCAGGTTGTTGGCGATCGCGCGGTACTGCTGTGTGAGGGCCTCGAGGGTGGAGGCGGTCAGTTCGGTGATCTCAGGCATGGTCGGCCTCCGGCTCCGGCCCGGCGTGCGGCTGCGGCGCATGTGCGGCCGCGACGGCCTCGGCGTTCGTCTCGCGCGACAGGTGGGCGATTTCGTCGGCATCCAGGCCGATCAGCTCGACGGCCAGTTCCTCGCCGCCCTTGGCGGCCGCCTCCACGCGGCGGACCTTGCCCAGCGCCTCCACCATCGCCCCCGCGGCGAACTGCACCATCACCAGCACCCGCTCGCCGGTGCGCACCTTCATGGCCGCCTGGAGCTTCAGACCGGGGCCGCCGATCTCCACCAGCCTTCCGGGCACGAACCGCTGCGGGTCGGCGCCGTCGTCCTCGCGCCACAGCGGGAAGTTGGCCACCCGGGCCGCCCGGTCGGTCGGCACGCGCGGGAAGCGCCTCCGGTTGATGTGCCGCAGGCGCGCCGGGCGGCGCAGCACCACGCGCTGGCCCGCCGTCTCCACCACCGGCGCGTCGAACTCCCACACCTGCCCCTCCCGCGCTACCCGCAGCAGCCAGGTCTCTCCCTCGCGGCCGTCCACGCCCGCGCCGCCCTCCACCACCAACGCGTCGTCGGTGCTGTGGGCGACCACAAGATCGACGGCGGTGGGCTGGCCGCGATGGACCAGCGTCAGCCGGTCGCCGGGGCGGATGTCGGCGGCGGGGCCGGCCGTCGCCCCATCGCCGCCGGCGGCCCCGAAGTTGATCTGCCCGCGAAGCAGGTCGAGGGAGTCGGTGACGGCCTTCTGCTTCTCCGCGGACAGGGCGCGCACGCGGCGGCTGCTCATCAGGGCGCCCGCGGCGCCCTCGAAGGCCGTCGCCGAGGTGAACAGGGCGACGACGTTGCCGGCGGCGGCGGTCTCGGCCAGGGCCTCCATGACGTATCGTTCGCGCGGGGCCAGGCCGGCGCGGGCGATCAGGTCGGCCAGGAGGAGCTTCTGGCGGCGTGCGGCGGCCCGGCGTCGCCACAGCAGGGCGGCCAGGACGGCCACCGCGACGGCCAGTGCCGCCAGCAGCAGCCACTTCATCGCCGGCGCCGCCCCGCCCCATGGGGTGGAGGTGCCCTGCTGGACGGCGGCGTAGCGCCCGAGGGCGTCGAGCGCCCGCGGCAGCGGGGCGGCCTCCGGCAGCAGGCGGTGCAGGGCGGTCATCGTCTCTCCGCGTCTGGCTCGCCGGTCAGCGGATCAGCCCCGTCAGCTCGCTGAGCATCTCGTTGCTGACGCGGATGGTCCGGGCGTTGGCCATGAACCCGTTCTGGGCCTGGATGAGGTTGACGAACTCGGTGGCGACGTCGACGTTGGACTTCTCGAGGCTGCCGCCGTTGACAGCCCCCGCCCCGCCGGACAGGGCCCGCGTGGGGATGGGCTCGCCGGAGTTGGACGAGGGGGCGAAGTAGTTGTTGCCGAGGGCCAGCAGGGCCGCGGGGTTCTGGAACGTCGCCAGTTTCAGCGCCGCGATGTCGCGCCGGATGCCGTTGCTGAACACGCCCACCAGCACGCCCTCGCGGGTGACGGACAGGTTGGACAGCCACCCGGCCGTGTAGCCGTCCTGGCGGCTGGGGGCGGCGGTGGCGTGCCCGCCGACCTGGCTGAGGCCGTCCATCTCGCCGACCGTGCCCAGGTTGACGGCGATGCGCGCCACCGTGTCGGGGTCGTTGGCGAAGCGCATCTCGAAGTAGCCGCCCCCCGGGTCGTCCAGCGAGCCGAACGTCCCGTCGGTCAGGAAGTTGATTCCGGAGATGCGGCGGTTGACCACGTTCACGTCGCCGGTGATGGACGTCAGCACCAGGTCCCACTTGTTGGGCGTGTCGGTCTTCACGAACTCCGCCTCCAGGATGTGCGAGACGCCCTGGGAGTCGAAGACCTCGATGTTGGTCTTCTGGGCCGCCTCCCCGCCCGCGTCCTCCGCGATGAAGTAGTGCGGCAGCTCCAGCGCGCCGGTCGAGCCGTCCTTCATGACCATCGAGATGTCCGTCAGGCTGTAGCCGCCGGCCGAGTCGCGCAGGCAGAGCTGGGCGTTCTCCATGGTGGCCGTGGACCAGCGTTCCGTGGGGTCGTCGGGATTGGCGAACGCGGCGTCGATGAAGTCCAGCAGGTCGCCGACGGTCTTGCTGTTGCCGTCGGCGTCGAAGCAGGCGAACTCCGCGCCGGCCACGGCGCCGCCGTCGCGGCGCGTGCCGCTGACGACGATCGCGTCGCCGTCGACCAGCGTGCCGCCGCCCTGGGCCAGGCTGGTCAGCAGCGTGTCGCTGCTGGCGGCGGCACCGGCGGCGGTGGTGTACTCGAGCCCCGACGCCAGCATGTTGGTCGTCGGCGTGCCCTGGTCGGCGCTGAGGTTGCCGTTGTACCAGACGGTCTGCGTGGCGCAGGCGGGCAGGGCCATGTCGTAGGGGATGCGGATGGCGCTGCTGGTGGGGCTCTGGAAGCCGTCGGAGACGCCCTCCGAGCCGATCCGCTGCACGCGGTAGCCCGTGCCCGGATCGACCAGGCAGAAATCCGAGTCCACCGCGAACGCCCCCACGCGCGTGTAGACGTCGCTCTGCCCGTTGTTCAGCACGAAGTAGCCCGTGCCCTCGATGGCCATGTCCAGCGCCTGGCCCGTCGTGATCAGGCCGCCCTGCGCCATGTCCATGTCCACGCTGGCCAGCTTCGTGCCGCTGCCCACCTGCTGCGGGTTGGTCCCGCCGACCGAGCTCGACGGCTGCGAGGCGTCCTTCATCGTCTCGCTCAACAGGTCGCTGAATCGCACCCGGCTGGCCTTGAACGACGTGGTGTCCACGTTGGCCAGGTTGTTGCCGGCCACGTCGATCATCTTCTGGTGCGCCTTCATGCCCGACACGCCCGCCAGTAATGCGTCGCCCATCGTTGGTTCCTCTCAAACCGGTTGTTTGGCGTCCGCCGCCTGCCCGCTCAAGGGGCGATGGACTCGACGTCCGCCAGGTCCACCGTGCTGTCGCCCACCTTCAGGCGAATTCCTGCGTCGCTCAGCTCCACGCCGTCCACGCGCCCCGTCGTCGCGTCGGCGCCCGACACCGCGTAGGTGATCGTCTTGCCGATCAGTTCCGCCGCCTGGAGCCTCTGCTGGGTCGCCAGCACCTGCTGGAACGTGCCGTTCATCGACTCCAACTGATCCAGCGACGAAAGCTGCGCCAACTGCGAGGTCATCTGGCTGTTGTCCATGGGATCCAGCGGGTCCTGGCACTTGAGCTGCTCCACCAGCAGCTTCATGAAGTCCGCCCGCAACGAACTTGCCGTACCGCCCACAGCCGGCGTGCTCATCGTCGTGCTCCTAGATCCACACGTTCACCGACTCACCGGCCGCAACATGCCGGCCGGACGTCGCCGGCCCGTCCGCCGCAGCGGCCTCGGCGTCGGCCTCGGCCGGGCCGCCCGCCGGCGCGTCGCCGCCGCGGTCCCACGTCCCCCCGCGCCCGCCCGAGCCGTCGGCGAACGACGGCCCCGACCAGCCGCGCTGTTCGCCGCCCGGCTGGATCTCCAGCCGGCGCAGCTCCACGCCGCCGTCGGCGATGCGCTCGACCAGTGCCGACGCCTCGCGCTGAAGCTCCGCCAGCGTTCGCGGGTTGTCGGCCTCGATGACGCCGCGCAGGCCCGTCCCGTCGCGCTCGAACGACACCCGCAGCGCGCCCAGCTCCGGCGGATGCAGGCGGATGGCGATCCGCTGGCCGGCCTGGAAGCCGCCCGCCGGAACGGCGTCGGCCAACTGGTCGGCGATCGGACGATGGACCTCGCCGCCCGCGCCGCGACCGTCCCCCGGCGCCGGCGCCGGCGCAAAGGTGCCGACCTGCTCCGCTCCCCCGCCCGGGGCCGGGGGCGACTGCACCAGACCCTCCGTCCCGGACGCCTGCGCCGTCGGCGCGGGCACGTCGCCCGGCGATGCGCCGGCGGCTGGATGCTGCCCCCCGCCCGCTTGGGCCGTGCCCGCTGTCCCGTGGCCGGCCTCCGCCGCCGATTGTGCCTGGACCAGCGTCGCCACGGCGCGCTCGGCCAAACGTGCAGGAAGCGCCTCTTGGTCAGCGCCCTGCGCTGCCGGGAGGAACGCGTCGGTGACGTCGGCCGCATCAGCCGCGATCGCCTGCGCTCCTGGCGTGCCCGCCGCCGGGCGTGCGCCAGCCGTGCCGGCGGGCGGGTCTGGAGCCGTGGCGGACATGGAGGCGGCGGTCTGCGAAGGCGCCGCCGGGGCTGCCGCCTGCGGCGCCGCCGCCAGTCGCTGCTGCGCCGTTGCGGCAGCGTTGGCCCAGGACGTTGGCGCGGCCGCCGGCTGCTGTGCCGCCTTGCCGGGGGCGACTGCCCCTCTCGTTTCACCCGCCGCCTGTGCAACGGCCGCAAACGGCTCCGCGGCAGTAACCGTCAACGTCGGATTGGACTGCCCGCCCCGCAGACGCGCGGCAGCGACGGACATCCTGGCGGCCACCGCGTCCGCCGCCCGCACCGGTCCGGCGGGCGACTGGCCGTCCTGTCCGGCCTGGGGCGACAGTTTCTGCGGCTGGGCGGCCTGCGCCAACGCGGGGAGCTGGGCGGATGCGGCAGCCTGCTGCCCGCCCGGCGGCGGGGCCGACGCCGGCAGCTTCGCCGCGGCGCCGCCCGTCTGCCCGGCGGCCAAGCCGACCTGCGCGGCCAGGGCGGCTTGTGTCGCGGCCGCTTTGGGCGGCCCGGCGACCGCAGCCGCCTCGCCTGAAGACTGCTCGCCCTCCATGGCCTGTTGGAACGCCATCGAGGATCGCTGCTGTCGCGGCGCCTGCTGCGCCTGTGCCGCGGCGCCCGGCCCGCCAAAGACGGGAAGCTCGCCGAGGCCGCTCCTGGACAGTCTGCTCGCCGTGTGGGCCGTCTCGGCAGCGGGGGGCGATTGCCCGGTTTCGCCCGCTTCAGCGGCTTCGCCCTGCTCGGCCACGAGCCGGCTGACGATGGCCGCGAATGGGCTTTGCTGTGGGGCGAACACGACGGCGGCGATGCCTGCCTGCGAGGCGGCCTGCGCGCCGGCCGGCGCCGTGGCGGCGGAAGTGTCCTTGCGCTTGCGGGGGGCCGAAGCCCGCCCGTCGCCGGTCTCCTCGGTGCCCGCCGATGCTTCGGCGGTCGTCCTGGCCACGGCCCGGCCCTCTGGCGCCGCGCCTGGTCTCGGCGAAGGCTTGCCAGCCGCCTCGGCGCCGCCTTGACGGGTTGCCCTCGCGGCGGATCGGGCCGCCTTGCCGCCGGAAACTTTGCCGCCGGCGCCCGCTCCCGTCGCCGGGGGGGCCAGGACGTTGGCGACGCTGATCTGCGTGGAACTCATCTCGAAGTTCGCCTCAGTGTGGCGCGTGACGGCCGGTGCGCGCCGGCCTCGCCTGTCCGCTTGAAGGCAACCGCCGTGCCACGCCGTGGCGGCACGCCGGCGCGGGGCAACCTAACAAGCGTCTGGATATAGACTAAGCTCAGGCAGGTTTTCCGGTTGCCCCCGGTCTGGCCGCCCCGGCGGCAGTCGCCGCCCCGGAGAAAACTTCCGCCGCCCGGATGGTCTTGCCGCCTTCAGCCGCAACGGCGCGGCCTGTCGCCACCGCCACAATCCCGGAAAAACTGTAGAGCTTCACGCCCGCCGGCCGAAGAAGACGCATAACATCTCGGCCCGGGGTAGTTTGCCGACGCGGCCGAAACGGTTCTGCCGCTACGGCCGGGCCGAACGGTGCAGGGCGGGCTGCCTGGTTCGTTCGGCCCGGCTGTGATAGGCCCGGCGCTTCCGCAGCCCACCTGCTGGCACCCGCCCGGAACGGATTCCGAGGCACCTGCCGCACAATGACCAGGGACAGGCAAGAAGCACCGCCGGACGTGTTGTTGATAGGCTGCTCGGCTGCGCAGCAGGCGGCCGTCGCGCAGGCGCTCGGCAGCGGCGCCGCCCTGCACAGCGCGGCCGCAGCGGACGAAGCGGCCCAACCCGGCCGCCCCGCCCCGCGCCTTGTCGTGCTGGCCGAGCAGGCCCGCCCGGGCGAGACTGCCGGCCTCGTCGCCCAACTCCGCGCGACGTGCCCGCAAAGCCGCCCGGTCGTCCTGTCGCATCGCGCGTCTATCGCCGCGGCCGTCGAGGCCGTCCGCGCCGGCGCGTGGGACTACCTGGCCTGCGACGAGCAGGGGCTGGCGCGCCTCCGTGATGCGCTTATCGCCACTGCCGCCGACGCGCCCGCAGACGCCGACTTTCTGCCGCCAGGCGTGCCCGCCGTCGCCTGCGCCCAGGGGATGATCGACGCACTGCGGATGCTCCGCCGACTGGCCGAAAGCCGCTGCAACCCCATCCTGCTTCTCGGCCAGACGGGCACGGGCAAGGAGCTGGCCGCCAGTGCCGTCCACGCCTGGCGCTGCGGCGGCGAGGAGCCGTTCGTGGCCGTCAACTGCGCCGCCCTGACCGCCGGGCTGCTCGAAAGCGAGCTGTTCGGGCACGTCAAGGGCGCGTTCACCGGCGCCGACCGCGACAAGACGGGGCTGTTCGAACTGGCCGGCGGCGGCACGATCTTCCTCGACGAGATCAGCGAGATGCCGCCCGACCTCCAGGCCAAGCTGCTCCGCGTGCTCCAGGAGCGCACGTTCCGCCGCGTGGGCGGCACGGCCGACGTCGCCTGCCGCGCCACCGTCGTGGCCTCCAGCAACCGCGACCTGCCCGCCGAGGTCCGCGCCGGACGCTTCCGCAAGGACCTGTACTACCGCCTGGCCGTGCTGCCGGTGACGCTGCCGCCGCTGGCCAGCCCCGCCCGGCGGGCCGATATCCTGCCGCTGGCGCGGCACTTCCTGGCCGCCTCCGACGTCGTGCCGCCGAGCCTGCCGCGGCAGCTTTCGCCCGCGGCCGAGCAGGCCCTCCTCGCCCACGACTGGCCGGGGAACGTCCGCGAGCTGCGCAACGCCGTCGAGCGGGCGCTGATACTCTGCGCCGGCAGGCCCATCGAGCCGGCCGACCTGATGCTCCCGCCCGCCGCCGGGCAATCGCAAGTCGTCGCGGGGCAGGCGACGCCTTCCGCCGCGGCCGAAACGCCCCAGGCGCCAGCCGCCGCGACCCCCCGCCCGCCGCGACGTGAGTTCTCTCTGGAGACGGCCGAACGCGAGTTCATCGCCCGCGCCCTGCGCGAGACGGGCTGGCAGCGGACCAAGGCCGCCGCTCTGCTCGGCATCACGCGGGCGACCCTCCACGCCAAGATCAAACGCTACCGCCTTCGCCCGCCCGTCGAGGAGGCCGCTGCCGCCGCGGCCGCGCCTGCCGAGGACCGTTGCGTCCCCGCCGGCGTCTGATTGGCCGGCCCGCGACTGAGACGACGCCGCGAAGCGCTTCCCGGAGGATGCCCATCATGGTGTATCATCGGTCTGAGCGGTCCGCGGCGGGCCGCACGGGAGAAGTCCATGAGATACAGGACAACCGTTCCGGGGTGCCTGCTTCTGGCGGCGCTGGCCGGCTGCGACGCCGACGCGCTGCCTGGCCGGCCCAGGAAAGTCGCCGACGAGCTGCCGAAGCTGGCCCAGCGGCTCAAGAGCACCTCGCCGACGGTGCGGATGGACGCGCTGCGCGACGCGGCGCTGTTCGGTCCCCGCTCGCTGCCGCTGCTGCCGCAGGTGATCGCGGCGCTGCGGGACGGCGAGGCGAAGGTCCGCTGGACGGCCGCGGGGGCGATCGCGGCGATGGGCCCGGCCGCGGCCGAGCAGGCCGTGCCCGCGCTGGCCGAGGCGACCCGCGACGCCGACAAGGCGGTGCGGATGAAGTCGGTCGAGGCGCTGCGCCGGATGGGCCCGGCCGCGGCGGCGGCCGTGCCGCAGCTCGTCGCCTGCCTCAACGACGATGAGTGGTCCGTGCGCGCGGCGGCGGCCGAGGCCGTCGGCACGCTCGGGCCGGCGGCGCGGCAGGCGGTGCCCGCGCTGATTCCGCTGCTGGACGACGCCGATCCGCAGGTGCGTCCGCGGGCGGCGTGGGCGCTGGGGCGGATGGGGCCCGAGGCGGCGCCCGCCGCCGGCGACTTGGCGGCCACGCTGGCCAAGGGCGATCCGGCCCTGCGCGAGATCGCCGCCCTGGCGCTGCGGGCGATCGGGCCGGAGGCGTACGCCGCGGCGGGCAAGGCGATGGCCGACCCGCGGGCGGACGTGCGCCGCTCGGCCCTGAAGGTGCTGGAGTCGGCCCCGCCGCTGGCGGCGACGGCGCAGAAGCGGATATCGGCCGCCCTGGCCAGTCGCGACGCCGCCGAACGCCGCGCCGCCGCGGCCGTCGGCGCCGAGGTGTGCCGCTGGTCTGCCGCGGCCGAGGCGCCGCTGCTGGAGGCGGTCAAGGACGCCCGCCCCGCCGTCGCAAAGCAGGGCATCGAGATGGCGGGGCGCCTGGGCGGCGCCCTGGCCGGCGTCGCCGCGGCGCTTGCACCCGCGGAGGCCGACGCCAACGCCCCGCCGCCCGAGGCCGCCGCCGAGGCCGACAAGCTGCGGGCGGCGCTGGGGCGCATCGCCGCGGCCCTGGCCGCCAAGCTCGCCGACGCCGACGCCGCCGTGCGCCAGGGGGCCGCCACGGCGCTGGGGCAGATCGGCCCCGCCGCCAAGGCAGCCCAGCCCGCCCTGACCGCCGCGGCGGGCAGCGACCTCGACCCCTCCGTCCGCGACGCCGCCAAGTGGGCGCTGGGCAAGG
>Ga0172364_10004258_pt1 | contig 11380 bp, 6 predicted proteins | sample LakKivSesite10cm_FD_114545 | JGI IMG/M metagenome (GOLD analysis project Ga0172364, IMG submission 114545) | Sediment microbial communities from Lake Kivu, Rwanda - Sediment site 10cm | ecosystem: Environmental > Aquatic > Freshwater > Lake > Sediment | place: Rwanda: Western Province, Lake Kivu... | reverse complement strand
GCGACGGAGAACGTCGCGGGGGCGCCCTTCAACGCCGACGGCCCGGCGTGCTCCGCGTCGATCCGCTCCGCCGCGATTGCCAACCTCGCCGCAACGGATGCCGACGCCGACGGCTTCGCGGAGTCCTTCTCGCTCGATATCCTGGTCGACGCCGACGCCTCCGTCGGCTGCACGATGAGCGTGGCCGCCGAGGTCACCTGCACCACGACCGGCCAATCGTGGCGGCTCGACGCCTGGCAGATCGCCGGGGCCGCGGCCGATCCCCGGGCGCTGCACCTCACCCACGCCGGCCTCGCCCCGGCCGCGGCACGCGAGTTCGCGTTCTCCGCCGCGCTCTGCGACCCCGCCTTCACGACGCTGCTCGACGAGGAACCCGTTGCCGGCACCGTGAGGGCCGAGCCCGCACCCTGCACGCAATTGACCATCCGGCGGGCCGCCATCGACGCCATCCGCTCCGCCGTCGACACCGACCTCGACGGCTACTACAACCAGTACGAGATCGACATCGGCGTCGACGCCGACACCCCCGGCTGCGCGGCCGCTGTCGTGCTGAAGGTCAGTTGCCCCGCGATCGCGAAGCAGTGGTACTCGCCCGTCGCGGCCGTCAGCGGCGCGGGCCCGGCCGATACCATCACGCTGCCCCTCAACTACGGCGAGTTCCCGCTCTCGTCGCAGACGGAACTCGCCTTCACGGCCCAACTGCTCGACGCCTCCCGCACGCAAGCCCTCACGCCCGAGGTGCCCGTCACCGGCAGCCTCAAGGCCGAAGCCCCCACGCCCGTGCCAAACGGCGTGGTCTGCGGCACCATCCTCTACCACCACCCCGACGGCACCTGCCGGCCTCTACGTTACGCTCTCTTGGAGATTCGTATACCGCCCATGGATGGCGCGTGGAAAACGGCCGTCACCGACCTTAACGGCTTTTACACCAGGTGGATCAGTTTGAGTGCGTTCCCGAAGGACCTCTTTGTGCGTGCCCTCGCCAAGAGCGAGGTGGGAGGCCCGAGAACCTCTGAAATCGCCGTCGTCCAGCCGCCGGGCGGCTCGCAGGTCTATTGCTTTGACAGCCCCCAGCGGCCGTCCTACCCGGGGAGCGTGTTGCGGGTCGACATCGTGATCCCCGCCGCGCAGGCCGCGCCCTTCGCCATCTTCGACTCGCTCATCGAGGGCTACCTCGGCTCGCACTCGTACATGGGAATCTACCCACCCGTCGTGCAGGTGGCGTGGCCCGGCACCGACACGCGCTACGACGCCGGCACCATCCACATAGCCCCGGGCGACGCCTGGGACCGCGACGTGATCCTCCACCAGTACGGCCACCACGTTGCCTCCTCCGCCGGCTTCCTCACCGCCCCCTGCGGGCAATACACGTGGGACGCCGACCTCCGCGGGTGGGGCCGGCAGCGCACCGCCGACGAAGCCGCGCGCCTCGCCTTCCGCGAGGGCTGGGCCGAGTTCTTCGCACTCGCCGTGCAGCAGCCGGCAGGCGGGGCCGTCTTCGACGACCTCGAAGACAAGGCCGTCTCGCACGACCTCGAGAAGTGCACCTCCCGCCGCCGCACCCCCGGCGAGTTCTACCAGTCGATGGTCGCCTGCTCGCTGTGGGACATCCTCGACGCCCACGAAGACCTCGCCGACGACCGCGACTCACTCTCGAAGCCGCTGAGCGACATCTGGTCCGTGCTCGCAACCGACAAGCCCGCCACCATGGCCGATTTCCACGCGGCGTGGCTCGCACGCCGCGGCTGCAAGGTGGAGCTGACTCGCATCCTCAGGGACCACGGGATGTCGTTCCTGCCTCCCGGCTGCACCGTCCGCGTCGCCTCGAACCGCCCCCAGCAGTTCGTCCTCTCCGAGCAACAGAGCGGCTCGTGGGCCGGCACCGCCCCCTGCGTCTATACCGGCATGCCCGCCGGCAGCTACACGATCTCGTGGACGACCGACTGCCCCGAGCCGCCGAACATCGCGCAGCAGGCGGCGGCCGGCGCGAGCATCGGCTTCGCGTGGTCATCGCCCGGCGACTGCCAGCCGCCCGCACCGCCCGCCCCGCCCATCGTGCTCAAGGCCACCGCCACGACCATCGCCTTCTCCGCCGACCCCTCGGGCAACGGCGATTCGACCCTCTTCGCCCTGGTATGCTGCGGCAGCGAGCCGCTCGACGCGAGCTTCGACCAGCGCTGGATCGACGCCTGCGGCAGGCCCTCGCCGCAGCCCGTGTGGCTGCCGGCCGCGGCCTGGCGTGACATCCCCATCGCCGGCTTGCAGTCCGGCACCGCCTACCAGGTCGCAGCGTCCGCAAAAAACGCCTTCGGCGAGGCCGGCCCCAGCTTCGGCGCGGAGGCCCGGACCACCATCGCGGGCGACGTCAACGGCGACTGCCGCGTCAACATCCTCGACCTGATCGCCATCAGGTCGCGCCTCAACTGTTCGATCTGCTCGTGCGCCGGTGCAGCGGCCGCCGACCTCAATTGCGACGGCGTCTGCAACCTTCTCGACCTTATCACGTGCCGGAACAACATCAATGCAAGCTGCGCGGGCGCGCGGTGAGATGAGAACGAAGGCGGCAGGCTGGCGGATCCTCCCGTCATTGCCGGTTGTCGTGAACTCGCTTGGGATGCGGGATGGGGGCGGGCGTGGCCGCGCCGCGGAGAAGAAACAGGCGGCGGTGGCGCTTGAGGATCTGCTCGGCCGTGAGGAGCGCCGCCTCGGGCGTGAGGTAGTAGCCGGAGAGCAGCTTGGCCTGCACCTCCCTGACGCCCCTGGCCGCGAGCGGCCGATGTCGCGGATTGTCGCTGCGATGCACCATCGTCATTCCTCGTGGCCAAGCCCCGGCGCCATCCTCCGCCTCGCTCGCATCGCCTGGCGGGCGAGGGTGGACGGACGCTGGGGGCACTCTCGTGATCGACATTTCACGGGCGGACTTTAGAAAAAATCCGCGGGAAAATGCCGCTGGCAGGCCGCCTCTCGCACGGCTGCCCGATCGCTCACTTCAGATGTTTCTTGATCGCCTCGGCAAGGACGCGGGGCTTGACGGGATCGACCAGGCACTCGTTGGCCCAGGCAAACTTGACGTCGTCGGCGGGCCTCGCGATGAGGGCGATGATGGCCACGGCCTTGGACGACGATGTCATCTTGATCTGGCGGTGGAAGGCAGCGGTGTCCTTGACCTCGGAGCGGGCGTCGATCACCACGGCGCGGGCGCCCTCGGCGATGGCTTCCTTCGCACGGTCCATCAGAGGCATCTCGGAGATGTGGAACCAGTTCTTGCCGCCGGTCCGCTCCGTGTCGAAGATCGCCTGCGTCTGCGACGCGAGCGCACCGTCGCGGCTGAAGAAGACGATGGTCTGGCCCGGGAGCACCGTCCCCGACTGCGGGCGCTGCTTCACGTGCGCCTGTATGGACTGGATGAGCTTGCTGATGCTGGCGGGTTTCGAGAAGTAGTCGGTGGCCCCGGCCTCGCGGGCCATATCGATGTCCTGCTGATCCTTCTTCGCGGAGAGGATGATGATGGGCAGATCCTTCGTGGCGGGCTGCTGCCTCAGCTCCCGGCACACCTTGATGCCGTCGAAGTCGTCCATCATGATGTCGAGCAGCATGCAATCGACCGCGTCCGTTCGGGCCTTCTGAACTCCCTCGATCCCGCCGAGGGCGGGGATGGCGATGAAGCCGTAGCTCCGGAGCGACTCGCACAGCATATTGTTGGTACTGGGACTGTCGTCGACGACCAGCACTCGTATCGGTTGGGCCATAGGATCGCTCCTTTCAGGCCGTGTTGGTCAGGCGCCGCGCTGCCGCTGAACTGGTGCACCCTCCGGATATTATACAACGGAAGAGAGAAGTGTCAAAGCCAAATCCGGCTTACCGCAGTTGCAATCTATGCTCGAGAGGCGCCGTGCTGCCCGATCCGTTGCATTCGGTAGACATCGCGTTGACTTCCATAGACTTTTCATAAATAACGTCGCTACAATGAGTTACGCTGATATTGCCGGCATCGGGCACGATTTTGCGTCCATCGGCCGCAACATCCCCTCGCGCGAAGTCCTGTCAGACAGCGTAGCCGCACCCGCCTGGTCCGGCTGCAATGATCGTGGCGCTGTGACCGCGCCATGGCAATGTGGCGGCGGGGATTTTCCTCGGAATCTGATGGCAGAATCTGGTAGAATACTCGCAGGGGTAACGAAAGGCTCTGCAAGAGCCTCACACGAGGGTTGATGAGAGGGATCGGAGGCGAAGGGCCGGGCTTCCCCGGCCGAGCCTGCACGCGGGATCCGCACCGGATCCCCGTGGGAAAGGAGCGTCCCGCCATGGGCCGGATCTTCGGCAGCATCGTCGACACTATCGGAGGAACCCCGCTCGTGCGGCTGCGCAAGGTGACCGACGGAGCCGTCGCCGAGGTCGTGGCCAAGCTCGAATGCTTCAACCCCTGCGGCAGCGTGAAGGACCGGATCGGCGCTGCCATGATCGAGGCCGCCGAACGCGACGGCAGGATCACCCCGGGCAAGACGGTGATCATCGAGCCGACCTCGGGCAACACCGGCGTGGCGCTGGCGTTCGTTTGCGCCGCAAAGGGCTACCGCCTCATCATCACCATGCCCGAGGGGATGTCCCACGAACGCGAGTGCCTCGCCAGGCTGTTGGGCGCGGAGGTCGTGCTCACGCCCACGTCCGAGGGGATGCCCGGCGCCATCAAGCGGGCCAAGGAGCTGGCCGGCCGCCACGCTCACAGCTTCATCCCGCAGCAGTTCGACAACTTGGCCAACCCCGAGATCCACCGCCGCACCACCGCCGAGGAAATCTGGAACGACACCGACGGCAGGGCCGACATCCTGGTCTCGGGCGTCGGCACCGGCGGCACCATCACCGGCGTCGCGGAAGTCATCAAGCAGCGCAAGCCCGGCTTCCGGGCCGTCGCTGTCGAGCCCGAAACGTCGGCGGTGCTCTCGGGCGAAAAACGCGGCCCGCACAAGATCCAGGGGATCGGCGCCGGCTTCGTGCCCAAGGTCCTCAACATGAGCATCATCGACGAGATCATCAAGGTGAGCAGCCAGGACTCCTTCGACATGGCCCGCAGCCTCGCGCGCAGCGAAGGCATCCTCTGTGGAATATCGTCGGGCGCGGCGGCCGTCGCCGCCCTGCAGGTGGCGCGGCGCCCTGAAAACGCCGGCAAGCTGGTGGTGGTGATCCTGCCGGACACCGCCGAGCGCTACCTGTCGACCCACCTCGTGCCGCAGTGAACAATCGGGCGGAAAGCCCCTTGGGCGATTTACCTATGCGCGTGCTCGGAATCGAAACGTCGGCGCAGGTGGGAAGCGTGGCGCTGCTCGAGATCGGCGGCGACGGCGCCGAGACCCGCGTCGAAGAACGCTCCTTCGAGAAAGGCCTGCGCCACGGCAGGGACCTCGTCCCAACCATCGACGCCCTCGCGCACGATTGGGGCCTGCAGCCCGACGCGATCGACCTCTTCGCCGTCAGCCAGGGCCCAGGCTCCTACACGGGCATCCGCGTGGGCGTCACGTGCGCCAAGACCCTGGCCTACAGCCTCGGCAAGCCGGTCGTGGGCGTGCCCTCGCTCGACGTGCTTGCGTCCAACGCCCCCCGGGCCGGCCGCGTGTGCGCGGCCCTCGACGCCAAGCGCAAGCGCGTCTACTTCTGCACGTTCCGGCGGGAGGACGCGGAGCTTGCCGCCGAAGCGCCCTACCGGGCTCTCCCGGTGGCCGAGGCCGCGGCCGCGGTGCAGCCGGGCGACTTCGTGATCGGCGACGCGCTGCGGCTCTACGCGCGTGAATTCGCGGCGCGCGGGGCGGTCCTCGCCGAGGAGGCCCTGTGGCTGCCGCACGCGGCCTTCGTCGCAAGGCTGGGCGCCCGCAAGCTGCGCCTGCGCGGCGCCGACGACACCTTCGCCCTCGCCCCGATCTACCTCCACCGGCCGGAGGCGGAGGAAGTCTGGGAGCGCAAGCACGGCGGCGAAGCGTAGGGGAGTCCTGTTACGTCGCCCGATCCTTCAGCATCATGCCTGCCAAGCTTTCCGAATAACACGCTGGGACAGTCACGTCGTCCGTGAACTTGTCCTGCTCGCCCGCCGTGGCGCCGTCTCCGAAGTCCCACGTGATCGTGCCCGCCCCTATCGACCCGCTGCACCGGGCGCTATATCCCAATGTGATGCGCTACGACTGGACAGGAAGCAACGAAGACAGGTTTTCTATCGGAAGTATATCACGCTATCGGAAGGCTGTCAAACCAAATTCGGCGTTTAAAAAAGCAGGGGGCAGCCTGGTCGCGGCCGCGGCGCGACCGCGTGATCAGCGAGAGCGCCCCTGCCTCCCCCCGAAGCAGTAGACGGCGCCGTCCGCGGTGCCGATCACCATCCTGCCGCGCGCGATCGCCGGCGACGCCGTCACCTCCGAGCCGGCCTCGAACTTCCACGCCACGCTCCCGTCCTTCAGCGCCAGCCCGTAGATCGTGCCGTCGACCGAGCCGAAAAACACGCTCTCGCCAGCGATGACGGGCGAGGAATCCACCTTCCCCTTCGCGGCGAAGACCCATCGCCGCTCACCCGTCGCGCGGTCGAGGCGGAAGACCCTGTTGCTGCGCGAGGCAAAGATCACCGCGTCCCCCCGCACCGCCGCCCCCGCGTAGCACGAACCCCCCTCGCCCTCCTCCCGCACCTGCCAGACCACCTTGCCGTCGTCGCAGCGCACTGCCAGGTACTCCCCGCCCAGCGACCCGACATACACGTGACCCTCGCACCACGCGGGCGAGACGGAGAAGTTCGACTGGACCGCCGCCGCGGCCTTCTCCTTGCCGGTCGCGACGTCGATCATCCGCACCTTGCCGTCGCAGCCCGCGATGATCGCGAGGCCGCCCGCCACGCACGGCGAGCAGTGCACCTGCGCGTCCGCCGCAAACGCCCACCGCGTCGTGCCCGTCGCCGTCTCAAGGCAGTAGAGCTTGTTGTCGTACGAGCCGAACAGCACCGCATCGCCGGCGACCGCGGCCGACGAGACGACCTTCGAGCCCGCGGCGAACTTCCACAGCGGCTCGCCCGTGCTCGCCTTGAGCGCGTGAAACACGCCGCTCTCGTCGCCGACGTAGACGCTCCCGCCGCTCACGCACGGCGCGGCCGTCACCGCGCCCGACGCCTTGAACTCCCACGCAGGCTTGCCGTCCGCCAGCGACAGGCACAGCAGCTTGCCCGCCGAAGTCCCCACGTAGACCCTGTCGCCGACAATCGCCGCGGTCGATTCGACCGCCGAGCCTGCCTCCGCTGTCCAGAGCAACTCGAGCTTCGCAGGCAGCGCATCCGCCGCCGCGCCGGCCATCGTCGTGCTGCCGCGGAAGCACGGCCAGTCCGCCTGCTCTCCCGCGAGGCACGCCGCTGATGCGAACGCCACGACCGCGATGAGGACCGTTGCCGCCTTGATCATGTTATTCCTCCCGAAGCGCCGCGATGAGGTTCCCCCGTGCGGCGGCCCACGCCGCCGCGGCCGACGCGATCACGCCCACGACCAGCACCGAGGCGAGCAGGCCGGCCAGCAAGGGCCAGTCGACGCGCGTCGACGCCGACACGATCTGCGGCGCGACCGCCAGCAGCGCCGCCGTCGTGCCGCAGGCGAGCCCCGCGGCCAGCAGCCCCGCGTGCTCGAGCACCAGCAGCCGGGCGATCCAGCCGCGGCCCAGCCCCACGGCGAGCATCAGGGCAAACTCGCTCCGCCGCTCGAAGGCGCTCCGCAGCAGCACGGCCACCAGCCCGAACGTCCCCAACAGCACGCCCAGCCCGCCGAGGGCCACAAAGGTCGAGATGTAGAGGTTCTGCACGCCCGCCACGGCATCGAGCAGCTCGCGCGTCGAAGCCACCTCGAGGCCCATGTCGCCGAGGTTCCGCAGCAGAAACGCCGTGGATTCTTCCGCGCCGGGGGGCGTCTCGATCAGGAAGCAGCGGGGCTGCGCCTCGCGGGGGAAGAGGCGCCGGAAGTTGGCCTCGGAGATCAGCAGCTCGCCCGCGAAGATGCTGCGGCGGAGCAGCCCCGCGATGCGCAGCCGCGCGGCCGGGGCGCCGTCCCGCGGCACCTCGATGGTCCCGCCGAGCCCCGAATGCAGCGCCCACCGCACGCTGTCTGCATCGCCGAACGCCGGCACCTCGTCTGGCCCGCCGCCGTCGAGGAGGGCCCACGCGTTGCCGCCGCGGACCGGCGAATCGACGTCGAAGCCGCCGCGCTCGATCATCGCTTCGGGCACGCCGAGCACCCGCGGCGCCGCCGGCTTCGAGAGGCTGGCGCAACTGATGTCGTCGCCGCCAGTCATCGGCATCGACACGACCCGCACCCCCTCGAACGCGGCCTCGTCCTCCTTCGCGAAGCCGAGCTTGGCGCGGCCGCCCGGCGTTCCGAAGTCGAACGGCACCGGCACCGACGACGTCGCCCGGAGCGCGAAGCCGCCGGCCCCCGAGTCGCGGCCGAGGCTCGCGGCCGAGTAGTCGCGGTGGTTGGCCGCCGCCGCGATGATGATGAAGCTCGCCCACGCGAAGAGCCAGATCGTGAGGAGGCTGCGGCCCCGGTTGGCCGCCGCGCTCCGCAGCGAGAGCACCGCGAGGCCCAGGCGTCCCCCGCGGCTGGCGAGCACGCGCCCGAGAGCCAGCCTCGACGCGATGAAGCCCGGCACGAGGAGGATCGCCCCGCTCCCGAAAAACGCGGCAGTCGCAGGCACCGCCCCCGCCACGCCCAGCCCCACCAGGGCCAGCGCGGCGGCGAGGAGCACAATGGCCAGGAGCTTCTCGAACCGGCCACCCGGCCTCGCCGCGACCGCCCCCAGCGCCCGCCAGCCCGCCAGCAGATCGAGCACGCGCTGACGCCCGAGGGCCCGCGCCCCCCACCAGACCGAGATCATCCCGCACGCTGCGCCTGCCGCGGCGCCCGCCGCCAGCCGCAGCGCGTCCGCGTGCACCCGCAGCGGCTGCGCCTCCGCGCCCGGCCAGCCGCCCGCGAGCCACGCGAGCATCGCACGGGCGTAGAGCCAGCCCGCCGGCAGCCCCCCGGCCGCGCCCGCCGCGACCAGCACGCCAAGCTCGCCCATGATCGCCGCCGCCACGCTCCGCCCGCTGAACCCGCAGGCGAGCATCACGCCGGCCTCGGCCGCGCGCCGCTCCGCCGCCAGCCTCGCCATCATCGCCGTCAGCCCCATCGCGGCCAGCACGATGAAGGCGCTCATCGACGCGTAGAGCATCCCGAAATCCTGCGTCCCCTCCGACGCCGCCATGGCGCGCTCGCGCACCGGCCGGAAAGTCATCCCCTCGGCCGCCGGGTCTAGCCGCGCCGCGAGGGCCGCCTCGAAGCGCGCCTTCACGGCCTCCGTGTCCTCCCCCGCCCGCGGCACCACCCGCACCGCCGTCGCCCAGTCCGGGGCGGCCGGCTGTCCCGACGCCCAGATCGACGTCATCACTGCGACCGGCACGAACGCCTTCGGCGCGGCCTTGTGCTGTGTCCAGTAATCCTCGTCCCGCTGCGTCACGCGCTTGAGGTCGACCGGGAACGGCGGCTTCCAGTCCGAGATCCGCTCGGTTTCGGTCATCCCCTCGAACTCAGGCACGACGTCCGGGTCGACGCCCGGGCTGTCCGTCGAGACGATGCCCGCGAGCGAGAACTCCTCGGTCGCGGTCTGGTCCGTGGCCTCGCGCGAGGGCACGTAGAACGTGATGCGGAGGCGCTCGCCCACTCGCGCGCCGAGATCGGCCGCGGCCCAATCATTCAGCACGATCTCGCCGTCGCCCGGCTGCGCGGTGCCTTCCCTCGCCGTCAGCGGGAGAGGAGCCTCGCCCGCGGCCACGATCGCGTAGGCGATGCTCCCGCCGCCGATCCTCTCGATGCTGTTGGCGAGGTAGACCGATTCGACCGCGGCGTCGGCCCCGACATCGGCCGCGGCCTGCCGCGCCGCCGCGAGCTGGCCTTGGCCCAGCAGCAGCCGCTCGCTCCGCAGCACAACGCAGTGCTGCTTGCGGCTGACCGACACCGTGAGGCCGAAGTCCGCGGGCACACACGCCGCGCGGAGCGCCGCCTGCAGCGCGGCCCCCGTGCCCGGGCTGCCGTCGCTCTCGACGAGCAGCGCGTTCGCGCGGCCCTCGGCCCGGATCTCGCGGGCGAGCCACTCGCGCGCGACAAACACGTTGCGCGGCTCGCGGCCCCCGCCGCCGAGGGCGAACGACCCCGCCCCGCCGTCCAGGATGCGGCCGACGCGCAGCCGCATCGACCCGAGGAACTCCGCGCGCTCGCGGCGCGCGAAGATCGTCGACAGCGGTGCGCTCCCCTTGCGCGGCACGTTCACCAGGATCGCATCGCCCTCCGCAACGCCCAGGTCGCGGGCCAGCGCCTTGCTCACGGCCGCCGTCCTGCCCTCCAGCGACTCAGCCGGCGAGCCGGGGAAGAAGCCCCAGAGGCCCGCGTCCACGCCCACGATGCCGGTGTCCGGCACGGTGCCGCCCGACGCCGCGTTCCGCACGGCCCCGCGGGCGAGCAACACCGCGTCAACCCGCCTCACGCCGGGGCAACTCGCGACCTCGCCGCCCAGCCCCTCGCGGAAGAACCACGGCGCCGGCAGCGCGTGGTCAACCGCGCCCAGCCGGGCCAGGAGTTGCGTCCGCACGCTCGCCTTCACGGAGCTGCCCACGAGCAGCGACCCCGCGATTGCGGCCGTGGCCGCCGCGACGCCGAACGCCACGGCGAGGCCCGTCCGCCAGTGGAATGCAAGGCTGCGTGCGATCAGCCGCGACAGTCTCACGCGTTCTCCCCCCGCCGCGCGTCGAAGAGGGCCAGCCCGCCGCCGCGCAGCTCCACGCAGCGCGAGAAGCGCGCGGCCAGCCGCAGGTTGTGCGTGACCATGATCGCCGTCACGCCGCGTTCCGCGGCGAGCTCAAGGAACAGCGACACCACCGCCTCGCCGGCCTCGCGGTCGAGGTTTCCGGTCGGCTCGTCGCACAGCAACAGGCCGGGGCCGTTGACGAGCGCCCGCGCCACGGCCACGCGCTGGCGCTCGCCGCCCGACATCCGCGACGGGAACGACGCCGCCTGCCCGCTCAGGCCCACGCGCTCCAGCAGCCCCACGGCCGCCCCGGCCGCGTCCGCCCGGCCGCCAAGGGCCAGCGACGGCAGCAGCACGTTCTCCAGCGCCGTGAGCTGCGGCAGCAGGTGGTGGTCCTGAAACACGAACCCCACCTCGTGCGCGCGGAAGGATGCGAGGGCGGCCCCTTCGAGCGCCGCCACGTCGATCTCGCCCAGCCGCACGCTCCCAGACGTCGGCCTGTCGAGCGAGCCGATGATGTTCAGCAGCGTGCTCTTGCCCGAGCCCGACGGCCCGACGATCGCGAGCGTCTCGCCCGGCTCCACGGCGAGCG
>Ga0172364_10004256_pt1 | contig 11383 bp, 8 predicted proteins | sample LakKivSesite10cm_FD_114545 | JGI IMG/M metagenome (GOLD analysis project Ga0172364, IMG submission 114545) | Sediment microbial communities from Lake Kivu, Rwanda - Sediment site 10cm | ecosystem: Environmental > Aquatic > Freshwater > Lake > Sediment | place: Rwanda: Western Province, Lake Kivu... | reverse complement strand
GTGTGCTGACATGGCTGCGCTTGAGACTCATGTTCTTCCCCGCTGGTAGGTTAGGACCCGCTCGAAGATATCTGTGCGAATTTGGACGGCCGATCCATCCCGGCTGGCGTCGTCGCTCGTCGTCGCAATACGTCGAGTATTCCTCCTCCTCGCGCCTCGCCAGCCGGGCGCCTCGACCGCCCAAATTCACACATCTATCTTCTCGCGGGTCCTTACCTGTATCCTTATACCTCAAATCGAACGTCAGCGTCTCGTGTGTGGGGCGCGGTGCGACAATCAGTGCTTGCGTTTGCGCCGGGACGCGTGGCCGGAAACCGGGCTCTGCGGGGCAGAAGGCAGCGGCTGCTCCCACAGGCGCAGGGCGGTCGGATCTGCCCGGTGCTTCCTGAGCAGCGCGTAGAGCAGAAAAGCCCCCGCCACGACGGACAGAATCCCGATGAACTGGGAGGTGGAGAGGGGCCCCACGCTGCCGCGGTCGGCATCGCCGCGGTAGATCTCGATGATCGATCGCAGGATCCCGTAGCCGAAGACCCAGCCCAGGAAAACCCCGCCCGAGAACTTGCGCACGCGACGCAGGTACATGAGCAGGCCAAAAAGGGCCAGACCGGCGAGGGATTCATAGATCTGGGTCGGATGCACGGGGAGCGACCATGCCGCGTTCTTGTCCAGACCGTAGTTGCTGACGTGATCGAGAAAGGCGGGTCTCCCGTTGGGGAAACGAATGGCCCACGGCACATCGGCACGCCGGCCATAGTCGCAGCCGAAGAGCAGACACCCCACGCGGGTGATGGCCGTGCCCAGCACCACCGAGGGGGCCGAGGCATCCGCCCAGCGCAGAAGGTGGATCTTGCGCCGATGGCAACCGTACCAGCTTGCCAAAAAGCCGCCGACCATGCCGCCGTAGGCGACGAGGCCGCCCTTGTTGAGCAGAAAGACGTCGAGGGGGTTCGAGAACTCCTGCCACTCGGTGACCACGTAGAGCAGGCGCGCACCGATGATGGACCATACCGCGGTCCACATGTAGACGGCCCCGGCTTTTTCGCCGGGTATGCCATCCTGCTTGGCGAGGCGCAGGGCCAGAAACCAACCCACGACCATCGCGGTTGCCAACATGACCCCGTACGAGAAGATGGGCACAGGCTTCCACGCATGCGCGAACGCGCCGCCCGATGGAATCCAGGTTTCGCCGCGCAGGCCGAGGAGGAGCCAAGCGCCTACGAGCAGGTAGAGGGGCGTGGAGCTTCGCGGCTTGTCCGGGGCGCGGCGACGGGCACGGACATTCCACAGCGCCGTTCCCAGAGCCAGGAGGATCGCCAGGAAGAAAAGCGGTTTCGAGGGAACTTCGACCAGGATAGGCAGCATCGACCTCTTTCTATCAGATGTTCCTCGCTTGCGCGCTCATGGTCATTTGACGCAGTACATTCCGCTTCATCATGCTTGTGTTTGCGCCAGGTTGCGAGAATCGGAACGCGTGCTCCATTTTACGCTTACATTTACCGCTGACATCCGACATTCTGTGCTACTCCTCCAACAAAACTGTGAGGGTTCTTGCAATCCCCTGACAAGAAGTCCGTCGGTCCAAGCCCGAAGGGACGTACGCCTTCAGAGCAGCCAGGAGTTGATCTCCCATGACAAAGCACCTCGGTCGCACGGCTATTGGAGTACTCGTACCGGCATGGTCTCTCGGTCTCGCGAGCTGTATGACGGAAACCACGAGCCCTCCCGGCCAGGCGCCGGCCGCCACCATCTCGGCCAAGCGCAAGCAATCGTTGGCGGCGGCCTTCCCCGAGGCATGCACCGACCGGGCGGGCAAGGGAGTCAGCAAGATCTTCGGCCCGTCCCTGGCCGAGGGTGCCACTCCGGACGAGGCGGCGGAGACTTTCAAGCGCAACTACGGCGCCACCAAGGGCGTGACGGAAGAAGATCTCACTCCGTACGATCTTCCGCCCGGACAGGCCGCCCAGCAGCTCTCATCCGGCATCGGCTTGATGCCCGACGACGACACCGGAAAACCCAAGTTCTGGCTCTACCGGTACCAGCAGAAACACCACGGGCGTCGCGTCTTTCGCGCTGCCCTTTCCACCCTGGTGCGCAACGACGGCAGCAACGCCGTGGTGTGGGCCTCGTCCACCCTGCGCGACCTGTCCGGTTTCGAAGCCCGCGACAGAACCAAGAAGCTGGCCCCGGATCCCGTCAGGTCCCTGCAGGCAATCCAAGGAATCTCCGATTCCTCCGGCCTTCCCGTCCCTCTTCCCACCGAGATCGCGAGCATCTCCGAGCCGGAGTTGATCATCTTCGCCGGACCCGAAGACGAGGAAACCTCGCCCCGCATGGCCATCGAGTACCGCGCGGACACCGTCCCCGCCGGCAAGTGGCGGTTGGTCGCCGATGCCGAATCGGGCGACATCCTCCATGTCCGGAGCCTTTTGGTCTTCGCCACCGTGACCGGAACCGTGCACGGCTTCGTGACCCAAGGTGCGAGCGCGGCGGAGTGCTCGTCCGCGGTGAAGACAGCTTTCCCCGAAGCCGAGATCGACGGCCTTCCCGGGGAGAAGACCTACACCGACGCGAGCGGCGCCTTTTCCCTCAGCACCGGCGCGACCGGCAGTCTCGAGGTGACCTCGCCCATGGCCGGGCGCCGTTTCGTTGTCACGGACTTCTCCGGGCCACGCGAGGATCTGGTGAGCAGCGTGACCCCGCCCGGCCCGGTCGCCTTCGTCCACAACGGCGGCGCATACGACGAGATGCTCCTCGCCCAGGCCAACGCGTATGTCCAAGCCAACGAGATCCGATCCTTCTTGCTCAAATACGTGCCCAACTTCCCCACCATTTCCACCGAGGTCGATTTCCCCATCTTGGTCAACCTGACCAGCGCGACGGACTACCTTTGCCCCGGCGAAGGGCACTACAGCGGCACCGCCATCAGTCTGTGCCTGGGCACGTCAGCGTACGCCAACACCTCGTTCGCCGGCGTCACCCACCATGAGTACGGACACCACATCGTCCGTTGGAGCGGCAGCGACGAGCTGGAATACGCCGAGGGCATTGCCGATGCCGTGGCCGCCCTGTTTTCCGGGCAACACGGCCACGCCTTCGGCCTTCTGCGCAACCAATGTACGGTTCCCATCCGCGACGCGGCGAACGTCTGCCAATACTCCGCGTCCAATTGCTCGAGCTGCGGCCGGGAAATCCATCGCTGCGGGCAACTCCTCTCCGGGATCATCTGGAGCATCCGCAGCGAGCTTGCCGTCACCAACCCCGCCACCTACACCGACATCATCAACAGCCTGACCCTCAATTCGACCCTCCTGCACCAGGGCTCCTCCATCACCTCGCAGATTGCCATCGACTTCCTCACCCTCGACGACGATGACGGCAACCTCAACAACGGCACGCCTCACTACAGCGAGATCTGCGCGGGTTTCGCGGCGCACGGCCTTCTCTGCCCCGCCCTCAAGACCGACCTGGCAGTCAGTCCGGCGACCGGGCTCTCTGCCGAGGGCCCCGTGGGTGGTCCGTTTTCGCCGAGCAGCGTGACCTATACGGTCAAGAACCTGGGTCCTGCCCCCTCCCTCCAGTACCAAGTCGCGCCCACGCCGAACACACCGTGGCTGTCCATCACCAACGCAAGCGGGCAACTGGCCATCAACCAGTCCAGGCGGGTCACGGTCTCCATCAATCAAGGCGCCGCCGCAAGTCTGGCCAAGGGCAACTACACCCCGAGCATCAAGTTCACCAACAAGACGAACGGTGTCGGCAGCACGCTCCGGCCGATCCGGCTTCGGGTCGGCACGCCTCAAGCCGTCTATACCGAGGACTTCGAGAGCGGCCTCGGCACCTTCTCCGTCGATTCGGGGCCAAGCGGCCTGTGGCATGTGAGCGCGAATTGTGCCTCGACCTCGGCCGGCCATTCCCGGCCGCAGAGCCTGTATTTCGGATTGGATGCGAATTGCACCTACGACGACGGCACCCCCCACGCGGGCAGCGTGACGTCGATCCCCATCACCCTCAGCAATGCCTCGCTGGCGAGACTCCGGTTCAACTACTTCCTCGGCACCGAAGGGGTGTTCCTGACCGATCAGGTCTCGGTGCAGGTGTCCGTCAACGGCGGCATCTTCTGGACCCTGGCCAGCAACAGCGCCGAACTCTGCGAAACCCAGCTCCTGGACGGCACCGGCGCGTGGCAGGCGGCCGACTTCGACCTTACGCCCTACCTTGCCGGCCTGGCCACGGCCTCGCTCCGGGTACGTTTCCTCTTCGACACCATCGACAAAATCGAAAACCACTACCCGGGTTTCCTGGTCGACGACGTAAAGATTGTCGCGTTCGGCGGCGGCGTCGCCAACCAGTCGCCCACGGTCGACGCGGGTGCAAACCAGACCGTCACCCTGCCCGCACCCGCCGCGCTGGCCGGCACGGCCGGCGACGACGGCCAGCCCAACCCGCCCGGCAAGCTCACCACCACCTGGTCCAAGGCCGGCGGACCGGGCACGGTGACCTTCGCCAACCCCGGCGCCCTCACTACCACCGCCACCTTTTCGGCCGCAGGCACCTACACCCTCAGGCTCACCGCCAACGACGGCGCACTGTCCGCAAAAAGCGAGGTCGTCGTCACCGTCAATCCCGCCCCCACGCCCTGCAGCGGGCTGTGCGCCAACCCGGTCCACATCACCGTCGACGGCAGCTTCCAGTCGGGCAATATCGGTACGGGTGCGATCTGCTACGAGACCACCTCGGTCACGAACGGCGGTAACTGCGGCAACTTCGTCAGTCCGCGCACCCTGACGGTCAACGGGGTCACCGAGCCCTGCAACTACCTCAACTGGCCCACCCTGCCCCCCAAGCGCAACGGCGGCTACTGCATCCAGACCACACCCGGCGACCACTTCTACGCCTACGTCGTCCTTTTCTACTGAAGCACCGAACGGGTTGACGGACCGGGTGAAATCAGGCGGTGGCGGGCGGCATGGGCACCCGAATTGCGGTTGCAGGCGAGAAGCAGATGCACCAGTATCTGACAAGATCGTTCCTATTCTCTCGAGGGTTGGAGCGATAGGCACCCTAGCCACCCCGGCAAGGAGATCACGATGAAGAAGTGGTTCATGGTTCTTGGCCTTTCCTTGGCTTTCGGCGGCCCGGCGCTCGCCAAGCCGACCACCGTCAAAGGTGCGAAATGCATCACCTGCCATAGCGAAGCGATGGGCAAGAAGACGAACGTCTCGGCCCAAGCTAAGGACATGGTGAAGAAGTACCCGGGCAAGAAGTGCTCCGAATGCCACGGCGCCTCCCAGGACGGCAAGAAGCTGACCTGCACCAACGAGAAGCTCTGCAAGAAATAGGGAACAGCCGAGGGGCGACCGGAATTCCTCCCCGCCCATACTCGGTCGATTGGTACAGCAATCGCCTCGTGTTTCAGATCGACGGCAACACGGTCATCACCAAGGGCTTCGCCACCTACTCGCCCTTTGCCTCCATCCCCGAGTCGATCACCTTGAACCTCGCGCTCGGCGGAGACAAGGGTGGCGACATCGAAAACGCCGCCTTCCCCGACCGCATGAGCATGACCGTGGACTACGTCCGCGTCTATTCTCTCTAGCCCAAGTTCGCTCTCAGAAGGTCAGAATGGAAAAACCACAGAGAACACAAAAAAACACAGAGAGCGGAAGAGAAACGCTTCGCAGAGCTTGAATCCCGACGGTTTCTTCTCCATCCGTCTCTGTGACCTCTGTGTTCTCTGTGGTGAACTATCCGAGAGAAGCGTGCACCAGCCGCGTATCCGCGGCGCGGCCGTAGTTTCAGTTCTTCGGCGTCTCGGTGTATTCGGCGTCGATGACGTCGTCCTTCTTGCCCGCGCCGTCGGCGCCCGAGGACGAGCCGCCGCCGGGCGGCGGACCGCCGCTGCTGCCGCTGTCCTGGGCCCCGCCTGAACCGCCGGCGGCTTTGTAGAGGGCCTCGGCCATCTTGTGCGATGCCTTCTCCAGGCGATCGAACGCCCCCTTGAACACGTCGGCGTCGGTCGGCTCCTTGTTCGCGTCCAGGGTGTTGCGCGCGTCCTTGAGCGCCTCCTCGAGCGCCCCACGCTCGCCGGCGGGGATCTTGTCCTTGTTCTCGTCGAAGTGCTTCTGCACGCCGAACTGCAGGCTCTCCAGGCGGTTGCGCGCCTCGATGGCCTCGCGCCGCTTCTTGTCCTCCGCCTTGTGATCCTGCGCTTCCTTGGTCATGCGCCGGATCTCGGACTCGGACAGGCCCGAGGATGCGGTGATGGTGATCTGCTGCGCCTTGCCCGTGGCCTTGTCCTTGGCCGACACGTTCACGATGCCGTTGGCGTCGATGTCGAAGGTGACCTCGATCTGCGGCACCCCGCGCGGCGCGGGCAGAATGCCCTCCAGGCCGAACTTGCCGAGCAGGCGGTTGTCCTCGGCCATGGGCCGCTCGCCCTGGAAAACCTTGACCTCGACCGAGGTCTGGTTGTCGGCCGCGGTGGAGAAGACCTCCGACTTCTTGGTGGGAATCGTGGTGTTGCGTGGGATGAGCACGGTCATCACGCCGCCCAGGGTCTCGATGCCGAGCGAGAGCGGGGTCACGTCGAGCAGGAGCATGTCCTTGACCTCGCCCGAGAGCACACCCGCCTGCACGGCGGCGCCGAGCGCCACCACCTCGTCGGGGTTGACGCCCTTGTGCGGCTCCTTGCCGAAGAACTCCTTCACCACCTGCTGCACCTTGGGGATGCGGGTCGAACCGCCGACCAGTACGACCTCGGCGATGTCCGAGGGCTTCTTGCCCGCGTCGGCGAGCGCCTTCTTGGTCGGCTCGATGGTGCGCTGGATGAGGTCCTCCATCATCTGATCGAGCTTCGCGCGCGACAGGCGCATCTGCAGGTGCTTGGGCCCGGAGGCGTCCGCCGTGAGGAAGGGCAGGTTGATCTCTGTCTCCATCACCTGCGACAGCTCGATCTTGGCCTTCTCGGCCGCCTCGCGCAGGCGCTGCAGGACCATCTTGTCCTTGGACACGTCGATGCCCTGATCCTTGCGGAACTCGGCGATAAGCCAGTCCATCACCCGCTGGTCGATGTCGTCGCCGCCCAGGTGGGTATCGCCGTTGGTGGCCACGACCTCGACCACATTCTCGCCGACTTCGAGAATCGAGATATCGAACGTCCCGCCCCCGAAGTCGTAGACCGCGATGATCTCGTCCTTCTTCTTGTCGAGCCCATAGGCCAAAGCGGCCGCGGTCGGCTCGTTGACGATGCGCTTGACGTCGAGGCCGGCGATGCGGCCCGCGTCCTTGGTCGCCTGGCGCTGCGAATCGTTGAAGTAGGCCGGCACGGTGATGACCGCCTCGGTGACCTTTTCGCCCAGGTGATCCTCGGCCGCCTTCTTGAGCTTGCCCAGCACCTTGGCCGAAACCTCGGGCGGCGTGACCTTCTTGCCCCGGATCTCGAACTCCGCCTCGCCGTGGGGGCCGCGCACGGTCTTGAACGACATGCGCCTGATGTCGCTATCGGCCTCCTCGTAGCGTCGGCCGATGAAACGCTTGGCCGAGAAGACCGTGTTCTCCGGATTGGTGATGGCCTGCCGCCGCGCGATCTGGCCGACCAGGATCTCACCCTTGTCGTCCCAGGCCACGACGGACGGGGTCAATCGCCCGCCTTCCTCGTTGGCGATGACCTTGGGCTCCTTGCCATCCATGATGGCAACAACCGAGTTCGTGGTCCCGAGGTCGATTCCGATGATCTTTCCCATGGTTTTGCTTCCCTTTTGCTTGTGTCTCTTGGCGATGCGCACCAGCCGTCGCAGCCAGCAGGCTCGGCATGCGACTAGATAAGCACCCCCAAGGCCCGGTCAAGCGCCCATCATATGGGCGAGGCCGGGCAGGTCGCGCCGCTTAGGACCCGCGAGAAGATAGATGTGTGAATTTGGGCGGTCGAGGCGCCCGGCTGGCAAGGCGCGAGGAGGAGGAACACTCGGCGTATTGCGACGACGAGCAACGAAGCCAGCCGGGATGGATCGGCGGCCAGATCGGTACGGTAATTCTGCTCGGGTCCTTAGTGCTTGCCCGCCGAGCCCACGATTTCGAGGTCGGGCCGCAGCCCCATGGCCCGCGCCAGGCGGAACAGTCCCTCCATCTCCGCGCTGCCCGGAAGGACCATGGAGCGAAGCCGGGCGCGCTCGAGGGCGCGGTCCAGCAGATGCATGGGCGGACCTGCCCTCCGGTGCCAGCGGCTCGACCCTCGGTCCAGGGCCGGCGAGAAGAGAAGGATGACGGCCAGGGCGAGGCTCGATGCCATGCGCGCCCGGCCGAGGCGCGCGGATACGTGCAAAAGCCCGACCGATGCGAAAACAAAGCTCACCACGATGGCCAGGGGCATGGCCGCGCGGGCCGCTGCCATCGCGTCCCCGACCGGGTCCGCCAGGCGAGCGAAGAGGAGCGAGGTCAGTCCCGTCAAGGCAAGCCAGGCCGAGAGCACGAGTGCGCGGCTCGCCAGGGCGACCATGCCGATCGCGGCCAAGAGCACGCCGATGACGCCTACCTCGTCGCCGAGCTCGATGGCAGTGGAAAGGAGGGTCGCGCGCGCGCTCACGGCCAGGGAGCGCATGTGGGGAAGGAGGCTGGAGGCGGACAAGGCCGTCGACGCGGCGGCGAGAGTGCCAAGCCCTGCCCCTCCCCACCCCAGAACGAAGCACAGGGGCGCAAGGAGCGGCCAGCGGGCGCCCTTGCGCAGGGACCACAGCGAAAGCGCTGCCAGGGGCGGCCAGAGCAGGGGCCCGGCGATGGGATCCACCCCCGTCGCCAGGCCGCCCAGCGCCGCGAGGGCATAGCCGGCAAGATGCGCGTTCGAGTTCTGCAGAAGGAAGAAGCCTGCGAGCAGGCCGCCTAGGAGCAAGAGCAGGGTGGCCGGGGCACTGCCCGCGCCAACGCCCATCTGGAACACGGACAAGGACAGCGCGGCGGCCAGGGCGGCCCCCGCGGCCGCGATGGGCTCGTGGAGAAAATCGCGGCTCTCCTGCCGCGCGTGCGCCGGCGGCCGCAGCAGCGCGACGACTTCCAGCGCCAGGCGTCCGACCAGGGCGACGGCAAGCGCGCAGAGGAGGGCCGAGGCCAGGTTGGCACGCAAGGCGGAATCACCAAGGGGCAGAAAATCCGCCACGCGCACCGCAAGCAGAGTGAAGGGAAGCGGCAGGGTGCTGGTGTCGAGGGCGAGACCGGCCGCAACCAGGGGCGCCACCTCCACCCGGCCCAGCCCGAGCGGCAGGGCCAGGGCATAGAGCACCAGCGACCCGGCGAACAACGCCGGGTCGAGCCAGGGCCAAACTCGGCCGCCCGCGGTCATGCCTGCGATCTGAAGCGAAACCGGGCCAGAAGTCGAGTCTGTTAGGGCCCATCATACGCGGTGCAGGAATAGCACTTGTTTCCCCACAGCGCGGGCTTCGCCCGCAACCGAAGAGGGCCGAAGGCCTCGGGCTACAGGCGGGAGCTTGATCGGCCGAGAACGGCAATCAGCTTCTCCACTGCGCGAAGGGCGTCACCGTGGTGCGCCTTGAGGGGATCACGGCTTGTGCCCCAGCACTTCAGCCTGAAGGCTCCCGCCCGGAGCCTCCCGCCTCATGACGCAGCCGTCGAAGAAATCTTCGCGTGCAGCAAAGAAATCGCGCGGTAGTAGATCAGGCATGGGGCGTCCACAGCCAAGGGGATTCTTCCGACGTCCGCACTTCATTGCCGCTTGTGGTTCGCCAAGACACACCCACGGCGACGCCGCAACCCGATCCGAAGCGGAAGTCACTGGCACCGCTGTCCTGTCCTTGAACTGCCCAAGGCACAAGAGCGATTTTCCAGATTTCCAGGCAAGGCCGACCCGACGTGCGACTTTCTGCACGCGAGCGCCGACAATTGCTATACTGACGCCGCAAAGCCCGTCCACGCACGCGCCGTGTGCAGATGCAAGGAGATTGCATGATGCGTAACGTCGTCACTGGTTCGCGTATCGTTTTCCTGGCCCTGCTGTTTGACTTCGCGGCGGCGGGAATGGCCAAGGCAACCCCGCCACCGGGTGTGTCGTGGGTGCAAGACATGTCGCGCTCGGATGAATTCAACGGCACGACCCTGGACACGACCCAGTGGAACACGGGGCCGCTTTTCTACAGCTCGTCCGGAGCGGGATGGCCCTTCAAGGCCGAAAACGGCTACGTGTCCGGCGGGAATTTGCACCTGCGCGCCACGCCGAATCCGGTCACCATCGCGGCCGTGCACTCGAAATGGCTGATTCCGGCCAACAGCTACATCGAGATTCGCGCCAAGGGCCTGCCCCAAGCGACCAATCTGCTGTTCGCCATCTGGGTACAGGGTCCCTACGAGGCGAGGTACAACGACAACGCCGAGATCGACATCCAGGAAATCTTCAGGTGGGACCGCCTGACCGCCAACTTCCACCTTTGGCGGATTCCAGGCGGGCACGTCGCTGACGGCATTTCCTACGAGTACAGGCCTCCGACCCCGGTCAATGTGGGCAGCGAATTCCACGTCTACGGCCTGGAGCGACGAACCCCCAGGGGCCAGCCGCCGGTGCTGCGCATCTGGTTCGACGACAAGGTGGCCGTGGTGCCCAGGACCTCGAACAATGCGTACTACGCGACCCAGGAGCGATGGCTGATCTTCTCGCTGGAAAGTCACAATCAAAGCCGTGGACTGCCGCTCGGGACCGCCTACCTTCCCGATTCGGCCCAGGTAGACTACGTGCGCCTTTACACCATCGGCTCGCCCGTCGACGGCGGCCTTGACACGGGCGCGGGCGAGGCCGACGCGCGCGACGTCGCGTACGACAGCGCCAGCGCGGCCGTGGAGGTCGCGCCAGGCACCGGAGGAGCGGGCGGATCGAGCAGCCAAAGCACGCGCGCTGCCGGTGGAGCGGCGGGAAGCACATCTACCGCCGCGGGCGGCTCCGGAGGCAACGTGACCGGCTCCACCAGCGCCGCCGCCGCGGGCGGCTCCGGAGGCAACGTGACCGGCTCCACCAGCACCACCGCCGCGGGCGGCTCCGCAGGCAGCGTGACCGGCTCCACCAGCACCGCCGCCGCGGGCGGCTCCGCAGGCAACGCGACCGGCTCCACCAGCAACACCGCTGCCGGTGGCTCGCCAACCACTAGCACCAGCGCCTCCAACGGCTGCTCCTGCGCCCTCGCGGCTCATCGCAAAGCTGCGCCCGCTGCCTGGCTCGCGCTGCTGGCGACGGCGCTTGCCACCTACGCGCGGCACCGCCGGAGCTGACGACTCGGCAAGCGACGTCTCGGCGAGGAGAGCGGCGCGAGAGCGGAGCGTGCCCAGGAGTGCCCGAAGCAGGTTGGTGGCGAGTTTGCGGCTCATCGCGGCATGGTTTCAGGAGACGTTG